>CAAGKR010365423.1_pt1 | contig 25286 bp, 24 predicted proteins | sample 2556971 | NCBI WGS metagenome assembly CAAGKR01 (sample SAMEA5207829, study PRJEB30636) | soil metagenome | biome: forest; feature: boreal; material: soil | place: USA | collected 2011-09 | depth 1 m | reverse complement strand
GCGACTACGTCCCCGCCCGAAGGGAGGCTGCGCAACGCAAGTTCGCCAACCTCCTGGAGCAGGCCATCGCCAATGTCTAGATCCCATAGGGTCTTGTCAAGTCCTTAGCTCGGGTCGGGTGGTCGGGTCGAAATCTGTGTCGCCGCGCCAGACTCCTCAAGCCGGCGAGCGCGACTTACAGGACCCCGTAGCGTCAACAAATGAGTCGATCTGACCGCGCCAACAAGTAGGATCAGTTGTGGTGTTGCCCATCGAAGCGAAACGCCCCCGTCCCGGACGCCAGGCCGACATCTTGACGGCGTTCACGGAGAACGTGGCAGATCGCGGTTACGACCAGACCGCCATCAGCGACATCGCCAAGCAGTTGGGGATCAGTAAGGGCACGATCATGCATCACTTCGGCTCCAAGGATCGGATGCTGCAACAGATGTCATATGACTACATGTCTAGGCGCATCGCAGAAGTGGCCAGCATCATCGAGAGGTGCCCGACTATCCAGCAGCAGCTCGCCGCGATTATCACGGCGCAAATCACTGCATATCGGGACGACCGGCCAGCGACGCTCGCCTTCTCCCGCGAACTGATGCGGTTCGCCAACGATCCTGTGAACGAAGATGTGCGCGCCCTGCGGCGCGAATTTACGGGCACCCTGCGCGGTGTCTTGTCAGAAGGTATGGCGAAGGGAATCATCAGGAATAGTGATGCTGGCGCCGTTGCGCTCCAGATCATCGGGATGTGCAACTGGTGTTGGACGTGGCTAAGGCCGGACGGTCGACTGACAGTGGACGAGGTCGCGCGGATATTCGTGGCCACCGTCCTCGGTGGACTCCTCAAGGATCGCAAGCGTGAGGGCCCAGACGTGGGTTCTCTCGTCGCCAGGATCCGACAGGAGGTCGCTAGGAGCCCCTGAGTCAGGCAGTCAGGGCTCGGCCAGCACCAGCGTGGCGAGTTCGACAGCGGCGTGCACGATGTTCTGTCCGCCGTTGCAGATCGCATCCATCTGGGCAGGAAGGCGGATTCTCCCCTCAGGCGTGTACGGACGGCGGTCGCTATGGCTTGGACGGGAGATCCAGCAGCGGGTCTTGGTGGCCCGGAGCCGGACGGTATTCCGCTGCTGATCCAGCAACCGCTCCGGCCACGAGTTCGTCAAGGGTCGTGCACGACCCGAAGCCTGGCGCCATACGCTGCAAAGAACTCCAGCGATTCCGGGTTGGTCACCGATCCACGGCTCACGGCGATATCGAGATCGGCGCCCTCAAGGATCCGTTTCACAGGGACCTCAAGCTTCTTGCCGTTGAGGGTCCGAGGAACCGCGGCCACTTCGATTACCTCGTCCGGCACATGCCGTGGCGACAGGCCACGGCGAATCGCGTCTTTCACCCGTGACACCAAACCCGGGTCGAGGTCGATGCCGGCTGCCGGGACGACGAAAAGAAGCAGCCGCGAGGTTGTCGGGTTGGGGCCCACGTCGACAACCAGAGCATCCTGGATCTCCGGCAACGCCTCGACCACTCGGTAAAGCTCGCTCGTCCCCATCCGGACGCCGCCCCGGTTGAGGGTTGCGTCTGAGCGGCCGTGGATAACGGCGCCGCCGCGTTCATTGAAGGTGACCCAATCCCCGTGGCGCCAGACCCCCGGGTAGGTGGAGAAATACGTGGCCCGGTAGAGCGATCCGCCCGTGTCATTCCAGAGCGAGAGCGGCATCGATGGCATCGGCTTCGTGATAACGAGTTCGCCGACTTGATCGATAATCGGTCGACCCTCCGGGTCATAGGCCATGGCGCTGACCCCTAGAGCCGGGCATTGGATCTCGCCCCTGTAAATCGGCAAGGTTGGCGAGCTGGAAAGGAATGATGAACAGACATCGGTGCCGCCGCTCATACTGCTGATCGGAATCGACTCCTTGACCGCGCTTTCGATCCAGTCGTAGCCCTCGCGGGTCAGCGGTGACCCGGTCGAGCCGATCGCGCGCACTTTCGATAGATCGACCTCGTCACGGGGACGACGCCCCTCTTTCAGACAGGCCTGGACATAGCCTGCGCTGACCCCCATATAGGTGATACCTGCGCGTTCGGCCAGCCGCCAGAGGACGCCACGATCTGGCTCCGCGACGCTGCCGTCGTACAGCACAATCGTGCCTCCTGAGAGCAGGCCACTGACGACGACGTTCCACATCATCCAGCCGGTCGTCGTGTACCAGAAGAAGGTGTCATCGGCCGAGAGATCCATGTGCAACCGCGTCTGTTTAAGGCTCTCCAGGAGGATTCCGCCGTGGGAGTGGACGATGCCTTTTGGCAGCCCGGTCGTCCCCGACGAGTAGAGAACCCAGAGGGGGTGCTCGAACGGCACTTGAAGGAATTGCGGTCCAGCGCTGTGCGCCTCGAGCCGCTCCCAATCAGAGCCCCCAAGAATCAGCGCACGCTCGATCGACGGAATCGCCTTGACGAGGCTCTGAATGTCGGCTCGCTTGTCATAGGTCTTTCCTTCGTACGTGTAGCTGGCCGCCGCCAGCAGAAGCTTGGGCTTCAGCTGCGCGAACCGGTCGACCACGGCTTGCAGCCCGAACTCGGGTGAGCAGCTTGACCAGGTCGCCCCGACGCCCGCGCACGCGATGAAGGCGATCAAGGTCTCGAGGATATTGGGCATCAGGACGACCACAACGTCACCAGGGGCTAGTCCCATCGACAGCAGACCCGCTTGCGCGGCTCCAACCCGCTCCGCCAGCTCGCCATAGGTGAGTCTTTGCTCCCTGCCGGCTTCGTCAATCGCGATCACGGCAGCCCGGTCCGTTTCTCCCCGCAGGAGGTGCTCCGCGAAATTCAGCGTGGCGCCTGGGAACCAATGCACATCGGGCATCTCGGAGCCAATCAGCACCGGGGCATCAGGCCGCGATCCATGAACTTGGCAGTAATCCCACATCGCGGACCAGAAGCCGGTGAGGTTCTCCGTGGACCATCGCCACGCATCCCAGTAGTCCGCCCCGGGCAAACCCTGCTCGCGCAGCCATCGGAGAAATTGAGTCATCTGCGCTCGATCGACAGTACCGCTGTCTGGCTTCCACATGGGCGCGCTCGACCTGTTCATCTCAGTGGGCGGGTTGACTTCGCCGCATCGGGATGGCCCGATCGGGGAGTGGTAGAGGGGCGAGGACGGGCGAATGCATGACGACGCGCAGTTGATTGGTCGGCATCCCCGTCGATTTGACGATGGCGTTCAGCCCCTCGATCCGTCGCTCGGCTCGCGACGGCCAGCACCGGATTATCCTGCGTCTTCGTAGGGCCGGAAGGCTGGCATCACGAGATCTTTGGTTACCTCCCGCAGGACCAACTCGACCGCCATATCGCAGTGAATGTCCGCAGGTGCGATGTCGAGAAGCTGAGCCAGAAATCGCGGACCCTCGTCAAGAGTGACGATAGCGAGGGTGTAGGGCAGATCGTCGACAAACGTGGACGGGGGGTTCGACACGATCGTTGTGTAGGTGTAGATAGAACCCTTACCGGAAGCCTCCACCCACCCCAGGTTGTCGGAGTAGCACTGAACGCAGAAGACTCGTGGGTACCCCTGGAATGCATTGCAGTCATTGCATCGCTGGAGGACGAAGCGGCCTTCGCGGAGGCTATGCCAGAAGGGCCGGCTCCAACTCGACGCTACAGGGACCGGCTTGGCTACCTCTGTCACGGGATGACTTTGCCCAGCACGGCGACATGCGCGTCCATGTACGTGCCGCCCGTCGCGGTCTCGACCGCGAACGTCGCATCGACCTGGCGATCACCCGCCTTGCCCATCAGCTGACGTGCGGTGTCCACGAGGATGGCAAATCCGCCTCCCGCACCGGTGTGCCCCTGGGACAACATGCCGCCGTTGGTGGTCATTGGGAGAGCGCCTCCAGGCCACGTGTGACCTGCCGCGACGAAGGCCCCTGCCTCACCACGGGGCACCAGCCCGATTTCCTCCAGAGCGATCAGGGGAAATACCGGGTAGGAGTCGTAGATCTGAGCCAACTGCACGTCCTTGGGAGTAATGCTGGCCATGCTGAAGGCCTCTTCCGCCGCCTCGGCGTAGCGGAAGCGCGCCATGTCCGACTCTGCGGCGAGCGTGTAGTGCGTGGTCCGACCTGCCGCCCCGAGGAGGTAGACGGGTGTATCCGTCTCATCTGGGGCACGTTCCGGACTGGTCACTACAAAGGCCGCTGCGCCGTCAGCCAACATGTTCGACTCAAGCGCGTGGATTGGAGTGGCGAGGATCTTAGCGCCCAGCACGTCTTCGACAGTGAGCGGCCCGCGGTACATCGCGTTCGGGTTGAGGTGGGCCCACTTGCGCATGGAGACGCAGACAGAGGCGACCTGTTCTGGGGTCGTCCCCGTCTCGTGCATGTAGCGGCGGGTGATGAAGCCCGCAATGGCGCTGAAGTTGACTCCGAAAGGGATCTCCCACTCGGGGGACATACCGACGGTCGCGAAAAGGTCGATCCCCTGGTTCTTATCCAGGCCGGTACCAAGCTGGTCCGAGTGCACGCACAAGACGTTGCGGGCGAGGCCCGCGCTGATCAGCCCGGAGGCAAGCTGGAGCATCACTGTGCCGCTGGAACCACCGGCGAAGACCTGGACGTTGGTGGATGCCGTTCCCAGAAGGCCAAGCTCCTCGACCAGTCGCGACACGCCGAGGGAGGTATTGAACTCGCGCGAGAACAGCGCCCCCGCGGGCATTACCACATCGATCTCCGACTTGTCGATCCCCGAGTCCTGGATAGCCTGGCGGGAGGACCAGAGCGCTGCCTCCAGCGCTGTACGCTCGGGGAACCGGCCCGTCGGCACCTCACCGATCCCGACGATGGCACCGATTGCGCCCAAACTAGTGCTCCTTGCCACCAGCGGCATTTGACCCACCGCGTGGGCCACCGCGCATCAAGAAGATCGCGGTCATGTCCATGACCGCCTCCCCACGCTGGTTCTTGGTGACATACTCGAGCTTCACGATCCCCGAGTCCCCGGCGGATGTTGCGTTGGCCTCGACCACGCGAGCTTCCACGTGGATCGTATCGCCGATCGAAACCGCGGCTCGGTGCTGCAGCCTCTCGACTCCAAGGAACGCGATGATCGCGTCGCCGAAGAAGTCGATGGGCATTATCCCGATTGAGAAGCAGTAGACCAGTGGCCCGTGCGCGATGCGTCCACCGAAACGGGTCGTGCGCGAGTATTCCTCGTCGGTGTGTAGTGGGTAGAAATCCCAGGTCAGGCCTGCGAAATTGACGACATCAGTTTCAGTGATAGTTCGAGCCCGGGTTTGGATCATCGTCCCCACCGGAAAGTCTTCAAAGACTCGCTCGCGAAGTCCGCCACTCATCTCTAGCCCGCTGCCACGGGAGGTGTCGTCGGGAATATCTCAACCACGAAATCGGCAATCTCCCGACTCGTTGTTGCAGGCCCGAAGACCCGCCGCACGCCCTTTTCCTCGAGAACCGCCACATCATCCTCAGCGACCAGTCCACCCACCACCACGACAACGTCCGAGGCACCTGCGATGGCCAACTGATCGATCAACTCAGGTATGTGCTGCCGGTAGTCCGGGGACAGGAAGCTCAGCGCTACGAGTTGCGCATCCTCCTGGACCACCGCGCTAACCACGTCCTCGACACGCTGGTTAGCCCCCAGGTAAACGACCTCGGCGCCCGTGCGGGTGAGCGTTTGAGCAACGAATTTGGCACCCCGATAGTGACCGTCAAGACCGATCTTCGCGACGACAACCTTGAGCCTAGGTGCCTGGGTCATGTTCTGAGTTCGACGGGGGCTTCGACCATACCCACCGGGTCGAAGGGTTGGTCGTACGCCATGCGGATCATCCCCGTGACCTCGCCGATCGTTGCCCCGGACTCCATTGCCGGGAGCATCGCTTCGAAGACGTTGGCGTCCGGGTTCCGAGCGGCGTCGAACAGGTTCTGCAACCCGACCTGAAGCTCGGAGCGATTTCGCGCCTGCTTGTATTTGCCGAGCCACTCCAATTGACGGCGGTTGGGCTGCCCGTAAGTGAAGTCGATTGGGATCAGGTCATCGATGACGTTGTCCTCGTCGAAGCAATTCTTGCCCACCACGGGAAGACCTCCGCTGTCGATCGCGTCTTCGGTTCGAAGTGCGGACGCGTCGATCTCAGACTGGATCCATCCCTTGTCATACGCCGCACGCAGGCCACCCTGCTCGTCGATCTTCTCAATCACGCCCCAGATGCGTTCCTCCATCTGGTCTGTCAGCTCCTCGATGAAGTACGAGCCTCCGAGGGGGTCCGCGACCGATGCGACACGCTGCTCAAGGGTGAGGATTGCATGGGTTCGGAGGGCAACTGTTGCCGCGGCTTCAGAGGGTATGTTGAACGGCTCGTCGTAGCACGAGAGGTCGAGCCCGCGGCAGCCGGCGAGTACCGCTGCCATCGCCTGAAACGCGGAGCGAGTGATGTTGTTTACGGGTTGCTGCGCCACCAGGGTCGAACCACATGTATGCACGGATATGGTTACCGAACGGCTCTTCTCCTCCTTTGCACCGAGTCTCTCTGTCAGATATCGCGCCCAAACGCGCCGAGTTGCTCGCAGCTTTGCGATCTCCTCGAAGAAGTCGTTATGCAGACCCGCGATGATCGCGAACCTCGGCGCCGAGACATCGATCGGCACCCCGCGCTTGCGTGCCTCATCCAGGTAATAGAAGGCAGTAGCGAGCCCAATGCCCATCTCACCGGGGGCGTCGGTGCCGGCTTCGCGGAGGATGTATGTGTTGACGACGGTGCAGTGCCAGCGCGGCAGGTTGTGGGAGCAGTAGCTGACGGTGTCGATCGCCATCCGCATGGTTACGTCGAGGGGGTTCCCGGGATCGTACCCGGTGATCCGGGCGCAGATCGGGTCGTTCTGGATCGAGCCGCGGAGGCCGCCGTGCGCGTAACCGCGACGGCGGGCGTTGACCACGTATTGGGCCGCGACCGGCGTCTGGAAGGTTGAGAAGGAGGCGTTGACGGCGCCGAGGTCGATGGAGTCGCACATTGCCGCCATGTCGTCCACACATGCCAGCGGGACTCCCTGGAGGCCCACCAGGTGGGCGCCCCACGGGTGGTCGTAGTCGAGCCCGCTCTGGGTGGCGGTGTCAGGCACGATCGCGAGCCCATCCTGACCTTGTGAAACCAGAAACTTGAGTCGGTCGTTGGTCGCCGCGGCCGATTCGGTGCCGCACAGGTTTCGCGCAATCCAAGGGCCGGTCCGGTACCCCTCGCGGTACTTGCCGCGGGTGTATGGGAACGAGCCAGGGTCACCGATTCGAGTCGAATAGTCGCTGGCATCGTCGGACGGGGGCCCGTAAAAAGACTGTAGCGGGATCCCGGACCCAGTGACGGCAGGGTCAGCGCCCATCAGCGAGCCCCTTCCGCAGGGTTGGCGCGCGGTAGGCCCAACGCGCGCGCGATCACTTCGGCCAAGATCTCAGAAGTCCCTCCGCCGATGGTCATGATCAGCGAGTCGCGATGGAAGCGCTGTACTGGGGATTCCATAGTGAACCCGAGTCCGCCGTGCAGCTGAATCGCCTTGGCGGTTACGCGTTGGCACATCTCGCCGGCGACAATCTTGGCCATCGACGCCTCCGCCGCACATTCCAGTCCGGCGTCGAGCCTACGGGCCGCATAGTAGGCGAGCTGGCGCGCCGCTTCTACGTCGGCGGCCATCCTCGCGATCGCCTCGCGAACGCTCTGGAACGACCCGATTGGTTGGCCGAATTGGACGCGCTCCGATGCGTAATGCACCGTTTCCTCAAGCGCCGCCTGGCCCAGACCGACTGCGCCTGTGGCCAGAACGATGCGCTCGAGATTGAAGCCTCGCATCACCACCTTGAACCCGCCATCTAGCGGCCCGATGAGAGCCGATTCGGGCACCTCGCAGTCGTCGAGAACCAGATCCGCCGTGTCGGAGCAGCGCCAGCCGAGTTTCGAGATGGGCCGGTCGCTCGCCATCCCAGGAGCCCCGCGGCGGATCGCGAACAAGCTCAGCCCACGGTTGCCGGCTCCCGGGGTAGTCCGTGCCAGCACCAAGAGCACGTCCGCGATATTCGCGTTGGTGATGAAGCGCTTGCGGCCGGATATGCGATATCCGCCGGCGGTGCGCTCGGCCCGGGTCGCAATGGCCCCAGCATCCGATCCTGCGTCGGGTTCGGTCACCGCCACTCCCGAGATCAAAGTGCCCTTTAGCATGGGCGGGATGAGGTCGAGCTTCTGCTCTTCTGTGCCTGACAGCAGGATGTCGTGGGCGGCCAGCGGGGTCATGAAGGCACTCGCCGCGAATCCTGCAGAGATCCTGTAGACCTCCTCGATGGCGACCGCGAACGCTAATTTTGAGAAGCCGGCACCCCCGTAGGCCTCGGGGAAGCCGAGCCCAAGGAATCCGAGCTCGCCGAGCTCTGGCACGATCTCTAGAGGGAAAGTGCTCGACTCATCGGCACCGGCGGCGAGGGGCCGCAGGCGCTTTTCCGCGTAGTGCCGAACGTTCTCCCGGACGTCCTCGACGTCACGCTCTGATTCGAGAGTTCCGTGCGCGAACATCGGCAGCACTGGTCCAGCATACACATGACCGCTCGTGCGGTCAATCACACTGAGGGTCTTGCGAGGGTCGCTCGACGAGACCTGGGCCGCCTAGGCGAACGTGTCCAGGAATGGGGTCAGTGCATCCAGAAGCCCCTTGGGGTTGTCGCCAGGGATGCTGTGTCCAGCCCCCTTCACTCGAACCCATCTACCCTGCGACAACGCAGCCGCCAGCCGCTCGGCGTCAGCGTCGCTAAAGACATCGCTGTTGGCGCCTCGCACGACGAGGGTCGGGCAATGGATTGTGGAGACCTCCTTCCAGAGGAGGCGGCGGCGAGCCTCTGAGACCTGAAAGTCCTTACGGCCCCAGTGGCGCTTGTCATATTTCCAGGCCCATGTGCCGTTTGGGAGCTGATGGACGTTGTGCATTACACTGCGGCGCAGCAGCACTGGGTGGCGAGTCGGGTTGAAAGCGGCCGCGCGCTCAACAAATCCTTCCGCCGAGTCGAGCTCCTCAGACGTCCCCACGAACCGGACGATGTGGTTTGCCGCGGCAGATTTGACCTCAGGGCCCACGTCGATGAGCACCAGGCCTTTCACTCGGCCGGGATGACGGCTTGCATACAGAATTGAGGTCAGGCCGCCCATCGACATGCCCGCCAGCACGAACTGGTCAAAGCCGAGCATGTTGACCAAGTGCTCCAGATCGTCCGCCAAGGTCTCCAGGCTGTAGTCCATGTTCGATGACCATTCGCTGTCGCCATGACCACGAAGGTCGGGCGCGACGCAGTGGAAACGTTCTCTAAGTCCCTGGCAGACGATGTCCCAGGTATGCGCCGTGAGGCCGCCTCCGTGAAGCAAGACCAGCGGTGGTTTCGAGGCCGTACCCCAGTCGAGGAAGTGGAGGCGAATCGCGCCCGCCAGGATCTGGTGGTCGTCGGCCAGCACGACCTTGGGGACAACGACTTTTGTGATGTGGACCGCCGCCTCCAAGAGCGCCAGTTCGTCCCTCTCCGCTTGCCCAGAAGCTGGATGTCGGCGTCCGTCCACTCAGGCCAGCTTACTCTTTCTGAAGTCTCAGTAACCCGCCGCTCCGACCGGTTTCGACGAGACGCGACTAACTAGCGCGGTGTCGCCGAGAGTTCTGATACGGTCTGCCGATGGACGACCTGCTCGGATCCGCTCAGGTTTCCACCCTCGCCGAGAACCCGAACCTGCAGTTGGATGCGCTGCGGACGGCAGGTTCTCCCGCGTCTTTGTCGGCACCGCCGGGGGGTAGAGCACCCGGCATGAGCGAGGGGTGGGCCATGACGGTACTTGACCGGTTCCGGTTGGATGGCAAGGTCGCCATCGTCACTGGTGCCGCCGAGCTGGCCGCCGCCGTGCGATTCCTCGTGGTTGCGGGCTACAGCCGAGGCGCCACCGTCAACGTCGACGGCGGCTGGTCGATCGGCGGATGAGCGGCGTGGTGGACGGGCCTGGCCGCGGCGTGATGCTGTCAACCTTCGACTCGCTCGGCGCGGGCATCCCGCCGGTGGCGCAGTCGGCGGCGAGGGCAGAGGCCTTGGGCCTCGACTCGGTGTGGGTTGGCGACCACTTGTTCTTCCACAGGCCAAACATCGAGGCGCTGGTGGCGCTAGGCGTGGCCGCCGGGGCCACATCCCGCATCGGACTGGGCACCGGGGTGCTGCTGCCCGCCCTACGCGAGCCCGTCGTGCTGGCTAAGCAGCTCACCTCACTGCAAGCCGTGTCAGGAGGTCGCCTGCTGCTGGGCGTGGGCGTGGGCGGCGAGTTCCCAGCCGAGTGGGACGCGGTCGGGGTCGTACCCGCCGAGCGGGGCGCCCGGACCGACGAAGTTCTCGACCTAGTACTGGCGGCGTGGTCTGGCCAGCCTCTCAGGCACGTGTCGACCCATTACCGGGTGCGAACGCCCGCCATGTTGCCCATCGGCGAACGGCCGCCTCCCGTTTGGGTGGGGGGGCGGAGCGACGCCGCCCTACGCCGGGCTGCCCGTGTCGGTCGGGGTTGGCTCACGGTATGGACCAGCGCCCGGCGCATGCAGGAGGGGCTGGCCCATCTTGAGGGCACGGGGGTGCGGCCCGGGCTCCTGGTCTTCGTGTCCTTCGGCAAGTCGAAAGCCGCCGTGCGTGACCAGGCGGCGGCATTCGTGCGCGGGCACTACAACCTGCCGTTCTCAGCCATGGAGCGCTACGTGGTTGGGGGAACAGCGACGGCGACGGCGGAGGCCTTGGTGCCCTTCCGCAACCTGGGTGTGGCCGACTTCGTTCTCTACCCGATGGCACCCGATCCGTCGTCCTGCTACGAGCAGGTGTGTGCCGTCTACGACCTGCTAGGTGTGGGCGCATGAGCAATGCCGGAGTCGGCCACTCTGCGCCAGCGCACAAAGAGGACCCTGCCGATTTCGAGCGGGTGGTGCGAATCAATCTCTTCGGCGCCCACTTCATGTCGCATGCGTTCGCGCGTGCCGTCATCGCATCGCGGGCGGGCGGGGGGCTCCATCGTCAACGTGTCGTCCGTGCTCAGCCTGAGAGGGAGCGACATCCCTCAGGTCGCCTACTCAGCCTCAAAGGCCGGCCTCTTCGGCATGACCCGTGATCTTGCGTCGCAGTGGGCAAGGCGCCAGGGCATCCGGGTCAATGCGCCTGCACCGGGCTTCTTCATGGCAGAGATGACCGAGGCGCTCTTTGCGTCAGGGATGGGCCGTGAAAGGGTGATGGCGTGCAGGCCGATGGGACGGTTCAGCGACGCAGACGAGTTGGTCGGGCCGATGCTGCTGCTCGCTTCGGATGCTGGCTCCTGCATCACCGGCACCACCCTTTCGGTCGATAGTGGCTGGAGCATGCACTGACATGCAGCCGTCGTCCGGCGCCCCAATCGAGGCCAGTCCGGGCGGGGGCGCGTCGCCATCGCCGGCACTCAAGGAACTGGCACGACGTGTGCGTGCTGGCGAGCCGGCGTCCATCGCACGCGCCATCACCCTTTGCGAACTTGGCGGGGACCGCGCCGGCACGTTGCTGCGCCTGCTCCCGCGCCGGAGTGGGCATGTCGTCGGCATCACCGGGTCGTCGGGCGCAGGGAAGTCGACCCTCGTCAGCGCCATCATCCGTCGATGTCGCGAGGCGGGGAGGACTGTGGGGGTCGTCGCCGTCGACCCTAGCTCGCCGATCACCGGCGGTGCGCTCCTTGCTGACCGCGTCCGGCTCGACGGTGTGCAGCCTGGCGACCGTGGCGTGTTCTTCCGGTCGCTCGGGTCTCGTGGTGCATCCGGCGGACTCAGCGACGCAGCCAGGAGTGCCACCCAACTCCTGTGCGCAGCCGGCTTCGATCTCGTCCTGCTTGAGACCGTGGGCGCAGGGCAAGCTGAGGTGCGTGTTGTGCGCGTCGCTGACACCGTGGTGGTGGTGATGATTCCGGGCGCGGGCGACGAGATGCAGGCACTTAAGGCCGGAATGATGGAGATCGCCGACCTCTTTGACATCAACAAGGTGGACCTCCCGGGTGCGATCGATCTACGCCGACACGTTAAGGCCATGTTGGGCACTCGAGAGCCTGCTGACTGGTCTCCTCCGATCATCGAGACGGTGGCTGATCAAGGTGACGGCATCGATGGCTTGCTCGACGCGGTGCGCCGTCACCGGCTCTTCCTCGACGGCGGTGCGGGGGTGCTGCGCGACCAGGCCGGCGTCCGGGAAGAGGCGCTCGGGCTGGCGCGCCGGCACTTCGACCGTGCCCTCAAGGCCGTGTCCGCCGGCGTGCTGCACGCGCTCAGCGATGCGGAGATCGACGAGTACGAGGCGGCGATCCAGCTCGCCTCCGCGGCGGCACAGCGCCTGACGGACGACCTGGTCGACCGCTGACCTGGGGAGTCGACATCTCCCGCCGCGTGACTCCGTGATTGGCGTCGTTGCCCCTTCGCTGCCGCCGGTCTCGGTCGTGGAGGGGTCGGCTGGAGTTCAGATTCGACGCCTCGTTGCCGGCGCCTGTCAAGCCCCATGAGACACCTCGGCGTCGAAATTATTGAGGCTCGGGATCGAGGGGTGGGACGACGAAGCGTCGGTGGTGGCGCGGGAGCATGTCGACCAGGACCTCGTGGGCCTCGAGCCGGGTAGAGGCGCTGGACAAACGGCGCTCGCTGGTGAGGCGGTTTTGAAAGGTTCCACAGAGACGCTCGACTCGCCGGGAATACACCGTGAATGCGCACCCCGAATGCGCCGACCGACCGACCGTAGTCCGTCAGAACGGTATCTGACTTTCGGGCCGACTTGACGCTGGGTGGCAGCTAGCGTAACCTACCGTCTGGTAGGTAAGGTGACGAGGCAGTACGGATGAGAGAGAGCCCCGAGCCGCGCGTCCAGACGCCACTCGAGGCGTTGCAGATACGACGCCTCGAATACACTCGGGTTGACGCACCGCGCGCGCCCCGGGAATTCTCTGCGCGGCAGCGCGCTGAGCTCCTATGCGACCCTGGCAGCTTCGTCCAGACCCTTCCCGACCTTCGCCAACAGCAGGCCCGGTACGGCGCCGCGGACTTGGGCGCCGTCGCCGGCGCCGTTGCGGGTTGGGGCGAGGTCGAAGGGCGTCCGGTCGTGGTTGTGAGCCAAGACTTCTCGGTCGCTGGCGGTTCCATCGACACTGCCGTGGCGCAGAAGACGATGCACGCCCAGCGGCTTGCGCTGCAGCACCGGTGGCCCATCGTCTTCCTCAACGACAGCGGTGGCGCGCGCATCCACGAGGGCGTTGAGGCGCTCCATGGCTGCGGTGGGATATTCGCGCTGAATGTCAAATCACAGAGCGTGATTCCGCAGATTTCCGTCATCATGGGACCGTGCGCTGGTGCTGCGGCGTACTCTCCCGCTCTCACCGACTGGGTGGTCATGGTGCGCGGGCGGTCTCAGATGTTTCTAACCGGTCCAGAGGTCGTGCGCGCAGTCACTGGTGAGACTCTCGATACCGAGCAGCTCGGCGGTGCTGAACTTCACACGCGTTATAGCGGCGTGGCGCATCTCGACGCGGCGGATGAGGGTGAGGCGCTCCAAACAGTCCGCCTGCTCCTGAGCTTCCTGCCCTCGTCCGCCGGCGGTGTGCTGCCGCAGACGCCTTCGAAAGAACCGTCCCGCAGCGCCGAAGCCGCTTTCGCAAACATTCCTGACGTCTCGAGCGCACCCTTCGACATCAGGCGGGTGCTTCAGGGCATCGTCGACGAGGGACCACAGGTCGAACTAATGCCCCACTTTGGTCCGAGTGTCCTCACCGGTTTTGCGCGACTGTCTGGGACGCCGGTCGGCGTCGTTGCCTCGCAGCCAAAGCGGCGCGGGGGTATTCTCGACGCGGCCACTGCGATCAAGATCGCGCGCTTCGTACGCTTCTGCGGTCGCTTCGGCATCCCGGTGACAACATTCGTGGACGTCCCTGGGTTCATGCCGGGATCGGCCGAGGAAAAGCGAGCAGTGATCACCCACGGCGCCGAGGTGCTGGCGGCGTATGCTGGTGCGTCCGTGCCCAAGCTCACCGTCATCGTGCGCAAGGCGTACGGCGGTGCTTACATCGCTATGGGTTCCCGATCGCTTGGCGCCCACTTCGCCTGGGCATGGCCGTCAGCTGAGCTGGCAGTGATGGGTCCGGAGGCGGCCGTCGGGATCCTTCACCGCCGTCAGCTCGCGTCCTCAGACGATGCGCCGGCTCTCCGGCGGACGCTGGCGGCGGAGTATCGGGAGACCGTCACGCACCCGTACCACGCGGCGGACGTCGGGATCATCGATGAGGTGATCACGCCATCCGAGACCCGAGAGCGGATGGTGAACGCACTACGCTTCCTCTTGCGCGGGCCGGGAATCGGGCATGGCGACGATGAGCAATGGACCGACGACATGGTGGACTCCCGATGAATGCGTACCTCGTTGACGGTGTGCGCACCCCGATCGGCAAATTCGGCGGTGCGCTCAAGTCGCTTCATGCGACGCAGTTTGCCGCCGTGGTCGCCCGCGAGCTACTTAGCCGCAACCACGTCGAGCCTGAAGGAATCCAGCGGGTAGTTACCGGGCGCGTCGTCCAGGACATGACGGAGTCGAACCCCGCTCGCGTCGTTGGCCTGTGTATCGGCGTTCCGGAGACGGCAGCCGCTTACACCATCAACATGCAGTGCTGCTCAGGTATGGCCGCCTTCATGCAGGCCGCTCAGGCCGTTCAGGTTGGTGAGGTGGACTGTGTGCTGGCGTTGGGCTTGGAGTCCCTCAGCAATGGAACTTACGCGCTCCCAGACCTACGCTGGGGGGCGCGGTTGGGTGGCGGACAAGTAACCGACATCCTGCAGGAGTGCTCGTATGCCGGCTCCAAGATGTGGGGCAATCCGATGGCGATGTTTGATGTCGCCGAAAACCATGCCCGAGTCGATGGCATTACGCGCCTTGAGATGGAGGAATATGCTGTCCTCTGTCACCGGCGGACCATTGAGGCGATTGCTGGCGGCCGCTTCGCCTCGGAGGTCGTCACAGTCGACGTGAACAACGGGTCTGGAACTGTGCCGTTTGCGGTCGACGAGCACCCTCGAGCCGACACGTCGCTCGAGGCATTGGCCCAGCTACGGCCGATCCGCCCAAATGGGACGGTGACTGCTGGCACTTCGTCCGGACTGAGCGATGGCGCCGCCGCCGCGCTCGTCTGTAATGAGCGTGCTCTCGGCCTGCTCGGCGTCGCGCCGCTCGCCAAGGTGGTGCCGGTGGGTACTGCCATGGTGGGGTGTGATCCGAACCTGATGGGCTACAGCGCCGTTGAGGCAGTCGCCCTCGCTCTTCGGAACAGCGGGAGGAATCTCGCCGACATGGACCTTATCGAGTGCAATGAAGGGTTCGCGGTCCAGCTCATCGCCGATGTCCGCATGGGTGAGTGGCCGATGGACCGGGTGAACCTCGACGGGGGGAGCCTGGCTTTAGGGCATCCGGTGGGCATGTCGGGGATGCGCGTCCTGGTCCACCTCGCTCACTCCCTCAAGGCGCGGAATCTCGAGCAAGGCGTGTCCGTCGTTCCGGGGGGCAGCGGCCTCGGCACGGCCGTAATCCTCGAGCGGACGGCTTAGGCTCAGGTGGCCAGCCAGTCCCCGATCCACCGCGGTAACTCGGGGGAGCACTTGCTCGCCACCGCTGCCAAACTGTTCGCCGAGCAGAGTTACCGGGGGGCGACCTTGGACGATGTCGCAGCGGTTCTCGGTGTGCGGAAGGCCTCGCTGTACCACTACATCGCCGACAAGGAGCAACTGCTGGTTGAAATCTACAGCCGGCTCATGGATCGTGCCGAGCGCGATATCCGCCCTCTCGCACGGGCCGACCTCCCGCCGGACGAGAAGCTGCGCCGGATGGTACTTGCCCACATCAAGCTCGCTACTGAAGAGCGTGACATGCTGGCCGTCGTCGTACGCGAGGAGGCCGAACTCAACCAGGCAGATCGGACCAAGATCATCGGCCGCAAGCATGCCTATGAGGGGATGTTTGAGCGGGTCATCGCGGAGGGTCAGAAGCAGGGCTACTTCCGACCGATGACACCGCGGCTCGTCGTGCTCGCCCTCCTGGGCGCCTGCAACTGGATATACAACTGGTATCGACCCGACCGCTACTCCGCCAGCGAGATTGCGGGGGAGTTTGTGCTCCTTCTCGAGCGTGGTTGGCTGGGGGACGGTGAGGATCGCCCGCGAGTGCTTGCCCGGGCGGATACCCTGCAGGATGCGCTGGCTGGCGTCGACACCACAATTGCGACGCTCCGAGGTGCAGTGGAACAGTTGTCGGAGGAACTCGACATGGCTCGGCAGCGACTGGCGGATGGCCTCGCCCCGGGCACAGAAGCAGGTGGAGCGAAGGCACGCACGGCGACCGCGCGCCGCAGAAGGAGGACCCCATGAGTGAGATAGTGTCGAAAACGGTTGCAGTCCTGGGGGGCGGAGGGGTCATGGGCCATGGGATCGCGATCTCCTGCCTCCAAGGTGGCCACACGGTGCGCATCGTTTCGCGACGCGCGGAGACCGTGTCACACGGGCTGGAACTGATCAGGGACGGACGTTTCGGCCTCCGAGGCGCCGTTAAGCGCGGCAAGGCGACCGCCGAAGAGGTGGAGCAGTTGCTGAGCCGGCTGAGCGGAACGACTGATCTCGCTGAAGGCGTGGCTGGCGCCGACATCGTCTTCGAGTCAGTGCCCGAGGATGCCAGCGCCAAAATGGCGGTCTTGCGGGACGCCGAAGCTGCCGCTCCGGCCCACACCGTCTTCGGCACGAACACGTCCGCGATTATGGTCTCGGAGCTGGCCAGCGGCATGAAGGACCCGTCACGCCTTGCGGGCACCCATTGGTTCTACCCGGCCAACATCATGGTCTTGGTCGAGGTCGGCCGCAGCGAGCTCACCTCAGAGGCGACACACCAGGAGATACTGCAGTTCCTCCGGTCGTTGCGCAAGCGCCCGGTTGTCGTCAAGGACTCGCCCGGGTTCTTCATGACCCGCTTTGTGAACGTCTGGGTCGCCGAAGCGATTCGGCTGGTCGAGCTGGGGATCGCTGGACCGGCCGAGATTGACGAGATGGTCAAGAGCGGGCTCGGGTGGCCGATGGGAATCTTCGAACTGCTCGACGACACGGCGAGCTTTGAGTCGTGGTACCACGCTCAGGAGTACCTCCATGAGACCTGCGGGGAGCGCTATGCGGTGCCCACGTTGGCGCGCAAAGTGCTGGGCGCTGGCTACCTTGGTGACCCAGGACTCAAGCCGGGCAGCCGGGGTGGGTGGTACGACTTCCTCGGCGCCCAGGAGGCTCGGCAAGAGGCGAAGGCTGCCACGGAGGCGCGTCGGGCATGACCACCAACCTGCATGAGACCCAGCTTCGGACGGCGTCCGGCATCCCTCTAAAGTCGGTCTACACGCCGGAGGATCTTAACGCTGACTTCCGGACGCGGATCGGTGAGCCGGGAAGCTATCCATTCACGCGAGGCCTGCACGCCACGGCATACAACCGCACGCCTTGGATGATGCAGCAGGTCCTGGGTGCCGGCATGGCCGAGCAGACTCGCCAGATCATGGACCGTCTCGTCGCTGAGGGGATGGAGGGCTACTTCGGGCACCCGGTCTTCAACGTGGTCTTCGACAATCCCACTAAGGGTGGCGTCGACCCAGACCAAGCCGAGGCCAAGGGTCACGTCGGCGTCGGTGGAATGAGCCTATCGCATCTCGACGACATGCGGAGGCTGGTCAAAGACCTGCCTCTCGACACCATTAATCTGTCGCTCATCACCGGCGACACCTGCCTGATCGCGCTGGCAATGTACATAGTCGCCGCCGAGGAGCGCGGGTACCGTCCCGACCAGCTCCGCGGCAACAGCATGAACTGGCTGCTTAAGTCATTCTGTGTCGACAACCCCGACTTCCCCCCTCGGCATGCGCAGAAGCTCGTCGTGCAACTCATCAAGTACTGCACCCAGAACATGCCGTCTTGGAACACCACCAACTTCAGCGGCTACTTGATCCGCGAGGCCGGCTGCAACGGGGTCCAGGAACTCGCGTTCACGCTGGCCTGGGGCATTGCGACCATCCAGGCCTGCGTCGACGCCGGCCTCGATGTCGACGATTTCGCACCGCGGCTCGGCTTCCAGATCGCCTTCCACAACGACTTTTTCGAGGAGATCGCCAAGCTTCGGGCGCTGCGGCGCATGTGGGCGACGATCCTCTACGACCAATTCGGCGCGCGCAACCCCAAGAGCCTGTGGGCGCGCGTGCACGTGCACACCGCCGGAGACACCCTGCTCGCGCAGCAGCCGCTAAACAACACGGTGCGCGTCGCCATCCAGTGCCTCGGCGCAGTGCTCGCTGGAGTCCAGAGCATCCACTCCTGCGCCTACACCGAGACGTTGCAGATCCCCAACGAGGAGCAAGCGCGGGTGGCGCTGCGCACCCAGCAGATCGTGTTGCACGAGACCAACGTGGCGCGGGTCGCTGATCCTCTGGGCGGCAGCTGGTTCCTCGAGCAGCTTACCGACGAGATCGAGGCGGCAGCCAATACGATCCTGGGCCAGATCAACGAGATGGGCGGCTTCGTCGCCGCCATTGAGAGCGGATGGGTCAAGGGCGTCATCGTCGACCAGCTCTTCGACACGCAGGAGCGCATCGACGAGGGTGACATCGTGCGCGTCGGCCTGAACCGCTATGTTGTCGAGGAATCACCGGAGTCACGGCCGGACGTCTTCACCATCGATCCACAGATTGAGGCTGGGGCGCGCGAGCGCGTTATGCGCTGGAAGCAGGACCGTGAACAGGAGGAGGTCCGCCGCACCCTGGAGGCAGTTCGGCGGGTGGCCGAAGCGGACGGGTATCTCATGCCGGCCGTTCTCGACGCCGTGCGCGCGCACGCCACCCAGGGCGAGATCATGGACGTGCTGAAGGGCGTGTACGGCTGGGGCTTCGTGACGAATTGAGGAGGGGCTCTCCGTGAACAGCATCGGCGCCGTCACCAGGGGCCATCCGCTCCACACGCCCCAGCCCTCGCCCGGCGACGGGCCGCCGATCCGCGTCGTTCTCGGGAAGATGCGGTTCGACGCGCACGACGTGGGTGCACGCTACGTGATGCGGAAGCTGGTCGATGCGGGCATGGAGGTGGTCTTTATCCGCTTTGCTTTGGTCCAGGAACTGGTCGATGCCGGGGTCCAGGAGGACGCCGACGTGATCGGGCTCAGCTCGCTGACCGGTGGCCATATGTCAGTGGCGCGCGATCTCGTCGACGCCGTCAAGGCAGCGGGCCTTGACGACCGGCTCGTCGTAGTCGGCGGAGTGATCGCTGACAGCGACGGGCAGGAGATGAAGCGGATGGGCATCGACGGCGTCTTCGGCCCGGGGTCATCCACCCAGGAGTTGGTTGGCTTCATTCGTGACCGGGTGGCGGCGTCCCGAGGGGCGCGAAGGTCGGGCGATTGACCGCGAGACAGCGACTGCTAGGGGTGATCGCCTTGGAGGTGGGGGGGGGTGGCCGCCTCGTTGGTGGGCGCCATGGCGCTTCGAGTGAGGGAATCTGTGCGGTTTAACGGTGAACGGTGGGCAACGGGCGTGGGCGGACGCGGCTAGTGGACCAACTCCTCCAGGCCACCGCTGATGGGATCACGCTCGCCCCCGTATACATCCTGGCGGCGATCGGTTTCGTGATTATCTTTCGCGCCACGGCAGTGTTCAACTTCGCGCAGGGCAGCCTGATGATGCTTGGCGGCTACGCCGTCTACGAACTGTCAACGAAGCACGGATTACCAGCCGCGGCGGGCATGGCGTTGGCCGCAGTGCTGATCGCGCTCCTGGGCGGTGCGACCTACCTGATCGTGCTCAAGCCGCTGACCGGCCAGCCGGTGTTCGCGCAGATCATCGTCACGATGGCACTGGCGATAGTTGCGGCGGGCCCCGCTGGCGTGTTTTGGGGCTTCAGTACTCTGCCGATCCAGTCGCCGTCGCTGGGCGGGCCAATGCGAATAGGGACGGTTCGCGTGGCCGCCTTCGACGCTTGGGCGCTCGTGGTCACCATCGGTGTCACTGTCGGGCTCGCGCTGTTCTTCCGGTACGCCGGATTGGGGTTGTACATGCGCGCCACGGCAGAGAGCCCGAACCTCGCCAGCCGCCGCGGCGTTAGCATCCAGAGGATATACACGCTCGCATGGGTGCTTGCGGGTGCAACGGCCGGTTTGGCTGGGACTATAGTCGCCTTCCGCACCGGAGCCGGCCCGAGCATCGCAAATGTTGGACTCCTCGCCTTCCCCGCGGCCCTCATCGGGGGCTTCGACAGCTTGCTTGGCGCAGTGGTCGGCGGCGTGCTCATCGCCCTGGCCCGGACTTATGTGGGGACGCTGTGGGGACCGCAGGTTGAGGACGTGGTCGTTTTCGGCCTCATGCTTGCGGTCTTGCTCGTCCGTCCGTACGGCCTCTTCGGGACGCCGGAGATCCAGCGGGTATGACGTTGCTGGCACGCAGCGGGACGCTCCAGGGCAGCTTCCTCGCCGACGCGTCCCTCTTCCGTACACCCACGCGGCGGTTGGTCGTAGTTGTCGCGCTCGGCCTCGTGCTCGCTATACCCGCGTTCTTCTCGCCGACGGATCTCGCCATAGCGGACGTGGCCTGGATCACGATCATCGGGGCTATTTCGCTCAACCTCCTCATCGGCTATGCGGGTCAGGTCTCGCTTGGGCAAGCGGCCTTTTTGGCGATCGGCGCGTACACCGCAGTCTTCACCATCCGCACGCTTCACGTAGGGATGTGGCTCGGCGTCCCGCTCGCCGGAGTCCTCGCTGCCGTCGTCGGGCTGGTCATCGGTATACCCTCGCTCCGCTTCCGTGGCTTCTACCTCGCGCTGACGACGCTCGGCTTGCAGTTCATAGCCACCTTCGTGCTGCGGCAATACCAGGTGACCGCTGGCGGAATGGAGGGTTTCAGCATCCCCACGCAGGCGCTCGGACCGCTCAAGCTCGACAGCGACGTCAAGTGGTACTACGTTCTCGCCGCTTTCGGGCTCGTGACGATCTTGCTAAGCGCCAACTTGGTTCGGACGCGCACCGGCCGGGCCTGGATGGCGGTGCGGGACCGCGACATCGCCGCCTCGATCATCGGCGTCAACGTCAACCGCTACAAGCTCCTCGCCTTCGTGGTGAGCTCGTTCCTGGCGGGAGTCGGCGGCGCACTGGGCGCGTACTACCGCGGCAACGTGTCGATCGACTCGTATGACCTTTCACTCGCGATTGCGTACATCGCGATGATCATCGTTGGGGGTCTCGGCTCGAACGCCGGCTCTGTCATCGGCGCCGTGATCCTGACCTGGCTGCCGTACTGGATCAGCGGTTTCGTCCAGGGGCTCCCACCTGACTGGCCCGTTGTCAACAATCTCCAGCTCGGGATCTTCGCGCTGCAGTCGGCGGTGTATGGCGTTGTGATCGTGTTCTTCCTATTGTTCGAGCCGCGCGGCCTCATCGCGGTCTGGAGGAGGATCAGGGCCTGGTTCCTGCTGTGGCCATACCAGCGGAGCGAACTCAGTGAGGGAGAGGCTACGTGACGGCCCAGGCGACCGCAATGGCCCCAGAAGCCAAGGCTCTTCGGGAGCCGTATCTCGACATAAGGGGCGTCGAGGTCACATACGAGAAGGTGGAGGTGGCAATTCGCGGCGTGAGCGTCCGTGTGGCCCAAGGCGAGGTGTGCGTGGTGTTGGGCTCGAACGGCGCCGGGAAGACGACGCTTCTGCGGGCCGTGTCGGGCTTTCTTCCGGGCGAGCGCGCGATGGTGACGGAAGGTCAGATCTTATTCGACGGCGAGCGGATCGATGGCTGGCCACCGCATCGCACGGCGCAGAAGGGCTTGGTCTTGGTCCCCGAGCGGAACAAAATCTTTGCCACTCTTTCCGTGGAGGAGAACCTGCGAATCGGGACGCATGCGGCTGATCCCGCCCGGGTCAAGGAACTCTGGGGTCTGGTCTATGACGTTTTCCCGGTCCTGAAGGCCAAAGGCCGGCTCACGGCCGGCTACCTTTCGGGCGGAGAGCGCCAGATGCTCGCCCTCGGCTCCACCCTCCTCTGCGACCCGCGGATCCTGCTCGTCGACGACCTCTCGCTGGGCTTGGGGCCCAACCTCGCCGATGAGTTGTTCGCACTCCTCCGCGAGATCGCGATCAGGCGCCGACTCACGGTGTTGCTCGTCGAGCAGAACGCGGCGGCCGCCCTTCAGATCGCGGACTACGCCTACGTCCTTGAGACCGGCCGCATCGTCCTAGACGGCACGACCGAGCGCATGCTGCAGCATGAGGACGTCCAGGAGTTCTACCTTGGTCTGTCGGAAGGAGAGGAGGGCGCGCGGAGCTTCGCACGCGTCAAGCAGTACAAGCGGCGAAGGAGATGGTGGGGTTGAGCGCTCAGATACTCAAGATCTCCAACGTCAGCCTGCTCTTTGGTGGGGTCCATGCTCTCGAGGACGTCTCGCTCGAAGTACGCGAGAACGAGCTGTACGCCCTGATCGGCCCGAACGGCGCTGGCAAGACCAGCCTCCTCAACTGCATCAACGGCTTCTACCGGCCTCAGCACGGCAGTATCCGCTTCTTTGATGAGGAGCTCGTCGGCATGCGGCCTTACCGCATTGCAGCTTGTGGGATCGGTCGCACATTCCAGAACCTGGAGCTCTTTCGCAGCATTACGGTCGTCGAGAACCTACTCATGGGCCGCCACTTGCACATGCGCCACGGGGTGCTCTCGGGCGCCGTATACCTGGGGCGGGCGGCCCGCGAGGAGATGGAGAACCGGGGCCGAGTCGAGGAGATAATCGAGTTGCTCGAGATCGGTCGCTACCGCAGGCAGCTCGTGGGAAACCTTGCATACGGCAAGCAGAAGCTAGTCGAGATTGGGCGGGCGCTTGCGATGGACCCGAAGCTCCTCATCCTCGACGAGCCGGCCGCGGGCATGAATCGTGACGAAAAGGAGGACGTCGCGCGCTTCATCCTCCGAATTCGATACGAGTTGGGCATCACGCAGGTGCTGATCGAGCACGACCTACGCTTCGTCGGCGACTTGTGCGACCGGGTCGCGGTGCTGGACCTCGGTCGCAAGATCGACGAGGGTAGCCCTGGGTCGGTGCTTCAGAACCCGGCGGTGGTGGAGGCCTATGCGGGCAAGGCCGCCGCCGGTCGACTGCCGGACCGGACGATGGCGCCAGCGGAGCTGAGACAGTGAAAGTTGAGTCGCGGGCCCAGGACGTGAGACCCAGCTTGGTGGCCGATCCTGACGGGAAGCAGCAGACGTTCCCACAGATGCTTGCCGCGTGGGCGCGCACCTCGCCGGCAGCGGTCGGCCTGCGGGAGCAGCACCACGGGATCTGGCGGGAGTGGACGTGGCTGCAGATTTGGGAGACCTGCGCGTCGCTCGGCGAGGGGCTGCTGGCCTCAGGACTCGAGCCCGGCGATCGGGTGGCCTTCATGGGCGACCCGTGCATCGAGGGGCTGCTCATGACGCTGGCGGCCCAGGGCATCGGCGCCGTGCCGTACGGCATCTTCCCGACCACCCCCCCTGAGGGAGTGCGCTACATGATCGAGGACGCCGCCCCCGTCTGCTTCATCGGTGAGGACCAGGAATTCGTCGACAAGGCGATGGTCGGCGGCCTGCCGCCGGATCTGAAGCTTCTCGCCGTCGCCGATCCCAAGGGCATGTTCGGGGAGGAGTACCGCGACGTGGTGCCCTGGGGACAGCTTCAGGCACGCGGCAACGCGCGGCTGGAGGCCCAGCCCGACGACTGGGAGCAGCGTGTGCGCGCGGGTCGGGTGACCGATATCTGCGGTATCTACTACACGTCGGGCACGACCGGCCAGCCCAAGGGTGCTCTGCTTACGCACCGGAACGTCCTTAGCGGTTTCTTCGCGCCGTTCGGGGACGGCGGAGGCCGGCTTCCAACTCCGACCTCTCGCGATCGCAGCCTTCATGACATCCCAGTCGCAAGCTTTGCCGGTCCGCTCTTCGGGATCTACTTCCCACTCGTCTATGGCCTCGTCGGTCACGTACCCGACAAGACCGAGTCCGCCGCGGCGGCCTTCACCGAAGTCGCGCCTACTCTCTACCTCGGATTCCCGCGCATGTGGGAGATGTTGGCCGCCCGAGCGCTTGTCGCGGTCGAGACCAGCTCCTGGCTGCACAGGCGAGTCTTCGCGGTTGGCATGGCGATGCGGCGTGCGGCAGTCGGCCCCCACCGCTTGCCGCTGATGAGACTGGTTGGCGCATTGGGCTACGTACTCGTCGTGCGACCCATGCTGGATCAGTGGGGGCTTCTGTGCAGCCGTTATATCTTCTCTGGCGGTGCGCCGGTGTCGCCGGATCTCGTCAAGCTCTGGCGGCTCTGGGGCGTGACGATCCGAGAGCTGTACGGAATGACGGAGTGCGGCGGCCTGGCGACCCTCCAGGTGGAGGACGATCCCGAGCCGGGCGTTGCCGGTCCTGCCGTCCCGGGCGTCGACCTGCGCATCGCAGAAGACGGGGAGATCCTTGTCCGCGGCGCGAATGTGTTCAGCGGATACTGGAAGCGCGAGGAGCAGACCCGCGCGGCCCTAGAGACCGACGGCTGGTTGCACACAGGCGATATCGGTACTCTCCGCGAGGACGGCAACCTGATCGTGATCGATCGAAAGCGCGATGTCCTCGTCTTGAATACCAGCCTCGAGGTGCCGTCCTCGTCGATCGAGCACGTACTCAAATACAGTCCCTACATCCGCGACGCACTGCTCGTCGGAGAAGGGCGACCATTTCTCACGGCGCTGCTCGAGATTGATCTCGAGTTCGTTTCCCAATGGGCCCGCAAGCACAAAGTCAGCTACACCGGGTTCACCGACCTCGCCACAAATGCGCAAGTCGTCGGCCTCTTGGAGGCTGAGGTCGAGAAAGCGAACCGGATCCTCGAGGAGCGGGGCAGCGCGACAGTGGATCACGTCCGCGTCCTCCCCAAGGAGTTGGATCCCGAGGATCCAACCGAGATCACCGCGACGCGGAAGATCCGGCGGCGCGAGCTCGCCAAGAAGTTCGACGATCTCGTCGCGGATATGTACAGAACGGAGGAGTCAGTCCGCGTTGCCCAATATGCGCGCGGAGCATACCCCGGCTCAACGGGGGCGGCATGAAGGAGGTTTCTACAATGAAGGAGAGGTCCAAGATGTGGAATAGGTGTGGCCGACCGGAATTCGTCGCCGTTGCGGCGATCGCCGTGCTGGTGCT
>CAAGKR010095743.1_pt1 | contig 25395 bp, 24 predicted proteins | sample 2556971 | NCBI WGS metagenome assembly CAAGKR01 (sample SAMEA5207829, study PRJEB30636) | soil metagenome | biome: forest; feature: boreal; material: soil | place: USA | collected 2011-09 | depth 1 m | reverse complement strand
TGTTTGCCTACCTGGCCGAGCTGCTCACCGCCCGCGCCCGCGGGCAGCCACTGCCCACGCTTGCCTGAGCACGGGGACTGAACGGTTACGACATACCTGTGGTTTCCAGGGGTTTCCGGTGCCTTTGGGTCACGAATAAGCTCCGTGACCCAATCAATTCGCGATCTCCGGCCCCCTCCAGGGTGCGATGATCGTGGCGCGCCTACCGTCGAGGTCGGGTGGGTCCTCGGCGCCGAGGATCGCACAGCGGCTTGAGCCATACCGCTGCCAGTAGGCGGCGGTCCAGGCGCTAATCGCCGCGTCGAGCAGATCCTCGCGGCTCTTATATGGACGGTCTGCCAAGGGGGAAGGCTCGTCGAGGAGCCTTCTCGTCACCTCGTGCGAACACAGGTCGATCGGCGGGTCAAAGCTCGAGAGTGCCCCGATGCGGCTGATCAGCTCGTCGCATTCAGCCGCCCTTATCTGCCTCCAATCGGCCGTCGCAATCTTCCTCGGCTTACGCTTGTAGAGCGGGCGAACGTCATAGCCCAGCTCCGCCACGCCGACGATGGTCGTGTACGGGTAGCACTCCGAGACGGACCTTCCCGCGTTGCCTTGGGTGCCCGAGCCGTTCTCATACTTCCACCCCACCGCTTCGAGCCGCTCTCGCAGCAGGACGCCCCCGAGCCCGTCAGTCGCGACGTTGCTGGAGTTCGCCGCGACTTTCCATGGGTGCATGTAGCGGCGCCCGACGTCGCGCTCGCAGCGCCGCTGGGTACCTGGCGGATTGGAGACGACCAAGGGGGCGTCGATGAAGGCGATCGTCTCCTTGGTCGCCCACTCGGCAATCCACTCGAAGGTCTCCTCGAGCCCGACCGTCCACCCCGCCGCGACGATTTCGCCAGACGGCTCGAGGGCGAGGACTCCGGTCTCGTTCGCGCGCTTCCCCTCGGAGCCGTCCTTCCAGGCGAGATCGATCCCCAGCAGCCGCATGCCTCAAGCCTAGATGCAGTGGCCTGACGGTCGATCCCACCATTTGCCCATCATCAGGATGCTCGCCGGCCGATCAAGCAGACGGTCGCGCTGGTCGCCACTGGTCCTAGTCCAAGATTTGCTCAAACAGGTCAGGGCCGTCATAGAAGCCGGCAAGCCAGCGCTCGATCAGCCGCTTGGCGACCTCGACGGGCGATTCACTCAGCTCGATCGCCGAGGAATTGGTCGCGTCGGCCATTGATCCTGGAGCAGGCACGTAGCGAGTCGCGTCCATGCCCGGCTCGGCCTGGGTCGCCGCAAGCCGTCCCGAATGAGGGTCTGTGCGTTTGGGAAGAAGTCGGGCTTGGCCTCTGGGAATGCACGGCCCGCCTCGCCCACGAGATCGCAGACACGATCGAGGGTGTGACTACAGGCCTCGAGCACGGGCACGGAAATCGGCTCAGCGGAGAGGTCGTACGAGAAGTAGTGGGTCCATACATCGCGCCCATCCGCATCGGTATGGACGGATCCAGAACGAATCCGGGTCTCTCCCTCGTGAATGGACTCAGAGCGCCTCTTCAGGACATACCCAGAGATCGGATCCGTCTCCGTTAGATCGTGACGGCGCGGCTCGAACCAAGCGGCGAAATCCGGATCGATCCGCTTGCGGGCGGCATGGAGCACGAGGAGGACGCTCGCTGCGCCGGAGGAGAAGGCGGAGAAGTAGGCGCGGAATTCGAAGAGGTTCTCTACGGATTCCCCCAGCCGCTCGTAGAAGAACCGCATCTCCTCGCACATTTCTTCGGCGTTCAGGAGAGTCGCGTTTCCTGGTCTGCGTCTCACGTTGGCAAGTTAACGCGCAAGGTCGACCGCCGGGGTGGCGCAGCTAGGCGGGAGGCCGTGGTGGCGTGGACCTCCCCGGATGCCGCCATCAACCTTTGGAATCTGGAACCACAGGAATCGCACATCACCCCTGATCCGCGAGGGCAAGGCTCTCGTAGCGCGCCCAGCGCCAATCGCTCCGCAGGGCAATCTCTGCCTCATCCGAGTCGACGCCGATGTCGTCGAGCACACACGCCCGGACTAGGAGAAGCAGGCGATCGTCGAGGTTGTCGAGAGCGAAGTCCCTCAATGCCTTGGCCTTGAGGTCGGGTGAGTAGTGGGTCCAGTAGTTGCGGCAGTCCCCGACGACTCGGGCGAAGTCGATCGGCTCGGCGCCGATGACGGGAACCGCGACGGCGGCCGGGCCTTCGAGCAGGCGGACGATTCGTTCCTTGAAGGTGATCTCGTTGGAGTGGTGGAGGAGCTGGGAGACCCACTTCTTGTGCTCCTTGCCCACGGCCCCCCTGACCAGGTCTTCGCGCGCCTCGTGCACATCCTCGAGATCCCTCTGGCCCGGGAAGCGGGTGCGATGGTAGACCTCGAGGAATCGCGTCAGGTAGAGGAGCTTGTCGATCGGATTCAGCGCATGGAGGAACACCATCAACTCGAAGAGGATGAGGTAGGCCGAGGACTGCTCGCGCGAGAAGCGATGGAAACCCTCCAACGCCTCGGCCGGGTTGCTCAGCCCGTGCAGAGTCAGCCATGGATCGGCCTCTCCCGGGTCGCGCCCGTAGTGGGGACGGTGGCCGGCGAGGACCTCGCCACGGGGCGGAAGCTCGCCATCGCCAGGCCCGACCCGGGTGACCCAGAGCGCTCCAGGCTCGACGCGAGCCTCGGTCGCGAAGGCGATGAGCGCCACCAGGATGTCGAAGACCTCCTCGAGTGGATCGAGCCCGAGGGGCTCGCGGGCCTCGAATCGCGCCTCGGCGATGTGCTGCAGCGAGTAGCGGAAGTCGGAGTCGTGCTCGAAGCGGGTGAAGTCGATCAGCCTAAGAGTGCCCATCGGGAGGCTCGCTTCGATCGGCTCAGAGCCCTCCCAGACGACCCTCGCCGATCGCTCCTGCTCGGCATCGGCGTCGGGTGCCTCCAACGAGAGGCCCGAGGTGCCGATCAATTGCTCCAGCCCGGCGATCCGGCGAGACGCCGAGATGAGGCAGGGCTCCTGATCGTCTGGGAGGTCGAGACCGAGGACGGCAGCGCCGATGCGATATTCCTCGAAGAAGTGGCGATCCGGGTCGCGCCTCAGGAGCCCGGCGCCGAAGAGGGTCGCCGGCGATCCGTCGCTCAACCGGCCTACCAGGCGGGGCGCCTCGTCGAGATGGGCTCGAACCTGCAGATCGATCTGCCCAGAGGCATCGACCAGCAAACGTCCCTCCACGGGAGCGCTGCCATCGATGCTCCAGTGCCCGAAGACCTCCCGGTCAGGCACGATCGCCTCTGGACATCGCTTCTCTTCCGTCGAGGCTCGGCCGCGACCGATCGACGAGCATGTCGCCTCCCGGGTCCGGCGCCCAAAGGGCGAGATCGACTTTCCCGAACGGGATAATCGTGGGTGTCAAGGCCGGTCGCTGCCATTGATTCTCCCGAACGGGATAATCGTGTGGTTTAAAGCCTCTCATTGGCATTGATTCTCCCGAGCGGGATAAAAAGGTACACATGTGACCGGATTCCCGCTATTTTATCCCGAGCGGGAAAATGGAACGCGTTTCAATCGACAGCCCCGAAGCTCTCGGTCGCTTGATCAGGAGGCGGCGGAACAGTCTTGGCCTAAACCAGACCGAGCTCGCCGGCGTGGCGGGAACCTCGCTGCGCTTCCTCAGCGAACTCGAGCGTGGCAAGGCCACCGCCCAGCTCGACGCCACGCTGCGCGTGCTGGCGGCGCTGGGCGTCAGCCTGGAGGCGGACATCCGGTGAGCGACCTGCTCGACGTCTACCTGCACGGCGAGCGCGCGGGCACCCTGGAGCGTAGGTCCCAGGCGCGGCTCAGGTTCTCTTATTCGGAGGCATGGGTCGAGGAGCGCAGCGCGCCGATCTCCCTGAGCCTGCCCGTCCGCGAGGAGGCCTACGGCCATGAGGACTGCGCGCCCTTCTTCGAGGGGCTCCTGCCCGAGGGCGACTTCCTGAAGGCGATCTCCCGCACCCTGCACGTCTCCGCCCGCAACCCCTTCCAGCTCCTGGCCGAGATCGGGGGAGAGTGCGCCGGGGCGATCTCGGTCGGTCCCCCTGGAGGGCCGGTGCCGGGGCGAAGCGAGGCCCCTCCCCGCTGGCTGGAGGATCGCGAGCTCGGGAAGCTGCTCGGCGATCTCCCGGATCGGCCCCTGCTCGCGACGATCGACGAGGAGGACGGCTTCCGGATCTCCCTCGCCGGCGCCCAGGACAAGGTCGGAGTCCTGTTCGAGGACGATCGGGTGGGATTGAGCTACGGAAACCCGCCGAGCTCCCACATCGTCAAGGCGCCGATCCCCGGGGTGCCGAAGCCGGTTGCGAACGAGGCCTTCTGTATGGCCCTCGCGCACCACGCCGGACTCGAGGTAGCGGCGGCGGAGCCGCGCACCGCCGATGGCGCTGAGTACCTGCTGGTCACCCGCTATGACCGCGACGCCGGCCGGCCAGCCGACGGACGCCTGCATCAGGAGGATTTCTGTCAGGCGCTCGGACTGGTGCCCGCGGTCAAGTACGAAAACGAGGGCGGACCCGGGATCGACGATTGCGGAAAACTCATCCGCAGGCACTCCGGCGCACCCGCCCGCGACATCATCGCCTTCCTGCAGGCGCTCCTCTTCAACTTCCTGATCGGCAACAACGACGCCCACTCCAAGAACTACTCGCTGCTCCTCGACGGTCCGGGATCGATCCGCATGGCCCCTCTCTACGACCTGCTCTCGATCGCGGCCATCGAGGGCGCTAGCCGCGACCTCGCGATGAAGTACGGGGGGGAGAAGCGGGTGGCCTATCTGCGTCGTCGCCATCTCCGCCGCCTCGCCGATGAACTCGAGATCAAAGGCCCGCTGGTCGAGCGCCACGCCCGCTCGATGATCGAACGGGTCCTCCCAGCCGTGGGAGATGCACGCAACTCGCTGCCGACGGGCTTCCAAGGCGGGGAAACGCTGGACCGGATCGAGGGCGTGATCGTCGAACGAGCCGAGCGGCTGCGCAAATCGGTCACAGAACCCGTCTGAGGCGCCCTGACCTCGGCGGGGCCGAAGGCTCGAATGAGCGGAGCGCCAAAGAATGCTCATCGCATGTCCCGGGCCATCCCGAGGGACCAGTCATTGCGGGGCCCGCCGACGTCAGCTCGTCTGCGGGGTTTTCCCGGCAGTTAGCTTTCCCGTCAGTTCCGCGAGTCCGATGCCGGCGGCAGCCGACCCTAGTCCCCAGGCGAAGAGCGAAACCGCGTCCATGAAGGCTTCGGTGCGGAAGGTGGAGTCGGGGTGGTAGACGCTGAAGAGCCCGACGATGACGAGAGCCACCGCCGTGAACCCCGCCGCGATCGTCGACGCGTTCCGTATGGCCCAGCCACGCAGCGAACGATCCTTCTCCGGCGCTGGGACCTGCGGCGGCTCCAGCGCTGCGTCCGCCATCAGCGGCATATCGACTGTCAACGGCGCGGGCGCATCCAGGACTTCACCGGCTTTCTTGTCGCCTTCGTCGAATTCCGCCTTCATGAAGAAGGCGAGAGCGGGCTCCAGTTTCCCCCTCAGTGCCGGTGAAGCGAAGTTGGCGAGGAATACCCTCACCTTGCGCATTCCATCGAGGAAGCCCGAGCGCGCCTGCGCGGCATCGGCGCCGTCAAACTCGGGCTCTCGCAGGACGTTCTCGACGACCTCCTTCTCGCTGGTCAATACCTGCTGGAGTTTTTCCTTGTAGTCGTCGGTTGGATCGGGCATCGCCGCGATCTGCGCTTCGTGGGCGAGGATCGCGCTGTTCATCGAATTCACCGCATCCGCGACCTGCACCGCCGCGGGGGTCAACTTCTCCACCTCGGCGAGGGTCTCTTCGGCTCCACTCGTGCTTTCCTGCGCCAGCTGGATGCGCAGGGCGGAGAGCTTCGCGACGTAGGCGGCCGGTAGGGCGTCGAGCCCTGAGACCTGCGCTTCGACGACCGCAAGGCGGTCGCGTAACCCGTGGACCTTCACGGCGGCACCCGCGACCCAACGCCCGATCAGGCCCACCAACGCCCCGGCGAGGAGAAGGATCACCGCCCACAGGTTCGCGTGGGAGACTGGGGTCGGTTCGAGCTTTACGGTGAGCGGCGCGCGGGCGGCCGAGGCGCCCCCACCGCGCAGGAGGATCGAGGAGGTGTAACTGCCCGCCTGGGCGCTCCCGAGATCTCCAAAGGAGACCTTGACCAGGACGGTTTCGCCACCCTGAACGAGCCACGTGCTCGCTTTGACCTTCGCGGCCAGAACCGATCCTTCGGTCGTCTGGAAGGGCAGGATGCTTGGGGTGGGCTTACCGGGCAGCTGCCCTTCCGCCAGGAACCTGATCGTCAACTGCGAGTCATCGCGCTTGTCGCCCAGGTTCAAGACAGGTGCCTGCTGGCCTGGATCCACTTCGATCTTCACCGGAGGCGCGGCCCCGGTCTTAGTGGTGGCCTTGGCGCCGGCCGCGGCTACCCCGCTGCAACACGTAAGGGCGATGATTGCCACCGCAAGTACCCCATTTCGCATGTCGCAACCCTAATCGCATGAGTATCGAAAAAGCAACCTCTCCGACTAACACCGACCTGAAGAGATCGGGAATCCAAGCCGACGGCAAATTAAGTTAACGAAATGCAACAGTTATGACCCGTCGTTTTTCCGGCGGGCTACTGCCGATTCACTTCGGTGCCTTCGCCGAAATCCGCAGTCCCCGTCCGCTCTTGCGAACTATGCGTTCGCTGCGAAGTGCGCGAACGAGGCCGTGGGCCTGGTTGGGAGTGATCCCGATCTCCTTCGCGAGCTCGGCCACGGTGGCGCCGGGCTTCTTGCCGAGCGCATCGATCAGCTGCTGGCGACGCTGGCCCCTGGGTGCCCTGGACGGACCGCGACGCTGCCCATTCGAGCGGCCTCGCCTTTTGGGGGTACCCGGGGAGCGCGCCCCGGTCCGCAGGCCGCGTAGCGCCACCTCCAGCTGGTCGATCTCCCGGTTCAGCTCTCGAAGGCGTGCCTCGATAACTGTGCGCGCTCGCGCGATTGAATCTGCCATGCCTTTCCCTTTCCCGTTGAAATTACCCGCCGGCCGGAGGCCAAAGCCACCCTGTGATCGATTGATTCCGACCGTCGTTAACTTATGGATTACTTCAGTGAAACTTTATCCGGCCGGGGCCCCGGCGCAGCACACTGACATTACGAGCGTAGGAAGCTCCGAGGAAGTCACTCGCCGCTCACACCACCCGCCACTATGCTGCCCACATGGCAGAGCAGGTGAAGCGATACAGCATGGGGATCGAACTCGGGGTTCTCGACCACCTCGGGCTGAATCTCTACAGCAACATGCCGGCGGTGCTCTCTGAGGCGGTGGCCAATGCGTGGGACGCCGACGCGAAGAAGGTCACGATCACGATCGACAAGACCAAGCAGGAGATCGTGATCCGCGACAACGGCTCCGGCATGGACCTCGAGGACATCAACGAGCGGTTCCTAATGGTCGGCTACCGGCGCCGAGAGGAGGGCCGGACCAAGACCCCGAGCGGGCGCCACGTCATGGGGCGCAAGGGGATCGGCAAGCTCTCGCTGTTCTCGATCGCCGAGAAGATCGAGGTCCGCAGCGTCAAGGTCGACGAGAACGGGGTCAAGTCGGAGCCCGAGGCGCTCCTGCTAGACGCCGAGGAGATCCGAAAGCAGATCAAGGCCAAAGGGGGCGATTACCACCCAAAGGCCCTGGACCGCTCGAAGGTCAGATTCAGGCGGGGGACGGAGCTGCGCCTCACGGAGCTGAAAAAGCACGCCACGGCCGCCACCGACAAGGCCCTGCGGACCCGGCTCGCGCGGCGCTTCAGCATCATCGGCGCTCTGAGCGAATTCGAAGTCGAGTTGGACGGCAAGGCGATCGGCCCCGGAGATCGCGACTACTTCAAGAAGGTCGAGTACCTGTGGTCGGTCGGCTCGGTCGGCGACACCTACGAGAAGCTCGCCACCTCCGCACGCCGCAAGACGCACCTCAGCGGGACCGTCGACGGCCAGAAGAGATGGAAAATCGAGGGCTGGGTCGGGACCTTCGACGAGCGAAAGAGCATCGAGCCCGATCAGAACGCCCTGACGATCCTCGCCTGGGGCAAGCTGGTCCAAGAGGACCTCCTCTCCCAGCTGCCGGAGGGCGGACTGTTCACCAAGTATCTGATCGGCGAGCTGCGAGCCGACTTCCTCGACGTCGACAGCGCCGATGACATCACCACCAGCGATCGGCAGCGCCTCAAGGAGACCGACCCCCGCTACGAGGCCCTGGTCGAGTTCGTCAAAAAGGAGATCCTGACGCCGATCGGCAGCAAATGGCGCGACTGGCGCCGCGAGGACGGTATGGAGACCGCGCTCGAAGAGCCTGCGGTCGAAGAGTGGTTCGAAACCCTCTCAAGGGGCGCCCGCAAATACGCCGAAGCTCTCTTCGGCCGGATCGGGCAGATGGCAAAGGACGACCCCGCCACCCGCAAGACCCTCTACAAGCACGGGATCCTCGCCTTCGAGCGCCTGCGCTTCAAGGAGGCACTCTCGGCAGTGGAGCACGTCCAGGATGAACAAGACCTCGACCTGCTCAACGAGTTCGTCGCCGGGTTCGACGACCTCGAAGCCGCCCACTACTACGAGATCGTCCAGGGCCGTCTGGAGGTGGTCCAGCAGTTCGCGAAAGTGGTCGACACCGAGAAGGAGGCGGTGATCCAGCGCCATGTGTTCGATCACCTCTGGCTCCTGCATCCCTCCTGGGAGCGGGCCTCGACCAACAAGCGGATCGAGGAGTCGGTGACCAAGGAGTTCAAGAAGGTCACCGACAAGCTGAGCGCCGAGGAGAAGAAAGGCCGCATCGACATCCGCTACCGGACCGCGGCCGGCACCAACGTCATCGTCGAGCTCAAGAAGTACGACCGCTCGGTCACCCTCGGGCAGCTCCAGGACCAGGTCCAGAAGTACCGAAACGCCCTCGGCAAGGTCCTGGAGAAGTTCCCCGACGAGCCCCAGGACATCGAGGTAGTCGTGATCATCGGCAAGCCGGTGACGAACGCCACCATCGAGGAGGTCAACCGCTCGCTCGGGGCGATCAACACCCGGGTCATCTACTACGACCAGCTGATCCAGCAGACGCAGGAGAGCTACTCCGAGTATCTGGAGGCGAGCGAGAGCCTCTCGAAGCTGGCGACCATCCTCAAGGAACTAGACAGCGAGGAAGCCGAGTAGCACCCCTCGATCCGGAGCACCCACCCGGCGAAGTCGAGCCCGTTCATCCAAAAGGTGATCCCCGACGCGAAAATCGAGCCCTACATCGGCATTCCGCTCCCGCCCGACACCATGCCCGATCGGGACGATGTGACCGAGGAGGGCTTCGGCGGCTTCCGCGGCACGTGGTTCATCGGTCGGAGCCTCTTGGAAGAGACGGAGGATCTCCTCCGATACGAGGGGGAGGTGATCGACCTCCTCGATCGCAGCAGCGAAACACCGGAGGACTTCGAGCGGTTCGCGAATGCGGTCGAAGGCGGCGAGGGAGGCGACCTGCCCGACCGGCTGAGTGAGATCTTCGCGAGCAGCGGCCTGGCGGAGCTGGCCGACTGGGATGGGGACCTGCCTCCCCTGCAAGGACTAGAGATCGGAGTGGCCGGGCTCATCTACGCGCTCTCTTCGATCCGCTGCCTGACGGCGGCGAGCTGCCGCTCGCACGTCGAGGAGCGGAGTTGGTCGGACTGCCCTGTCGTCTTCTTCGCGGCTCCGGGCTGGAGGGCCCAGATACTCGCCGACCTCGTGTCCTCCGCCGATTGCGGCATGGATGCCGAGCGCGGCATGCTCAAGATCTTCGGCTCCTCGATTCGGAAGACCCATGGCCTGGCGAGGCTGATCGTCGAGGAGCGTGGGCGCTTCCGGACGAAGCCGGATCCTCCCGCCTCGACCGATCGGACCGAGCCGGTGGACGCGACGCAGCTCGATCTATTCGAAGAGTGACGGCACCACTGTCGCTTGGGAGCAGATCGGCAGACGGTCTCGATTCCTCTGCAGTTAGCGAGATCCGATGATGCCCGAGCTCGTCGGATCTGCTGTGATGCCAGGCGAGGCGTCGAAGAGAGGCTCGACATAGTCCAGCCGCTCGGCGACGACTCGACCGAATGCCACCGGCCCGCTTGGGTCGCCTGCAGAAGGAGATACATATGTTTCGCGTAGACAACGCGGATTTCATCGCGGACAAGCTCGCCTCCGAGCTCCTGCCCGATCAGGAGCAGCGCGAGGTCTATATGAACGCCGAGGAGGCGGTGCGCCGTCGCCTCGCCGCCGAAGGACTCGCGGACGGCGGCAGGATCGAGTTCGACGTCGACTGGTCCCTCCACGCCCAGACGGGCGAGTGGCAGATCGGCTGCGCTGATAACGGCGACGGCATGACCCACGTCGATCTCGAGAAGTACATGACCACCCTCGCCGTCGAGGGGGCCAACCGCAACCAGTCGATTACCGGCAACCAGGGCATGGGGCTGAAGATCGCCGGCCCGACCCGCCACAAGCGCGGCGTCCTGATCCGCTCCCTGCGCGACGGGGAGGCCTGGATGGTGCAGGTCGGTTGGGACGGCGATGAGTACGGCCTGATCCCGATCGGGCCCGAGGATGAGGTGGTGATGCCGGTCGGGACCGAGATGTTCCCGGAGTTCATCGTCGAGCAGGGCTCGGGAACGGTCGTCACCTTCCTCGGCAACGAGGAGGGCGAGAACACGTTCCAGCCGGTAGGCCGACCGAAAGGCTGGCTCTTCAAGTACCTGCACCAACGCTTCTTCCGCCTCTCCGACGAGGGGATCGAGGTCTTCGTCAGGGTTCCATCGGGCGATGAATCCGAGTGGCCCAACAGCCGCGAGGAGGCCGACGGGCGCCAACGCGGGGAGGGACGCTCCTTCAACCTCTCCCGCGTTCGGGGGACGGCCACGCGTTGGGATGAGGCCTCGGCCACGTTGGGAGAGGAGTTCAGGGGCAGCGTCGAGCTACCCGGCGACCCCGGCCGAGATGAGCCCGCCGCGCGGCTCCACTGGTGGGTCTTCCCCGAGAGCGGCGTCGATGTCTCGACCCGCACCGCGAGCCCCGGCAGCATCTCGGTGCTCTTCCAAAACGAGCTGCACGACTGGCAGCAGAGCAGCCAGGCCAACGCCTACTTCGCTCGCCTCGGCGTCCTCTTCGGCAAGTCGCGAATCGGCTTCATCCTGGAGCCGCTCGGTTCGACGATCGCCTCGGACTTCGCCAGGGCACACGTGCTCATCGGCGGGATGCCGGTCTTCCAGTCAGATGCCTGGCTGACCTGGGCCGAGCAGTTCCGCATCGAGATGCCGGAGAAGATCAAGCAGACGATGGCCGAGGAGCAGGCGCGCCTGCAGCACGAGGATCCCGACCGGGCGAAGCGCATCCAGAACCGGCTCAAGGACGTGATGCAGCTGCTTCGCCCCAGGCGCTTCCGCCGCGACGAGAACGGGCAGCTCATCGCTGGTGGACCGTCGGTGACTGGCAGCGGTGATGGTGGCAACGGATCGGCAATCGAGCGGCCAACGGGTCAGGGCCGGCGGCGAAAGAAAGGCAAGACGCGCGGCATCGGCGCCGTCCTCACTCAGATCGAAGGAGCAGACGCCGAGCCTGCGCAGGAAATCTTCTCGCTGCTGAGGATCAACCCCCAGTGGGTGAACGAGAAGGACGCCGAGACCTTCGCGATCGTCAACGGCGACTCACAGGGCCTGCATGATCGCGCTGCAGCGCTCGCCGGCGAAGATGGCGTCACCGCCGACATCCTGTTGCTGAACCTCGACTTCCGCGGCTACCAGACGCTAGTTGCCACGCTCAACGACTGGGCCAACGCCGACGGGAACGAGGATGTCGCCGCCAAGATAGAGACCACCGTGCAGGAGTGGGTCGAGCAGAAGCTGGTCGAGAGCGTGAACGGGCTGCGCCAGCTAGAGAACGGCTCCACCTGGGTCCCGACCAACTTCGACGACGCGCTCTCCCCGATGGCCCTTACCGCAGCATTCATGGCCGACCGTTACCACACCCTGAGGGAGGTCAAACGGCAGGTCGGCTCGCTGCGGGCGGCAACCGCCGTCGCCAGTTGAAGCTAAGGGTAGGTTCCCACCCTGCCTGCCCTGTCGGGTATCTCAGTGCAGAAAATCGACGAGCCCCCGAAGGGGCTCGTCAAATAATCGTGTGACATGAGGACTCTCGGCCCATATGTGGCTGCGCTAGAAACCGGGCGGATCATCTACGAATCGCCGCGCCTCGAATCGCCGTCTATCTTCGAGTAATCCTCAACAAAAAGCGCTTCTTTGAATGCGCCTCGGCTCTTGTCATCGGCGGTGCGATTTGAAACTGAGGCCGCGTAAGGCTCCAACCGATAGCTCAACGTCATCGCCTTCATCGAGCGCCCTTTTGGCTAGCGCGCGCCCAATGGCGATTGCAATGAGATAACGGATGAGTGCCATCGCAGCCAAAACGGCCGCAATGGCATCCACGCGTACCTACCTTTCGATCTTCTTCATTCATTCACCTCTAGGTCGAACGACTCGCGATCATGGTCGTCTCTTACCAGGACGCATTGTCCCAGCCGTAGAGGCTTGGGTCAACAAAGCCGAGAGGGCGGTCCCTAGAGCAAGTCCTGCGCGACCAGCGCCTGTACAACCCGCATCGCCAGGAACGGCGGCGCGACGTTGCCGATCATCGTCGCCAGCGCCGAGCGCGTCATCTGCACCGAGTCGAAGGCGACGAAATCGGGCAGGCACTGCAGGCGGGCGGCCTCATGGGGGGTCAGGGTGCGGCGACGGCGGGGGTGGACGAAGCGCCCTTGCCCCATCGAGCCGAAGCCGCTCGTGATCGTCTGAGCGGGCTTGTCCCACCGAAGCCGCCCGTACATCGAGACGTAGGAGTGATCGTTGTCCTTGTGGCATGTCGGCCGCTCGTCGTTTGGCAGGTCGTACTCCCCTTCGTCGAAGAGCCAGGCGATCCGCTCGCGATTCCTCTTGTTTGCCTCGGAGGGGGTGTCGAGCTGGGTCTCCGGCTTTCGATCGAGGAGGTCGGAGATCGCCCAGGCGACGTCGCGGGTGGACTCCGAGCCCAACTCATCCCAGTCGAACTCCTTCCCGTCGGTCGCAACGAGGACATGCCGGATCCGACGCTGGGGCACGCCGACGGTGCGCAGGTCGAGCCGCTTTTCTTTGACCTCGTAGCCCAGGTGGACAAGGGCGGCGGCACAGCGCTTCACCGCTTCCTTGCGGTCGCTGCCGACGCCGCTCACGTTCTCCGCGATGATCGCCTTGGGTCCGGTCAGCTCGGCGATGCGGGCGACCGCCATGTATAGGTCGTTGCGTGAGTCGTCGTGGCGAGTGTGGTTGTTGAGCGCCGAGTGACCCTGGCAGGGCGGCCCCGCCAAGAGCAGCGAGTCGTCTCCGACCCCCTCCAAGAGCGCGGCCTCCTCATCCGTTTCATCAGAGCCGACCTCGCCGAGTAGTCCGAGGTCCTGCTCCTTGAAGCGCTCTTCGTCCAGGCCCAGTGTCTCGGCGAAGACCTCTAGGGGCTGGGAGTCGAGGTCGATCGCCAGGGAGAGCTCTCCGGAACGATTCAACCTGCGCAATCCCTCGAGCGCCCCGTAGGTCAATCCGCCGCAACCGCTGAAGATGTCGACCAGCCCGGTCGTTTGCCCAGCAGCGGTGCCGCACTCAGGCCGCTTTCCGCTCCGTAGGAAGCGGCGGTCTTGCTCTTTCGGATCGACCTGCTCCTCGCCCGGCCGCTCAAGCGTATCCTGGCCGCCTTGAGGCGCACTCATCGCGCAGCCGAGCAACCCGAGACGGGGCGCTGGGGAGAGGTCCCGGAGTCACGGAGCCGCATCATGCGCTCCAACAGGCGCCGCGACACGGGTCCCGAGTTGGCGGTAAGGAAGGCGGTGCATGCCTCCGGCCTGCGGTATCGGGTCGATTATCCGATCAAGCCGAGCAGCGGGCGGTCCATCCGCCCGGACTTGGTATTCCCGCGCCACAAGGTCGCGATCTTCGTCGACGGCTGCTTCTGGCACGGCTGCCCCATCCACGGAACCCTCCCGAAGGCGAACAGCTCCTACTGGGGGCCGAAGATCGCCGAGAACGAAGCCCGAGACCGCCGACACACCGCCGCTCTTGGAACAGATGGCTGGACGGTGATTCGGATTTGGGAACACGATGCAGCTGATGGCGTTGTGGAGAAGATCCGCATGGCAATCGAAAAGAGTGGCGAGGGCCGGATTTGAACCGGCGACACCGCGATTTTCAGTCGCGTGCTCTACCAACTGAGCTACCTCGCCAGAGCCGAGGAATGGTATCGGCGGATGGCCTCCCGATGCCTTTCGGCGGGCGTGCTTTAGCCTCGTGCTCCGTCGCCGCATCCGTCCGTGGGGTCGGGTGGCGCAGGCCGGCCTGAGGGCCTCGTGGTCCCTCGTCCAGGCCACGCTCCTCGGGTGGATCGGCTGCCCACGGCAGCCTCGGCCTGGGGAGCGAGCGCGTGGAGCCTCGACGGTGACCGGTCGAACGGAGATCGATCAGGTCCTCTCGGGCGCTTGTGGAGCCGGGCTGCTCCTCGGCCGGGGGACCTCGGCCGGCCCGGTGGGGCGGCCGGCCTCCTGTCGCGCCTCAGGCGGGCGCGGAGGAGTGACGGGGGTTCGGCGCGGCGCCTCCGTCGACGAATTCTGCCAGCGATCTGGCGAGAGTATCCTCGTGGGCGTGGTAGTTGTGGTTGGCGCCGTCGAGGACTCGGATGTCGAGGGCGGCGTGATCGCCGATCGTCGCCTCCAGGGCCTCGACGCCAGCGCGAGACCCACGTATGAGCGGTCGACTTCGCCACGTTGCAGGCGGCCGCGGCCGCCTGCAACGTGAAGCCCTCCTCTTCGACCAGCGCCACCAGGCGACGCCTTCCGTTCGGGGTGAGCGGGGCATTACGGTGCTGCATCCGGGTCCTCCTTGAGGTCGTGAGCTTCGAGAACCCACAGCCTCTCGGCGGGCCCGGATCTACTTCATGGCGTTCGGAACGTGGTGAGGCACGTCAGCTAGTGACTTCTGGCTCGGCGAACCCGCCGAGCTCGGTCACCATCGCGCCTAGGCCGATTTTCTTCGTCCTGGTCCTCCTCGGCCAGCTCCTCCGGCGATTTGCCGGCGACCGAGGGGTCGTCGGAGAGGCGCAGGCCGATCCGGCCGCGCTCCTTGTCGACCTCGACCACGGTGACGTCGATCACCTCGCCGGCCGTGAGAACGTCGTCGACGGAGTCGACTCGCTCGCCCGGCTTGACGTTGGAGATGTGCAGCAGGCCGTCGGTGCCTTTGACCAGCTCGACGAAGGCGCCGAAGGTGGTCGTCTTGACGACCTTGGCGGCGTTGTAGCGATCGCCGATCTCGGCCTCCTTGGTCATCGAGTTGATCCGAGCCACGCAGCCGTCGGCGAGATCGCCGGTCGGCGCGTAGATCCGCACCGTGCCGTCGTCGTCGACGTCGATCTCGGCTTCGAACTCCTCGCAGAGGGCGCGAATGGTTTCGCCGCCTTTGCCGATGACAGCCCCGATCTTCTCGGGATCGATCTTGATCGACTCGATCGCCGGCGCGTGCTGGGAGAGCTTCTCCCGCGGCCCGTCGATCGCCTCGGCCATCTTGCCGAGGATGAACTGACGGCCCTTCAGCGCCTGTTCCAGCGCGTCCTCGAGGATCTCGAAGGTGACGCCGGTGATCTTGATGTCCATCTGCAGGGCGGTGATCCCATCCTTGGTGCCGGCGACCTTGAAGTCCATGTCGCCGAGATGGTCCTCGACGCCGGCGATGTCGGTGAGGACGATGTAGTCGTCGCCCTCCTTGATCAGGCCCATCGCCACACCGGCGACCGGGGCGCTGACCGGGACTCCCGCGGCCTGCAGAGCCATCGAGGACGCGCAAACCGAGCCCATCGAGGAGGAGCCGTTGGACTCGAGCGTCTCCGAGACCGCCCGGATCACGTAGGGGAAGGCCTCTTCGTCGGGGATCGTCGCCGCCAGCGCCCGCTCGGCGAGCGCACCGTGGCCGATGTCGCGGCGCTTCGGGCCACGCATGAAGCCCGCCTCCCCGACCGAGAAGGGCGGGAAGTTGTAGTGGTGCCAGAACCGCTTCGTGGTCGCCAGGCCGAGGGTGTCGAGGCGCATGTCCATGCGCGTCGTCCCCAGGGCGACGTTGGAGAGGATCTGCGTCTCGCCGCGGGTGAACAGCGCCGAGCCGTGCACGCGGGGAGAGATGTCGACCTCGCACTCGATCGGGCGGATCTCGTCCTGGGCGCGGCCGTCGGGGCGCTTCTTGTCGACGGCGATCCGCTTGCGGATGATCGCCTTCTCGATGCTCGAGAAGGCGGCCTTGACCTCGGCGCGGCGGGCCTCGTCGACCTCACCGTCGGCGCCGGCCGGGGCGAGCGCCTCCAGCACCTCCTCCTTGACCGCGCCGGCGGCGTCCTGGTGGGCCAGCTTCTCCTTGATCGAGGTGGCCTCGTCGATCTTGGCGCCGAAGGAGGAGCGGATCTCCTCCAGCAGCGACTCGTCGATCGCCGGCGCCTCGACCTCCAGCTTCTCCTTGCCGGCCTTCTGCTGCAACTCGTCCATCGCCGCACAGAGCTTCTTGATTTCCGCGTGGGCGATGTCGAGGGCGTCGAGGATCTCCTGCTCGGTGACGCCGCCGGCGCCGGCCTCGACCATCAGGATCGCCTCGTCGGTGCCGGCGACGATCAGGTCCAGGTCGAGCTCGTCGAGGCTCTCCTCGGGGGGGTTGACGACGAAGTCGCCGTCGAGCTTGCCGATCCGCACCGCGCCGACGTGGGCGGCGACGGGAACCGGCGAGATCGCCAGCGCCGCGGAGGCGCCGTTCATCGCGAGGATGTCGTAGGGGTGGACATGGTCCACCGACATCGGGATCGCGACCAGCTGAGTCTCGTAGTGCCAGCCCTTTGGGAAGAGCGGGCGAATCGGCCGGTCGATCATGCGCGCGGTCAGCGTCGCCTTCTCGCCGGAGCGCCCCTCGCGACGGAAGAACGAGCCGGGGATCTTGCCCGCGGCGTACATACGCTCCTCGACGTCGACGGTGAGGGGAAGGAAGTCCACGTCGCGCAGGTTGCCCATCGTCGCGGTGCAGAGCACCATCGTGTCGCCTGCGCAGACGACGACGGATCCGCCCGCCTGCTTGGCGAGCTTGCCCGTCTCGAAGGAAATCTGGCTCTCGCCGACATCCACCGAGACGCGGCTAATGTCAAACATGCTCATCTAGTTGTCCTACCTCCGGCCGCCCGGGTGGCGGCCATCTGCTTTCAGAACTCTCGTTCTCTTTCGCGAAGGAGGGTACATGCCCGCCGCCACGGGCGACCGGCGAGGGGGTCTCAGGCACCGCGCTCCAGCGTCGCCAGGTCGATCTCGTGCCCGTTGCGGAAGATCGCCAGCGTGTCCGCAACCCCGGCGCGCAGGCCGGACTCGGTGTCCCGGCGCACCCGGTCGGCCACGGCTTCGGAGCGCCGGTCGGCCTCGAAGCGCGGCAGGTCCAGCCCAAGGCGCTCGACCCGCTTCCACAGATGAGGATCGTCGACCCGGGCGCGGTCGGCGAACAGCGAGTCGACCATCTCGAAGAAGGCGCCCTGGGCGCCGGCCGCCTCGGCGGCCGCGTGCAGAGCCGGCGAGCGAGGGTGCTTGGCGACGATCGGGAAGTGGCGGAGGACGACCCGCGCCGGCAACGCGGAGATCCTGTCCCAGACGGCGGCGCAGTGCGAGCAGCACAGGTCGGCATAGACGACCAGCTCCTCGCCCTCGCCCCGCGCGTGATCGTCCGGTCGGACCGGAGCGACCAATGGGGGCCCTATCGACGAAGCCCGAGCTCGGCGACCAGGGAGCGGTATCGCTCGAGGTCGTTGCGCTCGAGGTAGCGCAACATGCGGCGCCGTTTGCCGACCAGCATCAGCAGGCCGCGGCGCGAGTGATGGTCTTTGCCGTGCTCGCGCAGGTGGCCGGTCAGATCGTTGATCCGCTCGGTGAGGAGCGCGACCTGGACCTCGGCGGAGCCGGTGTCGCCGGTGGAGCGCCCGTACTTGCCGATCAGCTCGGTCTTCTGTTCCTTGGTCAAGCTCATCGCGAGGCGGTGAAGCTAGCACAGACCCGCCTGGCGTCCTCGACGTCGAGGCGCATCTGAGCGATCAATTCCTCGGCCCCGACGAAGCGCTTCTCACCCCGCAGCCGGGCGACGAAGGCGACCCGCAGGGTCTTCCCGTACAGATCCTCCTCTCGATCGATCAGGTAGGTCTCGAGCAGCACTCCGCGCCCGGTCTCGAAGGTCGGGCGCACGCCGACGTTGACGGCGGCGGGCACGCCGTCGGCGAAGGCCGCGTAGACGCCGTGGCCGGGGATCGCGAGGCGGTCATCCGGAACGATGTTGGCGGTCGGGAAGCCGAGCTCGCGGCCCCGCTGGTCGCCCTCCACGACCGTCCCCTCGACCATGAACGGGGCACCGAGGCAGTGACGGGCGCCCTCCATGTCGCCGGCCGCGATCAACGCCCGGATCCGGGTCGAGGACACGGTCTCGCCGTCGACCTCGACCAGCGGCACCACCCGGGTCTCGAACTCCGAGCGGGCGGCGAGCATCTCCGGGTCGCCCTGCGCTTTGGCGCCGAAGCGGAAGTTCTCGCCGACCGACACCCGCTCGGCGCCGAGCCGCTCGATCAGGACCCGCTCGATGAAGCCCTCGGCCCCGACGGTGGCGAACTCGCGGTCGAAAGGGATGACGACCAGCTCACGCACCCCGAGCCCTTCGATCACGTCCCGCTTCACCGCGAACGGCGTGATCAGCTTCGGCAGCGCCGCCGGGTGGAGGATTTCCAACGGGTGAGGGTCGAAGGTCAGCACCGTGTCGGCATCGTCGATCACCACCTGATGCCCCAGGTGGACGCCGTCGAAGGTGCCGATCGCGACGTGGCGGGGGCGCGGCTGGGCGTCGGGGAGCCTCGTCACCTCGATGCTCATCGCAACACCGCCTCCGGGACGAGCGCGGCAACCCGGTCGAGGCTCAGCTCAACGCCTGCGTCCTCGACCCGGAACGGGCCGATGGCGGTGCGGCGCAGTTCCGAGCAGTAGGCATCGCCCAACGTCTCGACCAAGGTGCGGATGTAGGTGCCCGAGGAGCACTCGATCTCATACGTCGCGGTCCCGGCGCCGGAGTCGAGCAGCTCGGCCCCGTAGACCTCGACCTCGCGCTCAGGCGTCTCCACCGTCTCGCCGCGGTGCGCCTTGCGGTAGAGCCGCTCCCCTCCTACCCGTACCGCGGAGGTCATCGGCACCCGCTGGCGGACCCTGCCGATGGGCAGCTCGAGCGACTCCGGCAGGCGGCCGGTCTCGATCAGCTCCCCGTCGGGATCGCCGGTGCTGGAGCGCCATCCGAGCCGCGCCGTCGCGACGTACGTCTTCGGCAACCCGACCAGGAAGCGCTGCAGCCGCGTCGCGCGGCCCAGCAGGACCAGCAGGAGGCCGGTCGCGAACGGGTCGAGCGTCCCCGCGTGGCCCGCTTTGCACCCGCGCTCGCGTCGTACCCGGACAACCATGTCGTGCGAGGTTATCCCCGCGGGCTTGTCGCAGAGCAGCACCGCCGCCGCGGCTTCGCCGACGGCCATGCTCAGAGGCCGAGCTGGGCTGTGACCTCGCCGCAGATGAAGGCGATCAGCTCGTCGAGCTCGAGGTCGGAGGAGAAACCGGCGGCTCGTTTGTGGCCGCCGCCGCCGCTCTTGCGGGCGATCGCGGAGACGTCGACGTCGCCCTCGCTCGAGCGCAGGCTGACCTTGCGGGCGGCGCGGCCACGGCTGCCCAGGTCACGGACCACCGCCGCCACCTTCGTTCCCTCGACCGAGCGCAGGTGGTCGATGATCCCCTCGGTCATCTCCTCGCCCGCTCCCGTCTCCTCGTAGTCGGCCGTTGTGATGTAGGTGACGACGAGCAGGTCGTTGCAGCGCCGCTGGATGCCGTCCAGGGCGCGCGCCACCAGGTGCAGCTTCTCCAGCGGAACGTGCTCGTAGAGGCGCCGGTAGGTGTCGTCGACGTCGATCCCGGCCTCGATCAGCTCGGCCGCGATCCGGTGGGTTGTGGCGTCGGTGTTCTCGTACATGAACTTGCCGGTGTCGGTGACCAGCCCCACATAGAGGGCCGAGGCGATCTCCTTGGTGATGCGCGCCCCGAGCAGGATGGCCAGCTCATAGACGATCTCGGCCGTGCACGAAGCCTCCGTGTCGACGAGGTTGAGGTCGCCGAAGCGGGTGTTGTCGTGGTGATGGTCGACGTTGATGATGTCGGCGCCCTCGGTGAGGAAGTCGACCGGCATCCGGTCGATGTTGCCGCAGTCGAGGAAGATCACGGTGCGGTCCGCCATGTCAGCCGGCGGCTCGTGGAAGACCTCCTCCAGCGGCAGGAAGCGGTACTCGATCGGGAGCGGGAACTCCTTTGCCGCCATGAACATCACCGAGTCCTTGCCGAGCTGGGTGAGCAGGTGGTGCATGCCCAGCAGCGAGCCGAGGGCGTCGCCGTCCGGGCCCTCGTGGGCGGTGAGCAGGAAGCGATCGCGGGAGCGCAGCTCGGCGGCGACCCGCTCGATATCCGTGGCCGCCAGACCCATGGGTGCGATCATGACTCCTCCTCCAGCAGCTGCGATATCCGGACGCCCTGCTCGATCGTGGTGTCGTAGTGGAAGGAGAGCGTCGGCGTGCGCTTCATCCGCGTCTCGGCGGCGATCTTGGACTGGATCACGCCGTGGGAGGAGCGCAGGCCGCTCAGCGTCGCCTCCCGCTCCTCCTCGGTGCCGAGCACGCTGACGTATACCTTGGCGGCGCGGAGGTCGGGGCTGGTCTCAACCGATGTCACGGTGACGAAGCCGATGCGGGGGTCGCTCAGCTCGCTGCCGATCGCGGCGCCAACCACCTCGCGAAGCACCTCGTTGATGCGTCGCATGCGAGCGGTGGCCATCCTACTCCAGCGTTTGCTCGACCTGTTTGGTCTGGAAGAACTCGAGCACGTCGCCCTCCTTGATGTCGGCATAGCCGTCGAGCACGACGCCGCACTCCTGGCCCTCCTCGACCTCCTGCACGTTGTCTTTGAAGCGGCGCAGGGAGCCGAGCTTGCCGGTCCAGACGACGGTGCCCTCGCGGACGAGGCGGACGTTCGCATCGCGGGCGACCTTGCCCTCGGTGACGATACAGCCGGCGATGCGGCCGACCTTGGAGGCCTTGAAGGTCTGTTTGACTTCCGCCTCGCCGACCGTCTCCTCGACCTCGACCGCCTCCAGCATGCCCTCCATCGCGTTGCGGAGATCCTCGGTGATCTTGTAGATGACCGAGTAGGTGCGGACGTCGACACCCTCGCGAACGGCGGCGCGGCGCGCGTCGGCCAGCGGGCGGACGTTGAAGCCAATGATGATCGCGTTCGACGCCGAGGCCAGCATCACGTCGGACTCGTTGATGCCGCCGGTCTGGGAGTGGATGATGTTGATTCCCACCTGCTCCTGGGGCACTTTGGCGATCTCGTCCTGAAGCGCCTCCAACGAGCCGGCCACGTCGGCCTTGAGCACGATGTTGAGCTCCTTGATCTCGCCCTCCTGAGCGCGGGCGAAAACCTCCTCGAGGCTGACCTTGCGCGCCTGGCGACGGGCCAGCGCCTCGGTCTTCAGCCGGTTGGCGCGCTCCTGGGCGAGCTGGCGGGCGCGGCGGTCGTTCTCGACCGCCTGGACGAACTCCCCTGCCCCGCAGACGCCGTCGAAGCCGAGTACCTCGACCGGCATCCCCGGCCCGGCGCTCTCGACCCGCTCGCCGGTGAAGTCCTGCATCGCCCGCACCCGGCCCCACTGCGGGCCGGCGACCAGCGAGTCGCCCACCCCCAGCGTGCCGCGCTGGACCAGGACGGTGACCACCGGGCCGCGGCCCGGGTCGAGCTGGGACTCGATCACGGTTCCCGAGCCGGGGGCATCGGAGTTCGCGCCCAGCTCCTCCAGCTCGGAGACGAGCAGGATCATGTCGAGCAGGTTGTCGAGCCCGTCGTGGGTCTTGGCGGAGACGTCGCAGTAGACCGTCTCCCCCCCCCACTCCTCCGGGGAAAGGCCATCGCCGGCCAGATCGTTGCGGATCCGGTCGGGCTGCGCGCCCTCCTTGTCGATCTTGTTGACGGCGATGAGGATCGGCACGTCGGCGGCGCGGGCGTGGTCGATCGCCTCTTTGGTCTGCGGCATCACCCCGTCGTCTGCGGCGACCACGATCACCGCGACGTCGGTGACCTTGGCGCCGCGGGCGCGCATCGCGGTGAAGGCGGCGTGGCCGGGGGTGTCGAGGAAGGTGATCGTCTTCTCGCCGTGGTGGACCTGGTAGGCGCCGATGTGCTGGGTGATGCCGCCGGCCTCGCCCGCGGCGACCTCGGTCTCGCGGATCGCATCCAGCAGCGAGGTCTTGCCGTGGTCGACGTGGCCCATGATCGTCACCACCGGCGGCCGGTTGGAGAGGTCCTCCTCGGCGTCGGAGAACTGGGGCGCCTCGGGCTCCTCGTCGGCCGCGGTGACGATCTCGAGCTTGCGGTCGTACTCGTCGGCGATCGCCCTGACCGAGTCGTCGGTCAGGGTCTGGGTGAGGGTCGCCATCTCCCCCATCATCATCAGCTTCTTGATCACCTCGGCGCTGGCGAGGCCGAGCAGCTCCGCGACCTCGCGCACAGTTGCGCCGGAGGGAACCTTGGTCGCCTCGGGCTCCGGAATCTCCATCGGGCCCAGGCGTGGCTCCTCGAGTAGCGGCCGGCGGCGGCGTCCTCCCCGTCGGCGCGGCGGGCGCTGCGGTGGAGGGCCGCCCATCTGGTCGCGACGGGCAGCCTGCGAGTCGATCACGACGCGGCGTTTTTTCGGGGCTGCGCCGCCCCCGCCTGCAGGAGCGCTGGACGCCTGCCCGGCCGGTCGCACCGATTTCTTCGAGACCTGAGCGGGTTTGGCGGCCGGTTTGGGCTTCGCCTCCGTCTTGGTGGCAGTCCCGCCATCGCCCTTGGCGGCGGCGATCGCCTTCAACGCATCGGCCTCCTCGACGCTTGAAGCAGCCGCCTTGGCCTCGACACCGGCGGCGTTCAGCGCGGCCAGCAGCTCTTTGCTGCTCACCCCCTGCGCTTTCGCAATCTCATGAACCCGCTTCTTAGCCACTCGCGCTACTCAGCCTCCTCGGCAACCGGCTCTGTGGCCGGGGCTTCCGTGGGCTCAGACTCGGCCTCTTCCGCGAGACCCGCGGCCGAGCCGTCTGAGCCCTCGTCCTGGGGCTCCTCGACCTCGACGAACTCGGCAGACGCCCGCTCGACTATCTCGGCGACTTGGCCCTCGTCGGCGTCGGGGTCGGCGAGGATCGCCACCTCGGCCTCCGCGACGGTCGCGAGGACCGCGACCTGGCTGGTCTCGAAGCGGACCAGCGCCTGGTGCTGGGGCAGCCCGCAGTAGGTCGAGCCGGGGATGGCGGCGTTCGGGCAGCGACGGCCGTTGGAGAGGACCGCCATGCAGCGCCCGTCGGACTGCTCCTCGCCCTCGTACTCGATGTCCTGATCCTCCTGGGAGAACTCGGTCTCCGACTTGATGTCGACCCTCCAGCCCGTCAGGCGGGCGGCGAGGCGGGCGTTCTGGCCGTCGCGGCCGATCGCCAGCGAGAGCTGGTCGTCGGGGACGATCACAGTCGCCTGGCGCTCGCCGTCGTCGACGATCACCTCACGGACCCTGGCCGGTGAGAGTGCCTTGGCGACGAAGCGGGCCGGCTCGTCGTTGTGGGGGATGATGTCGATCTTCTCGCCCCGCAGCTCGGAGACGACCATCCGCACCCGGGAGCCGCGCGGGCCGACGCAGGCACCTACCGGGTCGACGCCGTCGGCGTGGGAGATCACGGCGATCTTCGAGCGGTAGCCCGGCTCGCGGGCGACTCCGACGATCTCGACCAGCTTGTCGGCGATCTCGGGGACCTCCAGCTCGAACAGCTTCTTGATCAGCTCGGAGCTGCGGCGCGAGACGACGATCGCCGGGCCTTTGGTCGAGTCGGAGACGTCGGTGATCACCGCCTTGACCCGCATCCCGTGGTCGTAGCGCTCGTTGTAGACCTGCTCGGACTTGGGCAGCAGCGCCTCGACCCGCTCGCGCAGCTGGACCAGCGTGTAGCGCTTGTCGGACTGCTGGATGATCCCGGTGATCAGCTCGCCGACCCGGTCCTGGTACTCGTCGTACATCATCTGCCGCTCGGCTTCGCGGATCCGCTGCAGGATCACCTGCTTGGCGGTCTGGGCGGCGATCCGGCCGAAGTCGTCGGGGGTGACGTCCCGCGTCGTGATCTGGTCCTCGTAGGGGGCGATCATCTCCGGGTCCAGCTCGGGCTCCTCCGGCTCGCGCATCTCCCCCGTCTCGGGGTCGATCTCCGGCTCCTCCTGCTGCTCGGCGGCCTCCGCCAGCAGCTTCTCCTCAAGCTCGGGCGGCAGAATCAGCTCAAAGACCAGGAAGTCGCCGGTCTCGTGGTCGAGGTCGACGCGGGCGTATTTGGCAGCGCCGGGCGTTTTCTTGTAGGCGGAGAGGAGGGCGTCCTCGAGGGCGTCCATCAGCTTGTCGGCGGAGATCCCCTTCTCCTGCTCAAGCGCCTTGACTGCGTCGACGATCTCCTTGCTCACTGGGACTGCTCCTTGATGTCGGGAACGGGGGTGGGGTGGCGGTGCTTGGCGCCGGGCGAGGAAACCTCGAGCGAGTAGTCGACCGTGAGGTGGCTCAGGTGCTTGGTGACGCGTTCGCAAAGCGCCAGGTCGACGCCGTCGGGGGGGTCGATGAAGATGCGCAGCGCTTCGGTGCCGGGGCGCTCCAGCGCGACGAGATCGAGCTGGGAGTCGAGCTCGGAGAGCTGCTGCTGAATGTTCTCTTGGAGGTCTTTCATGCCTGGTTCGGGGCGAAAAAAAAGTGGGCCAGGCCCACTTCTCGACACCGGTTAGGGACGTAAAGCTTGAGCGCAGTATAGCCCGCTCGGTGCGTGGGGCCGGCGGGTTCTGTCATCAGGGACGGAGCGGTAGGCCGGCGGGTCCTGTCACGGGGAGGGGGCCGAGAACGGACGCCCTGCGCCCGCCCGCAGGCTCCCTCACCGCGCCACCCCCCGGACTATCGGGTGCGAAGACGGTTCTCGCTTCGAAGCTGGTCGACTCTCTCCAGGATCTTCTCGGCGACAGTGTCCTTCGGAGCTGTAGGGACTGAGGTCTCGGCGTCTTTGTCGATCAGGGTCACTGCGTTCTGGTCGCTCTCGAAGCCGATGGTTGGGTTGGAGACGTCGTTTAGGACGATCAGGTCGGCGCCCTTGCGGGTTAGCTTGGCTCGGGCTCGGTCGATTCCCTCTCCTCCGTGCTCGGCGGCGAAGC
>CAAGKR010453832.1_pt1 | contig 25423 bp, 22 predicted proteins | sample 2556971 | NCBI WGS metagenome assembly CAAGKR01 (sample SAMEA5207829, study PRJEB30636) | soil metagenome | biome: forest; feature: boreal; material: soil | place: USA | collected 2011-09 | depth 1 m | reverse complement strand
GGTTCTGGCAGCGCCGTCCTCGCCGGTTGCAAGGGAAGCCCGGTTGCATTTGCCTGGACCGGCGCCGTCCTCGCTGCGGCTACCGACCAAGGCGTCCTGTGCTCGTGGCGGTCACCCTAAGGCGAGGCCAGACGGACTTTGTAGTTGCCCTCGAACGCACGATGAACCCGTAGTGGCAACACTTCCGCGACCGTCCTCGATCCGCCGAAGCAGGATCAATCGCCCCCCGGGGCTTGCGGCGGCTCTTGAGAAAATCGTCGAAGCCCAGGTGGTTGAAAGCCTCGGAGGCCCCCAACAGCCGCATGAGTCGAGATCGAGCCGGCCCGTGGGGCGCAGCTCGACCTCGATGTTCTTGGCGCCGGAGCGACGTCCGTGTCGGAGTTCAGGCGGCGGCGAGCGCCGCGCTCTGGCGGTCCGCGGTGTCGCCAGTGACGGCTGCCGACTGCTTGAAGCCGTGGAAGGTCAGATACAGGCCGAGGAAGAGTTCCCAGATGATCTCTGGGACCGTAACGATGCTCTGGATCGCTGACCCCTGCGGGATGATCCCCATGAGCACGGCGACCCCGGAAGCGGCGAGGAGGGGGCCTCCGATGACCCCGAACAGGGCCATGCGTCGTCCCACGAGACCGGTCTGGTACATCGCGTAGCCCAGGATGAACCCGGTCCCGATCCCGTCGGTAAAGCCGGGGCCGAGCAGGAACGTCCAGTTCTTGATGGCGATCAGCGATTTGCCGATTGTGACCAGCGAGCCGGCGTCCGCCGCGCTCGCCTCCTGGCGAAGCGTCACGACGGCAAGCACAGCCAGGATGCCGACGAGGATGAAGGTGCACTCGACGAGCCGCGCGGTGACGTAGCCGAGGGCGAACACTTCGTTCCGACCCTTGAGGAGCGGGAACAGAACGACGGCGCAGCCGATGTTGGTGAGGATGAGCATCAGCTCGAGGAACGCACCCAGCAGCACGCGGGTGTCGGCGCCGGCGCTGGCGACGTAGTTGGGATCGCTTAGCACGGGCCCGTACCCTATGACTGCGCCGATTGAGGTGACGAACGTGAGGATGAAGAGCACTCCCACGGCGAGCGCGGACTTTCGGGACGACGTCATTCCTTGGACTTCCTTCCTTCAACGGTGGATTTGGTGGGGCTCGGCCGGCCGAGTAGACCGGCCGAGCCTGTGGGTGGATAGGGATCGCGCTGACGAGCTTCCGTCTAGTTGCCGCTGATCGTGCCGACGATCACGGCGCCAAGGTCGATCGGTGTGACGAGCCCGGCTCCGGCCGCCGACTCGATCTGCTCGACCGTGGTCAGCGGCTGGCCGCCGACCGTCTTCGCGAATGGGACCGTGCCGAACCCTGGAATCGAAGTCCACGCAGGTTCACATGCGCCACTGATGAGGCCCGCAGCGCTGCACAGGACGAAGTAGCTCTCGAGCTTGACGCTGTAGTCGCCATGGCTCTGTGCGGGCACGTCGCCGGCGACATGGTCATGGGCGAACGGCACGGTGCCCTGGGGAGTAGCTGTCTGCGGCGCGAGGACGTAGAACGGATCGGGCTTGCCACTTGTCGTACCGGAGAACGCCTAGTTCGAGAACGTCATCCGATGCTGGACGCCGTTGGCCCAGATGGTCTCGTAACAACCCACGGGAGAGCCGATGACGTCGGCGCAGTTCCTGATGCCGGCAGCCTGGACCGTCGCACCGGCGGGAGCGAGTAGTGCCAGCGCAGCCACTGCGAGCGCGGCGACGCGAACGCGGGTCGCCTTGTGAATGCGGGTCGTGTTCATCGTGGTGATCTCCTTGCTTGACTTGGTCTGATGCTTGGTTTGGGGTGCGTCGAGGAGCCGACTTCGGTGGGCGGCTGTAGTCGGGTGACTGAAATAAGCGGCACTCCGAGGTCGTTGACCTTTCGAAGCAGGCCGTGCAGTGCTGCTTGGTCTGCGATCGGACCTCGAATGACGGTCGTCCCGTCGCTCTCGCGCTTCAGGCTCAACCCGTCGAACCAGGCAGCCCATCGGCTATCGAGGTGGCCCTGAAGACGGACCTCGTAGCCGTCGGGTTCGGCCTGGCCGCCGCTGCGTGCCTGTCGATTGGTCATGGCGCTCCTTGTGCTCCTTGAGGTTCGGCAGAGGTCGGCGGCGATGCCGTCGTCGGTGTTCTGCCCTCAAGGTCGGGGCGCCTGTGGTGAGCGGGCATCACCACATCTGGTGATTCGCGGCGGTGATTTCGCGCCGCCGCAAGGGCCGGACTTCAGCCTCTCGCTACGCGACATCCCAACTGGCCTGATCTGCCGCGCGCCACGGAGCGGATGTCGGAGTACACGGTGCCCGGGGACGACCTGATGGATGCCGGCGCGTGCGATGGGCTAACGCCCAAGCCATTGATGATCCGGCCTTAGGGCCCTGAGACCACAACGCGGCTAAGCGCTGACAAGGCGCGACCCGGGTTGTGGACTGCACCGGGATACCTCGGCATCCAGGGAGAAGTGACTGCCGGTCGGCCCAGAGTTATGAGAGCAGGTTCAGCTCAACGCCTCGACTGACCGCCGCCCGACGGCTGTTAACGCCGAGCTTGGCGTAGATGTTCTTCGTGTGGGTCCGCACGGTATTCAGGGACACGACCAGCTCATTGGCGATGCCCGGGCCATCGAGGTCGGACCTCAGCAATCGGAGAACCTCAAGTTCCCGCCCGCTCAGCGGCTCGGCGAGGATGTGCTTCACGTGCACTTCGCTGGCGCCCGGGCTGAAAGCCGCTCGAAGCCGCTCGACGAACTTCGGCACGATCTGCCTCCTCGCGGCCGCCTCGAGGAGCGCGGCCATGGGTCGGCCTTCTTGCAGGAAGAGGCGGATGTGGGCCTCTGGCTCAGCGAGGGCCAGGGCACGTTCGAGGGGCACGAGAGCACCAGGAACGTCGTCTCGGAGCTGGCACTCCAAGGCCTGAAGCACCAGAATCTCGATGACGCTCCCCATCCGCGAGCCCGCCTGCGCGGCAGCGAGCAGGCTCCCGAGGAGTCTCGAAGCGGACGCGAGCGTCGCCCGATCCTGCTTCGACTTAGCCAGCAGGACTCGCGCGAGCGTGATGTGCTCGTACTCGCGGAGGTAGACGAGGTCATCCTCGGGCGAGAGGCCCGTATCGCTGACCCAGCGGAGCGCGTCGCTCATCCGCCCCTGGGCGAGCCATACCCGGATTCGCATGGCGGGTACGGGCCGCACCCGGGGAAGGAAGACACTCAGGTGCTGGCGCTCAGCCTCGTCGAGGAGCGTTAGCGCCGCGTCGGGGTTTCCTTCGGCCATCCGGACGCGCGCCATGGCGACCCGCCACCGGTACGGGTTCTGCTCCAGGCCGGCGGCCCAGCCGAGTTCGTCGCTCGCGACGAGGTGGCCGACGGCGGCATCGCTCGCACCGGTATGGCAAGACGTCGCCCGTGCCCCCCGCTCGGCAGGTCATGATCGTCAGAGGCGGCGTCGGCGGCGACTCCTCGATTGGTGGTCACTGATCGTATCGTCCGCGCACCGCTTCGACTCTGTGCTTGACAGACCGCGCATTCGACTGTCCATCGAGCGGCTCCTCGCCTCCTAGCCCCCATCTGCGGGTTAGGCAGCAGAGCGCATGCAGAAACGTAAAGACCCGAGCTAACCCGCGGCGCTCTGAGTCGCGATGACGACGACTCCAGCTACGTTGCCAAGACTCGGTTGGAGCAGGCAAGGGCAGCCTGTCGCCAGACTCCTTGAGACTCGGTTGCGTATGGTACCGACCTCGGTTAGAACCAACCCTGCCAGTTGATCCCATCAGCCCTAAGTGCGGGCTCCTGTCGAAGACTTTCGCGATGAGCCTCCAAAAGCCGGTGCAGTCGCCTAAACCACCGATGAGGGGCCGACCGGATTCCGGCATCGACCGGCCCCGGGCGAGGGCGTGTCATCAGAGGGCGCGTGTCCAAGTCTGCGCCAGCCTGCCGCACCAAGACGGATCCGTCATCGCCCTCAGTGTACGGCCACTGGAAGCCCTATCTCACAGATTCGTCAGACATCGCGGCGAAATCCTCTCGCCTCGACCGACGGACCTTGAAAGGGCCACCATTGAACTCGGCGAGCCGGCGCCGATCTCTTGGCACCGTCATTGAGCGCGGCGTAGCCGCAAGATCCCACGGCTTTCGAGCGAGAACAACACGAAGGCCACAACACCCAACGAACTGGCGACCACGAGCGCGGCCCTAATGCCGAACACGACCGCCACTAGGCCGCCTGCGATCGGAGCGATGGAGGCCGCGAGGTACTGTCCGCTCTGGTCGATCGACGTGAACGTGACTGCACGGGACGACGGAACACGCTGCATTAGCTCCTCGAAAAGCACCAGATTGGCGCCCGCAGCGAAGACCGACGCGACCGCAGCCAGTGCGGCCAACAGCGGCAAGGAGCCGGTCAGCGTTAACGCCGCTGGGATAAGGGCGCTGCCGAGGATCGACGCTAGCAGCGCCGGCCGCGTTCCGTGTCGGCGGTAGATGCGTCGCCAACCCCAGTATCCGAGGAGTTGAGCCGCCGCAGCTGCGGCGGCGATCAGCCCGATCCAGGCGTCAGATGCGTGCACCTCCCTGACGTAGTACAGGGGCAGCAGCGGCATCGCCATCCGGACGGATCCAGCGAAGAGAAAGGAGCACATCTCAAAGGCGAGGAATCTCGGCTCAGCCCGGACCGCGGCGGCGAACGCCGCGAGGCGCAGGCGAACCCCCGATGGCCGTACTGCCGGCGGTAGTTGGTCGAAAAGGCGAATCTGGTGGGAGTTCCACCAGCTCGCCATGGCCGGGAGCGCGATGGCGAGAAACAGTAAGCCGTAGTTGTTGGGGAACGGCAGGATCCCGAGCCCCTGGCCAGCCAGGGCGACCGTGATGGCAGACGTGATACCCATGATTGACCAGCGGTGACCAACAAGGTCGAGGCGGCGGGACGAGCCCATCGCGCCATCCATCACCACCGGGAAGGTGACGTCGACCACGGTGCTAGGGACGACCTGCATGGCCCAGATGGCGAGCACGGCGACGACTGCCGCTGTGTTGGCACCGCCTGACGGCAGCAAGAGCACCGCGAGACCCATCAGCACCAAGGCGAGCTGAGTCAAGAGGCGAGCGCCGCTGTACCACGGAACTAAGTTGCGGCGTCCCTGTAGAACTCGGCCGAGCGGGACGGCGAGGAGCAGGCCCCCGATCGCGGGAAGCGCCGTCAGCAGGCTGACCTCGAGGGCGGTACCCCCCAGGCGCAGCAACAGGACTGGCAGGTACGGCGTTGACGCATTGACGATCCCGACCGCCACAGAGTCGCGCTGCACCAAATGCAGGTTCCTCATGATGGTGGCCCCAGGGAGCGTCCTCAGCGCCTTTACCTCCGAGCTGTCAGGGTCGGTGGGCATCCTAAAGCCGTCGCAGCGCCCTCGGGATCCTCGACGAGGGGCGATCCGAGTCGTGATCGTTTCCGTTGACCCGAGCTGAACTCCGGCACCAGTTGGCCGGCGGTCATCGCACGATCGGCTCCTCACCCGCTTCTCCGACGCGTCCGGCTGTCGTGAGCACGCCAGTGCTGGTCGCAAAGGTAGCGGTTCCGACCTGATATTATGCGATGTCATCGGACATAGGATTACTCGAGATGCTGCTTAAGGAGTTTGTCAGCCCGATGGGTTGAGGCGGCTTGGAGGACGGATGACCGGCATGACGACACGAATCGGAGCCCTTTGCTGGGGTCAATACACCGACTGGCCGAGCCTGTTCGGCGCGGGCCTACGAGCAGACGATCTCGGCTTCGACAGCCTCTGGACGTGGGACCATCTCTATCCTTGCGTCGGCTCCTCGGACGGCCCGATCTACGAGGGCTGGCTAACGATGGCGGCCTGGGCCACGGCAACCAAACGGGCCAGTGTCGGACTGATGGTTGTGGCCAACACCTTCCGGAATCCAGCCCTCGTCGCGAAGATGGCGACGACGCTCGACCACATCAGCGGTGGGCGGGCCGTCCTCGGGATTGGCGCGGGATGGTTCGAACCCGAACACTTGGCTTTCGGGCTTCCGTTTGGGAGCGGCCCGCCCGAGCGGCTACGCTGGCTCGCTGAGGCGTTGCCCATCGTGCGTGGCATGCTCAGCGGGGAACAACCCACCGCGCCGGCGGGCAGCCTCTATCAGGTCAACAAGGTTCGAAACGACCCGCTCCCACTCCGGCCCCACTTGCCAGTTCTCATTGCTGGCGGGGGCGAGAAGGTCACCCTCAAGCTCGTTGCCAAGTATGGCGACGCCAACAACTTCGGTTTTGCTGGCGGCTTTGAGATGGTGAAAGCCAAGGACGCGATCCTTCGAGAACACTGCGAAGCCATTGGCCGCGATGAACGCGAGATCGAGCGAACTGCTGGCATCAGGGCGGTCGTGATCCGCGACTCGCGCGATGAGGCGAAGCGGGTGCAGGCCGCGATAGCCGAGCGAAACGGACACGCTCCCGTCTGGGAGAGCCAGCCGGTGGGGACGCCGGAGGACGTCGTTGAGATGTTGGCGCCCTACGGTGAGATTGGCTACCGACACCTCATCTTCAACTTCCCTGCGCCCTACGATGAGGAGACCATGACTCGGCTGGCTACGGAAGTCCGGCCCAAGCTCTGAGGCTGACCAGTTCAGTCCGGGGCCAACAGCCGACGTTGGCGGATCCGCCACGGGTTCCCGCCCTCACCCCACACCTGTCCGTCGCAGGGCATGACCGAGTCGATCTGAGCTCGACTCGAAGTTATCATCCTAACTCCTAGGATACCTTGACAAGGTCCGAGAGGCCGTTCACCATCCTAGGGTCGAGGATGCTCGCACCAGGAATCACGAACGCTCCGATGTGGTCCGTCACCGCCGATCTCCGTGCGAGGCGTAAAGGGCACAAGGAGGAACCATGAGACCACGCGCTCTGGCCTTCGTCGCGATGTTGGCGATCGTGGCGAGTGCCTGCGGACCAGCAGCCACGCCTTCCACAAGTGGTCTCGCTCCTGGCAGTGGTGCCCCGACTGGGACACAGGTTCCCTCAGGGACCGGCGGATCGTTGAGCTTCTACCGCTTCGCGGACGTGACCATGGACTTCCACACCGTGGACGCCCAAGGCAACCAGCTCATGTTCTTCTACTTGATCTTCGATCCGCTCGTGAAGCTCGATCTCACTGATCCGACCCTCCAGAAGCTCGTCCCGGATCTGGCGCAGACGTGGGACGTCTCGACTGACGGCCTAACCTACACGATGCATCTTCGGCACGGGGTGACGTGGCAAGACGGGCAGCAATTTACGGCTGATGACGTCGTCTACACGGCCACGTGGGCCAATGAGAACAGCGCTGGCTACATCGGCTACTCGCCCGCGTGGTGGTCACTTAAGGGTGGCAGCGATCTTGGCACTGCCTGCAAGGCCGCTCCGAGCGACACGTCCAAGTGCGGCGGCACCTCCACATTCCCGAGTGTCAAGAAGATCGACGACTACACCGTCGAGTTCACCCTTGGCGCCCCGAACTTCACCTTTATGCGAACAATGGCCGACGCGTCGAGCGTCATCCTCCCCAAGCATCTCCTTGTAGGTCAGACGCTTGATCAGATCAACAAGGGCGATTTCAAGACGAAGAGCCCAGTCGGAACCGGCCCCTTCAGCCTGAAGGCGATCGTGCCCGACCAGTACGTGGAATTCGACGCCAATCCTAACTACTGGAACGGAGCACCGAAACTCGACAAGCTCTTCTACAAGGTTCTCACTACGCAGACGGCGATTGCGGCGCTTGAGAGCGGCGCTCTCGACATCGGTCTTGCGGCTCCGACGTCTGACCAAGCCGAGCTGGCCAAGTCCGCCCAGTTGAACGTCACCCAGGTGCCGGGTCCAGCCGTCTTCCCGTTGTTGATGCACGACGAGACCAATGCCGACCGAATCGCATGGAAGACGAGCCTAAACCTCAATCTAAAGCCGCTCAACTTCGACTTCTCCGACGTCCGCGTTCGCCAAGCCGTCTACTACGCGATCGATCGCCGATCGATCAACACTAGTCTTCTTGGCGGCGCGAACACCATCCTCTGGAACCCGCCGGCCATGAACAACTACCCTGGGCTGAACCAGTACGAGTTCAACCCGCAGAAGGCCAAGGATCTCCTGGCGGCTGCCGTGGCCGATGGCAAGGTCGATCTCTCGAAGCACATTCGCCTGATGTACGGAACCATCAATAACAGTGATCAGATCGCCCCGATTGTGAAGCAGCAGCTTGAGGCGGTTGGCTTCAAGGTCGACCTGATGCAAGTCGACGACAACACCTACATCAATCTGACCTCTGACGATACTCAGAGAGACAAGTTCGACATGACGTTCAACCCCGGTGGCTCTGAGGGCCTCGGGCCGAACCGCTCAGAGATCTACTTCAAGTGTGGCACCGAACCGCCGGGCGGTTACGCTGGGTACTACAACTGCGATCTGCACAACCTGTTCGAGAAGGCGCTGACGCTGACCGATCCGACAGCACGCGACGCCCTGTACCAACAGGCTGCAACGATCATCAACAACGATGTGCCGTGGCTGTACTTCTGGCAAATCGCGGAAGTCCATGCGGTGAACAAGAAAGTTCAAGGCCTTACCATCCCGAGCTTCGACCGCTATGCCTTCGGGGACGCCCAGAACTGGTCGATCGGCCAGTAGATTTGACGGCTAGCCGTGGATGGGGTTGACTTAGTAGGATAGGCAGTACTTTGAAGGCGCCCGTCGGTTGCTCAACGAGCGGAGGCTGAGCAGCTGGTGGGCGCCTACGTCGTTCGTCGGATCCTGATCGCAATCCCGGCGTTCATCGGGATCACGATTGTCGCGTTCGCCATTCTCGCGTCCGCTCCCGGCGACCCGGTTGCGGCACTCATCGCCCCCGAGCAGAGGGCTACGATGACTACGCAGCAACTCGAGGCGCTTCGGCGTGACTATGGCTTTGATGGGCCACCTTGGGTCCGGTACATCCGCTGGGTCGGCCTCGAGCCGTTCATTGCTCCATTCACGGGCGACAAAGCCGTGCCTGGGATTCTTCAAGGGAATTTTGGGTACGCGATCTCGGGACGTCGACCCGTCATGGATGAGATTGCTGCGCGAATCCCCCCGACGGTGCTGCTCATGGGCGCGTCACTGCTCCTATCGATCTTGGTCGGTATCCCCGTCGGTCTCATTTCGGCCGTCTGGCAGTACGGCAAACTCGACTATCTTCTGACTACTATCACGATGCTGATGATTAGCACCCCGATCTTTCTGTTCGGGTTAATCCTCATCTATCTCCTCGGAGTCACTTGGAACATATTCCCAATTGGGGGTATGCAAACCCTCGGTGAACCATTCTCTCTGACGGATTTGGCGTCGCACATGGCGATGCCAGTGATGGCCATCGGGTTGTCGAACGCCGCGCCGCTCATGCGGTACACCCGAGCCGGAATGCTTGAAGCGCTGAACGGCGACTATATGACGACGGCAAAGGCGAAGGGCTTGCCGAGCCGTGTCGTGCTGGTGCGCCACGGCCTTCGTAATGCCTTACTCCCCCTGATCACGGTCGTCGGTCTCCTCGTACCGGAACTCATTGTCGGCGCAGTCATCACCGAGCAGATCTTCTCGTGGCCCGGGATGGGTCTCCTGACCGTTCGAGCAGCCCAGCAGCGGGATCCGTCGCTGTTGATGGGCATCGTTCTGGTGGTTGCGGTGGCAGTCCTCACGGTTAACATCCTGGTCGACGTGGCGTACACGTTCGTCGATCCGAGAGTCCGGTTCTCGCGGCGCGACTGACATGGCCGCTCCCCAAGTCATGTTGTCACCACATGTGTCGCTTCGTCGCCAAGCGCTTCGGCGGTTCGCTCGTCACCGGTTAGCCAACGTCGGGTTACTGATCGTCTTGGCTATCGTCGTGCTCGCAACCGTGGCACCGTTCGTACTCCAAGACCCATTCTTCGCGGACTACCTGACGAAGCCGCCGCCGGCGGCGCCGACCGCCGCCCATCTGTTGGGCACGGACACGTCTGGTCGGGACGTGCTTGCCCGGGTCGCAGTTGGGGCGCGAACGTCGCTCATCGTCGGCTTTGGCGCCGTCGCCGTCTACCTATCAGTTGGTTCGCTCATCGGTCTGGCGGCTGGGCTCTTCGGTGGCTGGGTTGACCAGCTCCTGATGCGACTAACTGACACGATCCTGAGCATCCCGAATCTGTTGCTGGTAATGATCTTCGTGACCGTGATTGGACCGAGCCTGATCTCAGTCATTGCCGTCATCGGGCTCCTCGGTTGGCCCGGCGTCGCCCGGATTGTGCGCAGTCAGGTCCTTTCGTTGCGGGACGCCGAGTTCGTGACGGCCGCTCGTGTCGTCGGTACCGGAACCGGCGGGATCGTCCGGTACCATCTGCTCCCCAATCTCGTTGCGACGCTGACCGTTGTTGCCACGATCGGTGTAGCCAACGCGATCCTTCTTGAAGCCGGGCTGTCGTTTCTAGGACTGGGAGTGCAGGCGCCAGATCCGAGCCTCGGCAACATGATCAATGCGGCTACCAACCCACAGGTCCTTCGTGATGCGGCGTGGGTTTGGGTGCCCCCAGGAGTGGTGATTGCCTTGCTCGTCATAGGCGTCAACTTCGTCGGTGACGGCTTGCGTGATGCCTTGGATCCGCGTTCGCAGCGTTTGGCCTGAGGCCCTGCCGATGGCTATCGAGCCCTCCGTCCTCGGGGCGACAGCGATCAAGGCCGTCGGTTCTTGGTGGGCCGGAATATGGAAACCGGGTCGTGAACCGGCGATCCGCATCCGCCCAAGGCGATGACATTAATCGTCTTCGACACGGGGCCTGATTGGGCGATCATCGGCCCGGACGATCCAAGTCAGCACCGCGGGGACCCTATACTTCGACTATGCCTGACGGGATCCGAGTGCTGATCGCGCCCACGTTCGACGAACCCGCGCGCGTGCGGCTTCGAGGGATTTCGGAACAATTCGATCTCCAGTTCCTCGAAGGTATGACGCGCGCGCAGGGCTCCTACGTAAGTGATCAGGACGCCCAGGTATTCGTTGGTCTGTATCCGCCCGAGCCGCTGGCCCTCCTGCCCCGATTGCGTTGGATCCAACTTCAATCGGCCGGCTTCGAACACATAGTGAGGTCCGATCCTTGGGCGCGCGGCATCACGGTTACGAACGGAGCTGGCGTCTTCGCGATCGAGATGGCTGAGTATGTCGTGGGGGCGCTTCTAGATGCCAACAAGCTGGGACCTGATCGACGCGCTCACCAGGCGGCCCGGATCTGGCCCTCGGACCCTGAGTTGCTCACAGGCCGGGTCCTGCGGGGCCAGACAGTCGCGATCGTTGGGTATGGCGGAGTCGGACGAGAAATCGCTCGAGTCTGCTCTGCGCTCGGCATGCGCGTCCTCGCCGTAAAGGCACGGCCAAACGATCGCGAGGACACGAGCTATCGAGTGCCCGGTACTGGAGATCCGGATGCGTCGATCCCAGACAGAATCGTCGGCTTTGATCAGCTTGATGAAGTTGCGTCAGAGGCCGACGCTCTGGTCCTTGCGACTTCGTTAACTCGACGTTCGCGCGGTCTGATTGACGGATCAGTATTAGCGGCGCTTCCTAGTCATGCGGTCTTCGTCAATGTGGCTCGAGGGGCGCTCGTCGTCGAGAACGCCCTGCTCAGGGCGCTCCAGAGCGGCACGGTGCGGGCAGCATACCTTGATGTGTTTTCCACGGAACCACTGCCCCCTGACGATCCGCTCTGGAGCGCGCCTAACTGCTTCGTTACCCCGCATGTCGCAGGTGGAGACGAAGGTGCCTGGGGCGTCTTCACAGACCTGCTCGCGGAAAACCTTCGACGTTTCGCAGCCAACCAGCCCCTGATCAATGTCGTCGACCGTTCCCGAGCCGAGTGAGCGGCGCCCGACGCGGACCGAGCTGACTAGGGTTACTTCTCCTAGCGCAAGGTTCGCCATAGATCCGGCGATTCGTGTCGGTCGCGCCCTGAAACGTTGCCCTGGGGAGCGCGGACAGCGATGGCTAAGATGACTTGCTGGATGAATCAACCGGCATAGTCTCGACATCGGGCGCGACATGTGGCTGAAGCCGGACTACTTCGCTTGCGAAGTGGCACGCCACCATTCTCCCATCTGCAGCGTGTGGCGTCGGAGCGAGCGGCGGGTCTGCGGTAGCGCAGATCTCGGGTCTACCCAACTGTTCATACAGCCAGCAGCGTGTGTGGAACCGGCAACCTTCGGGAGGCCGCGCTGGACTCGGAATGTCGCCTTTGAGGATGATCCGCCGACGCGATCGTTCGATCCGTGCATCCGGGACCGGGACAGCGGAAAGCAGCGCGACGGTATAGGGATGCAAAGGGGCTTGACAAAGGGGGTCCGACGGTGCGATTTCGACGAGTTTGCCAAGGTACATGACTGCGATCCGGTCGGCAATATGGCGCACCACGGCAAGGTCGTGTGCGATGAACAGGTACGTCAAACGCATTTCCGCCTGAAGCCGTTCAAGCAGGTTGATCACCTGCGCTTGAATGGAAACGTCGAGGGCGCTGATTGGCTCATCGCAAATGATGAGCTCCGGTTCGACCGCGAGCGCTCGCGCGATGCCGATCCGTTGACGCTGCCCTCCACTGAACTCGTGGGGGTATCGCTCCGCATATATGGAATCGAGGCCGACCATGTCCAAGAGCTCGGCCACGCGCCTGTCCCGTGCCTTGCCTGAGGCGAGATGATGGACACGTAGTGGCTCCGCCAAGATCTCAGCCACTGTCTGGCGCGGGTCCAGGCTCGAGTACGGGTCTTGGAACACCATCTGCAAGCGTCGCCGCTGCCGGCGGAGACTGTCGCCCTTGAGTGCAAGGAGATCGGTGCCCCCCATGTCGATGGAGCCACCGACCGGCTCGGTAACGCGCACGATCGCACGGCCGATAGTCGTCTTGCCAGAACCAGATTCCCCAACGAGGCCCAGGGTCTCGCCACGACCGATTTCGAGTGTCACGCCATCTACGGCGCGGATCCAGCCAGTCCGACGCTGTAGGACCCCGGTGCGGATCGAGAAGTAGACGCGCAGGTCGGTAACCTTGAGGAGAGGTTCTGGCGACCTTCCGAGCGTCGATGCCGAGGTCGCTGGGCCCGCTTCCGGGGATGCCGTCACGTTCATACAGGCCTCTACTTGGCGACGGGCGCGCCGGGCGGCGGCGCCGGTGCAAACCCGGCCGTGAGGGGCAAACCAGCGATCGCCTCCTCGCGGGTCGGCTGGTTGTGGCAAGCCACGTCGTGGTCACTGACATTGGGCTGCGCGAGCCGCTCTCCAGTTGCGGGGGCTAGTGCGGGCATGTCCGTCCAGCAGCGAGGAACGCGCCAGGCGCAGCGCGGGGCAAATGGACAGCCGTCGAGGTTGGAGGCTAGATCCGGTGGTGAACCCTCGATCGGCGTGAGGGTCGTCTCGCGCGGGCGGTCCAAGCGTGGCAGCGATCGAAGCAGGCCGATCATGTATGGGTGCGCTGGATCGGCCAGGAGCCGCTCGGTCGGGCCAATCTCGACAAGCCGACCGGCGTAAATCGCGCCGAGGCGGTCAGCAAAGCCCGCGACGACACCTAGGTCGTGGGAGATCAGGATCACGGACATGCCGAGTTCGTTTCGCAGCTGCCGCAGCAGCTCGAGAATCTGCGCCTGGATCGTTACGTCCAGCGCTGTTGTGGGTTCGTCGGCGATGAGCAAGCTCGGCTCACAACTGAGGGCCATCGCGATCATCGCGCGCTGGCGCATGCCGCCACTGAATTGGTGGGGATAGTCGTTGGCGCGTTGCGCGGCCTCCGGAATGCCAACTAATTCGAGCAGTTCGATGGCGCGCTTCGTGGCGTCCCGGATGCTCAGCCCACGATGTGTCTCGATGGCCTCGGAGATCTGGCGGCCAATGGGCAAGACTGGATTGAGGCTTGAAAGTGGATCCTGGAAGATCATCGCGATCTTGGCGCCTCGGATCCTGCGCAACTCTTGTTCCGGTAGGTGCAGGAGATCTTGGTCCTCGAACAACGCCGAGCCTGCCGTGACCTTGCCCGTGCGCTTGGGCAGCAGGCCAAGCAGCGACAGGACGCTTACGCTCTTGCCAGATCCGGACTCGCCGACGAGGCCCAGAGACTCACCGTAGCCAACGGAATACGAGAGGCCCCGAACGGCTCGCACAACCCGGTCACGGCTCGTAAACTCCACGTGGAGGTCCGCGACCGTTAAGAGGGGAGTCTCCGGGTCAGCCGTGCCGGCGGTCATGCTTCGGGCTTGCCTTGACGCGTTTGCGGGGCGGGTTGATGTCAAGACAAGGCTCCCAGCCGGCCCAAGAGGCCAAACGGGGTCCGTGGGGCGCGGGGCACTGTCTCGGTAGGGACCCCGTCGCCCCGAGCACATTGGCACACGCATCTCTGCGTCGCGATCGGATCCGATGACGCCCTAGCGCTGACCAGGATTGACAAGGGTTGCATGGGTCATGGCCTCGGAGTCGGCTCGCGACCGATCCCGACAACGTGCGCGGGCTGCTCATCAAAATCCCATTCGGTAATTACGTACGATCCATCCCGCATGACCGCCCGAGGTGTCGAGAGCACGCTTGGATCTGACAGTGGGTCGCCAGCGACAAGGACGAGGTCCGCGCGTTTGCCGATCTCGATCGTGCCGATCTCATCGCCGAGGCCAATAGAATTCGCTGCATTCCGAGTGATCACCTGGATAGACTCGGCAGGACTAAGGCCACACAAGCGGGCGATCACGCTGTTGTACTCCGGATGGCCGAATTCGGTGTCGAAGGCGCCCGCATCGCTGCCAAATGACATGCGGTCGGCGAGTCCGAGCGAGGCGAGCTGCCTGATGACGTCGAGCATCCCGTCGAAGTACGACTCGAGACCCCGAAGAAGCGCTTGCTCGTGGTCTGAGAGCGGTTCGATGGCGGCTCGGAGGCGGAGGAGCGTATCCCACCCACTCGAATGCGGATTGAGATCAAGGAACGCCCCCGACGCCGCAATTGCGTCACCGATTCTCGGATCGTATTGCGGTATAGCGGTTGGTGCGCCACCACCGAAATCCTGAATGGGTCCTGGCTGGAGGAACTCCAGGTGGGCGATCACGTCGATCCCGGCCTCCGCGCATAGGGCGATCGCATCGGCCGATCGGCAATGCGCCACGACCGAGAGACCATGATCGTGGGCCGCGGTGAGAGCGGCTGCGAGTTGCTTGGCGTCATAGCAGGCCTGTGTTGGGACTCCGCCCGTACTGCCACCTGACGCGACGATCTTGATCGCGTCCGCGCCCTCTGATGCCAAGTTGGAGATCTGGTCCTCGATCTCGGCCGGCGTGTCAGCCTCCGCGCCGCACCAGTGCAGATGCCCTCGACGTGGGGTAATGGGTCGGCCGACGACTGACAGGCTCGGACACCCGGTAATCCCTCCGTTGATGGCGTGCCGGAGCGCAAATGCAATCCCACCCTTCGCGCCGCAGTCGCGAACGGCGGTGTACCCCGCCCTGAGATGGCGTTGAAGCTGTTCAACCGCTGTCAACACGGATACTTCCGGCGAAGCCTCGGCCTGCCGCGGCAGAGGCCGTCCGTCGGCTGGCAGCGTAGGGTGGGCGTGGGAATCGACGAAACCGGGAAGGATTGTCCCTTCCAAGATGGTTGCCGCTTGGGCTGCGACGCCGAAGTCCTCAGTTCGGCCGACCGCGTCGATGATGCCGGTGTCAACACGGACGACGGCATCAAGGAGAGGACGCTCGCCATTCGCCTGGAAGACCTGCGTGGCTCGAATCAGGGTCGATCCCGCGGGCATTCTCCTACCTCCTATGATGATGGCGGAGCATGGAAGAGGATACCTTACCCTTCGATCCTGGGAAGTGCCGGCCAGTTTCCTGGACGATCGACGAACGCGAGGTCTTCGGACGATGGAGCGGTTCAGGGTTGCCACGACGCAAGTCGAGGTCCGTCATCTGGAGCTCGATCACAACCTCGATACGCATCTCCGGCTGATTGCGTCGGCCGCTGAGGCAGGCTGTGCTCTCATTCTCTTCCCGGAGCTGTCTGTCACGGGACATAACGGTAGTCCAGAGGTCATTCGCTTAGCCGAGCCGCATGATGGGCGCATCTTCCGCACGATCAGCCAGCAGGCCAAGGCATGCGGTATCCATGTGGCGTATGGCTTCTGCGAGCTGTTCCGGGGGACCCACTACAACACATCGGCGCTTGTGGGTCCGGAGGGCCTAGTCGGGCTCCAGCGGAAGGTCCATGCATCCTTCGACGAGTTCTATCGCTTCCGCCAAAGCTATGAATGGAACGTCTACGACCTCGGCTTTTGTACGGTCGGGACGGCGATCTGCCACGACAGCGACTTCTTCGAGGCTTGGCGGATTCTCGCACTCAAGGGTGCTGAAGTGATCCTGCTCCCGCATGCGAATAGGAAGATGTTCGGCACGGATGGGAGTCTCACCTTTGATGGCGCTGATCGCAAAGCGTCGGATGAGGAGTTGCTGTTGTCGCAGCAAGAGTTGCTTGACGTCCGACCCAATGCCAGGCTGCACGACGTCTTGGCCCGGGACAACGGTGTCTTCGCTGTCTTCTCAGATCAGGTGGGCTTCGACGGTCACAGCAGCCACGTCGGAGGTGCATATGTCCTCGCCCCCGACGGGTCGATGCTCGCCCGGTCGGAGCCGAGCCTCGAGACACGGTGGATCAGCGCGGAGCTTGATCCGGCCATCTTGAGACGAGTCCGTGAGAACCCGGTGTCTGCGCTCAGGAAGCGGCGCCCAGAGACCTACTCAGAACTGACGGTCCTGCTGTGACGGAGGCGGCGACATTGGCTACTGGGCGCGTTCCTTGTGTGACTGCCCCCGCCTCGGAGCGGCAGCCTAGTTAGCGACGATCCTCACGACTCCGGGGTCTCGCCCGTGCCCGTTTTCGATGTCCCGGTGCCTCGAGACTTGGGGCGCGCATTGTCATCAACAGCAGATCCACGCTCGATGAGTGTGATCAACGCGGAGTTGTCAAGGTCCCCTCCGCCCTGTGCAACGAGTCGCTCCACTTGACGGGCGGCCGCGTCGAATGCTGGCAGCCCGAGGCCGAGGTCGCCCGCGAGCTCGCGGATCGTCGCGATGTCCTTGAGGTGGAATCGCGCCCTTCCACCGGGACGGAAATCGTGTCGCAGCATGCGCGGCCCCTGGATGTCCAGGATCGGGCTGGCGGCATACCCAGCCATCATGGCTTCGCGGACGCGCCAGGGATCGAGCCCGGATGACTCGGCCAGCACCAGGGCTTCGGCCACGGACTGATGGGTCGCCATCACCACGAGCTGATTGCATGCCTTAGTGATTTGACCGGCCCCCACCGGGCCGCAATGGATGATCTTGCCGAGGGTTTCCAGCACCGGCTGCGCGAGGCCAAGCATGTCGGTGGTGCCCCCGACCATAATCGAGAGCCCCCCAGTCTCGGCACCGCGCACGCCGCCACTCACAGGCGCATCGAGGAACTCGACGCCGAAGGCCGCCAGATCTCGGGCGATGTCCCGAGCCTCCGCTGGCGAAGTCGTCGAAGTATCGATCACGAGCTTGGCAGTCGACGCGACGCCACAGATGCCGTGGTCACCCAAGGTGACTGCCCGGAGGGCCTTTGCGTCGGGTAGGGATGTGAGGATCAGGCTTGTGCGCCTCCCGACATCTGCCGGATCGAGGGCAATGTCGGCGCCCGTCGCGGCGGCGCCAGCGATCGCAGCCGCCGACAGGTCCCATGCGACGACCGGCCAGCCGGCGCGGCGGAGGGTGCGGCACATCGCACCTCCCATCTGGCCTAGGCCGATGAGTCCGACGGTTCGCTCTAGCGCCAACTCAGGCGCCTCCTTACTGCTGAACATGAACCCGCCCGCGGCGGCGTATGACCCCGCCACGAGCGCGTCCGATCAGGTGTGGGTGTCACGTCGGGGACGCACTCGCAACCGGGAAACGGACGGGGGCGTGCTCCCGCTGTGAACGATAGATTGCCGTGAAGAGCTCCACGGACTTGCGCCCCTCCTCGCCTGGGACCATCGGAGCACGATCCTCCAGGATCGCGGTTAGGAAGTCCTCGATCTGCCGGCGGTGGTAGTCCTGCGTGATGTCGATAGTGGCAGCTCGCTCCGTGTCCTCGAGCTGCCAGCCAGACAGAAGGTGCTCTTCGCCTGGTACGGTCCAGATGTCATTGACCGGCGCGGCAACCTCGGTGGTCACTCCTGAGACGAATGCGGATCCGCTCTCAACCTGGACGCCGACTGACGCTCCGTTGGTCCCGTGGACGTGGATCCGGCCGAAGAGGCCGGGCTTCTGCGAGTTGCTGGCGACGATTGAGCCGAGCGCACCATTCGCGAAGCGCAAGACTGCGACGGCCGTGTCCTCGACCTCGATCGATGGGTGATTGAGGTTATCCCAGTAGCTGAAAAGCTCGACGACCGGACCCATGAGCCACTGGAATAAATCCAGGTGGTGGGTGACCTGGGTGACTAGCAGACCGCCGCCTTCACCGGCCCACGTTCCACGCCACGGGTCGAGACGGTAGTAATCCTCGCCGCGCCAGCCAAGGACCATCAGCGTGCCGAGAGCCGGCGCACCGATACGGCCCTCCTCGATCGCCTGATGCACGCGGGCGACCGGCTCATAGAGTCGCCGTTGGCTTATGACCCCGAGACGAACTCCGGCAGTCGCAGCCGCAGCGATCATCGCATCGCAGTCTGAAAGGGTAATCGCCATCGGCTTCTCGACGAGGACATGCCGACCCGAATTGGCGGCACGGATGGCAAGTTCCGCGTGGCTTGGATGAGGCGTGCAGATATTGACCGCCCGGACGCGAGGGTCGTCCAGGAGGTCATCGAAGCGCTCGTACGTCGTCACGCCATACGTGCTCGCGAAATGCTGGCGTCGCGCCGGGTTGGAACCGCAGGCGGCAACGAACTGTGACGCTGGCAGCGACTGCAGGGCGCGAGCATGCGTATCGGCAACTTTGCCAAGGCCAACCAGTGCCGTTCCGACCGTTGCCATGGGTCAGTTTCGTCCCTCAATCCGCCGTCTGGGTGTGCGTCGTGCGCAACGCCATGTCCGTCAACGCTGGATGCGCGGCGAGCCCGCGTTCGCTAGTGCGCGGACCTCGTCGAGGGTGGCCATAGTCGTGTCCCCCGGATATGTTGCGACCAACGCTCCGTGCGCCCAGCCCAATCGAAGCGCCTCCTCCGGGGGTTGCTCGGTGAGCAGTCCGTAGATGAGTCCTGCCGCGAACGCGTCACCGCCTCCGACGCGGTCCAAGACCGTCAGCTCGCACGTTGGCGCGACGTGGACCTCGCCGTCGATCCAGGCTACGGCGCTCCACCGATGGTGGTTGGCGGACTGCACGTCGCGCAGCGTCGTCGCCACCACCTTGAGCCCCGGGAAGCGCTCGATGACCCGCTCGATCATGCCAACGAAGGTGCTCGGATCCAGGCTCGAGGTCTTCTCGACCTGTGGGCCCGGAATCCCAAGGCCTTCCTGTAGGTCCTCCTCGTTCCCGACAAGCACGTCCACGAGCCCGGTGATCCGACCCAAGACGTCTTGAGCCCGTGACGGGCCGCCGGCAACGGCCCACAACTTGGGCCGATAGTTCAAATCGAGCGAGACGGTGGCGCCAACTGCCCGTGCCGCCGTCATAGCGTCGATCAGAAGGTCGGGTGCTGTCGAGGACAGTGCGGCGAAGATTCCGCCTCCATGAAACCAGCTGACGCCGTCGGCCATGATTGCCGACCAATCGAAGTCCCCCGACTTCAACAGTGCAGCCGCCTCGTTTGCACGGTTATAGAACACCACCGGAGGTCTGGCGCCGTAACCTCGGTCGCTGTACACGGTCGCGATGTTCGGACCAGTCACACCATCGTGGGCGAACGTGCGATAGAACGACTTCACACCCATCGCTCGTACCCGTTCGGCGACGAGGTGGCCGATCGGGTAATCCACCATAGCTGTGGCGACGGCCGCGCGGAGACCAAATGCGCTGGCTAGATTCGCGGCGACATTGAATTCGCCGCCGCTCACGTGGATCTGAAAGTCGTGTGCCTTACGAAAGGGGACGACGCCGGGATCCAACCGCATGACGAGGGCGCCGAGCGACAGGAAGTCGATGCCGTCGTCCGCGGGGTCGCCCGTCATCGAGCGGCCTACTAACGCCATTCGAGGCCTCGTGTAGCGCTTGCCGTGTCGGTAGCTCGACCAGTAGTGTGGCTCTCCTCAGGTCCGGGCAGCGGCAACACCGGCCCGCGCACCGGCAGGTTCGAGGACGTGTGACAGAGCCCCTTCGAATCGATCGAGGATGTCGTCCATCTCGGCTTCAGTCGTCGTAAGCGGCGGAGCCAGAACGGCCATCCAGTGACTAGCTCGGACGAGCAGTCCGCGCTTTCGCGCCTCCTCACGAACCTTGATGCCGATATTCATGTCTGCCGGGAACCGTTCGCGGGTAGCCGGGTCGCGGACAAACTCGATCCCGACGAGCAGCCCAAGCCCGCGGACATCGCCAATGGACGGCAACTTCGATTGCAGAAGACGCAGGCGAGCACGGGCCTGCTCGCCCCGATCGCGCGCATTAGCCGCGATCCGCCCGTCAAGCATTTGCTCGATCGTGGCGATGCCAATTGCGCATGCCACCGGGTTGCCACCGTACGTATGTCCGGAGTAGAAGTGAACGTTGTCCTCCGGTTCCCCCCAGAACGTCTGTGCGAACTTGTCTTTCAGGATGACAGCTGAAAGCCCGGTGTAGCCGCCTGAGATGCCCTTGCCGACGACCAGAATGTCGGGCCACACGTCCAATAGCTCAGCGGCGAACATTGCCCCGACACGACCGAAGCCGGTGATGATCTCGTCGAAGATCAGGACGATGTCATATTTGTCGCAGATCTCGCGGATACGTCGCAAGTAGCTCGTCGGAGGGACAACCGTCCCAGCCGACATCAGGATCGGCTCAGTGATGAAAGCCGCGATGGTGCTGGGACCTTCGAGCTCGATGACCTCCTCGACCCACTTGGCATACCGTTCGCCGATTTCGTCGAGCGTATCTCCGCCGAATAGCGGCCGGTACGAGTCAGGCGTAGGCAGGTGAACGAAGCCTGTCGGGAACGGTTCGTACGGCACCTTCCAGAGCGGCCAACCTGTTGCTGAGACCGCGAAACCCGTCGCGCCGTGAAAGCCCCGATAATGCGAGAGGACTTTGTACTTGGTCGGGACGCCGCTCTGCCGATGATACTGTCGGGCCATCTTGATGGCGCCTTCGACCGCCTCGGAGCCCCCGGACAGCAGTTTCATCGTCGTGTAGTCAGGGGGAAGGATCTTCAGGATGAGCTCCACCAACTTGAGGGCCTGGTCGCTCGTTCCCATCGTTGGTGTCGCCATCGCGAGGCGCGCTAGCTGCCGGCTCCCGGCCTGAATAAGCTTCTTGTTGTTATGCCCCAGGCTGAGGCAGAACGTACCCGACAGTCCGTCGATATATCGGTTGCCGTCGACGTCAGTGAGCCAGATACCATCGCCCTCTGCCCAGATGAGGGGATCGTCGGAGAAGGACTTCATCTGCGTGAAGTCGACCATGATGTGGCGAACCAATTCCTTCATCACGCGTCTCCTCTGCTCCGCTTCCGGGACGACGACGAATTTGTCCGCTATCCGATGACAAGTGCTATCGTACGCTTAATCTTGGAGGGTCGATGCAAGACGAGACCACGAGACCGTCGACAACTGAGGGTCCGCCTCTGCCTGGCCTTGGGATCGGTCCGATGATCCCGTCAATGTCGCCACGAGAGCCACGTCGAGCCTCCGTACGCGATATTGAGCAGATCATTCAATCGCGGATCGCTCGAGGGGAGTATCCAGTCGGCCATCGGCTTCCGTCGTGTGAGCGACTTGGGCGCCAGCTCGGGGCTAACAAGAACACGGTCAGCAAGGCGTATCAGGAGCTCGCTCGCTCGAGCTACATCGTCTCGACACCTGGACGTGGGACCTTTGTAACCAGGCGTCCAGTAGGGTCCTGGGGTGTCGGCAACACCGCTAACGTCTGGAAGCTCCTCAGCGAAGCGATCGACCAGGCGGGTGCGCTCGGCTTGAATGCCGATGAGCTTGGAGCCTTTGCAGCAGAGGCGATTCGCCTGCATTTCAACCGCCTCGAGACACGCATCGGTTACGTCGACTGTAATCGGACCGAGGCGAGGGAACTTGCACGGGACCTCAGCGTGTCGTTATCCACCGCTGTTGAGCCGCTGGTCGTGTCCGATGTCGGCGGCTCTGGGACTCAAGAGGCCTACGACTTACTGGCCGTCAACGTTGCCCACCTCCGGCCAGTCGAACGACGCCTTCAGCGCGCCGGACTCAACGGGAGGACGGAGGTCGTCCCCGTCGTGGCGTTGCCTGCCGCCGAGACGCTGACCCAGGTGGCAAGGCTGGCAGCCGGAACACGCCTTCTCATCCTCTCGGACACCGAAGAAGTGCTGCACACCCTGGTCGGTCTGGCCCGCGGGGTCAACCCCGCCATTCACGTCTCACAGCTGCTCTCGTCCAGCTCTCACTTCGAAGACATGGTCGCAGGAGCCGACGCGGTCCTGGTCACCAGAACCGCAAGTCGCCGGCTGGCGATGGACTTGAAGGTCACGTCGGTGATCGTCGCTTCGTTCAAGCTCGACGAGCAGTCGATCTCCCAAGTCGCCGGTCGCCGGGCGGCGCTCCAGCAGCCACGTGTCGACCTCGAGGTCAATTCCCGATGACGGTCCGCATAGGTGGAGTTATCGACGGGCTGGAGCCGCGTCCAAGCTGCCCCAGTGCCTGTTCGGTTCGCCCTCGGTCCAATAACGCCGCGCCCCGTCTGGGAGGAACACGATGACAGCACTTGTCGCTCCTGGGATCTCGGCAGCGAGCCAGAGTTCTTACCTACAGGAGGCTGATCGTGTTCTGGCGGGGGGTGCTCTCGGATTGTTCACGCTTCCGTCCGTGGTCGACTTCGTCGCCGCGAGCGGCAATGGCGGACACCTGACTGACCTCGCGGGCCGCGATTACATCGACTTCCATCTCGGCTCCGGCCCCGCACTACTGGGGCACGCGCACCCCGAGATCGTCGAGGCCGTCCGGCGGCAACTCACTAAAGGATCGACCTACTACTTCCTGAACATGCCGGCGATCGAGCTGGCGGAGCGGATGGTCGAAGCGATCCCTTGCGCCGAACAACTCCAATACGCTGGGTCCGGGTCTGAGGCGACGCTCTACGCCATGCGCTTGGCACGGGTCGCGACCGGCCGGGACAAGGTGCTCAAGTTCGAGGGCGGTTGGCATGGAATGAACGAGTATGCTTTGTGGGGTACCGTTCCCTCCGTCCCGAGTAACTACCCGCACGCGGAACCGGATTCGGCTGGCATTCCTGGCGTCGTTCGCGACAACGTGCTTGTCGCACCGTTTAACGATATCGAACGCTCTACGGAGCTAATTAGGGCGCACGCCTCCGAATTGGCCGCAGTCATCGTTGAGCCACTGCAGCGAGTCCTAAAGCCGGTGCCTGGGTTCCTCGAGGCCCTGCGGACACTGACCAAGGAGCTGGGGATCGTCTTCATCTTCGACGAGATCGTGACCGGATTCAGGATTGCGTGGGCGGGCGCCCAGGAGTCGTACGGAGTCGTCCCGGACCTCGCCACATACGGAAAGGCAATGTCTGGCGGTTTCCCAATGGCGGCAATCGTCGGCAATCGCGAGATCATGAAGTTCGTGGACGCGCGGCGCGTCGACCACGCCCATCAAGTGTGGGCCGGTGGCACGCTAAATGGGAACCCAGTGGCAGCATCTGCCGGCGTCGTGAGCCTCGACATCCTGAGCCGGCCTGGGGTCTACGAGCATCTGCACCGACTCGGAGGGCGCCTTCGGGGCGGGATCAAGACGCTTGGAGCAGCGCACGGCTTCGCGGTCCAAGCCCTCGGCGAGGACGCAGTCTTCGGCGTGCGGTTCATGGAAAACGAGGCACCGACGAGCTGGGCCGATCTCCTAGCAGCGGACAAGGCGCTCGGCCTTCGATGGTCCATTGAACTCATCACGCGCGGAGTCCTGGTGAATCCGAACGAGAAGTTCTACATCTCGACAGCGCACACGGAGTCCGACATCGACCACGCCCTCGAGGTCGTCGACCAGGCGTTTGCGGCGATCAGCTAGGGCTCGCACAAGCCCAAGCAGACTCTCGTAGGCGTCGCCTGGGTTTGAAGGTGGTTGTGGGCTCGTTGAACTGAAGCAACGCAACCTGCGTCCCGCCAATGCCTGGGTACTACTTCTATCAGGCCTGCCTCGTGGGGCAGAGCGTGGACCCCGTCAACATTCGTAGGCGCAACGAAACGTCCAAGTACGTTGTTGCGGAGAACATGGAGGGGCATCTGGCCGTTGAGTAAGGGCGGGTGGTCACTAGCTATCCCGATATATAGGATAATTGGCGACGCCCGTCGTGAACCCCTTCGCGAACCGAGATCAAACCTTCAGCGGGTGCGAGCTCGTCGTCGAGCTCCGAGCCCAGGTGTCGTCCACGTAGATCGAGCCGGCGGGCGCTTGAGCGACGCCGTCGGTTGACCCACCCGTCGGGGAGCGTCCGGAGTAGGCCCGTGTCGCGATCGGTGAAGGGTTCGGGCATCAGCTGTTGCTATGTCCAACGATCAGAGTGATGTATGGGCGGCACCCATCCGCACGGAGACCGCCCCGACATGCAGCCACTTCGGTTCGACCGAGCTTCCCCCGCCAACTCCCTTCTGGAGCTGCCATCGCCCGGGGATCCTAGTCGGGTCACCGCGCTCCCATCGGCCCCGCCAGACAGGAGATCGCTCCTCGACCGGACTCGATCGGCCGCTCGTAACCACTTTTGGGCGGCTCCGAGTCCCGAACCCAAGAATCGGCGAGGGACGATCGCGCAGCTCTCGGTCGGGGCCTTCCTCGAGGGTTGGCTGACCGAGGTCGCGCGGGGCACGGTCCGGCCCCGGACCTACGTCTCATACCGGTACATCGTCGGGATCCACCTGGCACCGGGTCTCGGTCACTTCGCTCTGACAGCGCTGTCACCGGCCGATGTCCAGGCGTTCCTCAACGCCAAGGCGGCCTCGGGCCTCTCGCCACGTACGGTCGGCTACCTCCGCGGCGTGCTGCGGGGCGCCCTAGGCCATGCCGAACGGACCGATCTTGTGACTCGCAACGTCGCCCGGCTGGCACGGCCGCCCCGGATCCCGCGGCGCCGGGTGTCGCCGCTCTCAGTGGAGGAGGTCCGCACGTTCCTCGGCGCGATCGCCGGCGACCGGCTCGAGGCGCTCTACCTCATCGCGGTGGGCGTCGGCCTCCGACAGGGCGAGATCCTGGGGCTGCGCTGGTCGGACGTTGACCTCGAAACTGGCACCCTCACGGTCCGCCACGCCCTCGC
>CAAGKR010502532.1_pt1 | contig 25462 bp, 19 predicted proteins | sample 2556971 | NCBI WGS metagenome assembly CAAGKR01 (sample SAMEA5207829, study PRJEB30636) | soil metagenome | biome: forest; feature: boreal; material: soil | place: USA | collected 2011-09 | depth 1 m | reverse complement strand
TCCCAGCGCAGCGCGAGCAGCTCGCCGCGGCGCAAGCCGCTGAGCGCGGCGGTCAGGTAGATCGCGGCGTCCTGGCGATCCTCCGCGGCTCGCAGGGCACGCTCGGCGTCGCTGACGGCCGGGCGGCGGGGGTCGCGGTGGGCGCCCGCGGCGGCGGTGCTTACGAGCTTCTCGATCTCCTCGGGGGAGAAGAAGTCAAAGCGCGCGGCGTCGTAGGACTCGCGTAGCCGCCTGACCTTGGCGACGGGGTTGACGATCAGGCCGTGGTGATCGACGGCGTGCTGGAAGATCGCGTGTAGCTGGGTGACGATCTTGTTGACCGTGTGCCGGACACGCGCGCCGTCTTCGGCCAGGTGGTTGCGCCAGCGCTCGATCTACTCAGAGGTGATCGCCTCGATACGTTGCGGCCCGAACTCGCCCAGCAGATGCGCGTCGAGCACCGAGCGATAGTCCACCTGGGTGCTGGCCGACCAGTCGCGCTCGAAGCGACCGCGCTGGAACCACTCCTCGGCGACGTCGGTGAACGTGAGGCCGGTGCGCTCCTGGCGCACCTGCCCGCGGCATGCGTCGACGAGCAGCTCATTGAGTAGGACTTGGGCGTCACGCCGGCGCAGGAAGCCGAGCGGCGGCGCGCCCTTGCCGGCCCATGCCCGGCCGAGAGTCTTTTCGTGCTGGCCGCGCTGATCGCGCCACTTCGCGCACCATGTGTTGCGGCGCTTGCCCTCATACAGCCAGATATGGCCGCTGATCGAGGCGTGCGGATCGAGGGTTCGAGATGCCATGAGGTTCCTTCCGTAAGGGGGTCTATCGGGGGGCGCCCGAGGGGGGCGGACTTGAGGAACCGTAGCGTGCGGGGCGGACGGAAATTTCCTCCCGAATTTCCTCCCCAAACAGCCTTGCCCAACTCGAACTACTGCACCGAAATGGCTTGTATACACGGTATCTGCGGCCTAAAAGGACTGGTGTTGGCTAGCTCATAACCCGAAGGTCGCGGGTTCGAATCCCGCCCCCGTTATCGTTTTCGTGCTCGGGGATCGCAAGTCCCCGAGCCGCTCCATTACAATCGTTCGGTATGCGCCGCACCGTATCGAAGAAGACGCAACTGGTCTGGACGCAACGCTGAAAGATGGAGCAGCCTCCGTCCTCGTCAGGTGCTGAGCCCTACGTTGAACACACGACGTCCAACGGGCTCGACGTCACCATCACGGCGTACCCGCTTGACGGTCCAGACGCTGCGCAGATGCGCCGACGCCAACTCGCCGTGATCGTGCAACTTCTGGAACGGGCGAGCGCCGAAGCGTCGGCCCGCGAGGCCTGAACCTCCGGGCTGAGCGAGCGGACTTCTCGGCCAGGGAGAAATCGCTAGAGCGTCCGATGCAATCGCTCGATCGCCTCAACCGTCTCATGGTTCAAATACCGTCCAGTCAGGGCGACTAACAGTCCATATCGTTTGCTTTTTGCCTGCAAATGGCTGTGTTTTGCCGCTATTTCTCGAACCGTAAGAGATGTGGCTTATTTGAACCGCCGTGGAGGCTGATCCCAAGGCGCGCGACGATGAGCGCACAGACCAATGAAGCTGCGGTTGCTCGGGCACACGACGCGGTGCGTCGCGAAGGTGGCGGCGAGGTCCGCGTTGTTGACAAGACGGGCAGATCGTGCGCTCCAGCCGGGTAGGACGACGCAGCGCAAGCAGCTCGCGCGCGCGTGGCGCCGTCGGTTGAAGCGGGCAAGCCCGGGGTGGCCCCCGTGCGAGTTGGTCCCCGAGGACCTTCGGGACTTGCGGTGTTAGGAGGCGTCGACGGGGATCTGGATGCGGGTGGCGATGAGGTTGTAGAGGTCGATATCGGCCTCGCCAGCGTCGAGCGTGACAACGAGCGAGTAGTTGATGCGAGCATCTCCGCGGATATCGGTGTGATCGGCCCACCAGCCTCTGGTGGGCCAGACGGCGATGTGCTTTTCACCTGCGAGGGACGCGGCGTCGGTGCGCAAGCGGTCGGATTGGGCAGTGCCGCGACTTCGCGATTCGGGGCCGATCTCCCAGTTCCATGTATCAGCGGGTGTGGGGCGAGCCTGGCCTTTTGGGCGTCCGTGATCGCTAACACGGCGCACGAACTCGTCCGCAGTCTCTGCGCGCCGTTGTAGATCCCAGGAGAGGTTCGCTCCCAGATAGCGGACGCGTCGGGCCTCGTTGGGCTCGCCGAAGTAGGAGAGGGTCACGGCGAGCTCGATCGGCTGGTCGCCGAGCGCGAGCAGCTCGGCGTCGGGCAGTGGCAGGCGGATGAGGTGCATGCCGTGGTTGGCGGAGCTGACCGGTTGCTCGGGAGCGATCTGATCCTCGAGGATCAGCGTCGGGCGCTCACGTGTGGACGCGAGCGCAACGTCCCGACGTGGCTGTCCGTATCCGACGGCGCGTAGCCGCTCCCTGCGGTCGGGGTGCTGCACGTAGATCTCGGGGGTCCAGCGCGCGGAATTGACGAGCAGTGCGCGGATGGTCTGCGGCGAGCGCTCGGCGTTCGCGGCCCAGATCTCCGCGACCAGACCGCTCGCAGCGGCGCAGGCCGCGCTTGTCGCCCAGGTCCATGCCAGCTGTTTGCCCTGGATGTAGAGGTGGTCGGTGGTGAGTACCGAGAGGTCGGGCTCGCCGGTGTGCATGAGCGTGCCGTCCGGGCAGGCGTTGCCGCCCTCCATCACGATGTCGGGCTTAATCGCCAAGGTGCTCGAAGCGTTGGAGCTGGCGTACGGGGAGAGCTCGCCCTCGCGCGCAATGGGGGTGAGCGTCCCTGAGCCGGGCCCTTCGGAGAGAGCGTCGCGGTAGGTCACGCCGCCGACGGTGATCGCGTTCAGCGCGTGCGCAGGGTCGTGGAGGAAGGAAGACATGTTGTGGGCGGGGTAGTCTGCGGGGTTCGTGAATTCGTCTGCGTTGCCGATCGCTATGCAGATCAGGCGGCCTTGCTCGTCATTGTGGGCGAGCTGATCGATTGCAGAGCTCCAGGAGGTTCGCTCGGCGGTGGTGTGGCTCGGGTCCGATAGCGCGAGATTGAAGACGCGCGAACGCTCGGCGAATGACTCCGCGGCCTCGATCGCGGCCGCTGTCCGGGCGGCCCACAGGGGAGGGTCGCCGTCGGTGCTGCGGCAGCGGACGTTCTCGATCCAGGCGCGGGGGACGATCGGCTCGCCGCCAAGCACGCGGCCGGCGAGGTCATCGTAGGCGGCGAGGCCGGCCATCTCGGTGCCGTGACCTTCCTCGTCGATCGCCGAGAGGACCCCGGGAACAACTGAGACGCCTGGATGGCGGATCAGCTGTCTGAGGAGCGGGTGCTCCTCGGCGACACCGGTGTCGAGCACGGCGACGGCGGGAGCGTCGGCGTCCGGTGGTTGGAAACGGTCGGGGTCGAGCAGGTCACCCTCGTGGTCTCGTGCAAGGCGGTCCGCGCGGGCGTCGGCGGGGCGCGCGACGCGATAGACGTCGGGAGCAAGCTTGGTGATGTCGAGCAGCACTTGACCGGAGAGGCGCACGAGATGAATGTCGCGTTCGGTCGCTTGGAAGGTGACGGGCTCGTGGGCATTGGGGTCGCTCAGCTGGGCGAGGGTCTCGATCACGCCGCGGATACGGGCGCGTGTCTCGGTGTCGGCGAGGCGTCCGCCGCGGGTCCATAGCTCAACCCAGTAGTGGGCGGCTGGATCGATGACGTGGGCTGCGAGTCCTTCGCCGGCCACATCGTCGAACGTGGCGTCACGGACCTGCTCGAGCGGCGCGACCAGAGGCTCGTTGCGTGGCCGTCCTCTTTTGGTGTCTTTGTCGGCATACGCGGTGACCTTCCGCTGGAGCGCGCGGAGATCGTCTCGACGTACGTGAAGAAGCGCGGTCGAGTCGGTGGCGTCGACGACGGCGATGTCGCTCGAGCGGTCACCGAGAGAGTCCGCGGCGAGGCGGCTGCCAGCGAGCGCTTCGGCCGCGGCGAGGTGCCCCTGTGAGTCGGGGAGACGCTCCTGCGCTGCCTGCCAGGAGCGCGCCAGCTCGTCGAGCTGGGTTTTCAGAGCGGCGGCGTGTTCGGCGCGGTTGCGCGGCGGCAGCGGCTCGGGCTCGCCGCCGCCGCGACGCGGGTTCAGGAACCCGTGTTGCGTGGGCGGGGAGAGATCGAGGTGCGGTCGCGGGTCGCTCACGCGCTCGGTTGCGCGGCTCGCGCTCGGACATGGTCGACCGAGGCGCGGAGGTCTGCGGCGGTGAGACGGCGGCGGTTGTCGAGGACCATCGTCTTCAGCGCCTCAGTAACGACGCGGTCAGCCTCAGCGAACGACAGTCCCTTCAGGCGGCTGGCGATGCCGCGAAGGTCGCGCGCGGCGATCTTGTGGCCGGTGGTCCGTATCCGCAGAAGCTGCGTGAGTGCGTCGCTAGAGGGCAGCGGGACGAGCACCACGTCGTCGAAGCGGCGGAAGGCCGCCCGGTCGATCTCGCCCGCTCCGTTTGTGGCGGCGACGATGATCGCGCCGCTGTCGTCGGTATCCAGGAGCTGGAGGAACGTACTGACGACGCGGCTTGCCTCACCGACGTCGTTCGCGGCAAAGCGTTGGCGGCCCAGCGCGTCGAACTCGTCGAAGAGATACACGCCACGAACGCGATGCATCTCTTCGAAAACCCCGGTCAACAGCGAGGCTGTCTGCCCGAGAAAGCGCGAGAACAGCGTCTCGATCCGCACGCGTAGCAAAGGCAGGCCGAGCTCGCCGGCGATCACCGCGGCGGCGAGCGTCTTGCCACATCCCGGTGGACCGTGGAACAGGAGCCGGCGGCGGGGTTCTAGCCCAAACCGGTCGAGCTGCTCGCGCGAGCGATGCTCGGTAAGCAGGCGTGGGAGAGCCTCGGCAGGCTCGCCGATCAGGACGATGTCGGCCACGCGCTCCTTTGGATAGGAGGACGCGAGGATGCTGCGCAGGTCCTCTGAGGGTCGAGCGAGGGGGGTCGGTGGAGCCGCGGCGGGTTCTGCCGCGGCCTGCTCGTCGATCAGATCGCGAATCCGCCCAGCGAGCAACCGGTGGCCGTTGCGCGCTTCGCGCGCGGCGAGCTGCAAGGCCACCGTGCGGAAGCGCTCGTCGTTCCGTCCGACGTGGGCGCGAATAAGCTCTTGGATCATCTCGGAGGCGGCCATTGGGTTCTCCCGTGAGCCCATCTTCTCAGCGTTCGAGGCGAAGTGAGGTGATTGGACGGAGGATCCGCTGCATGATGGTCGCTCGGGTGGACGCCATAACGGTTCGCACACGACTGCGATCTGGGTGATCCGCTGCGGTACGGAGACAGGTTTGCTTTGGCGGGCGTGTGCTCGCCCTGCGGTTGAGTTTCTTTTCTTCTTGAAGCGTAACGCTGCCCGGAGCAGGCGCGTGTCATCGGTGCAAGCTGTAGTGGCGGCTACCAGCCAGGGCGCGACGCCGCCCCGGATGGGGTTCTGCATCCAAGCTCATCTCGAGCCGGCCCGTCGGCGGCGGGAGCAGACCACAGAGGTCCTGGATCACTCGGTGTCATGGATGTTCTGGTCGTGAACGAGCAGGCGCGTGAATAGGGCCTGGTTCCACTGGCGGCGCAGATGACCGGGCGCTGTGGTGTAGGAGTCGTGGCAGTTTGCGAGGAGCTCCAGGGCCTTCTCGAGCGTCCTCTGGTCTTCGGTGCAGGAGAGTTGCGTGATGGAGAGTTGCGTCTCGGCGTTGGTGATCTGGCCGGCGAGGCGATCCTGTTCGCGTTGGAGCACGTCGAGGGGGATGGCGTTCTCGTAGTAGGCGTGCAGGAGCTTGGCGCGCTGGTCGGTGAGGCGGGCGAGCCGTCGTCGCTGGCGGGCTGTCTTTTGCTCGACCTTCGTGTGCCTCTCCGCGAGGGCGTGATCGAGCTTGGCGCGGACCGCGTCGATTTGCTCGGCAGAGGGAGCGAGCTCGGCGTAGGTCCGCTCGACGGCGCGCTCGACTACATCGACTGGGATGTAGCGTTGGTCGCAGCCGTTGCGGCGGGCGCGTCCGATGCAGAAGAAGTAGCGGTAGGTGCCGCCGTTGCCTTTGGCGTGGGTGAGGCTCATGCGTGACCCGCAGCGTCCGCAGTAGAGGGTCCCCTTGAGGTAGTGGTCGTGCTTGCGGTCGCGCTCCCCGGCGAGCCCGTGAGCTTTAAGTACCGTGCGCGCCCGCGTGAACGTCTCGCGGTCTATCAGCGGCTCATGGTTGCCCTGGTACTCGATACCTGCGTAGCGCACGATCCCGATGTAGTACGCGTTGGCAAGCATCGCGGAGACCTGTGAGCGTGATAGCGGTTTCGCTGGGCGGCTCCGTGTGGCGCGGGTCAGGAGTCCGCGGTCTGCAAGGGCGTTTTGGAGGGTGTCAAGGGTGTAGTTCCCGGTCGCGTAGGCGCTTAGCGCCCAGCGGACGTGTGGTGCACGGTCGGGGTCGATCTCAACGGTGCGGATTTCCCTGCCCTCGATGACCTTCCTGACGTTGAGGTAGCCGATTGGTGCGCGGGTGGGGGTTCCGCCGGTCTTGGCCTTCTGGATCAGGCCCTTGCGGGCCTCCGCTGCCAGGTTGGCGGAGTAGAACTCGGCGTTCGCGGCGACGATCGCGTGCATGAACTGACCGAAAGGCGTGTCGTCGATGTTCTCCGTCACCGAGACCAGTTCGATCCCGGCGTTGTGCAGGTCGTAGGTGATCGTCGCGTCGTCGTAGCGGTTGCGCGCGAGCCGGTCAACCTTGTGGACGATCACGTAGTCCAGGTCACGCTGATACTTGACCCTCGCCATCAGCGCGCGCAGTTCGGGACGATCGGCGGTCTTGGCCGACTCGCCACGGTCCACATACTCATGGACGACCTCCGCGTGCAGGCTCGCGGCCTTGCGCAGGCACGCCTCGCGCTGCGCAGGGATGCTGTAGCCCTCGGGCTCGCGGTTGCGTTTGGCCTGCGCGTTGGTGGACACTCGCAGATAGATGGCGGCACGCTTCATCTCGAATCACTCCTCTCCGTAGGCTGCGTGGCGTTCGTTGTCCAGTTCGGTGAGCGCCATTGCGAGCAGTGCGGCGACGAAGCGGTCGAGGTCGGGCGGCTCGCGGCAGACCGCCTGCACACGGACGACGCGCTCGCCATGCTCGGCATATCCCGTAGGGCGCGTGACGCACGCTTCCTCGCTCGGACCAGGGCCTGCTGGCGATCTCAACCTCCTGACAGCAGAGGCTGCCTTTCCAGCCTCAGCGCCAACCGCGCGGGCATCGTCCGTCGTCTGGTCCGGCACGCGTGCGCGGTTAACGCCCGAACCCGCGGCAGGCAACGGATCAGTCATCTTGTGGTCAGATGCGATCAAGAGGACAAGAACGGTACGAAAACAGACCCTGACCGTGTATAGAGTGAGCCACGGCGCCCCGACGAGACATGCAGCGCCACTGCGGCACGACTGGAGGCCGCCTTCGTCTCGACGTTCCCAGCGGTCACCTGCTGGCGTCGTCGTGTCGTGCCGAGTCGCTTGGGCGATGTGGGCTTCGGTGAGACTCAGTCGGTGGCGGGCGTTCGGAACAGGCCTTTCAACGATCGCAGGCGCACAATGGTGGGCGTGAGCGAGCAACATGACCTCCGTGCGGCGAGCCGGGCTTTCATAGCGGAGGCGTTCGAGGCTCTTAGGGCGGAGCACATCATCCCGACACCGGTTTTCCACCCGTACATCGCCATCGGTCGCGACTACTTTGGCGACAGCATCAGGGCGCTCTCCGCATATCCAACGCTCGAGGCGCAACTCGACGAGGCCTACCCGGAGCGCTTCGCCGATCCGCTCAAGCGCCACCACTCAGAGTTCGCTTCGACCTACATGTTCAGCTTGATTGAGGCCTGCGTTGCCCGCTGCGCACAGGCGGCCAGCTTCGACTCCGAGAGCGCTGCCATCGACGAGTCGATCGATGAGCTGCTGCGAGTGCTCGGGACGGCGAGCTACGAGATGGTCTGCATCCGCCACGTTTCGCACCTAACGACTACGAGCGGCGGTGAACTGCAGATCGGTGACGTCACGGTAGTGCCGGAGCCGAAGGAGTGGGGTGGCCTTCTCGACCGTGTACAGCACGAGATTCGCGGTGCGGCGCAAGCTTGGAACCGCGAGGACCCTCGTCCTTATGATCCTCCTCACAGTCTTCTCATCATTCGTGCGCTCACAGACGAGCCTGACCCATACGAAGTAGTCAGTCGGCTATCGGGACGGCTTGGGCGGTTCCTGCTTCTCGCGCGCCTGTTGACGGCAGGCACGGTCCAGACGACATATGAGGTGAGCGGAATGACAACGCTGGTGGCGCGGATGAGACCACGGATGAGCAGCTCGCGCAAGGGGTTGCTCGACACTCCTGTTCGGCGGACGGTCCGGTTGACGGGAGATGAGTCCGCAGCGTTTGAGACGCTCGGCGGTGTGATTGATGCTGCCGACATCAAGCGCGAGGGAATGGTCGCAACGTCGTTCGATGTCGCACTCGGCAAGTTCAACGGCTCGCACAGCAATGGGAACCCATACGAGTATCTCGTCGACCTTGCCACTGGACTGGAGGCAGCCCTGATCGGGACCGAAAAGGAGACCGAAGGGCTGACCCTGCGATTGCGCAGCCGCGCCGCGGCACTACTCGCGACCGAGAGCGATCCCGCGGCGGCGCTATTCAACGATGTGGGTCGGCTATATGGCCTGCGGTCGAAGCTCGTCCACGGCGGGCAAATCAAGGAGAAGGAGCTGCGCAAGATCATGGCGCAGATCTCGACGTCTGACATCGCCGAGCACGCGTTTGGTGTAGCGCTTGGCTATGCAGTCGACCGTATGCGCGATGTGCTCCGGCGAGCCATACTGGCCCGCCTTTGTCTGGCCAGCGAGCCGGATCCTCTGTGGCCGTTTGATCGCGACGCTTCCGTAGATGCCGCACTTGCCGATGACAGCCAGCGGTTGGCTTGGCGGGAGCGCTGGCACGAACGCCTCGCCGCACTCGGGATAGGACCCGCCGCTGACCGGCCGCGCTCGGCAGTCGACTTCATCTCGCAAGAGGATCGTTAGGTTGCCGTCATCCGTTCCGCATGCCGCCCCGCTGCCGTATGCCTTCTTGAGTTCATGGTCCGCTGAACACAACCCCGGCCCGGCAGGCCGGTCGGCCAGAGCGTCGAAGGCCCGGCGGCGCCCACGCCCGGGGTGTGCGTGGCAGTTGGTCGCTCGAAATCGTGATCTCGCCAGGCTGCGAAAGTCGGGGATCGTTTGGACGCTCGGCAGTGGCACTCGGGCGCGGGCATCACAGCCACCGAAGATGCCATATCGTCGCTGCGGTCTCGGCGGGGTCTCGTCTTCCGGCGTCGTCTGTCTGTACGTCTAGAGTCCCCAGCTGTGGCGTGGCACGAACGGAAAAAGCGGGGCACTGGTGCTCCGAAACCGCCGAAAGCTCCCAAAGCTCCCAAACCGCCCAGGCCACCAAAGCCTCCGGCTCGTCCAGGCCGCGAAACTTATTGGCGCTAACCAGCCTGCGCTACGCGTTCCAAGCGCGCATGTCTTAGACGATCAGAGGCGTTCGCATCCGGTGTCGGGGTCCCCAGACGCTGTACCACGAACGCGCCGGCCGGCTGACGGGCGTCCCGTGCTCGGCGTCGGCGAGTCCGCCGACCAGCGCGCGGTTGCCGTAGCCGACGGTGAGCAAGGGTTGGGGCAAAACGTGACGGTGCCGAGCGTCCCGGACAGACGTACAGATCTGTTCTTCAACGCCCAGGTCGCCGGCCGCGCCGCGAGCATTGTACGGGCGCCGAGCAGCTTGGCCCACGCCCAGGTAGAGGCGTTCCACCATCACGGAGTCGCTTGCGCGACCACGCGTCTGCGCTGCCTCGTACGCTGGCACTATGCCTGTTTGGGCGTCGGTGCTCGTAACGGTAGTCACGGGACTCGGTGCCGGCACTCTCGGTGCCGGGCTGACGGCGTGGAACGATCGCCAGGAGCGCTTCCGGGACAGATTGATTGAGGCGGCTGACGAGTTCACCGCCGCAGCTGCCGAGGCGCTCGTGAAGTTGCGCGACGCTGTTAGCGCGGTTCGAGAAGCGAACGATGCGGCGCGGATGAAGTCATCGACCGAGGAGGCGTGGGAGCACCACGACGCGGCGCTGTGCCGTAGCGCTCGCGTTGACCTTCTGTTCGGTCCCGGTTCTGCTACGGCCAGTTCTGCAAGCGCTTTCCTGAGCCACCTGGCACAAGCATCGGCGGTCCTTCGACCGCCTGACTCCGACGCTGACGGCGCCGAACGGGCGCTCGTAGACGGGACAGCCGACCTACAGCGATTCCACCGCGCTGCGTTCGATGAGATTCGGCGTGCCGCACCACCATCAGCGACGTTGCGCGAGAGCTTGCGCTGGCGGTCGCGCCGGCGGCTCGGCCGCCAAACCTAAGCCTTTGGGTGGACGGACGGCGATAGCGCCTGCGCCGGGTACTCTCGGATCGTGGACGAGCCCACCACTCTGACTGAGCTGCTGACTCTTGACGACATGACCCGCGCCTTCTGGCCGTTGGGTCTGTCGGGCGCGCTCATGCCGCCCGACGCCTCGCTGCTCAATCTCCGTGACTCGATCGACCGCGCCGCCTTGGTCGATGAGGTGCTCGAGGAGATCCGTAACAACTTCGAGCGCGTGCGCAAGACCTACCTGTACGGGCTAATGGAGTACGACCTGTTCACGGTCGCGGATGACGACGCGAGACTCATCCTTGAGGGAGCGCTTCGTGTCCGCTTCTTCACTTTCTATGAGGGACAGATAACTGTCATTAGGAACGGAAACACGAAGGTGATCAGTGGATCGTCGTTTGATGACTTGTATAGGCGGGTCCAAGGCAAAGACATGTTGGTCACGCGGGACGGCCAGCATCATCCGCTTTCATTGGGCATGGGTGGCCTGTTGGCCTGGGCGCGGAACGAGCGGCTGCTTGAAGGGCAGCGTTCCGTGAGTGGCGACAAGACGATGGGCAAGCTACGGAATTACGTGGCTCATCCCTCCGGTTTTCATCGCCTGGGACCGCCGGACGCGGCGAGAACACTGTGTCGGGTCGCGGAGTACATCAACAAGCTGTGGGGTGCCGACACGCCGGGTGGCCGGGTGTTTCCTGGACCAATTGAACGAGTGCCTCGCGTCGCGGCTCTGTCTGCGAAGGGTGCTGGTTTCACTACGTTCCAGAGAGTCAGCCAGGTCCGAGAAGCCGACGCGAAGCTGCACGACGCGACGTTCGCCGTGTACCTCGCTGCGCCCGAGGAGGAGCTTTGCGACATCCATGGAGGGCTAGGCTTTCGCCATCGTCCCGGGTTTCAGTGGACGGATCTGCCGTGCGATCTTCTGTGGGGGCCGGGGTCGTGGAGTGATCTCGAAGGGGAGCTCGATCGCTTCGAAGGTGACGCGCTAAACGACCGGGTGCAGCACCTTGACCGCTTGTTCGTCATCCGCGTTGACGGCAAGACGATCGACGACCCGCGCTCACCTTCCGACTTCCATGCATGCGATCCCACAGAGGGTTCATGGCACGTGATCCGCGCTGACCACCCCTACGACGCGCTGCGTCACGTTCGCGACCACCGCGACAAGTCACCGAGCGATCTAAACGATGGCTATTGCCCAGACTGCCCGGTTACAGAGCTCGGCCGGTTCGAGTCACGTGCCGAGACAGAGAGCTGCTTGCGGGCGTTGTGATTATGTCCAGCGGTGCTTCAAGGCACGGTTGACGATCGACAGGTCGTCTAGGACTCGGATTACGATCCCTGCGTGGACGATCAGCACTCTGACCCGCGCGTGCGCCGCCGCTGGCTGCGCGTACTCGATCCTGTCCTGACAGACGAGATCCGTGACGCCGGCGCGTTGTCCTGCGAGGACCTCATGGAGATGGCAAAACGCCCACTCGACGGTCGGGCCTCGCGCGCGACCATCGAGGAGTGGTGGGAGTACGCCCACCGGCGAAGTTGGCTGGAGGAACACGGGACCAGTCGTTGCCGGCTCAGCAGCATCGGCCGCGCGGATATACGAGAGCTTCGCCAACGCATCTCGGGACCAGACCCCGCCGATTGGGCCAGGACGCTCATGAGGTGGGCGCTGCCCGCTGGCGCGATCGGCGCCGCTGTGCTTCTGAGTGACAAGAACCTCGCGATCGGGCTCGCGATCGTCGCTGTGTGCGTGATCGTCGCTCTCATGTTCTTCATCGCTGCGCCGATCGCGCGATGGGTTGATGGGCCGATGGACCGTTGGGCGGCCCGGCTCGCGTGCGACTGCCTCGACGGTCGCCGCGTCAGGTGGTGGACCCGGCAGCATCCCGCGGTCGAAGGAGAGGTTCGGCGGCTCTATGAAGCCGATTAGCTGAATGCATCGGTGGCGGAGTAGGCTCCCAAAAATGAGTGCGGAGACCGAAATGCTCAACTTTGACGGAGGCTTCTTGCGTCGAGGCTTTTGGATCTACGTGTGGCAGGTCATGGCGCCCGACGACAGAGAGCTCTACTACGTCGGACGTACGGGCGACAGCTCCTCGTGCAATGCGCAGTCCCCGTTCAATCGCATGGGGCAACATCTGGGGTTCGCCAAGAACAGCAACATGCTTCGCAAGTACCTGAGCAGGCACGGCGTCGAGCCGAATGGTTGCAAGTTCCGCCTGGTCGCTCACGGCCCGATCCTGGATGAGGCGGAGAACCTACAGACACACCAAGAGCGTCGTGACAGAGTGGCTGGAATCGAGAAGGCGCTTGCTGAGGCGATGGGAGTCGCGGGTTACGATGTGATGAACACGGTCAAGTGCCGCAAGGCCCTGGATGCGTCTATGTTTGCCGAAGTTCGAGATGCTTTCGCCCTTGAGTTCCCCCGACTCCAAGCCGACACCGAGTAAGCCCGATCGATCATGGGGATCAGGCTTGTCGACTCGGGTTGGGAAGAGGAGCTGCGAGCGGCTCTCGAGGCTGAACACGCGACGGTTCGAATCGTTTGCCCGTTCATCAAGAGGCACGCCGCTGAGCGGCTTCTGGAGTACGGGTACCCGGAGACGCTTCAGGTCATCACGCGATTTAGCATCGGCGACTTCTGTGCCGGTGTCAGCGATACCTCGGCCCTACGCATGCTCGTGAAGGCAGGTGCCCGGGTCCGCGGCATCAAGCACCTGCACGCCAAGCTGTATTTGTTCGGCAAGCGCAGCGTGATCGTGACGTCAGCGAATCTGACGCAGGCTGGGCTTCTCAGGAACCACGAGTTCGGGTTCGTGTCTGAGGATGAGGATGTCGTCGGGGAGTGCCGGCAGTACTTCAAAGCACTCTGGAAGTCGGCAGGGACCGACGTATCTCTGGGTCAGCTGGCGGAATGGCAAGCGCAGGTCGAGAAATATCTCGCCAGCGGTGCAGGGGTGCTCGCCACGCTGCCGATGCCCGACCACGGTGCGGGAGGCGGGATCTCGACGGCACCTGCAGTCCCAGAAGGGTGGGCCGGTGAGGCCACGCAAGCCTTTGTGAAGTTCTTCGGAGAGGGGCACGGTCGGGTAAGCCTGTCCGAAGCGGTGCTCGCAGAGGTGCGGCGTTCTGGATGCCATTGGGCTTGCACCTACCCAAAGAAAGGGGGACACCCGCGGGCACCTCGAGACGGCGCATTGATGTTCCTGGGTCGATTCGTAGAAGGGCCCAACGACACTCGGATCTTTGGGCGAGCGATCGGGCTCGAACACCAAGACGAGCGAGACGTGGCGAGCGTGCACGACATCGAAGAACGGTCGTTCAAGGAGAGATGGTCCTACTACATACGTGTGCATCACGCCGAGTTTGTCTCAGGCGAGATGGCCAACGGCGTGTCGCTCAACGAGCTGATGACTAGCCTCGGATCCGACGCCTTCGCATCGACGCAGCGGCACGCGATGGAGGGGGCGGGAAACACTAATCCTCGCCACTCCTATCAGCAGCATGCTGCTGTAGAACTCAGCCGCGAGGGACAGGCATGGTTGAACGTGCGTCTGGAGCAGGCATTTGAGGAGCACGGTCGAATGAGCCGGGCAACGCTTCAAGGACTCGACTGGCCGGTGGCTGAGGTGACTACGGCATAGAGGCAGTCAGATGCTCGCGCTTACCTGCCACATCGAGCGAGTCGGCCACCCTCATGGGAATAGGAGGCGGTGGCTGCCGTTCATGACGGTCTTGTAACGCGTTTGAACATAGGCTGGTCGCTCGGATAGGGGCAGGCTATGGGTTGCTGCGATCCAGTTCCGCGGCGGGAACTGAGCCTGTTGGCTCCCATGAAAGGCGGAGAGGAGTTCGGGAAGGGACTCTCCTCGCTCGACGAGAGCTAGGAGTGGCTCCAGGTCATCGAGGTTGCAGATCGCTGGGGGCTGCACTCGAGCGTCGCCGAAGACGCCCTCAGGAAGCCGCTCGCGAACCCAGCGCCACAGCATGGGAAGTTGAAAGATGTGATCGCCGGTGAGCACCAGCATCGGCCAAACGCGGAGGCCGTGGAGGTCAGTTACTCCTGGGAGGGACATTTGTCCCGTGAGTAGATCACCGATGCGGTTATTGAGCTCGGTGAGCTTTTTGAGGATCAGCTTGTCTAAGGCTGCCTCGATGGCGTCGAGGTTCCCGCTTATGCGAGCAGCCCGGGGGATACGTCCAGAGTAGACCTCCATCAACACCAGATCCGGTGGTTGAGCCAGGACGATGTCGGGGGTCCGGAGCTCACGTTTGCCGATCCTGTACGGGCGATCTCCGGACACCTCGGCGGCGACCACAGGGAACTCAGGGTCGTGAGAACGAGAGACCAGTCGCAAGACATAGCGCTCTGCCAGTGCTCCCATGAAAGTCGTGAAATCCCCCGCTCGCTGACGCGATCGCGCCGAATCGAGCATCCGGAAGTACAAGCCTCGGCCCATCCATGACTCAAGGGCGGTAGGAGAGATGAGGGTCAGCGATCCGCCGGGGCGTCTGAGAAGCGGCCGCTGCTCGAATGGGGCGTGATCCCAGGCAATGTGCGCGGGAGTGCTCCCGGCGCGCGCATACATGGCGCGGAGATCCTCGCGAGTCGCTGAGACAGCGTCGGAGATCTGTGCCTCGCGGTCCGCGAAGGCGCTATCGGCCATATAACCTGGTTCCAGACTGGTGGGACGGTCGGCGAGACGCAACGACGGGTCGAGGATCTTCAGCGCCGTGATTAGGGCCAGACCGTACGCGAGCTGGTCGGCCGGGCTCTCTCCGTTGGCGTCCTGTCTGCTCCAGCTCTCCAGCGGACAATGGGCGTGGTGCTCGAGGAGATCTTCTTCGGAGGCTATCTCCGTGAGCATCGTCGTCGTTCGTACAATTCCCTCGAGCATGTCGGGGGTGTTGTAATAGGCCCCTCGTTGGATCGTGTATGTGGTCCACGCTGGCACGTCATAGTCGCCGTCCTCATCGGGCGCGGGGGGCTCGCGCTCATCGAGCGCATCACCGAGGCCGAAGAGGCAGGTGAGGAGGGAGGCGTGCTGAGCTCGAGTCAGGTGCCGGGTTTGATCGTTGCCCGCGTGCTCGACGAGGAGCCGCTGGAGCACGGTGAGGTAGCGCTCGTCGAAAACGATCCGGCCGGCACCATTCGCAAGAAACCTGCGGGTCTGATCGAGCATCAGGCCGTCCCCGAACACTTCATAGGCGAGGCGTAGGTGCAGTCGTGTGTCGCGTCGAGCGTGGTAGAGCCCTGCGGCCAACACAGAGAGGTAGCTCATCGACGCTTCGAAGGGAAGCTCGGCGATTAGATCGAGGATTGCAGGGAAGCTGGGAGACTGGATACCGAGCAATTCCTGGATCGTTGCGGCAACCTGCACGACATCCGTTGGATCTTCCTCATTTTTAAGATCAGGGACAGACAGAAGGCCTGAGTTGTCGTAGCTCACCGACCCCTGCGGCACCAAAGACCATCAGGGAGAGCTTCAAATGATCGTGCTAGTGCGATAGGCATCGACTACGATGATGATGGTTGGCAAGGACAGAAGGGTTCCTGTCACAAGAGTCACAAGGGAGGACTCACAGAGCCAGTTTCGGCGCCTCTAGACTCAGCCGGAAGCGTGGCCCGCGCACCGGCCGTCAGCACAAGCACGGGACGCCGGGACAGCTCGGGATCAAACGCCGGGTGGGAAGAGGGCGTTCGTCCGAAGCTCGTCGAGCTGGCCGCGGATCTCGCGCCAGTCGCCCTGGCCGACGTCGCCGCCCTTTGTCTGAAACACCCACTACTCCTCCCCGGCGTCGCCGTCGCGCTTCGCGATGAAGTCCTTGCGGAACTCGGCGTGACCATGAACGAAATGGATATCGCGGAATCGCGCCGGGGCTACGCGGGCGCGCTACTAGACTGGCTCATCGATGAGGGCCGAAGTCTTGGTTGCACGCAGCTACACCTCGACTCCGGAACGGGTCAAGAGCGTTTTGATGCCCACCGGCTCTACCACTCGCATGGGCTCGCCATCTACTCGCACCACTTCGCGCGTGGGCTGTAGCGGCGCATATCTGTGCTACATGGACTGGCCCCGGCTACAACGCCGCATGCAGCCGCTCGATTGCCGCCACGATCTCGTGGTTCAAATACCGTCCGGTTAGGGCGATTATTAGCCCGACGGTCGAACCATCCCGGCTCCTGGATCAGGGGCCGGGATGGAGCGGCTTGACGACGCCAGTGAGGACAGTTCGCCGAACACGAGAAGCCAACCGAGCACGTCATTCCGGTGATCATCCTCACACCCACCCAGACCGGCTGAGAGTTGGTGCGGCGCTCGCCGACGGTCACGTTCCTCGGTGGGCAGCTCGGAGTAAACTCAGCGCCGATGGGGCTCGATGCTGAGCATTACGATGTCGTCGTGGTCGGCGGCGGGGCAGCGGGGGTGGGCGCGGCCGTGGGCGCGTCCCAGGCGGGCGCTCGGACGCTGCTGATCGAGAGCGCGGGATTCCTGGGAGGCGCCGCGACGCTGAAGGGCGTGCAGACGTATTGCGGCCTGTACACGATCAGCGATCAGCCCCGCCCCACGGTGCTCGGCGTCGCGGCTCAGGTCATCGCGCGGCTTCGCGAGCGCGGCGGCGCACGTGGGCCGGTGAAGTTTCGGGGCACGTTCGTGCTGCTCGACCCCGAGGCCGTGAAGCTCGCTCTTGACGAGGTGTGCGAGGAGGCGGGTCTCGACGTTCTGCTGCACGCTCTTGTAGTGCGCGCCGAACGCGATGGCGGGCTGATCCGCTCGGTCACCTACCACGATCACAACGGCGAGCACACGGCCTCGGGGACGGCGTTCGTCGACGCGAGCGGTGAGTGCGACCTGGCGTACTTCGCCGGAGCCTCCACTCGGTACGGCAACCACGGTTCCGTCAACCTCGGCACGCTCGCGACGCGGTTCGGTGGGATCGAGCTGGACGCCGACATCACCGCCGAGACGTGGACCAAGGCGATCCACGAAGCGAGGTTGGCAGGCGTCGGACCCGTGTCGAAGGACACCTCGATGATCGCGCGCGTGCCGCTGTCGGGAGACGTCATCGCCTACCTTGTGAGCGCCGCCTACGACGCCCGCGATGCGGCCAGCATTAGTCGAGCCGAGCGGCTCGGGCGCCGCCAAGCCTGGACTTACCTTGAGGTGATCCGGACGATCAAGGGATGCGAGAACGCGTACCTCGCGAGTAGCGGCCCCTGGTTCGGCACCCGTGAGAGCCGGCACATCAACTCCGTGCAACAGCTGCGTGAGGAGGACGTCGTGAACGGCGCCCGGTTCGAGGACTCCGTCGCGCTGGGCTCGTGGGGCACCGAGTGGCATGACGTCGAGACGACCGCAAGCGAGTTCAAGCTGCCCGGAAGCAACGGCGTCTACGAGATCCCACTCGGTGCGCTGACGAGCATTGACACGCCCAACCTGTTCGCCGCTGGCCGTACTGCCGACGGCGACCAGATGGCGGGCGCGTCGCTTCGCGTCATGGGCACCGCCTTCGCGACGGGGCAGGCGTGTGGCGTTGGCGCGGCCGAGTACGCCCACGCCGGTGCCGCTACGGTGCCGCCGATCCAGCGCGCTCTGCGCACGCAGGGCGCCCTGATCGACGGCGATGACCTGCCCGATCCTGTGGCTCTCCTGATCCCGTGACGTCCCTCGGTCAACGCCAAGCACAATCAACGTTCCCCGGCCCGGGCCTTTTAGTGTAATTGTCAGTTTATCGACGTTCTGTGTAATTGTAAGTTCACAAAAACATCGATTGCTTACGCTGTCAATCGGATAGGATGGCGGCACCGGCGGCCAGTGGGGGCTGCTCCAGCGCCAAGGACAAGGAGCGAGGGGATGAGCAGAGTGAAGACCGAGACGCGCGTTGCGCGTATGACCGGGGCTCGTGGATGGAGGATTGCCGCGGTGGTTGCGGTGGCGGCGTCGCTGGCGATGCTGGGCATCGCTCCGTCGGCACTGGCGTCGTCCTTTCAGAAACAGTTCGCGCCGTTCGCCACATGTCCGGTGAACACGCCCGGGGTGACCCAGTGCCTCGTCTCGAAGGTGACGAGCGGCGAATTCAAGATCGGCAACAACACGGTGCCGATCAACAAGACGATCCTCCTGAAAGGCGGTTACAAGCCGTCAACCCATGAAATCGTGACCCCGACCGACGGCGAAACGCTGTCCAAAACGCCGCTGGTGCTACCGGGCGGGCTGCTCGGGATAGAACTTCTCGGAAACCTCACGGAAGTCACCGTGACGGCCGAACTCGCAGGCACGGCTCATCTCTTCCTTGCCAACATCGGCGGCGCTGGACCGCTCGTCAGCCTGCCGCTCAAGGTGAAACTGGACAACCTCCTGCTCGGCCCCGCGTGCTACATCGGCTCCGACTCAGAACCGATGGTGCTGAACCTGACCGATGGTACAACCAACCCGCCCCCGCCGAACGTGCCGATCAGCGGCAAATCGGGAGAACCTGCCATCGAAGCCGAAGGCCGAGTCTTGGGCCTCGATAACAACACTCTCGTCGACAACGCCTTCGCGGCGCCCGGGGCCAACGGCTGCGGTGGCCCCGTCATCTCGCTGGTCGTCGACCTCTCGGTCGATCTGAAAGCCGGGATCCCCGCGGCCGCGGGGAAGAACACGGCGATCATGAACGGAGGCCTGAGGCAGGCGGAAGCCAGGATCGTCAAAACCGAGCAGGAAATTCCCGAGTTCGGTCGCTGCGAAAAAGTCGAAGGTGTGCTCGAAGGCAAAATCATCAAATACAGCGGCAAGTACTCGAACTCCAGCTGCGTGAACGAAGCCGTGGAAACCCTGAAACCCGGGAAGTTCGAATGGACGACCGGCCCGGGGCCCAACCCGAAGTTCACGGGCGTGGGCGAAATCACGATCCTCGAAACGGTCGGTAAAGGACGAGTGAAATGCTCCTCCTCGTCGAGCAGTGGCGAATACAAGACCGCGAAAACCGAGACCGTCACCTACACGTTCGCGGGCTGCGAAAGCACCACGCTCCACAGCAGCTGTCAGAGCAGCTCGGCGAGCCCGGGAGAAATCCACACATCCACTCTCGTAGGTGAACTGGGCTTCAGCAAAGACAACGAACCGCTCAAACCACTCGTGGGCCTCGACCTGCAGCCGGCGCCGCCGGCGTCCAACGTGGCGACGTTCGAATGTGGTGGCGTGCAGGAGACCGTGGCGGGCTCGGTGATCGGCTCTGAGCCGAGCATCGACAAAATGTCCTCGGCCTTCCCGGTCAAATTCGCACAGGCGCATGGCCTCCAGCTCCCGCAGGCGTTCGAAGAAGGGCCGCAGGACACGCTCACCACGACGGCGGGCACGGGTCCGGCGGAACAGACCGGCCTCGCGGGCAAAACAGCCAACGCCACCGAAGAACCGATCGAGATCAAGGCGCGAGCCTTCTAGGAGAGGAGCATGTGCGGGGCCGTCCGCTCGGCCCCGCACACGTTCGCGCGCCGGCGGCTCATGCGGTGCGCGAACGGCTGCCTCGACGGCTCAGCCGGTGAGCGCGAACAGAGGCCAGCGTCCGGGGACTCCCTTCAGCTGGTGCGCCCCGCGATCCTCGAACTGAAGCGGGCCGCCGACGACGGTGCCGAAGACGGTGCCCGAGACGAGCACCTCCCCGGGCCCGGCGAGCCCGCAGACGCGTGAGGCGATGTGGACGGCCATTCCGCCGACGTCCTCGCCGATCAGCTCGCACTCGCCGGTGTGCATTCCGATTCGCAGCGTGACGCCGAGGTCGCGAGCGGCGGCCGTGATCGCCAGCGCGCAGCGGAGCGCGCCCGAGGGCGGCCCTGCGAAGGTCGCCAAGAAGCCGTCCCCGACGGTCTTAACCTCGCGGCCTCCGAAGCGGCTCAGCTCCTCACGGACGTCGCGGTCGTGGTGCGCGAGCAGATCGCGCCAGCGCCGATCGCCTAGCTCGGCCGCGCGCGCCGTCGCGTCGACGATGTCGGTGAACATCACGGTCAGCAGATCGCGTGCGAGCTCGCCGCCGCCACGTACGCCGGTGAGGAACTCCTCTACCTCTTCGATGATCGCGTCGCTGTCGCCGACGAACGGAAAGGAGTCGATCCCCTCGAGCTCGACGTAGCGGGCCCCGGCTATGTGCTTGGCCAGATAGCGGGAATGACGGACATCCCACACGAGCTCCCGGGGCCGATGCATGATCAGCGTCGGCACGCGGATGCGCGGCAGCGCATCGCGCACGTCGAGGTCGACCATTGCGTTGAAGATCGTACGTGCCTCGCCCGGGCTGGCGGCCAGGCGCTGCAGGCGCGCGAACCACGCGGCTAGCGCCGGATCGTCGCTCATCGACGGGGCAAAGACAGACATCGCTTCGCTGTTCGTCTCCCCCCACCTGGCGAAGTTGCGCTCGGTGAGCGCTTCACGTTCCTCGCGGGTCATCGCCCAGTCGTAATCGGGCGCCCACGAGGTGCGTGCCATCGACGCGTACATGACAAGGGCGCCGATCCGGTCGGGGCGGTCGGCCGCGAGCTGCGCACCGACGAGGCCGCCCAGGGAGTAGGTGAACAGCGCGGCGCGTTCGCTCCCCGCCGCGTCGAGTACCGCGAGGGCGTCCTGCGCCTCCTGCTCGAGCGTGTAGGTCTCGAGGACGCGCTCGGACAGTCCGGTCCCGCGGCTGTCGAAGAGGATCAGCCGGCTGAACTCCGCCAGGCGCTCGAGAAAGCGGCGGTTGGCCGGGGCCTCCCACAGCTGCTCGATCTGGGTGATCCAGCCCGTCAGGAACAGCAGGTCGAGCCCAGTCTCGCCGACGACCTGGTAAGCGATGCTGGCGTCGCCGCTGCGTGCGTAGTGTGTCGTCGGCGAGTCCATCACTCGCCTTCGATCAGCGCCCGGAAGGGAGCAGATGGCTCGACCGTCGCGCCCGTCGCGCGCACCCGGTCGGCAAGCCAGAGATCCGACGTGACCACGCGCACGTGGCCCGGCTCGAGATCGGCAGCGAGCCTGCGAACGATCTCGTCGTCGGCCGAATCGCGGCGCGGCCGCGGTGCGTGCGCCACCTCGATGACCGTCGAGCGGATCGGTGGCGACGGCGGCAGCTCGAAGACGACCGTAACGTCCTCGCCGCCGGCGGCCGCCCAGCGCTCCAGCATGTCGACGAGCCTGATCATCGCCGCATGCCGATCCTTCCACCATGCATCCGGGCGCGTCCCGATCACGTTCATCCCGTCTATCAGCCAGCGCACACGAGCAGCCTACGTGCTGGGAGGCGGGCGAGCCCCGCGTGCCGGATCGGCTCGCCCCGCGCTCGGCTCGCGGCGAGCTCGCGCCGCGGCGGCGATCCTGCTGGAGTTCGGGGCGCGCATGCGCCTCGAGGGAATCCAGACCGGCGACATCGTCGAGGTCGACCACAAGGGTCGGCGCTTCCATGCCGTGGTCACCGGCTCGGTGCCGGGCGGCCTCGCGCTCGCGCCCACCGACCGGCGCGTCAACTACTTCAGCTGCCGCAGCCGCGAGGTGATCGGCCACTGGGCCAAACGCGGCAGGCCGCGTCACACCGGCGAGCCTCTGCGCCCCTCGCCGCGTCAGCTCGAGATCGATCTCTCGCCCTGGGTCGATCGCCCGCAGCCCTGACGGGCGCCGCGCAGGCGCGGGGAGAAGGCCGGCGGCGCCGGACGCCCGCCGTCGGGAGGAGACGTTCGCGCGCGGGGTTATAGGGTCCCGGGGGTGAGCAGGCGCGTGCTGATCCTCTCCTGGGAGTATCCGCCCGTGATCGAGGGCGGCCTGGCCCGGCACGTGCGCAAGCTCGCGGAGGCTCTCGTGCGCCAGGGGGTGCTCGTCGACGTGCTCACGCGCGGCACCGAGAGATCCCAGAACGGCCTCCCGGGCGCCGAGGAGCTCGACGGCCTGACGATCCATCGCGTACGCGAGCCGAGCTGGCCGCGGGACCTCGACCGCTTCGTAGCGTGGGTGCAGCGCATGAACGAGGACATGCTTGCGGCGGGCGAGGCGCTCGCGCACGACAACTCCTATGACCTCATTCACGGGCACGACTGGCTGGTCGCGCAGGCCTCCGCGGGACTGGCCGAGCGGCTCCAGGTGCCCTATGTCACGACGATCCACGCCACCGAGCATGGGCGCCACCAGGGCTGGGTGCAGGACCCTCCGCAGTCGCACATCCACTCGGTGGAGCGGTGGATGAGCCACCGCGGCGACGCGGTGATCGTGTGCTCCTACTACATGCGCGGCCACGTGGCCGACATCTTCGACATCGACGAGCGGCGGATCGCCGTCATACCCAACGGCGTCGACCCGAACGACCTGCGGCCGAGCGGCGATCTGCGCAAGCTGCGCCAGGAGTTCGCCGAGCCGCACGAGAAGCTGGTGCTGCTCGTCGGGCGGCTGGTGTACGAGAAGGGCTTTCAGCTCGCGCTCGACGCGCTTCCCGGCGTGATCGAACAGGTCGGGAACGTACGCTTCCTCGTCGCCGGCAGCGGCACGCACGAGGGCGAGCTCAAGGCCCAGGCGGAGCGGCTCGGCCTGTCCAGCCACGGGACCTTCCTGGGCTGGATCGGCGACGACGTCTTGCACTCGCTGTACCGGATCGCCGATCTGTGCGTGGTGCCGTCGATCTATGAGCCGTTCGGCCTGGTCGCGCTCGAGGCGATGGCCTCCGGCTGCCCCTGCATCGTGGCCGATACGGGGGGCCTGCGCGAGGTCGTGCCCGTCGGCGAGCGCGTGGGCCTGCGCTTCAACGGCGGGGACGCGGAGCACCTCGGTGTGATGATCGAACGCCTGCTGATCGACGACGAGTTGCGCGACCGCCTCGTGACGGAGGCCTCCGAGCATGTCCTGAGCTTCGACTGGGACGACATCGCCCTGCGCACACAGGGCATCTACGATGAGCTCGCCGAGCTGGCGCCGAGCGAAGGGGCGAGGAGGGGATGAGGGGATGTTGACGGGGCTCATGCAGGACGACTTCCCGCTGACCCTGCATCACGTCCTCAACAGGGTCCGCACGTGCAACCACGGCGCCGAGCTGGTCACGCTGAAGGGCGAGGGGATCGTCCAGCGCGCCACGCACGCCGAGCTGGCCGATCGGATCGATCGTCTCGCGCGGGGGCTGGGTGCGCTCGGCGTGCAGCAGGGAGACCGGGTCGGGACCTTCGCCTGGAACAACCAGCGCCATTTCGAGCTGTACTTCGCGATCCCCTGCATCGGCGCGGTGCTGCACACGCTGAACATCCGTCTGTTCGAGGAGCAGCTGACCTACATCGTCAATCACGCCGAAGACAAGCTCATCTTCGTGGATGACTCGCTCGTGCCGATCCTGGAGAGGCTCGCGCCGAGCTTCACGAGCGTCACGCGCTTCGTCGTCATGGGCGACGGCGAGCAGGCGGACATCGGCCGGCTGCCGAACGCGCTGCGCTACGAGGAGCTGATCGAGCAGGCCGGTCCGGGCGGATTCGACTACCCGGAGGTGGACGAGCGCCAGGCGGCGGCCCTGTGCTACACGAGCGGCACGACCGGCAACCCCAAGGGCGTGCTCTACTCGCACCGCTCGATCAGCCTGCACTCCTCGGCCACGCTGATGACCGACGCGAACGGGCTCTCGCGCGCGGACCGCGTGCTGGCGGTGGTGCCGATGTTCCACGCCAACGCGTGGGGCCTGCCCTACGGGGCCGCGCTCGCGGGCGCCGACCTGATCCTGCCGGACCGCTTCCTCGGCGCCGAGCCGCTCGCCAAGCTGATCGCCGCCGAGCGCCCGACGCTGATGGGCTGCGTGCCCACGATCTTCGCCGATCTGCTCCGCTACGCGGACGCCCACCCCGAGATCGACCTCTCCTCGCTCTCCAACGCGGCCTGCGGAGGCTCGGCCGTCCCGCGACAGCTGATGAAGGATTTCGAGGAGCGCCACGGCGTGCGCATCTTCCAGGCCTGGGGCATGACCGAGACGAGTCCTGTGGCGACATACTCGCGCCCGCTGGAGGGCGAGCACGACGACTCCTACTGGGACGACCGGGCGAGGCAGGGACGGCCGCTGCCATGGGTCGAGCTGCGACTCGTCGACGACGACGGCGGCGAGGTGCCGTGGGACGGCGAATCGACCGGCGAGATCGAGGTGCGTGGCCCGTGGGTCGCAGCCGCCTACTACCACGAGTCCGACGATGAGAAGTTCGACCGCGGCTGGCTGCGCACGGGCGATATCGCGGCGGTCGACGAGAAGGGCTTCGTGCAGATCACCGATCGCGCGAAGGACGTGATCAAGTCGGGCGGCGAGTGGATCTCATCGGTCGAGCTAGAGAACGAGCTGATGTCCCATCCGGACGTCGTCGAGGCGGCCGTGATCGCCAAGCCCGACGAGCGCTGGGCCGAGCGCCCGCTGTGCTGCGTCGTGCTTCGCGACGGCGCGAGCGCGAGCGCGGAGCAGCTCGTTGAGCATCTGCGCCCGCGGGTCGCCAAGTGGTGGCTGCCCGACGAGTTCGCCTTCATCGCCGAGATCCCCAAGACGAGCGTCGGGAAGTTCGACAAGAAGGTGCTGCGCGGCAGGCTGAGCGAGGGGGCGCTCGAGGGGCGCGTCCACGTCTGATCAGGAGCCGCCGGGGTAGCCCGCGTCGCTACGCGGCGGGGCGACGGGTATCAGGAGCGGCACCGATCACGACCGGGACCGGTGGTAGACATAACCTTTGCAAGCAGGCCACTCCTTGCAAGCGGCGAACCTGGGATGATGTTTTGCCGGACAACTGCCGATAAGGCTAGACAATGGGCCAAAACCTAAGGCCACAGCGTTCACCACACCATCAACGGGAGGTTGGCATGACTCGGACCGATGCCATGGCCTCGAGCAGGCCACGGACAGTAGGAGCGAAATCGACTCACAGACGCTCGCGACGCGGGCGGCTCGTGGCTGTTCCCATCACCCTCGTGATGGCAGCAGCGCTGGTGCTTCCGGGCAGCGCGCTCGCGGCCGAAGGCACGTCGGGCTACGGCTCGACGCCCACGACGCCGACGACGACCACCAAAACGACGCCGACGACGCCGACGACGCCGACGACGCCGACGACACCGACGAC
>CAAGKR010204478.1_pt1 | contig 25472 bp, 24 predicted proteins | sample 2556971 | NCBI WGS metagenome assembly CAAGKR01 (sample SAMEA5207829, study PRJEB30636) | soil metagenome | biome: forest; feature: boreal; material: soil | place: USA | collected 2011-09 | depth 1 m | reverse complement strand
TGCGGATCGTGCGGGCCTGGTCGGCGATCGAGCGGGTGATCGCCTGGCGGATCCACCAGGTCGCGTAGGTCGAGAACTTGTAGCCCCGGCGGTACTCGAACTTCTCGACGGCCTTCATGAGGCCCATGTTGCCCTCCTGGATCAGGTCGAGGAAGGAGAGCCCGCGGTTCGTGTACTTCTTCGCGATCGAGATGACGAGGCGCAGGTTGGCCTCCACCATCTCGGTCTTCGCGCGGTGCGCCTCGCGGACGTGGGTCATTGTCTGCTGGTAGACCTCAACCATCTGCGCGGGCGCGATCCGCTGCTGAAGCTCGATGTGGCGCAGCTTGTTGTTGATCGACCGCGTGTCGATCGCCGCGTCCTTCTTCGTCTTCGGGTGCTTCGCGCGGTCCTGCTGGTGGTGGAAACCCTCGATCTCCTCGAGAACGGGACGCAGCTGCTCAAGGTATTCCTCGTAGACCTTCAGCTTGAAGAAAAACTTCGAGAAGTTGGCGCGGAGCGCGGTTTCGCGCCTGCGGAACTTGGAAAGGGCCTTCTTGCGCTCGGGCTCGGAGCGCGCCTTCGACTGCTCGATCCACGCCTCCTTGGTGCCGGCCTCCGATTTCTGTGTCGACTCGACCAGCTTCGGCAGCGTCCTGAAGTACGCGTCGCGGCTCTCGATCTTCTTATCGATGACGATGCGGTCGAAGCGCTCCTCGCGGTTGAGCAGCTTGGCTCCAAGCACCGCGATGTAGCCGCCCACGGCCGAAGCCTGAAACAGGGCCTCCTGCGCCTTGAGCTCCGCGTTCTCGATCCGCTTCGAGATCTCGACCTCCTGCTCGCGGGTCAGCAGCGGCACCTGGCCCATCTGCTTGAGGTACATTCTGACCGGGTCGTCGAGGATGTCATTCTGCGACGAGCGCGACTCCTCCTCCTCGGCCTCCTCCTGGCGCTGCTTGTAGTCCTCGACCTGGTCGGGTTCGAGGATCTCGATCTCGAGGTTCTGCAGGATGGAGAGGACGTTATCGATCTCCTCCTGGTTCTCGATCGACTCGGGCAGCGCCTCGTTGATGTCGTCGAACGTCAGGTAGCCCTGCTCCTTGGAAAGACGGATGAGCTGGCGGATCTTCTCGTTGATGCCCCCGACCGGCGCAGCCGCGTCGCCACCCTCGGCCGGCGCCTGCGGGGCGTTGGCGAGGGCGTTCTCGACGGCTTCGGAATTGTGATTGTCTGCTTGTTTGGCTTTGCGAGGCATGAAATGGAAATGGCGGAAATTGCGATGGGGACACCTTACCCGGCGTCGGTAAGTGAGACCGGCTGCCGTAGTTGGCGCTGCAGATCAGACAATTCCCTTAGGAGCGACGACGGGTCATTGTTAAAGTCCGATGGGGTGTTGGCTAATGCAAGTTCTATTTGGCGCAGGCGCGGCTCGAGCGCGCGGTCCCTCAACCTACGGATCCCTTCCCGCGCCACTTTAAACGGATCGTCCAATAGCGGCGCATCGAAGAGGAGCGAAGCTACAAGTGATTTTTCATCATCGCTTTCCATCAAAGATTCAAGATGGTCGCGCCCCGGCCAGTTACCGTTTTCAAGCTCGCCCAGGAACCGGTTCAGCAGGACGCCCTCCGGCCGCCGCTGGTCGATCCAATGGTGCGGAATCGCGGCGCTGAGCGGGCGGCCCACCTTCTCGAAATGCAGGAACAGTCGCAGCAGGTCGTGTTCGGGGCTGACCGCACCGGAATTGCGAACCGGCGGGGCTGCCGGTGCCGGTGCGCCGGCGCGAACCGTCCGGGCGGTGAGCCGCCTCAGGTCGCTCTGCAGCGCCGAGGGGGGCAACTGGAGGAGCGACGACGCCTCGCCGATGAACGACGCGCGAGAGATCTCGCTTTCCGCTGCCGCTATGATCGCGAGCACTCCCTGGGCGGCTCGGGACCTTTGCTCCGACGAGGCGGTAGCGGGGGAGGGCAGGAGCGCGCGGCACGCGAATGCCATCGCCGAGAGCGCGGAACCGCGCACCTCGTCATAGGCCGCGAGCCCCTTCTCGAGGAAGAGGAGGTCGGGGTCGACCTTCGCGTCGCCCGCCAACGTGAGGAAGCGAACCTCGATGTTCGCCTTCAGCGCCATCGGCAGCATTCGGAGCGCGGCCTTCTGCCCCGCGTCGTCGCTGTCGAAGAAGCATTCCACCTCCGGATGGTAGCGGCGCAGGAGCGCGAGCTGGCCGTCGGTGATCGAGGTGCCCTGCGGAGCGACCGCTGTCTTGAGGCCGACCGACCAGCAGCGGATCGCGTCGAGCTGGCCCTCCACCATGACGAAGGGGCGCCCTTCGCCCACGGCCGTGCGCGCGCGGTCCAGGTTGAAGAGGAGGTGGCCCTTCGTGAAGATCGGCGTCTCCGGCGAATTGACGTACTTCGCCTCGTGGGAAGGGTCGTCCTGCGGCGTGAGCGCGGTCTGCCGCGCGGTGAACGCGACGACGCGGCCCTGGTGGTCCCGGATGGGGATCATGAGCCTGCCCCTGAAGCGCGACCGCAGCCCCCCGGCCGTGATCATCGCGTCGTCGCGGATGAAGAAGAGGCCGCATTGCCGCAGGGCCTCCTCCGAATATCGCTTTCTCTGGAGGGCTGTCCCCAGGCCGCCGCCGTCGGGCGCGGCAGCCCCGATCTTGAATTCCTCGGCGATCTCCGGCGTGAAACGGCGCTCGCCCCAGTAGGCCCTCATGAAGTCGCCTGCGGGGCCGGCCGCCTTGAACGCGTCATGGAAATGGCCGGCGGCCTGCTCATGCAGGTCGAAGAGCTCCTGGCGAAGGGACCGCTCCTCGCGGCTCGGGCCGGACCCGTCCTCGTACTCGATGGGGATCCCGTAGCGCTGGCCGAGGGCCTCGACGGCCTCCGTGAAGGAGAGCTGCTCGGTGTCCTTGACGAAGGTGATCGCGTCGCCCGACTTGCCGCAGCCGAAGCACTTGAAATACCCCTTGTCGGAGTCTACGTTGAAGGACGGGGTCTTCTCGTTGTGGAAGGGGCACAGGCCCTTGAGGCGCGCGCCTCCGGCCTTCTTCAGGGCAACGACGCGCGAAACGACGTCGGCGAGGTTGACGCGAAGCTTCACGGCCTCGAGACAGCTTTTTTTGATGACAGGCATGGGCTGCGCGCGGCCCGGGCGGGGGACGGCTGAGCGGGAGAAGAATCCACTTTCAACCGCGCCGGGAGGCTGTCAAGTTTGAGGACTTCAACGGCCCGCAAAGTCAGCCTTTTCGGAAACATTGCACCGCCGAAGGCGACTACACGTCTTTATACTCATGCGGATTTTCACAATTGCCCTAGCAGCAGCCGGCATTGCCCTGGCCGGTACGCAGGCCCGAGCCGAGTTCACCCCGGAGGTGCAGCGCCTGCCCAAGGAGCCCATCTGGCAGGCCCACCTGAAGGCCTTCACCGGGGCCGACTACGACGCCGAGGTCGAGAAGCTGATATCCGCCTATGAGAAGGGATACCACCACCCGATCGTTCCCGGCGCTAAGAAAAAGGTGGGCCTCAAGATCTACTCTGACTCCGGCCCGGGCATGGCGACCCCGCCCGCCCTGGTCCATGCCGTCATCTCGGCGCTGGAGCGGCGCGGGTACGTGAACAAGAACATCTTCCTCGTGGGCCTGAACCAGCTGCGTCTGAGGATGACGGGCTACCTCCCGTCGCTCGTGACCGGGAAGACCTCGTTCAAGGGCAACCCCGTGTTCGTGCTCGAGTCGAACCGCTACTACGACCCGGTGTGGTTCTACGACAGCCCGCTGCCCGAGCGATTCGACCCGATCTTCGCGGCCCACCAGACGGAGGGCGTCCCGAACAACTCGACCAAGGACGAGGACCGCAAGAGCTTCCTGGCGACGCCCCTCTTCCTGGACACCGACTTCTGGATCAACCTGCCGGTGTACACCGACCACCAGGTGCTCGGCATCAACGGCGCCCTCGTGAACGCGACGCTCTGGAACGCCTCAAACACCGCCCGCTTTTTCCGCTCGCCGGCGACCGCGCCCGCGGCCGTAGCCGAGATGAGCGCGATCCCCGAGCTGCGCCAGACATGGCTGTTCACGATAGCGAGCCTCGAGCATTACCAGTACATCGGCGGCCCTTACTTCAACTCACTTTACACGAAGTCCGAGCTGAAGATTTGGCTTGGGACCGACCCGGTCATGATGGACGCGCTCATGCGAGAGCGGATCAACCTTGCCAGGAGGAAGGAGGGGTTTGAGCCGATCTCGGACGAGATCCGCACCCTCGAGTTCGCGGAGACGCTCGGCGTCGGCTCGACGCTCGTGGGCAACGCGAAGCTAATCGACGTCGACTGAAGCGGCCCGGGATACAAACGTCTTGTCTCGCCCCGGGCCGGTGAGCAGGCTCCGGCTCCCCTATGGCATCGGCCGCATATCTCCCTTTCCTGATCCAGGCTGTCCTCGCCGCCGGGCTGACCGGCGTCATCATCGGCGCCAGCCACCTGCTCGGCCAGCGCGCCAAGCATACGAAGATCAAGGACTCGGCCTACGAGTGCGGCGTCCCCGGCGAGGGGGTCGTTCACACGCGCTTCTCAGTCAAGTTCTACGTCACGGCGCTCCTCTTCATGCTCTTCGACCTCGAGATCGTGATTCTCGTGCCCTGGGTGTTCATCTACCGCGAGTTCCTCCACCAGCACATCTCCATCCTGGGGCCGATTCTCTTCTTCATCTTCGTTCTGGTCCTTGGCCTGTTCTACGAGGTCAAGAAGGGCGCCCTCGAGTGGGAGCGCTAGGCGCCGGGTTCCGTCATGCGGCTCGACAAGATCATCGCGAGGAGTCGGATCATCGACCTGCGGAGCCAGACGCTTGAGGCCGCCCTCGCCGAGCTGCTCGACGTTTGCATCGCCAAGTTTCCGGACCTGAAGCGGGACGCCATCCTGAAGGGACTGCTCGCGCGCGAGAGCTCGATGACGATCTACCTCGGTCTCGGCGTGGCCCTCCCGCATGTCCGCGTGAAGACCTCCCGCAGGTACATCCTCGCCATCGGCCGCAGCCGCGCCGGCATCCGCCATCACGGGGCAATGTCCGGGGAGCGGGTCCACCTGATCGTCATGCTGATCGCTGGCGACTCGGCGCGGGACACGCTTCAGGTGCTGGCCTCGATCGGCCGGCTCGTCCGCGAGCAGGAGCTCGTCGACAGCTTCGTCCACGCGCCCGACCTCGACACGCTCTACGAGCGGCTCCTCGGCGGGTTCGGGGGCATGCGGCCGATCCAGGCCCAGCAGAACCGGGTCAACAGGCTCATGTTCCGGCAGGCAGAGCACGTTGCGAAGGGCGCCGGCTGCAGCGCGACGATGGTCTTCGGCGACACGTTCATCGGCGGAATCGAGCCGGGAATCCTGCGGCCCAAGATCAAGACGATCCTCGTCACGCGCAACCCGATCGAGGTCGACGAGAGCGAGAAGAGGTTCGCTGACACGATCCAGGTGCGGTCGTTCTCCAGCCAGAGGATGGCGCAGCTGCGAAGCGCCCTTCTCGTCGCGCTCACGCGCGGCCTGATCTCCTTCAACGACAGGATCTGCTGCATCGGCGGGATCGCCGGGAGCAACCAGTTCGACACGATCGTCGTCGCGGAGATCGAGCGGGAGTTCCAGACGCTGCTCTCGGGATCGGCGACCGACCTCCTTCCCGAGGACGTCAAGCCGGAGGTGCTCGAGCGCGTTCTCGCCGTGGCGACAGAGCTGGCGGTCGAGGGGAGGGAGGGCAGGCCGGTCGGCTGCCTATTCGTGGTCGGAGACACGGCGAAGGTCGAGGAGTACACCAAGCCCCTCGTCCTAAATCCATTCTTCGGATACAAGGAGGAGGACCGCAACATCCTGAACCCGTTCATGGATGAGACGGTGAAGGAGTTCTCGTCGATCGACGGGGCGTTCGTGATCCGCGGGGACGGGGTCGTTGAGTCCGCGGGAAGCCTGGTCCAGGCGACCGGTAACGGGCTGACGCTCCCGAGCGGCCTCGGAAGCCGGCACGCCGCCGCCGCCGCCATCAGCGTCGCCGCCGACTGCATCTCGATCGCTGTGTCGTCGAGCACCGGACAGGTGACCCTTTTCAGGCGTGGAGTGCTCCTGCCCTTGACGGAAAAGCGCCGATAGGGGCGTTGCGGGCGTCTCACTTTGGGGTTGCGCGGGCCTGCCGAGCGGCTAGTCCTGACCGTTCAACCGCTTTAAACCCATGCAAGAAGTCGTAACACTGGAGTGCACCGAGGCCCGCAAAGAGGGCAAACCCGTTTCCCGCTATCTCACGAGGCGCAACAAGAAGACCGTCACGGAGCGCATCGAGAAGAAGAAATACAATCCCCACCTGAAGCGTCACACGCTTCATAAGGAGATCAAGTAGAGATACTTACGCGACCGGGACTTACGGGCCCTGCTTGCCGGACGTGACGGAAAAGGGCGGCGTGGACGAGCCCGCGGAAGGTGACAGGTTCTGGCGCCGCGCCGCGCGCCAGCCCTCGCGATGCTTGCGGATCCAGTCCAGGAGCGCGCGCTCAAAGCCGATGTCGTAGCCAAGGCGCTCGGATTCAAGCCACTTGTGCTTCAAGATTTCCTCCCGCTCAGCCAGGAATTCCTGGTAGAGGCTCGACTGCTTCACGAATTCGCGCGACGACCCCGTCACTGGCTCTTTGGAAGGAGAATTCATCAAGGCGTCAGGTAGAATTCAAGGATGTGAGCAACGCCGAGTGTCCTGTCAATGCCGGCAATGTCGCCGATTTGTTACATTGGTCTTGACCGGTCTTTCGCAAGCATTTCAAGCAGCGCCTCGGCAATGCCGCGGAACACGCCTGCCGCGGCGCTTCCTGGATCGCTGACCACGACGGGCGTGCCCTTGTCGCCGCCCTCCCGGATCGCGGGAATCAGGGGGACCTGCCCGAGGAGCACGGTGCCGAGCCTCTCGGCGGTGGCGATCCCGCCGCCCGACCCGAAGATGGCGATTTTTTGGCCGGCCCCGTCGACAAAGTGGCTCATGTTCTCGGCCACGCCAAGGATCGGCACGTTCACCTTCTGGAACATGAGGCCTCCCTTGAGCGCGACCTGCGTCGCCGCCGGCTGCGGCGTCGTGACGATCACCGCGCCGTCCAGGGGAAGCGTCTGCACCAGCGAGAGCTGGGCGTCGCCCGTTCCCGGCGGAAGGTCGACGAGCAGGACGTCAAGCTCGCCCCATTTCACGTTCTGCACGAATTGCTGCACCGTCTTCATGACCATGGGCCCGCGCCAGACAACAGGCGTGTTGTCGTCCACGAGGAAGCCCATGCTCATCACCTTGACCCCATGGCGCTCCATCGGGACGAGGCAGGAATCCGGCCCCTCGCCCTCGACCTCCGGGCGGCCCTTGAGCCCTATCATAAGGGGGACGCTCGGGCCGTAGACGTCGATGTCCATGAGCCCGACCTTCCCGGGCCTGCCGCGGGCCGTGAGGACCTGCGCGAGGACGCAGGCCAGGTTGACCGCAAAGGTGCTCTTGCCGACGCCCCCCTTGCCGGAGGCGATGGCGACCGCGCGCTTTACGTCCTTCGAGGCGCCCGGCTTGGCGCCAGCCTGGCCGGCCGCGGGCATCGCGGGCGCACGGGCAGCCTGCACGGCCAGCTCTACCGTAGCCCGGGTGACCCCCGGGATCCCGAGCAGACACTTCTCGACGTCGTCCCTCAGCTGCTTCGGCACCTTCGGGTCATTGGTGGATATCGCAAGCGAAACCGTCACTACGCCGCCTTCAAGGGACGCGGACTTGACCAGGCCGAACGACACTATGTCCCGGCTGAACCCGGGATACTTCACCTTCCTCAGCTGCCCAATGATGTCTTCGGTCGTCACGTAGCAAATAAGAGTTGTTATGCGCGCCCCGCGCGCAAATAGAAAGGGAGCGCAAGCGCTCCCTACATGCAGAGACACCTCACCCTTTTCCTTTTTGCACTCACTCTCGCCGGGCGGGCCCTCGCCGACCGCGACATCGGCACGGTGGACATCGCCGCCGACAACCGGACGATCCCGGTGCGCGTCTCTGGAGCCACGCCGGAGCTGAACGCGCTCGCGGTCCAGGCCTTCAACTCCCACGGGCGGTATCACGTCGTCGCAGGCGGGTTCATCTACGACATCCGCTTCTCGCCGGCGGGCCCCACCCAGGTCCGGGTCGACATCGAGCACGGGCTGGGCGGCGGATCGGTCGCCTCCGAGGTGGCCTCGGGCGCGAACGAGCGCGAGGCGCTCCTCGCTGCGGCCGACATCGCTGTCGCAAGGACGAACGGCCTCGGGCTGCGCGGATTTTTCACGTCGAGGCTCGTGTTCATCGCGAAGCGGACGGGGTACGATGAGATCTACACGTCCGACCTCTTCTTCGGGGACGTGAGGCAGATCACCCGTGACAGGGCCATCGCTATGACGCCCCGGTGGGCTCCCGACGGCGAGAAGGTCATCTACACGAGCTTCTTCAGGTCCGGATTCCCCGACATCTTCACGATCGACCTCGGCAGCTACCAGAGGACGACCTTCGTGAGCCTGAAGGGCACGAACAGCGGCGCCCACTTCAGCCCCGACGGCAGGCAGGTCGCGATGGTGCTTTCCGGCGAGGGCGAGCCCGAGATCTATGTCAGCAACACGCAGGGCCGCGGCATCGCGCGAAGGACCCATTCCGACATGACGAAGGCCTCGCCGTGCTGGTCCCCCGACGGAACGCGCATCATCTTCGCGATGCAGCCCGGTCCCCAGCTTTACATCATTCAGGCGTCGGGCGGAACGCCGCAGCGCGTCAGCTTTGACGTGGGAAGCTACTGCGCGGAGCCCGACTGGAGCCGAGCCGCGCCCAACAAGGTCGCCTTCACGATGAAGGTGGGGGGCAATTACCAGATCGGCGTCCTTGACCTGTCCCGGAGGACCGGCGAGCAGGTGTCGAAGGCGCCCTTTGACGGCGTCGAGCCCTCGTGGCTTGCCGATGGACGGCACCTTGTCTACACGGCGCGCAACTCCGTCGCCAGCCGGGTTTCGATCCTCGACACGGAAACGGGCAAGAGCACGGCGGTCAGCCCGTCAAGCTTCGGTCCCGCGCTCCAGGCCAGCGCCTGGTCGCGTTAGCTCACGAGGCCGCGGCGAAATTCGCCTCGGCCGCGTGCCAGTTGGCCACATTCCACCAGGCCGTGACGTAGTCCGGCCTGCGGTTCTGGTAATGCAGGTAGTAGGCGTGTTCCCAGACATCGAGTCCGATGACGGGCTTACCCTCGATCCCGGCGACGGCCTTGCCCATGAGGGGGCTGTCCTGGTTCGCGGTCGATCCGATCGCGAGCTTGCCCTCGGGATTGACATAGAGCCAAGCCCAGCCTGAGCCGAACCGGCTGGCCGCGGCCTTTCCGAACTCCTCCTTGAACTTGTCGAATGACGTGAAGGCGGAATCGATGGCATCAGCCAGCTTGCCCTTCGGGGCGCCCCCTTTGCCCGGGCCGAGGATCGTCCAGAAAAAAGAGTGGTTGCTGTGGCCGCCGGCGTTGTTGCGCACCCCGGCGCGGATGCCATCCGGAACCTTGGAGAGGTCGGCGATCAGCACGTTCACGTCCAGCGCGGCCAGGGTCGGGTGGTCGGCGAGCAGCTTGTTCGCGTTCGTGATGTAGGCCTGGTGATGCTTCGAGTAATGGATCTCCATCGTCTTCGCATCGATGTGGGGAGCCAGAGCATCGTAGGAGTAGGGCAGTTTTGGAAGTTCGTAGGCCATGGTGGGTATAGAATTACACGGGTGAATGGGTGCGTCAACTGCGTTGGGTCGATATGACGCCCTCAGCCTACAACCGACTGCTCACGCGTCCCCCGGTTCCGCGCGTTTTTGCCTGAAAAACGACTGGATGAGGTCGCGGCATTCGCTCTCAAGGACGCCGCCCGAGGTCACCTCAAAATGGTGGTTGGAGCGCGGGAGGTCGTTGAGGTTGGCGGCGCCGCCGAGGCACCCCATCTTGGGGTCGGGAACGGCGAAGCAGACGCGCTTGACCCGCGACATCACCATGGCGCCCGAGCACATCGGGCACGGCTCCTTCGTGACATAGACCGTCGCCCCCTCAAGGCGCCAGTCGCCAAGCTTCGACGCGGCCTGGGTGAGGGCGAGCATTTCCGCGTGGGCGGTCGGGTCCTTCGAGCCCTCGACCTGGTTGTGCGCGGCGCCGATCACTTCGCCAGCGGCGACGATCACCGCGCCTATCGGCGCCTCGTCCTCCCGCCATGCGTCGATTGCCTGGTTGTACGCCAGGCTCATGAAAAACGCGTCGTCTCGCACGAGCTGCGACGGGAAGCGCTTGTCAAATGGGCAGCGGTGGATTTCTGGCTCGGACACGGGCACCCGATCAATCGGAAAACGCCCTGCTGGGCAATCTCTCGGTGGGGCGGGCGCCGCAAGTGGAAATTGGGAATTGAAACCCGGCGTGCGCGGTGCATTCACAGGACTGCCCGGCACGACACGCGCCGCCAACCCCATCCCATGAAATTCACCGACGGCAACTGGCTCCTGCAGCCCGGCGTGGTCGCCCACTATCCGGCGGAGGCCCATGACGCGGCGGTCAGCGGGGGGAGCCTTGTTTTCCATGCGCCGGTGCGCCCGATCCGCCACAGGGGCGACACGCTGCAGGGGCCGCTCCTCACCATCCGGTTCGACTCGCCGATGTCGGACGTGATCCGCGTGCGGATCGAGCATTTCACCGGCGCGCCGGACACCGGCCCGCACATCCCTGTCTTTCCCGAGAAGAAGCCGAAGATCTCGGCCAAGGTCACGGGGAAGGAGGCGGTCCTCCACTCGGGCGGGCTATCCGCTCACGTCGGCCTCGGGAAATCGGCATGGGCTGTCACGTTCAAGTCAGGTGGAAAGACGCTCACGAGCAGCCCGTCGCGGGGAATGGGCTACATCGAGTGGCCAGGCCATGGCAACTTTGTCCATGAGCAGCTCTCGCTCGGGGTGGGCGAGTGCGTCTATGGTCTGGGCGAGCGGTTCACGGCCCTCGTCAAGAATGGGCAGGTGATCGAGAACTGGAACAAGGACGGCGGAACGAGCAGCGACCAGGCCTACAAGTCGGTCCCGTTCTACCTGACGAACCGGGGATACGGGGTGCTCGTGAACGAGACCGGCCCCGTCTCCTTCGAGGTCGCCACCGAGAAGCTCGGCCGCGTCCAGTTCAGCATAGGCGGCCAGAGCCTGGAGTATTTCGTGATCAACGGGCCAGACCCGAAGGCGATCCTCTCCCGACTGACCGCCCTCACGGGGCGGCCGGCGCTGCCGCCGGCGTGGTCTTTCGGGCTCTGGCTCACAACGTCGTTCACCACCAACTACGACGAGAAGACCGCGACCAGCTTCATCGAGGGAATGAAGTCGCGCGACCTGCCGCTCAGCGTCTTCCATTTCGACTGCTTCTGGATGCGCGAGTTTGACTGGTGCGACTTCCAGTGGGACCCCCGGGTGTTCCCGGATCCCGCCGGAATGCTGAAGCGACTCCATGCGCGGGGTCTCAGGGTATGCGTCTGGATCAACCCGTACATCGGCCAGCGCTCCTCGATCTTCGGAGAGGCCGCAAGGAAGGGCTATCTCCTCAAGCGGCCCGACGGGAGCGTCTGGCAGACGGACCTCTGGCAGCCGGGCATGGGCATCGTCGACTTCACCAACCCCGCCGCGCGGGTCTGGTTCCAGGGACATCTCCGCCGCCTGGCGGTGATGGGCGTCGACGCCTTCAAGTCGGATTTCGGCGAGCGGATCCCGGTCGACGTCGAGTACTTCGACGGATCCGACCCGGTCAAGATGCACAACCACTACTCGATCCTCTACAACGAGGCGGTCTTCGACCTCCTCGAGGACGAGCGCGGCAAGGGCGAGGCGCTCGTCTTTGCACGGTCCTCCCACGCCTCCGGCCAGCGCCTTCCGGTCCACTGGGGCGGCGACTGCCATTCCACGTTCGAGTCCATGGCGGAAAGCCTGAGGGGCGGCCTTTCGCTGGGGCTCTGCGGCTTCGGATTCTGGAGCCACGACATCGGCGGGTTCGAGGGGACGCCGCCGGTCGCCGTGTACAAGCGGTGGATCGCCTTCGGACTCATGTCCTCGCACAGCCGCCTTCACGGAAGCTCCTCGTACCGCGTCCCGTGGACCTATGACGACGAGGCGTGCGACGTCCTGCGGTTCTTCACCAAGCTCAAGTGCACGCTGATGCCGTACCTCTTTTCAAAGGCCGTCGAGGCGCACGAGGCGGGCGTCCCCGTGATGCGCGCGATGATCCTCGAGTTCCCGGGCGATCCGGCGAGCGACACGCTTGAGCGCCAGTACATGTTCGGCGACTCGCTGCTCGTCGCGCCCGTGTTTTCCGAGGACGGGTCCGTGGACTATTACCTTCCGGACGGCGCGTGGACACACCTTCTCTCGGGAGAGGTGCGGACGGGCGGACGATGGCACCACGCGAAGCACGGCTTCCTTGGAATGGCGATCTATGTGCGCCCGGGCCACATCATCGCGCTCGGTTCGGTCGATGATCGTCCCGACTATCCCTATGCGGACGGGGTCACCTTCCGCGTGTGCGCCCTCGCCGATGGCTCGCAGGCCACTGCGACCGTGCCCGACCTGAAGGGACGGACGGCCGCAACTGTCTCCGTGCGGCGCAAGGGCCGGTCGATAGAGGCCAAGCTCGACGGCACGGCCAGGAAATGGCGCCTGCAGCTCGCCGGAATTCACTCGGTCGAATCCGTGGAGGGCGGCTCGGCCGAGGCCGACGCCTTGGGCGTGATCATCGAGTCGGCGGCGGGGGCCGAGGCCATTCGCGTCAGGCTGCCCGCTGGCGCATGAGATCGGCCGCCGGCCGCGTTGCGGCTTGCCGTGCCGTGCGCGGTCGGGGAACCTTTGTCATGCCCCGGATACTGAGGACCACGATGAACCGCCTTTGGAGCGCGCACGGCCTTGCAGCCGCCCTCGCATTAGCCGCCGCGGTCCTGACGGGCTGCCAGATGGCGCCGGAGTACGCCATGTCGGTGACCACCGCCGACGGCCAAAAGCTCCAGGTGCCGTTCGGTGGCGCGCCGGCTCCCGTCACCGACGGCGTGGTCACGGTCAACTCCATCCAGTTCGCGCCGTGGGAGATGAACGCGGACAACAAGGCCAAGACGCTCGCCTTTTCATTCCTGATCCAGTTCGCGCATGGCTCCAAGCCGGCGAAGATCGTCATCGAGGACGACACCGACGCGCCCATCCTCATGATTTTCGAGGACGACAATCCGCACATCGTGAAAAACAACCTCTGGGCGGGAGTCAGCAAGCCGTTTGCGCCCTCCGACGAGCACGTCAACTGGATCCTCAATCTCGACAACAATGTCAGGGTCTACCGCGTGACCGTCACGCTGAAGGACGGGACGAGCCATGTGCTCCTGAAGCCCGTTCTTGTCCCGGCCGGCATGAAATCCTTCATGCAGAAACGGCTTGAGACCACTTAGGGTCCGGGCGTGGCCGCCATAGGTAAAACCTTGACTACCCGGTGGGGATGCCGCCTTTAGACTGTCCACCTGAGGACCTTTACAACACAGCGATGACACTCCCCTCCACGAACCATGCCCGATAACGATGCAATAGAAGTCGAGGGCAAGGTCGTGGCCGTCCTCCCGGGAACGATGTTCAAGGTCGAACTTCTGAAGAGCCCGGGCCACGTGGTCCTGGCCCACATCTCGGGCAAGCTCAGGAAGAACTTCATAAAGATCGCCGCGGGCGACACCGTGAAGATGGAGATGAGTCCCTACGACCTTGAGAAGGCGCGGATCACATTCCGCATGAAGGAGCAGGGCGGCTCGCCGGCACCGCCCCCGCGCCGCCGCTACTGAGGCGGGCCGGAGGGCCCATGGACTCAAGCGCCTTTGCGTCCGACATCGACGCCTACCTCGCTTACCTGGACCTGGAGCGGGGCCTGTCGCGCAACACGCGCGAGAACTACCAGCGGGACCTCGAACAATGCGCCGCCTTCGTCTCGCGCCGGGGCGCCGCCGACTGGCGCGCCGTCAAGGCGGAGCATGCGACGGCCTGGATCCGGTCGCTCAGCCGGGGCGCCGCCTCGAGCCAGGCGCGCAAGCTGACCGCGCTGCGGATGTTCTCGCGGTTCATGGTCAGGGAACGCCTCCGCCCCGACGACTTCACAGAGCTCCTTTCCGGCCCCAAGCTCGCGCGGCGGCTTCCCCAGTCCCTTTCAACAGCGGAGGTCGGGCGTCTCCTGGCGTCCCCGTCCGGCGGGGACCCGGCGTCGCTGCGCGACCGCGGGCTCCTCGAGCTCTTCTATTCCAGCGGGCTGCGGGTTTCCGAGCTTGCCGCCCTTACGCTCCAGCAGGTCGACCTCAAGAACGGGTTTGCGCGCGTCTTCGGCAAGGGCTCAAAGGAGCGTGTCGTCCCGATGGGCGAGAGGGCCCGCGACGCAGTCGGAGCATGGATCGCTTCCGGGCGGCCGCATTTCGTCAAGTCGCGCACTCGCAGCGAGCTCTTCCTCTCCAGCCGCGGGACCTCGCTGTCGAGGGTCGGTCTCTGGGGGATTGTGAAGAAGCACGCAAAGCGCGCAGGGATAACAAAGTCTGTGAAGCCCCATATCCTGCGCCACTCGTTCGCAACCCACCTGCTTTCCGGAGGGGCGGACCTGCGTTCGATCCAGGAGATGCTGGGCCACGCAAGCATCTCCACAACGCAGATCTACACGGCGGTCGAGGGCAAGCGGCTCCTGGAGCAGCACGCGCGTTTTCATCCGCGAAATCGCGAGAAATGACACGGAAAGCGGGCCAAAATCCTTGACCGGTCGGGGATTCACGGCGTGATCGTTTGCCTCTAACGGTCCGTGAAGATCAAAGTATTCGTTACACCCAAGAAGAACGTCCTGGACCCCCAAGGAGCGGCCGTCGGCCACGCGCTGGAAAGCCTGGGTCTGGCGGGCCTGAAGGGCACGCGGGTGGGAAAGGTGATTGAACTGGAGATCGAGGGAACGGATTCCCCGAAATTCCGCGCGCAGCTGGAAAAGCTTTGCCGCGATCTCCTGAGCAACCCGGTGATCGAGGACTACCAGTACGAGATCGCTGGCAAGTGAAAGGCGCCGCCATCAAGATCGCGGTGCTGCAATTCCCCGGCTCGAATTGCGACCAGGACGCTTTCCAGCTCTTTGCCAGCGGACTTGGGCTCCCGACGCGGTTTGTCTGGCACAAGGACACGAGGCTGGGTGCGGCCGACCTTGTGGTGATCCCAGGCGGGTTCTCCTACGGCGACTACCTGAGGTGCGGGGCGATCGCCCGCTTCTCCCCGGTCATGGGCGCCGTCCGCGACTACGCCGCGAGGGGCGGTGTCGTCCTCGGGATATGCAACGGCTTCCAGATTCTCTGCGAGGCCGGCCTTCTTCCGGGCGCTCTCATCCGCAACAGCTCGCTCGAGTTCCGCTGCCTCACGTGCGAGCTCGCCGTCTCGGACGCGGGCCCGGCTTTCAACACGCGCGCGCTCGGCAAGCGGGTCCAGCTGCCGATTGCGCACGGGGAGGGAAACTACCGCATCGACGAGGCGGGAAGGGAGACCCTGGAGACCAACCGGCAGATCCTCCTGCGCTATGTCGACAATCCCAACGGCTCGCTTGGCTCCATCGCGGGCGTGCGCAACGAGGAGGGTAATGTCTTTGGGATGATGCCGCACCCCGACCGGGCCTTTGAGCGGTTTCACCCGAGCTCGGACGGGCTGAAGGTGGCGCGCGCGGTCCTGTCGCTGCGCTTTCCCGAAATCCTTAAAAACAACGCATGAACCGAGCGGCGCTTCCGCCCAATCCAGACCCTCTCCTGAACCAGCCGATCACGCCGGAGCTGGTCAAGAAGCATGGGCTCCTCCCCGACGAATACGAGAAGGTGCGCCTGCACCTGGGCGGCGAGCCGACCCTGACCGAGCTCGGCATATTCTCGGTGATGTGGTCGGAACACTGCTCCTACAAGAACACCCGGACGCTCCTGAAGGGCTTCCCGACGGAGAAGAAGGGCGTCACGGAGCAGTTCGGCCGCGTGCTCGTCAAGGCCGGCGAGGAGAACGCGGGCATCATCGACGTGGGTGACGGCTGGGCGATCGCGTTCAAGATCGAGTCGCACAACCATCCGAGCGCGATCGAGCCCTTTGAGGGCGCGGCGACGGGGGTAGGCGGGATCATCCGCGACATCTTCACGATGGGGGCCCGTCCGGTCCTCCTCACGAATTCGCTCAGGTTTGGCGAGCTGAGCTCGCCGGCCACCAAGCGGCTGTTGCGGGGCGTCGTCTCCGGCATCGCCCACTACGGGAACTGCGTCGGGGTGCCGACGGTTGCCGGCGACGTCTATTTTGACCGTTCCTACGAGGGCAACCCCCTTGTCAACGCGCTTTGCCTGGGCACGCTCCGCCATGACCAGATCCGCCGGGGCAAGGCGACGGGACTCGGCAACCCGGTCTACTACGTGGGTGCGGCGACAGGGCGCGACGGGCTCGGGGGCGCCGCGTTCGCGTCGAAGGAATTGAGCGCGGAGAGCTCCTCGGACCGGCCGGCCGTGCAGAAGGGCGACCCCTTCATGGAAAAGCTGCTGATCGAGGCGTGCCTCGAGATGATGGCGGTCCCGGGCCTCGTCGTAGGAATTCAGGACATGGGCGCCGCGGGGCTCACGTGCTCGACCTGCGAGACCGCGAGCCGCGGCGGTGCGGGGATCGAGATCGAGCTCGACCGCGTGCCCCAGCGCGAGCCCGGAATGAACTCCTACGAGATCATGCTTTCCGAGTCGCAGGAGCGCATGCTTGTCATCGTGCAGAAGGGGAGAGAGCAGGAGATCGAGGACGTCTTTGCGAAATGGGACCTTCACGCCGCCCATGTGGGCACGGTCACGGACACGGGCCGGATGGTCGTCAGGCAGCACGGCGTCGTTGTCGCGGACATTCCCGCGTCGGCGCTCACGGATGACGCGCCCGTCTACAAGCGCGAGGCGAGGAGGCCCGCGTATCTCGATGAGACGTCGCGCTGGACGGCGGAGGCTTCGGGCCTCCCCGACCTGGACATTGAGGGCGCCAAGGCTGCTCTCCCGCGGCTCCTCTCCCATCCGACGATCGCCTCGAAGAGGTGGATCTACCGGCAATACGACCACATGGTGCAGCACGGAACGGTCGTGCTGCCCGGCAGCGACGCCGGGGTCGTCCGTCTGAGGCTCGGCTCGAGCGAGAAGCTCATCGCCATCAGCAACGACTGCAACGGGCGGTACTGCTACCTGAATCCGCGCCGCGGCGCGCTGATCGCGATGGTCGAGTGCCTTCGAAACCTAGTCTGCGCCGGGGCCACGCCGCTCGCGATGACGGACAACCTCAATTTCGGGAACCCCTACAAGCCGGAAAATTTCTACCAGCTGAAGGAATGCGTCGAGGGCCTCGCTGAGGCCTGCAGGCACTTCGACGTCCCCGTGGTCGGCGGCAACGTCTCGCTCTACAACGAGTCGCCCGAGGGGGCGATCGACCCGACGCCCACGGTCTCCATCGTCGGATTCATCGAGAAGGAGGCTCATATCACGCGGCAGCATGCGCGGGCCGCCGGCGCCCGCCTGGTGCTCCTGGGAGGGGCTCCGAACGAACTCGGCGGAAGCCAGTTCCTGGGCTTGATCCACGGCAAGAAGACGGGCGACGCCCCCGCGGTGGATCTCGCGGCGGAGAAGCGGCTGCAGGATTTCCTTCTCTCTCAGATAAGGGCGCGCCATGTCTCTTCGGCGCACGACCTTAGCGAGGGCGGCCTCCTGGTCGTGATCGCCGAGAAACTTTTCGGGGAGGAAAGCATGGGAGCCGCGGTTGATCTTTCGGGCTTTGCGGCCCCGAGGCTCGATGCGCTCTTGTTCGGCGAGAGCCAGGGCAGGGTGGTGATCTCGGTCGCGCCCGCGGATCTACCGTCGGTCACAGAGGCGGCCGCCGCGGCCGGCGTCCCGGCCGCCGATATCGGGGCCATCACCCATGGGCCGAAACTTTCCGTGAATACGGCACTTGGGAAACTCGAATGGAACGTCTCCGGGTTGCGGTTGGGATGGGAAACGAGTATAGAGACGGCGATGAAGCGTCCCGGACTCTCCTGAAGCGGCATGAGCGATTTCGTTTCACATGAATGCGGGGTGGCGCTGGTTCGGCTGCTCAAGCCGCTGTCATACTACCAGGAGAAATACGGCACGCCCCTTTGGGGTTTCACAAAGCTCTTCCTGCTCATGGAAAAGCAGCACAACCGGGGCCAGGACGGCGCCGGCGTCGCCTGCGTGAAGCTCGATGTCCCCGCGGGCGAGCCGTTCATGTTCCGCGAGAGGAACGTGAAGTCCAACCCCCTGGACCGGATCTTCAAGGACCTCCTTGGCCGGTACAACGACAAGGTCGCGTCGGGACTCATCCACCCGGAGTTCCCGGAGACGGTGAAGAAGCAGTTCGATTTCGGCGGCGAGCTCTTCCTGGGCCACCTGCGTTACGGGACCAGCGGAGGCTACAACCTGAGCGCCTGCCACCCGTACTTCAGGCGCAGCCCCTGGGCGACGCGCAACCTCGCCCTGTGCGGCAACTTCAACCTCACGAACACGGCCGACCTGAACCAGTCCCTGATCGGCATCGGGCAGCATCCCGTGTTCGCGACCGACACGCAGGCCATACTGGAGAAGATAGGTTTCTTCCTGGATGAGGAGCACGAGGACATCTACCGCTACCTGCGGACCCGCAACCTCGCGGGAGAGGAGTTGTCCCGGCGGATCAGCGAGGACCTGGACCTCACGCGCGTCCTGTCGCGGGCGTCGCAGAAATGGGACGGCGGCTACATCCTCTGCGGGCTGGTCGGCAACGGCGACTCGTTCGTCGCCCGCGACCCTTCCGGCATCCGGCCCTGCCACTGGTTCCAGAACGACGAGGTCGTCGCCTTCGCCTCCGAGAGGGCGCCGCTCATGACGGTGTTCGACCTCGCGGTGGGCGACGTCAAGGAGGTCCAGCCGGGCCACGCCGTCGTCATTAAGCGTCGCGGGACGATCTCCGAGCAGCCGTTCACACCGGCGCTGCCCAAGGCCTCGTGCTCGTTTGAGCGGATCTATTTCTCGCGCGGCAACGACGTCGACATCTACCGGGAGCGGCAGGCCCTCGGCGGCACGCTGGCGCCCCAGGTCCTGAAAGCGATCGACAACAACTGGGCCGACACGGTCTTCAGCTTCATCCCGAACACCGCGGAGGTCGCCTACTACGGCCTCATGTCGGCTCTCCGCACGGTGCGGCGCGACGAGGTCAAGGCGGCGATCCTGAAGGCGAGCCGCGCCGGCAATCTCACGGAGCCGCTTCTCGACGACCTCATCCTGCGCAACTGGCCGCGCGGCGAAAAGGTGGTGAGCAAGGACCTGAAGATCCGGACCTTCATCGGTCAGGAGTCGATGCGAAACGCGCTTGTCAGCCATGTCTACGACATAACCTACGGCTCGGTTCGCGCGGGCGTGGACAACCTCGTCTGCGTCGACGACTCGATCGTGCGCGGCACGACGCTGCGCCGCTCCATCCTGCGCATCCTCGCGAGGCTCAACCCGAGGAAGATCGTCATCGTCTCGACGGCGCCCCAGATCCGCTACCCCGACTGCTACGGCATCGACATGTCGGAGATAGGGAAATTCGTGGCGTTCGAGGCGGTCGTGGATCTGCTGAAGGAGAGCGGGCGGACGGAACTCCTTGCCGACGTGTACAAGTCTTGCATGGAGGAGATCGCGCGCAAGGGGAGCGTCAACCACGTGCGCAGGCTCTACGAGCCGTTCACGGCGGAGGAGATATCGGCGAGGATCTCCAGGCTCGTGCGTCCCCCCAAGATCGACTGGAACGGCGAGATCGAGATCATATTCCAGACGATCGAGAGCCTCCACGCGGCGGTTCCGGGCCACACGGGCGACTGGTATTTCTCGGGGCGCTACCCGACAGAAGGCGGCTACCGCGTGGTGAACCAGGCCTACGTTAACTACTACGACAAGAGCGAGGGAAGGTCGTACTAGGAATGTCCCTCTCCTACGAATCCTCCGGCGTCAGGTACGGCCCCCTGGACGCATTCAAGCGGGCGTGCCAGAAGGCCGCGCTGACGACGACCGACCTGCTGGCCGGGCACGGGTTCAGGGAGCCGTCGACCGTCCGCGGGGAGAGCGCCTACCTGATCGAGGCCGAGGACCACTTCCTCGCGCACGTGGAGGAGGGGCTGGGCACGAAGAACCTTGTCGCCGACGCGGTGCAGGCCGAGAGCGGGAAGTGCTTTTACCGTGCGATCGGGATAGACACGGTGGCGACAATCGCGAACGACCTTGTGACCTGCGGCGCACTCCCGATTGCGGTGGCGATGCACGCCGCCGTGGGGAACTCCGACTGGTTTGCCGACGAGAACCGGGCCGAGGAGCTTGTGAAGGGCTTCGCCGAGGGGTGCCGCTCGGCCGGCGCCGTGTGGGGCGGGGGGGAGACCCCTGCGCTCCGGGGGCTCGTCGAGCCCGGCGCCATCATCCTCGCCGGCTCGGCGGTCGGGCGGGTCTCGCCCAAGTCCCTGCGCATCGTCGGCGACGTGAGGGACGGGGACTCGATCATCTTTCTCGCGTCGTCCGGCGTGCAGACGAACGGGCTGACCCTCTGCAGGAAAATAGCGGAAAGCCTGCCGGCGCGCTACTCGACGCGCATCGGTGACGGCCCCACGCTCGGCGAGGCGCTGCTGGCCCCGTCGACCCTCTATGTCGCGTTTGTCCGCGAATGCCAGCGCCGCGGGGTGCGCCTGAACTATGCGGCGCACGTCACCGGGCACGGGTGGCGCAAGCTGATGCGCCTCGAGGAGCCCTTCGTCTATGAGATAACCGCCCCGAGGCCGATCCCGGCGATCTTCAGCTTCCTGATGGAGGCCGGACCCGTCGCTGCGAGGGAGGCCTACGCCACGTTCAACATGGGGATCGGCTTCGCCGTGTACGTGGCCCCGGGCGCCGCCACGGCCGCAGTCGAGGCCGCGCGGGCGTCGGGTTACGATGCCTGGATTGCCGGCCGGGTGCGCCGGGACGGTGCCCGCAAGGCCGTCTCCATTCCTTTCCTGGACCTCGAATTCGAGGGGGACACCCTGCAGGTCAGATGACCCGCCGCGAGTCGGTTGTGACGGGGATATGGCAAACCGGTGGCGGACGTGGAAACACCAGATCCGATTGCGGTTTGGCGTTGCAAATGCTAGGGTTTGAAAGAGTCCGTGGGGCTGTTTGTACCCAGGGTAATCCATCGTCATCCAATGAAAAAGACTGCAAAGACACCTAAGACGCCCGCCCCGGCGACCAAGCTCACCGCGCCCACCCCGGCGACCAAGCTCATCGCGCCCACCCCGGCGACCAAATCCATCGTCGCGCCAAAAATAAAGACGCCAGAGGCCTCAAAGACGCCCGCGCCCGCAGTGGTGACAAAACCCTCGGGAGGCCGCATCAACATAATTGCGGACGTCGACGTCGGATTCGGGAATTCCCTCTACATTCGCGGCGACGAGCCTTTCCTGCACTGGGCGAAGGGCACTCCCCTTGGAAACATCACGGGCAACAAGTGGGAAATCGTCCTGACGGGCATCGACAAGCCGTTCGAGTTCAAGTTTCTCGTGAACGACGTCAGCTGGAGCACCGGCGAGAACTACACCGCGAGCCCCGGCGACACGGTCACGCTCTCGCCCGCCTTCTGACTGGCGCCGGCGTCCGGTCGGGATTTAGCTCGGCGAGCCGCCGGCCCAGTTCGAGGGCGGCTTCGTCGCGGTCTTCGAGCTCGACCGGATCCGCGACGACGAACCTCATGTGGACGACGGAGAACGGCTTTGGAAGGTGGAAACCGTCCCAGCTCGACAGACGCCATGAGGATTCGAAGTCGAATCCCGCCAGCACGACCCGGATGTGCGCGCGGCGGGCGACGACCAACGCCCCCGGCTTCATCTGGTAGCATGGCCCGCGAGGGCCGTCTGGCGTGATGCCCAGATCGTGCCCCGCACGGACGGCCTCGAGGAGGTCGGTCGCGGCTTCCCGGCCACCCCGGCTCGACGAGCCCCTAATGACCCGCAGGCCGAGTGTCGTGAACAATGCGGTGAGCCACGCCCCGTCGTTGCTCGCACTGATGAGGCTGTAAAGCGGGTGGCCGGCGCGAAACCGGCGGACGACATCGGCCGCCATGAAAAGGCGGTTGTGCCAAAGGACGTAGATCGTGGGCTCCCCCTCTTGCGAGATCACGCTGATGTCCTCCTCCGGGACGCGGACCCGGATCGTTCGCCACCAAAGTCGGATGAGTGTCGCCAGCGGCCAGACGGCAATGCGGCGCCAGAGCTTGATCCCATGGGCGTAGGTTTCAGGGGGTGTCTTCAGCGGTGCTCTTGTCGCGCAAATGACGCATGCCTGTCGAGCCGCATTGACGAGGCGGCCATTTGCGGGCACCGAACGATGCGTGCTGCCTCCGTGTCCGCATCTTCCTCATCCCAGGGCCGGCCTCGACTGGAAGGTGCTGAATGCGTTTGGCGCCGGCGACCGGGGCGAGCGCTTTTACGACGCGTGCCTGGAGTACGGGCACGCCCTCTGGCACCGCAAATTCGCGGCCCGGGCGATCCTCTGCCTCGACCGCGCGATGGGGGCGGATCTGAGAGGCGACGAGGAGATCCTCACGGCGTGGCCGATGCCATATTCGGCCATGGTCTGGTTCATGCGCCACACGCCGCGGGATGTCTTCATCGGGAACCCCCGTGTTCATTTCCAGCACTACGCAGACAGGATGAATGAGCCGCGACGGGAGCAGCGCCGGTGGAGGGCGTGGGCGTGCTGGGCGCTCGCGAGAAAGGCCATGCCCGGCCTGCACGGCGACGAGAGGCACCTCGTCGAGGAGCCGACGCTGAAGGAAATTCAGGCCCAGCTGCACCGGAACGGGCTTCCCGGCGAGGATGCTCTCTGGCACCGCGTTCTCTACAACGCGGGCAAATGAGGAGCGGTTTTCGATCGCCCAGGCCGAAACTTGCGGCCGGAAATTTTGGGGAGCGGGATGGGGCGGCGGCCCGGCCCGGAATCTAAGAATCGCCGTCGAAGCGTTGGGATCGCTTACAAGAATTCGAAGGGCGGGTCCGGCTAATTAAAGGCAATGAGCGGATACCATTAATAATTAGTAGCTTACGTTACATCGGTCACGGCAAGCACGGTTGATGTTGTAAAGGGCGCCAATGAACAGCTTCAGCCACCGGGTTCTCGCCTGCGCATCGCTAGCCATTCTCTGCGTCATGCCTTCGGTGGCAGTCCTCCGGCGCCGGTCTGCGAAATAGGAGAGTTTCCTAAGTCGGATTGCGGTCTCGCTCACAATTGGGGACTGGAGTCCCGTCGAGTAATATCCAACGCCGCGATTCGGACGAGCATCGAGGATGCGCGACGCATTTGTTTGAAGTTGAAAATTAGGTGTGACCTTAGCTTGGCGCGGTGGGCGAGACTCGAACTCGCGACCGACGATTTAGAAAACCGTTGCTCTATCCAGCTGAGCTACCACCGCTTGTGATTGAACAACACGGTGATACGAATGCGATGATGCAAGCGAAATCATCTCCCGTTCGGGCGCCCTCTCGGTCCGTTATCATTGGAATCCCCTGACGACCGCCCATGCTCCGGCGGCGCCTATAATAAACCCCGAGTAACGTCCTCCTTCTTCGCCAAAGGGAGCGGCCTTCTCGAGCAAAACGAAAACGGTGAGCGCGGAGATCCACCAGAGATTCATTACCCCGCCGGCAAAGAGCAGCATCATGAGCGCCCAGCAGCACCCCAGGCAGTAGAGGCCGTTCGCTGCGCCCAAATAAAATCCGCCCCACAGTCCCGGTTTCCAGTGCCGGACCATGAACTCGACCGGGTTCCGGCACGATGCGAGGCAGGACCGCTTGAAGGGAGTGAATTGATAAATTCCGGCGGCGATCAACAAGCAGCCGCCAAACCTCGCGTCCCGCGCGTCCATCATCGGAGTAATTAGGAGCCACCGCGCGAGAAGGCGCTGAAGGACCGTTGCGAAAAGGCTGTACGCGGTCCACACCAGCAGGTACCCGCCAGCGAAGGAATAAATGTGCGACGTGGCTCGAGCGGCGTCTCCGCTCCGCCGAATTACGCCGCCGTAAAGAAACAGGGCCGGGGCGGCCGAGGGAAGCATCATTCCCGCCATCATGACCGCCCACATGGCGAAGAGGAGTACGAGGTGGGAGACGTCCCAAGTGTCGGTCATCATCCAGGCCGAAGCGCCCTTCATGGAACCGTACATGTCGTGCGCCATGGGCACGATCCACGCCCAGCAAAGCCCAATCGCGGCAACAAGAGCGGCGCCGACCCAAAGGCGATCGCGCAAGAGAAGCGACTCAACGGCGGTCCGCTGCGTCAGTTCCTGCGTGTCAACGGACGACGCCGTGGGTGCTCCAGTTGATTTTTGCGAGATGGGCATGGGTTCCGTCGAAGTTCAGCTCGATCGGCCCCTCGGTCCTGCTCTTCCCGCTGATGAACTCGGCCTCTGTGAATTCAAAGCCGGTGGGCAACGTGAGATCGGCGCGATGCACGGCGCCGGTCATCGGATTCTTGATGGGCTCACCGCTGCCCTCGACCACGCCAGCCACTTTCAGGCTCGCCGTGCGGGTCGCGAGGTCGACGCGGAGGTCGATAGGTTTGAAAAGGGTTGGGAGCACCTTTGAGACAGTCGTCGAGAAAATCTGCCAGATGAGTTTTCCCGGTTCGGTTTCCTTTCCATGCGACACGCTCTCAAGCGCGGCGCGTTGTTCGGGATTGGCACGCTCGTCGACGACCGATTGAAACGTGCCATTGCCGAGATGAACCGGACCCGGCCATGCAGCTAGGATTCCCCATCGCAGGCCGTCGAGCACGACATTGCCGAAACGGCCCTTCTCGATCTGTATGAAAGTGAGGGCGCGGCAGTTCCCGTGGGTCGGAAGCGCGTTGAACTGGCACGGGCAGCCAAAGGCGCAGTTGCAGTTCGCGAATTCGACACCTTGCATAGACCATTCGATGAATTTCATGGGATTCCTTTTTTTCGCATTCGGACTCGAATCAGGCTGTTTCAGTTGCGGCCAAAGGCGCCTGCGACTAGACAAGGACAGGTCCTCCTCCCAGATTAAGGTGAAGTCAACATCGGGTTCTCATTGCAAAGCCCTGAAACGGCTACGGTCGAACGGGGCTTCCCCCCAATGGCTCTGGAATTCCCTCTTGACCGTGCCAGTTGTCCTTCGGAAAATGACCTTTCTTCCCAATCCGGGGTGGTAGCTCAGTTGGTTAGAGCGTCTGCCTGTCACGCAGAAGGTCGCGGGTTCGAGTCCCGTCCATCCCGCCATTTTCTAAAGCCTTTAGCAGGCTCCATTTCGGGTCTACTCCAAAGATTGGGGACACGTGGGTGGATGGGTCTACTCCAAAGATTGGGGACACGTGGGTGGATGGGATGGGTTGATGGTTATTTTGTTGGCTATCCGCACTGAGCGATAACG
>CAAGKR010173832.1_pt1 | contig 25482 bp, 9 predicted proteins | sample 2556971 | NCBI WGS metagenome assembly CAAGKR01 (sample SAMEA5207829, study PRJEB30636) | soil metagenome | biome: forest; feature: boreal; material: soil | place: USA | collected 2011-09 | depth 1 m | reverse complement strand
TACAGTCAGCAGATCAGATCTGCGCATGCAGATAGCGGGAACATCAAATTCACCCAGCGCAATATTCATCAGCACCGCGCCGCTGCTCGCTCGCACCAGGAAATGCGTGCTCGAACCGCTGCGCGCCAGCACATCTTCGAGCAAGCCGAAGGACCGCAACACGCGCGTGGCATTCGGCCACAACATCATCCCCGCTCCAACTTCGCGAAGCTGAGACGCTCTTTCATAGACCGTAGCGTCGATGCCGGCCTGATGGAGCGCCACGGCCGCAGCAATTCCGCCAATTCCGCCTCCGACAATTCCGATGTTTGCTTTCGGCATAGGGCTAATCAATTACCAAGGCTCTGCATGTCTTCCCGGGGATCGGTGAACTCCGGCTGGGCGTCTGTGAAACTCACCTGGGCTCCCAAGTACGCAACACCCTGATTAAGTAGCATCCTGTGATGAATGGCTAAGTAGACTAATCGATGAAATCAATATGAATCGAGCATCTGGGATGCTCAGACGTTGCCGAGCGTTGCTACAACGTGGTCGCGGGAGGTGGGAGATCCCTGCTTAGCTATTGGCGCGCGGCAGCTCGCAGTTGGGGGGAGCGCCCTTTTTCACGTGGCGCTGTTTCCGGATCGTGGCAATTGAGAAACGATTGTTTACAAATACTTTGCATCCAGACAGAATTGACGTTCTCAGAAACGGTCCTCAATCGCTTCACACCCAAGCGAAAAGCGGCTGGCCTGACAGCCAACCGCAGGTCTCTTAATTTCCAATAGTGGTGAGCCGAGCAGGACTCGAACCTGCGACCCACTGGTTAAAAGTACGGACGGTCGCGGTGCTCGAAAATCTGAGGGTCCCCGCGATGATGAAGCTGCGCAATTGACTACTGTAGCCCGCGACGAAATCGATCGTTGGCACAAGATGGGCCAACCGAGAAGATCAACATGGATCTAACACGCGTATCCATAAATTTGGATCGCGCATGCGAAAAACTTTTCACGACAACTGACAACCAACGCGGGCACGCTTCGCATCTCAGGCGACAAGTCCGAAGCGATCCCCAGGCTCTCGCGATTCATTCTTGGGTTGAGTGAGCAGTCTTAACGCCGAGCATCTCCTCAGGCTCCTCGATTGCGAATCCAATTAGTTGTCGATCAGCGGTGCAACGTCCGCCGTTCTCCGCATGGTTGAAGTGTGCCGAAGCTGTTGACTCAGAGGGCGCAAGAAACTTGAGAGTCTAAACACACGGAAATGATTCAGGAGGCACCATGAGCCGCAAGTGGCTTCTCTTCTCCTTTTGCCTTTCGCTTCTGCTGATCGCCGCGCCGCTTTCGCGCGCTGGCCTAACACTCCGCGTCAATGAAGCTGCAACAAGAGTTTTGTTCGAAGAACAGGGCACACGTGTCTTGCTCGCCGTCGAAAGCGCTCTCGGCCGCCGCGTTGACGCGCACATAAGACTCGAACTCATTGACAAAGATGGAGCAGTACGCGCCATTGCAGAGCGCGACGATCAGATCAAGCCAGGCACAAACACGGTAGCTGCTCCGATCGGGCTCTGGTTATCCGGCAAGGACGCCACTGATACGCGCGAACTGCTCTGGTATCGGCTGCGGTATCAAATCACGCCATCAGGCTCATCGCAATTCGATTCCCGCAACGGCACTATCTCGCTTTCGGAGATCACGCCGGATATTTTTGCGCTCAGCGTTGCGACGCCCGGAAAAGCGCAGGAAGGTTCGGCGTATCGGCTGCGCGTGCGCGCTGCGCATCCGATGACCTCGCGAGCGGTTGCCAGCGTAAACATTGAAGCCGAAATCAAATTCGATGGTTTTGACAACGACGACATCGTCTTGAAGCAATCCGCACGCACCGACGCGAGTGGTTTCGCGACGCTCGACTTTCAGATTCCACGCGGCGTCGAGGACGGCGATGGAAACATAAAAGTTGTAGCGCGGCGGGGAATCTTGACTGAGAGCGCGGAATCAGAAGTCAACATCGATCGTAACGCGCAGGTAATGGTGAGCACCGACAAGCCGCTCTACCAGCCGGGTCAAACTCTGCACACCCGAGTCTTGATGTTTGATGCTTCACGTCACGCGCTCGCGGATCAGAAAGCTACATTGAAAATCTCCGACCCGGAAAGCACGACGACCTTTCGCACTGAGCTGAACACGTCGCGCTTTGGCGTGGCCGATGCCGACTGGGCCATTCCCGAAAACACGCGACTGGGTGACTATCTGATCCAGGTCGAGCTCGAAGGCGACAAGTACGAAGACTCGCGCGGCGCGGCCTCGGTCAAGATCAGCCGCTACGATCTTCCCAACTTTAGTGTCAACGTTAAGCCCGATCGCCCGTATTACCTGACGAACCAAGATGCGGACGTCGAAGTCCGCGCCGATTATCTGTTTGGTCAACCAGTCAAGCGCGGCCACGTGCGCGTCGTGCGCGAAACCGAACGGCAATGGAACTATCGCGAGCAGAAATATGAAACCGAAGAAGGCGACAAATACGAAGGCGACGTCGATTTTGGGGGACGCTTTGTCGCCCACATCAAGCTCGGCGATGAGCAGGCAAAGCTAAAGGACGAGGACTATGCTCGCTACCGCGATCTGTCTTACGCCGCGTACTTCACCGACGCGACGACTAATCGCACTGAGCAACGGCGCTTCGATCTGCGGCTCACCAAGAACGCAATTCATGTTTATGTAGCGGCTGGAAGCTTTCGCCAGGCGAAGGATTTTCCGCTCGAGTTTTATGTCTCCGCCTCTTACGCTGACGGCACGCCCGCGCCTTCCGAAATAACTATCAGCCGAGTTTGGGAGAGCAAAGAGTCCCGCTCCGAGTTGGCGCTACGCACGATCCGGACAAACAACTATGGCCTGGCAAAAGTAAGCGGTTTGATTCCACCAAAGGATCAGGATGACGACGACAGCGAGGTGTCGTTGATGTTTCGCGCTCGCGATGGCAAAGGCGCGGACGGAGAGCACGCTGAAACGCTCAGCCTCGACGAAAAACCGGTAATCCGGATTGAGACCGACAAGTCGCTATATCGCGATGGCGAGCCCATTCGCGTCGAGGTCTCTGCCAGCCAACCTGACATGGTGCTGGCGGTGGACGCGATTAGCGACGAAAAGGCTCTGCAGTCGCAGCTGGTCCGCCTGCAAAATGGGCGGGCCTCGCTGGAGCTTCCGTACCGCGCCGACTTCAACGGCCCGCTGACGATTGCGGCTTATTCCGCCACGCAGAACAGCGAGGACGACCCTGTGGCCGCGACGCGCACAGTTTTGTTTCCGCACGATCGCGATCTCAAATTCAAATTGGTGCTGAATCAGGAAACGTACAAGCCGGGAGAAGAAGCCAGCGCCAACTTTCTCACGCGCACCGCGACGGGACGCGTGGCCGAAAGCGCGCTGGGCGTAGTCATCTTTGATAAAGCAGTTGAAGAACGCGCGCGGACCGATCGCGAATTCGGTTCGGGTTACGGTTACGGTTTCTATGGCGCGTATTGCTATCTGAGCGGCTGCGAAGGCGGCATCGCCGGCGTGACCCGAAAGGATCTAGATCGTCTCGACCTGACGAAGCCGCTTCCCGAAGGCCTCACCCTTGTCGCCGAAATGCTGCTTACTAATTACAGATTTTCGCCTCGCTTCTTTCACAGTGAAAGTTACGATGAGGAGCCCGCCCATGTGTTCGCCGATTTCATCAAGTATCAGGTCTCGCCTCTCAAGGACCGTCTGGATTCCGAGTACCGCGACAACTGCGCTTATCCAAACGATGAGAGCGCGCTGCGACGTTTTGCGTCAGTGTCGGAAATTGCGTTTGACGAACTGCGCGATCCATGGGAGACGCCGTATCGCGCTTCGTTCTTTGCCCAGAACGCGTCGGATGTTTTTCTGCTGGCGAGCGCGGGTCCCGACAAACAATTCGGTACGGAGGACGACTTCACTGCCTTGCGCACGGAGCGACCTTACTTTCGCTTCACCGGCGAAGCAATCAATCGCGCCGTCGCGCGCTATCACGCGCGCACTGGGCACTTCATTCGCGACGCGGGCGTGTTGAAGATCGAGTTGCAGCGCGAGGGGATTGATTTCGACGCGCTGCGCGATCCCTGGGGACAAGCCTATCAACTTGATTTCGGAGTGGTGCAGAGAATTTTCCAAATATCAGTACGCAGCAGCGGGCCTGACAAGCAATTCTCTTCAAAGAACAATGACGATGTCACGCTCTGGACTTCGTCGATCGATTACTCGGCCGACGTGCAGGCGCGGATCGATTCGGCGCTGGTCGCATACTTCAAAGCAACCGCGAAGATCCCACAGGATGACGGCGAATTCACCGCGGCCCTCAAATATTCCGGTATCAACCGCGACGAATTGCGCGATCCGTGGGGCCGGCCTTACTACGCGACGTTCAAGCAGAATGCAGTCTACGGCAATCGCATCACCATTTTCAGTTACGCAAAGTATGGCGAGAAGGCGAAAGAAAAGACTGAGCTGACGCCGGTCACGCAACAGATGAACTACATCTATCTGCGTAGCCACGGCCCTGATGGCAAAGAAGGAACGGCGGACGATTTCAACGTCGCGACCTTCTCGCGTCTGATGGCTGAGCAGGCCGGTAGTGAACGCGAGCAGCAGCCGGTGAGTCCCGGTGTTGTCTTGCCCGGATCGACGGGAGCAATTACGGGAACGGTGACCGATCCAAACGGGGCGGCGGTCGCGGGAACGGTGGTCGCCGCAAAGAATTCACGGACCTCAGTTGAGTACACAACAACCAGTAGCGATGACGGAACCTACATCATCAAGAACGTGCCCGCTGGCTCGTACGAAGTAACGTTTGACGCGAGAGGCTTCAAACGGGCGGTGATCACCGAAGTAACGGTTCGCTCTTCAAGTGTTACGCAGGTGAACGTGATGGTCGACGTAGGTGCAGTCTCGGAAACGGTGACGGTCACGGCGGGCGCTGCTGAGCTCAACCAGACGTCATCGCAAGTTAGTACCAGGCAAATCACGGACTTGCCTCTGAACGGCAGGGCGGTCTCTCTACTCGCGCTCGCTCCGGGGGTCTCCGCTGGGATAAAGCAACAACTTTCCACCCCACGCCTCCGCGAGTACTTTCCCGAAACGCTCGTGTGGCAGCCGTCGCTCGAAACAGATAAACAGGGCCGCGCGCAATTGAAATTCAAACTCGCCGACAACATCACGACCTGGAAGATGTCAGTGATCGGCTCGACCGAAGACGGGAAGATCGGAACCGTCGAAAAGGAGATCAAAGCCTTTCAGCCTTTCTTCGTCGAACACGATCCGCCGCGAATCCTGACTGAGGGTGACGAGATCTCTTTGCCCGTGGTCGTGCGCAACTATCTCGATCATTCGCAGACCGTGAATCTCGCCATCAAACCCGAGAATTGGTTCGCTCTGCTTGGCCCAGCGACAAAGAGCGTGAACGTTGCGGCCGGCGATGCGACCCGCGGGACGTTTGATTTTCGCGCGAGCGCGTCGGTGAAAGACGGCAAGCAACGAATCACTGCAACCGGCCCCGACGCGAACGACGCGATCGAAAAGCCGGTGACGGTGCATCCTGATGGCGAAGAAAAATCGGTCACGGCCAGCGATGTAATCTCTGAAAGCGCCGCGCTCACGCTCGATCTTCCGCAAACCGCGGTGCCGAATTCTGCGCACGCCGAACTGAAAATCTATCCAAACTTGATGGCCCACGTCGCCGAGAGCGTCGAGGCAATCATGTCGCGACCCTACGGTTGTGGCGAGCAGACGATCTCGTCAACTTATCCGAGCCTACTGCTGTTGCGAAATTACAAGAAAACGGGACAGGAGTCTCCCCTGCGCGCCAGGGCTGAGCGATATCTCCGTGCTGGTTATAATCGCTTGCTCAATTACCGCGATGAAAGCGGAGGCTTCACTTACTGGGGTCGCGGCGAGCCTGATATCGCGTTGACTGCTTACGCGATTCGGTTTCTCAACGATGCGCGCGAACTGATCGCGGTTGACGATGACACGATTACGACAGCGCGCGCCTGGTTGGTGAAGCAGCAACGCGGGGATGGCAGTTGGGCGGCGCACGATTACGGCGACAAGGTTGAGAACAAGCGCCGCACGGCGTTGCTCACCGCGTACGTCGCGCGGGTGCTGGCGATCACCGAACCGAGAAATCCGGCGGCGACTGCGAAGTCAGACAATACGGCAAAGCCCACTGAAACTTCACTCGCCTTGAAACGAGCGCTTGATTGTCTGTCGCTGCGCACAGAAGAGATCGACGAACCTTACCTGATCGCGTCATACGCGCTCTCTGCCCTCGAAGTAAACGACGCTGGCCGTGCTCGGAAGGCGATCGCGAAACTCCGCCCGCTGGCTCACGAAGAAAACGGCTCGAGCTACTGGTCTTTGGAAACCAACACACCGTTCTACGGTTGGGGACTGGCCGGCCGCGTTGAGACGACGGCGCTGGTGGTGCAGGCGTTGGCCAGAGAAACGGCGCAACCTGACAGCCTGCACTCCAACGATCAATTGATCACTCGCGGTCTGTTGTTTCTGCTCCGCGAAAAAGATCGCTACGGCGTTTGGTACTCGACGCAGGCCACGATCAATGTCCTCGATGCTCTGCTGGTGCTACTGGCGCGCGATGTCGACGCCGCACGGACTGCGAACGCGCTGCCCACGGCTGAAATCAGCGTCAATGGGCGCAGCGTGAAATCAGTCGAAATGCCCGCGCCTAATCGACTGGTCGGTCCGATGACGGTCGACCTCTCGCAGTTTCTGCAAGCGGGCGTGAATCGCGTCGAGCTAAAACGCCCGCGCGGAAGTTCGCCGGCGTCAGTGCAAGCGGTGGCTACTTACTATTTGCCGTGGCGCGAATCCGTTGCGACCCAGAACGCCAACTGGCGCACGAATGGATCTACCGGGTTGCGACTTGTCACCAGGTTCGATAAGACGGAAAGCAGCATCAGCGATCAGATCACTTGTCACGTTGAAGCCGAGCGGATCGGCTTTAGCGGGTACGGCATGATGCTGGCGGAAATTGGTTTGCCGCCTGGCGCTGATGTCGATCGTGCTTCGCTGGATCAGGCAATGAAGGGAGCGGACTGGAGCATCAGCCAGTACGACATCCTGCCCGACCGCGTGGTTGTTTACCTTTGGCCGCGCGCCGGTGGGACGAAATTCGATTTCAAGTTTCGACCGCGCTTTGGCTTGAATGCGCAGACCGCCGCATCGATCGTGTACGACTATTACAATCCGGAAGCGCGCGCGATCGTGGCGCCGACCAGATTCGTGGTGCAGTAGTGTGTTTATTATTTTTCGGTCGGAACTTCTTCTCAGAAGCGCTTGTCTAATTTCGTTGACGACAAGGAGCTTCTTCCCAGGCTCTCCACTTGCAGCTCCTTTCTCTGCTAAGTGTGCCGATACCGAGTTCCTCCTTCCCAGGGTTCAGTCCAGAACCGCCGGAGATGATCCACTAGACTCGGTTGCGTTTAGCTAAACGGCGAGGAACCAAGGAGAGATCGGAACGTGGCAAAACGATATATTGCCGAGATCCTAATGACGCGATTAACCAAATAAACTCCGCCTTGCGAAAAGGAATCGAGATGACTCAGCTCGTCGAGGCGCAATCACAGTCGCTACTTCAAGATGAAATCTATCTCCTCATGCAGACGGTTGGGAAACGAACTTCTCTTAATCTCAATCTGCCTTACTGCGGAAGCGACATCGAGCAAGCTGCTCAGACTTCCCGAAAAGAATTCAGCAGACGATGCATCTGAACCTTCGGTACTCTTATTACGAGTTTGTTGACGGGCCTTGATAGCTTCGGCGTCAAGTTCTCCCATGATGTCATCGAAAGCCTGCTTTCTTTGATCGAGGCGAATGATTGTCAGATTGTCGAGCGAAGCGGCGGACTGCGTCGATGAGACCGGCGTCCGGTTAGGAGCGTCAAGCACGGAAGTCAAAAGCTCCGGGCTATTGCCGAGCAGCAGCTCGCGACCTCGGAGCGCATAGCAGAAATGCCATCCCAGCATGGGTAGTTCAAGCTCGCGCCATGATTGAGCGTTTTCATCATGGCCAACCCACCTTAAGTTCACGCCTGGGCCGGCAACAGTCAAACGGCTTTGCGCCGCTTTAGAGATGGCCTCTTCCAGAATCTCTCGATTCAAGTTCGCCGGGGCCTGGAGTGTGAGGATTGCTACACGACGGAATTCGACAAAGAGCGGCCCGGTAATCGTGTGTGGACTGGTCGCCACGACGGCCGCGAACGGACGAGCGGGACCGATGGCCTGTTGCAACCGCGCCGCAAACTGGCGTTCCAGCTCGTAACGCAAAGGATTTTCTCCTGGCTCCTCGTTTCGGCTAATTCTCGCGTCATGCGGATCATCGATCATGGAATCATACTCGGGGCCCGGATATGAATAGCGATCATAGTCTTCGGTATCCTCGTTACCGGCGGAGTAAAACTCGTTGTCACCATATGACGCCCAGGACCAGGAATTACTTCGCTGCTTTTGCTCGCCCGATGGTCCATCCAGGAGAGCGTCATCAATCACGCTTGCCGTCAGACTGGGGTTGTCGCCAAGAGACTCTACCTTTAGAAACGGGACGTCGCCGGGAATCTGCGATTGCATCCGGGCAATCTCTGCGGCAGCAATTGGAAAACTCTTCCTCGACTCTTTTCCCGTGGTCAGGAAGTCCCGGCGTTCGATCCATTGTCCATCCTGGAGCTCGAGGTCGAACATGCCGGCTCGAATCGCCTTCAACTGGCCCACGTTCTGCATCAACCAGTAATGCTTGAAATAGTAATCATCATTGAGCTTCGCCTGGTCCACCCAAACGGTGACGAAATGAGGATTCACCACAGCGCTCAAGGTCTTGAAAGCCGGATCATCCGACAGTCTGTCCTTGTGAGATTTGACGTTGATGTTGGCTATCGCGCGAAGCAACAACTGTTCATTTGTCGCTAGAATCAAGTGTCCTTTGACCGCGGCGAAAACAAGCGCCTGCTTCTGCCGTCCCCGATCGGCTTCCACCGAGTGACGATAGTAAGTTGTTCCGTCCGGCAATTCTGTTTCTTCAAACTGGTCCTTGCTTTTGAAGAACTTTGTTGCCGCAACCTTCTCCTCACTCATCGGCGCAATGAAAACCAGATCCAGACGTCCGATGTCGTAGATCGCAATGGCCGCGCCGGCGTCAGCCGCGCCGCCAATGGCCGTGGTGTCGAGCGGAAAGCCAAGCGCGTTATTGAACTCTTCCCAGCGCTCGATCAATTTCAACGCCAGATGACGATGCTGGAATTGCTTGTAGTTTGCGCTGTCCAGATACTGCTGCTTGAGGCGCGACTGGTCCCACTGTTTGATCAATTCCGGTAAATCTTTGAATTGCGCATAGACCAGCGCGCCGCGCGGAAAATCTTCCGCCAGGGTGAACGCATCTTTGTTTGAGCGGGTCCTGGCATAGACGAACAACGCCGCGCAAATAATCAGCACGAGAGCAATAATCGAGAGCGGCTTCGGTCTCAAATACTTTGGAGTCACTTTGGTCTCCTGTTCACGAGCCTACCAACCTTTGGTCTATCACCAGCGACGGCTTTGGCTGTCGCTCAACTGTTCGCTGCATTTCACGCAATCGCTCAAGACGTAATTCTGCGGTTCCCTTGTCCGCCACCTTCACAAGAAAAACCAGCCTTGCTTTCTCTAGTTCCGTCGCTCGGTTTAGATCTCCGATTTGCTCAGCCGCCGCGGAGAGCAGTTCGAGCAATTCGGCACGCGCACTTCTCTGCCGACTTGCCGCCCGCGCGCGGAGCGTCTGATACTTACTCTCTTCAACTGCCGACTCATTTGTTTCAACGTGGTCCGGTTTACTTTCACCAGACTCACCCACGCTCCCTTTCGGCTGCAAAGCGGGGGCTCGTTCAGCCAGCTTCAACGCAGCGCGCGGTTGGTTCTGCTTGAGATAGAGTCGAATGATCTGTTCGAGCGGCTCATCTTCACTGAAAGCGAAAGCCTGCCAGACGGATGACTCGCGGCTTGAAGTCAGAGCCCTCGTAAAACTGTCTAATGAATCTGCGTCGCGCCCCTCCTTCTTTTCAAGGAAGGCTCGCAAGAATCTCAGATACGGATTGGGGTTAGTGCTTTCGGTCGCCAAAACAAGTTTGACAGCCTCGTCGGTCTTTCCGGTGGACACGAGGGAGAGCGCCTGAATCGCAACCTCCATCTCGCTGTCGGTTGCATTAAGCGTTCGCACGCGCTCTCGCAGCCTGGTCCAAAGCTCCGGCCTCTGTTCAATGATTTCCGGTGCCAGCCAAAGGGCCTGCCAGCGCGCGCTTCTCGTGGCCAACCGATCGCCGATGATCGCGGCTAAATTTTCAATCGCTTGATCCGTCTTCTTGTTTGCCGCCAACAATCGCACCAACTCGATCCGATTCTCTTCATCGTCAGGCGAAAGGCCTAACAACTGTTGGCGATATGCGAGCGCGGCATCGAGCTGCGCAAACTCCCCGGTCTTTTCCGCGGCCAGGCGCAGCGCCGGCGCTTCTTCGATGTCTTCACGGCCGGGTGGCAGCTCCACGCCCGGTTCTTCAACCGCATGCGCCTTCACGAGCGGAAGCGTCGCCAACTCGGCCGCTGTTTCCGATCTCAAATCCTCTTTGCTCAGATTAACCATCCATTGCAGCCATTTGAGGGCCAACGCCGCATCACCCCGCTCGAAGGTAATGCTTGCCAACGCGACGAGGTATGTCGGCTCGTATTGCGCCAACGCGATCTCTCGCGCGTACGCTGATTCGATCAGGGTACGCGCTTCCGCCTCGCGGCCTTCGCTGCGCAGCAACGCTACGGCATCGTTCAATCTTTCAATGCTAGGCGGTTTGATCGAAGTAAGATTCGCGGCGGTCTCAATTCCGACCAGATGCGCGAGTCCGTCGACAGCTTGAGCGACATGGCCGTCGCGGATGTCCAATCTGAAACTGGCGAGACGCAGCCAGACCGGCCGTGCATAGCGGTGCTTGATGCTCGATTCAATCGACGCAATCAGACGGCGCGCTTCTGCCGATTGATTACGCTCAAGCAGATATTCAAGATATTCCTTTTGCCACTTGATTCTCTTGCTGTCAGGCTCCTCAGTTTTATAACTGGTGAGATGATCCAGCGCTTCTTCCATTCCGGAAGCATCCCAGGATTTCTGTTGCTGTGATGTGTATGTGTAATCACGATCGGAATTATTGACACCGGAACTACGCGCGATGACGAAGCGATAAAAAGGCGCAGCTTCCGTCGGAGAAATGAGCGCTTCTTCGATCAAGAAAGCAGGCAAGAACAAATTGTCGGGCGCGGCTTCGCAGAGCCCGCGGAAAAATGCCGCTTTGGCCGCTTCATCCGCGGGTGAGAGTGGCTCGGTAGCTTCATGGTTTAATTTCGCGAACGAAACAGCGAGTGCCCGGATGAGTGCCTTCGCCTGCTCGAACTTTTTCTTTGCTTCAGTTGACTGGTAATCATCCTCGTCCTTGAAGTTCTCTTGCAGACGTTTCACGAGCAGCGCAGTCAGACGCTTACGCGCCGAATCGGACAAACCGTTCCGGCCCAGCGTCTCCAGATAAAGTTTGCAATCATCGAGCGAAGGCTCGTCATGAATAATCTCCTCCCACAACGCGCTTGCCTGGCGCTGGTCGCCGATGAGGAAAAACGCCGACCCCAGGTCCGCGATAATCGTTTTGTTTTCGGGCTCAGATTCGTGGGCCAGCCGCAGATGCTCCACTGCGTGCTTCGCATCTTTCTGATCCAAATACCAGCGCCCCAGACGAGCCTGCTCATTAACGTCCTGCGGCCGGTCCTCGATCATTGCGGGCAGGAAGAAACGCGACTTTGACTTCTGTTGCTCGCCCGTAGATGAATAGAGCCACCGGCCGTACGTCATTGAAAGATGGAACCAATCGTCACCGACTAATTGCTTCGCCGTGTCCGGGCTTTGCTTAACAAGCTGGCCAATCGGCTGAACCTGGAGCGCATTGATGAAGTAACTCTCATTCGATGTGTCGAATTCCCGCAGAGCGAAACTGGTCTCGGCGTGACGAGACAATTTCCAGGCAACTGACATCGGCGCATTCTCGATCGCCGTGTGGGCGAGGTCTTTCTCTCCCTTGCGAAGCAGAAAATTGGCTAGCTGGAGTTGATGCACCGTTGCTTGCTGAGCGCAGGAGCGTAATTCGCTCTTGCCAGCTTCACCGCTTTCGTAGAGAGCTTCGAAGTAACGATCCACTAAAGCGTCCGCCGAAGTCGCAAGCGAGGACGGATTAGCGGTCGGTTGCCGATAGTTTTCTCTTAGGGCCCGCAGCTCTCGTTCGCGATCCCCGATCAGCCGCGCGTTTTCCGCGATCAGACGCCAATATTCAAAGCTGTCGCGCGCCGAGTCGCGTGAACGCTCGCCGTCCAATGAGTCGATCACTTGTCGGAACGCTCCGCGTTCAGCATAAAAATCAACGAGGGTTTTTAGACGGCTGTGGTACGAGGACCAATCACCTGATGAGAACGCGAGATCCTTTTGCTGAATAAGGATCTGTTCTTCGAGAGAGACAAAGCCCGAACGGCGGGCCAAATTCTCAAGAAACGCGAGCGTTGCCGTCTGGTCTCCTCCGTTGCGCGCCGTCGCTTCAATCTGTTGCTTTAGAAAAACGAAGAGTGCCGACAACTCGTCGCCGGTAGCTCTTTCCGCGGCGACCCCGCCCACCGCTTCAGGCACCGCGCCGTCAATCACCTGCAACAGTGCCCGTGCTCTTCCGGCTTGCGGATTGTCGGCCCGAATCACTTCCGCCGCCATGCGAGCGCGCAACTCCCAGAGTCGTTGCATAATCTGTCCGAGCGGCTCTTCATCACGAACGGTTTGCACGTAACCCGTGATTTCCGTCGCCTTCAAATCATGCTTGAACGGATCGGCCAGGAAGGCATTGAAAGCTTCACGATAAGTAGCGACTGCGCGCTTTCTCTCGCTTCCGCGCAAACGTGCCGCCTCTGCGAACTGATCGCCGACGGAAAGTTTCTTTGCTTCTTCGTGAGGTAACTTCTGGCGCGCGATCTCGGCTTCGCGATGACGGCCTGCCTTCTCCAACACTTCGACTATCCGCTTTATGTACTGCGGGTCATCATTGGAAAGCTCAGCCGCTTTGTTTAGCGAGGCGAGCGCCGCGTCGTAATCTTTGGCGCGCGCACAAACGTCAGCCAGCGCATCATAGAGTTCCAGCATCTCCGGCTGATTATCCAGCGCTGCGTGATATTGCCGTGCAGCATTGGTTAGATCGCCTTTGGCTTCAAAGATGCGCGCCAACACCACGTTCCAGCGATAGTTTTTGTAAGCCTGCTGTGCAGTACGTTGATAATAATTGAGGAGTGTATCCGCGCCGCCATATCGCTTGACGTAGTTGATGGCCGAGTCGACATTTTGTTCATCTTCAGGATCGCGATTGATGATCTCGATGTGTTGCTCAACCGCTGATGCATAATCTTTAAGTCGCGTGAAAGCCTCGATCATTTGCTCACGCAGCTCGGCAACCTGCGCATGGATCGTTTTTATATCAAGGTCCTGCTTCCTGATGGCCGCAACCGTTGCGCTAAAGTTTTCGCGCAAGGCCCCTCGATTTCCCGTCCGCACATACAACTTTGCGAGTTCGTGAAACACTTCCGGGTTAAGCCGATCTTCACGATGAAGTTTTGTCAGCACTCGTTCAGCGTCAGTTACATGATTTGTCTCAAGTTGCTGAGCCGCCAGCTTGCGACCAAAGAGGTAATGAAATCGGCCGAGCCCTCTCTGCATACCGCTCTGCAAGACCGCGAGAGAGCTTCCACGCAAACCCAGGCGCCAATAGAAATCTGCGCTCTCGCTCAGGACTCCATAATTGGTCGGGAAGTTTTTGACCAGTTCGCGAAGAACTGCCGCCGACGCATTGCGCTGGCCGATCCGCTGGTAAGTTTCAGCCAGTTGCAAGCGACTCGAGATCGCCTGACGCGCGTTTGATGTTACTACTATCAAGCGTCTGAGCGCCGCTATCTCTCCGCTTGCTTCCTTTTTGCCTGCAAAGAGATCGCGCGCGCGTCGCAGGAACTGTGGTGAATCCTGGCGGGAAATTTCCTGGCGAAGCAGCGCCGAAGCCGCGGGCCAGCGCTTCGCGTCGTTCAGAAAATCAACGTATTCCCAGATGAACTCCCAATTATCATTTCGGCGCCGCTCCTGGTTAAACGCGACGACAATCTGTTCCCACACGCCCGGTCGCTTTGAAAGAGTAACCAAGCGCCTCCGGGCCCTGGTTATGTCTGAAAGTCTTTCAGCTTGCGAGTCATTGTCGCCTAGCGCTTTCATGTACTCGGTCAGCGCTTCACGCAATTGATGCTTGTCTTCCAGGATTACGCCCGCCTGAAAGGCATAGAGTGATTCATCGTTCGTTTGCCGACGTAAGGCTTTGATCGTGCGCAGTGCATCGTCGTACTGAAAATAGTCCCAGTAAATCGTGGCGGTATCGAGATAGGTTTCGGGCCGGCCCCACCCGAGCGCAATCAATTGTTCCCACTCTCCGCGCGCGCGATTGTAGTCGCCCAGCTCTGCCTGGATCTCGCCGGCTCGCGTGCGATAGTCCACTATGGAAGGAGCAGCATCGGCCAGAGCATGTGCGGCGGCGCCAGACTCCTCCAGAGAACCGCGATTGTGTTGACCAAACGATCGAGTGAAGCTGATCAGACGTTCGGCAAACTCCGGTGTATTCGGGTAGAGCGTGTTCAGTTCCCGATAAACTCCAATCGCTTCTTCATAATTGGAAAGCCAGGCGGCGGCGTCCGCGCGAAACAGTTTATAAGGCAGAAGCGATGACGCGTTGGTGTTGGATTGAGGTTTGTCGCAAGCCGCGCGCGCGCGATCGAAGTAAGCGCGCAACTCGCCCCGACTGGCCAAATGCGACAGAAACTGATCCCTAATCTCGCGCGATTCGAAATAATATTCGGCCACCAGCGCGCGCCATTGCTCCCATTCTTTGTGTGCGCTGTAGAACTTCAAAAGACCGTTGACGAAACTCAGATTGTGCGGGAAGCGCTCGTGAGTCAGAAGATAAAGACTCTGGTAGAGATTGGCGTCAAAACTGGCAGGGTCAGCGTTCGCTCCTGAGTCAACAAACTTGCGCAGGTATTCTTCGGCTGCGTCGTCATCAAGCTTCGCGAGCAAATCGCGAGAGAAAGTCTCGAACTCTTGACTTCTTTTTTGCCGCAAGAACCAGCGGGCCATGCGGTCACGCCACATGGTCGTGGGAAACTTCTTGAGAGTCTCTTGATAGACCCGCAACTGTTCTTCGACCATGTTGGTTTGGCCCAACCATTGCAGCATCTGCTCATACAGACCTTGCTCCGCGCCGTACTTTTTGATCTCGGCGGCGTAGAGCGCCAGAATCTCCGCCGTCCGGTTCTCCTTGTCCAGCGAAGCCACGTAACGCGCCAGCACCATCGCGTACTCAACTGAATCCGGCCTGGGGGTCGAAAGTTTCGATCGCTTCTTTCCAGAGTTCTGCGAGTTATCCGATACCGCCAGGTAATCCGGGTAATGTGAGTTTGAATAGCGAACGTTTGATGAATCGTCGTCAGCTGCTCTGCTAGTTTCATCAGGAATGTTGATGCCAACGTTCCACGCGCTGGGCTCATAGTTAACCGCAGGTTTGATCTCTGTCGGCTCTGAATCGATACCCAGGGTTGACGGCTGCGTGTTTGGACCGTTGGCTTGCGCCTGCGCTGAACTCGGTAGCAGCGGCGTTCCCTCTTGCCGGTGTTGTCCCAGATAATCCAGGATGTGTTGGTAGAGAGCGCGCTCTTCAGCGAACTTGCCCGCGGCGATGTAGCAATCGGCCAGCTTGAGAGCGACCTCGGGATATTCGGGCGCATCAGCATAACGCTTTTCAAATTCAGCGAGCGTCTCCGCCGCTACCGCCGTTTCCTTTGTCGCGGTGTAGAGCCGTACGATGTCGAGATACATCTGGGCCAGTTCAGGCGCGGTTGGATACTCCTGCTTGTAAGCCGTGAAGATTCGATAGGCCTCGGCTCGATTGAAATATTTAACGGCCCGCTCTTCTTCGACTTGGAATTCCTTTTTCGGATTGGTGTCAGAAAGAATTAGCGACAGAATCCCGCCCAGCATCCCCGGATGCGGATCGGCAGTGGCGATGTCCTGGTAGAACCTGAGATCGCCACGCGTCAACGACAGCCGTTCATCACTCGCATCGGATAAAAGCTCAAACAGTTGATAGAGAACCTTCGCTCGCAGGGCACTCCCGGGTTTCATCTCGCCGTTCAGATAAAGCGTGTAGAGAAAACGCGAGGCTGCGTCTACGTGGCCGTCCGAGATCAAGAGTCGTGTGATCGTAATTAGCTCATCTTGTTTCCAACTGACTTTTCGCGCGGCCCTGGCCTTCTCCAACTGCACAATTACTTCCGGCGAATCCCTGTGCGCGTGCTTCGAGTAATGAAGCAGCTTTACGGCAGTCTCGAAATCCGCGGGGTTGCGACGAAAGGCCGCGCGCACCTCGCGGCCATAAGCGCGAAAGCGATCGTGGTTTTTCAGAAATTCATAAAAGTTGTCTGAGAGTTCTATAGGCCAAAATGGGTCAAAGACCTTCGTGTAGGCTGCTTCAGCTTCCTTCTCCTGACCCATTTCATCGAGAATTGTTGCCTCTTTTTCAATCAGAAATTCGAGGTGATCGGGAAACCCCTCCCGGTATTGGCGCACAAGTTTGAGAGCCTCGGGATAGTTCCGCTCCTCCATCAGCTTTTGCACATACCGCTCGATGATTTCAAAAGCCGAAGGGTTTTGGGTGAGCGTTTGCTGATAGAAAGCTGGCGCAAGATATTTCTTCAGCGAATGTGTTTGGGCCAGATCGATCAGTCGTCCGAAGATTTCGACGCGGCGCTCTGGCGGAGCACTCTGTAGCAGGCGCTCAAGCGCATCCGCCTCGTCAGTGAATTGCGCTCGCCTGTCAAAAAACGAAACCGACGTCTCCAGGGCCTTCAACTTGTCCGGTTCATGTTCGACAAAGGCGCGCATCTCCGCGGTGGCGTCAGTTTCACGGCCCAGCTTTTCGTCGAGCTGCGAGAGCTTCAGATCGATCTGCGGGTCGTCTGAATATTTCGCTTGCACTTCAGCGAGACGATCGCGCGCTTCCGCAGTCGGGTAGGGTACCAGCGCCAGCGCGCCGAAGAACTCGACGCGTGTATAAAGAGCTGAGTCGATGAGCGCGGCCTTTTCATCTCCCGGACTTCCGTTCTTTTCCGTTTCGGCGCCGGCACTGCCGATATGTCGTGGATTGAACATCGCAACCGACAAGAAGGTTAGGATGAGAAGCAATGCAGAGGCGCGTAACAGAACCGTCGTTATTACCAGCTTGTTGTTTGAACGAACCTGCATGACTTTTGATCTTTTCAACGAACTGCCGCTTCACTACCTCGGTAAAACTTCGATCTGTATTTCCGCACTCGATTGATTGTGTGCGAAATCTTCCGCCGAGATCGTAACGGTGTAGCGTCCGGCAGCGAGACCTGGCGGCACGCGAAGCCTGCCCACGTTCGTTTGCTCCTTGCTGGACCAGAAGAGCTGCACGGGCTGCGCGCCATACATCCGCGCCACGAGACGCGCCGTATCGCTGTCCGCATCGACAGGCAACAGCACGTCGTCGCCAGCCCTCACCGCTGGCGATCCGATCTTTGGCGTCAGCTTCGGCGCGTGACTATCGATCACGAAGCTTTTCTCCTCCTGATAGCCGTTGCCATTTTTGTCGGTCAGCAAGAGGCGGCAGCGATAGGTCCCGTCAGGCATCCAGGCCGGAGCGAAGAACCTGACTTCCCAAACGCCTTCGCCAGGCAGGAACTTGAGCGGAAGCGTTTCGCCAAAAGGCAAGACGGCAAAGACCGAGGCAATCGATCCATCTGTCTTCACACGCAAAACCGGATCACCGGGTTGAATCAGTCGCGGACGGAGGAGCGCGCGCGGTGCGGCAATGAACGCGGTGTAAGCCGTCACGAACTTGTATTTTTCCGAGAGGCGAATGATCTCCGCGATGTAATCTTCTCGCTCGCCGTTCGTGTCCATCTCGCGCAGCAGCGCATCGACACGCGCGCGCGCCCAGAGTCGCGGCAGGTGCTCATGCGTGTCCGCGAACTCAGGCAAGCTCACACTACGCGAAAGATTGATTGTTTCCGTCCCGTAGTTCCCCTGCACGCTTACCGTTGTTTGCGACGTCGGCTGTTTATAGCGGCCGACGAAGGCGAGACTCGAACCATCGAAGCTGTAATCACCTGACGCATAGACTTGATAAAGATTGCCTCGCTGGGCCGGCGTCAAGTGCAGGCTCTCAATACTTGAACGGCCCACATGCTCAAAGAAAATTCTAAGAGCAGTCGTGATGTCCTCAGTCTCACGCGCCCGCGCGAAGTAGCCATGGCCCGCTTTTGCCAGGGCTTCGAGCAACGCGCCGTTCGCATCGCTCCCCAATCCGAAAGCAAAGACGCGAGCTGCAGGCGCATTCCCGGTGTTAAGAGCCTGTACGATCTGCCTCAAATTCCTGGTTCCGAGGGTCGGATTGGCATCAGAGACGAGGACGATGCTGTGTTCTCCTTTTGGAAAAGCGTTGGCTAGTTCGATCGATTTAGTGAGAGCTTTTCGGAGATCCGTTCCGCCACCGAGAGTTGAATTCTTTATGAAATCAAGCGCCCGTTCCACATTCTCAGCCGTGGCGCTGAGTGGCGTTGCGGAAAGAACTGATGGCTCTTCATTGAAAAGAATCAGATCGAATTGATCGCCTGGCGCTAACGAGTGCAGGAAATAGTCCAGCGCTTCAACCGCGCGTTTGAGTTTCTCGCCGTACATGGAAAGCGAGGTGTCGAGCAATAGGATGACGTTTCGTGGTTGTGCTGAGTCACCTTGCACCTTGCTTCGTTGGTTAAAGATCGCGCGCGCTTCAAAGTAACCGTCCGGGTTGCGCACCGCAAGCGCCGGATCCCTGAGGTCATAGGCGGAGATTTGTTCCGGAGCCCGATAAGCAATCCACGAAAGAGCGCTCTCCGGAACGTTGATGTGATAATCGAACGCGAAATCTTCTTTCAGCTCTAACCCGCGCGCCCGGAACTCGCCCTCGAATTCATTACCTTCGGATTTCGTCACGTTGAGCGGATAACTATCAATGCCTGGCGCAAGCCGCGAAATCGGATAATCACTCAAGACGTGAACGTGCAGGGCGAACTCTCCAACTCTTTGGGGATCACCGAATGATGGTTTCAGAGGGAAGGTGAAGTGAGAGGTCAAGCTCTCAACCGGCAACACCTCGGTGTATTCCATCTCGATCCGTTTGGTGCCGTAGGCCGGTATCGGAAAGACTTTGGCGGAGAAGGCCGAACTCCCTTCGTGCTCGTCATCCTGTTGCAGCAATCCCGGATCAACTTGCTGCTGCTTGATCTGACTATAAACCGCGTTGGCCCGGCGCTTTTCCATCATCACGCCGGGGATGCGTATATCGCCTTCCCAAACTGCAAAGTCCGAGACAGATGCTTGCGGCGGCAAAGCGAATAAGTATTTCCCTTCGAGCGCTTGCGCGACATGGCTGTCGAAAATCTGCAGTACGCGCACGCGGGCGTGCTGGTTGTCTATCAGCACATCCACCTTCATCACCTGCAACGAGAGGGTCGCCGAGTCCGGCTTGTCGCTGGTCGAAGGGATCAAGGCTCCAGATTGCGCCGAGCCGTTCTGCTCTGACCAACTAGCCAGTAATAAGAGGAAGACGAAAGCGAGCATTCCGAGATGTGCGATTCTCAGGCGTGCTCGTTTCTGTCTCAGTCGTTGCATTGTGTTCCCCTTAGTCACACTGGCTGGTTCCAATAGCCGCGCGCGACACGGGCGATGCCGCTGGCAGTGCCGAAGTAAACATAGTTTTCATCGCCTGTGATGCTGAGCACCGTGCGCGACGGCAGCTCTTCAGTGACGTGCGTCCACTTTTGCGAATGAAGATCAAAGATCAAGACTCCATCGAGCGTGCCGGCGTATAGCCGCGAGCCATCTGTCCACATAGCGTTCGGGTTGACGACCGATCGCCCGGCCTCCGAAGCAAAGCTATGTATCTCTCCGGCTGGAGTCAGCTCGAAAACTCCACCGCCGTAGGTGCCGACGAATAGACGAGACCCAGCCAGGCACAAAGCGGTGACCCAGTTGGGAGTCAGATTTGAATTGGTGTCATTGAAGACGCGAACGACGCGACCGTCTGCGATCAAGGTGAGACCGTTCAGTGTGCCGGCGTAAATGTTTCGACCCTGAAGCAAGAGCGTGTAGAGACTGTTACTCGGCAGGCCCTGCACTGTCGTGAGGCCGCGCAGTTTGCCAGGCACGCCGAGTGAGAGACCCTTGCTGGTGGCGCAAGCGATTATGGGCTTGTACGCTGGTGTCTTGTCTTCGGCGGCATTGGCTTGGGTCAGGGCCACTTGCAGCACTGAATTACTCAACAAACCATCTGCTGTTGACCAGCGGTCGATTGCTCGCAAGTCGGCATTAAAGCGCACCAAACCTTGAGAGGTCGCGGCCAGCATGGTTTTGGAGTCTTGATCTTCAGTCAGGAAATTAATCTCGCGCACATCATCAGACTCAAGGTGCGAAAACTTCTTTCCGCTGGAAGCGAGAATGTCGATACCGTTTCTAAAACTTCCGGCCCAGAGCCTGCCAAGCGTGTCGAACGTGAGCGCTGAAATTAGATTGGTCGTAAGTAATTCACTACTGTTGATCTCGCCGAAAGGAGAAAATGGCAGTGATCTCGCCTTGCTGGAAACTTCCAGCTCTTCGATCTGCGCGCGATGAACTCCAACGCTGCTCAACAACCAGAGTTCCTGGCCGAGCATAGTTAAACGACAGCCGTCAATTCCAGCAGGTTTGTTCCAAGCAATACGGTTGACTTGTAAGTGTGCCAGATCATCGTCGGGAGAAACCGTGAAGGTCTCTCCATTGTCCTTACAAAGCAGAACGCTTGAAACAGACTCAATCATGCCGGAAAGAGACGGCAAGATTGCGACTGTGCGAAAGTTTGTCGCTGAGGGTTGATCTGCCGTTGCAGTAAGACCGGAGAACGGAGCTACGGTCAAACCATAATCGGACGCAACAAAGAGGTTCTCGCCATCGGCTACCACGCCAACAATGCGATTGGATAGCAGGCCATTCGAGACCGTATATTGAATCCAGCGCGCGCCTTGTTCAATCCACAAGCCGTCGGCAAGAGTGCCGACGAAGAGGCGCGGGCCATTCTTTGAGAGATAGTTGATTCCGAATAGTCGTTTGTGATCGGCGCCAACTTTGATCTCCCGGAACTGCTTGCCATCAAATTCAATTAGTCCGCCGGCAGTTGTGCCGATCAGCAGTTGGTTTGCCTCTTCCAATAGAACACTGATTGCTTGTGGAGCACGATCCGTCCACCGATAGCTTTCAAAACGTTCGCCGTCGAACGCAACCAGACCTTGAGTGCGCGTGCCGATGAAAAGCTTGGCCCCAAGCGAGGCGAGGCTCAGCAGATCGCTCTCCGGCAACCCATCAAGAACGGTGTAATGTCGTAAGAAACTCCCTGAAGGAGCAAGCTCAACGAGCCCGCCATCTGTCGCGACAAAATACGAGTCTTTGAACCGGGCTACCGCTCTGCTGTTTCTATAACCCTGCCAGATCGCTAATTCTTTGCTCGCGAGCGGCGGACACGGCCTTTTTTCAAAAGGAACGATGTTCTGCCTTTCGAGCCGGGCGCGTTCCTCCTCAAGCTGGCGCTGGGCGCGATCCCTGATTCGCCACAATCCGATGAAGGAAACAAAGAGAAGCGAGATCGTTAGGACGATAAGCGTCTTGCGGTTGAACACAAATCCTGGCTGGAACCGTGTTTGAATCCCTCTTGAGAACAATTTTCTTGCGGTCGCGAGTATTGACATCAACGGCTCCACGGCAGCGTTTGTCTGCACCTGGACCGGACAGAAGAAATTCGATCAACGTCGCGTCGCTTTCTCCTACCGGTTCCCTGGCTTTGGATTATTCATACTGGTGGTGAAGAAGCGACGTGATGAATCACAGCACGTGGGCGCGCTACCACGCTTGAGGTCTCGTGGCTATACACGTTCGCGAGTCATTCACACAATTCTTGGTTGCTGGTTCTTGCCTGGTGGGTGAGACGCAGAAATACTTGTTCAAGAGATTCGCGTTGAGGCGAAAGCTCCATCACGTGGAAGCCGTGCTGGACCAGCAAGGCATTGACCAGCGGAATCTGTTCGTCGGCCATCTTCACATGGAGAGATTGGTCGCCGTTTCGGCTGAGGGAAAGCCGCGGGTCCCTCGAAAGCAGTTTGAAGGCGTCCTCCACCCTATCGACTTTCAACTTGATCCAGTGGTTCTTCGCGATCAAATCCTCCACCGGGCCCTGATAGAGCAGCCGGCCTCCATCAATGATCGCCACCCGGTTGCAGATTTGCTCGACCTCATGAAGCAGATGACTTGACAGGATGATCGTAAGACGAAGTTCGTCTCGCAGCCTTCGGATCAAGTCTCTAACCTCGCAGAGTCCCTGCGGATCAAGCCCATCAGTTGGTTCATCCAGAATGATAAGCTCAGGATCAGGCAGGAGCGCCTGGGCGATACCGAGACGCTGTCGCATTCCATGCGAATAGACACGCACGGGATCTCGGGCGCGCTCGCGCAAGCCAACGATCTCGAGCACGTTCTCAATTCGCTGCGGCTCCGCGCCCCCGGACATTGCGGCCAGCATCCGCAAGTTTTGTCGCCCAGTGAAATTTTCGTAAAAGGCGGGTGCTTCGATGATCGCGCCGATACGCTTCAGTGCCCGGAGCGGCTGGCGAGACATATCGTATCCGAGCACCCGCACTCGCCCGGAAGTTGGACGTACCAACCCCAGCGCTATCCGAATCGTTGTGGATTTCCCCGCACCGTTCTGGCCGAGAAAGCCGAAAATGTCGCCACGCTCAACCTTCATCGACAACTGGTCCACAACCACACGTCGCCGATACTTCTTGGTCAATTTCTCAGTTTGTAAAACCACTTGACTCATATAGAGATATTCCGATTTGGTCGACTTTCATAGAGCCACTTCGATGAGCAGAGGCCAATGATCCATCTGGCCGACTCCCGCGTTGCGCAACACTTCCGCGCGACGCAGTAACACCATCTCCGGCAGTCCGAAAAGATAATCGATGCGGCGATCATCAACCGCGGTGTATCCAGCGTCTCGACCCAGATCACGAAAGTACTTCAGCGCATAACTATATGCTTCGCTATCGTCTTTTAGGTTATCGGTGTACAAGTGTGATTCATCTCTGGGGTTCAGCTCAAAATTAAAATCGCCACCGATAAGAACTATCGATCCGCGGGGACGATTGCGCGCCCAGTCAACCACTTCCCCGGTAAACACTCTCCTTCGCGCCGCCTTGAAGGCATCTGCGTGCGCACTCATTAATACGATCTCCGGCAACTGGGGCTGCAGATGAAACGACGCGGCAATGGCGTACTTTCCGTCGGCCAGCACTTGCTCAAACCGGGCGTTGCGGCCTTTGACGAGCACTGCTTCGACGCGATCGGAGTTGCCGGGAGGCGCCACCGCACCGCTGTACCGGCCGCGAAGATAGCTGAGCAATACGTTGAGCTGCTCGGTTCCGGTTAACTCCTGCAAAGCGACTGCGTCTGGATCGTTACTCAATATTGTGTCGGCGACTGCTTGCATGTCCTTCGTATGTGCGCGGCTGTCGTTTTCGAGTTCGGCATAACCGATATTCCACGTGATCAGACGCAGGTGAGGACCATCGTGCGAACCCGAGGCCAGGAGCGAGCGTTGTCGCGACGGATCGAAATGAATCGCCGTCCCAATCATCAACAGGCAGAGAACGATCAATAGAACCTTGGCCCACATCTTCAGGTTGTGATGTCCTTCCGATCGAAGATTGCAACGGCCATGAGCAGAATGCCGAAGATGTAAGCGCCGCAAATGCTGCTGTAATGGCGGAAACTCTGCCAGGGGATTTCGGGCTTGAACACGTCGCGCCAGAAGTCCATGTCGGTTGTGAAGAAGTAGGGCCGCAAATGCTCGAAGAATTCAATGCGACCGATAATGTGGAACACTACATAAAGAGCCAGCGTCGCCACTGTGGCCATTGCCGGATTCTCAAAAAGGACTGAGAAGAGAATGGCAATAGCGGCAATTACCAAGAGTGCCCACGTTCCGGAGATGCTGGCATAGGCGAAACGCAGAAGCGCTTCGTCGCGCACCAGCTTGCCGGGTTCATCCACGAGATTGAGCGCGCCCGGATACAGTTGCAGATCGCCCCAACCCACGAAGCACAGCCCGACCAACAAATTCAATCCGATAAAGAAAGCGACTAACAGGTACGTATAGAAAGCTACGACCAGGAATTTCGAGAGCAGCAGCGAGACCCGAGAAACCGGTCGCACGCAGATCATGCGCAGCGTGCCAGCCTGTCGTTCGCCGGCGATTTGCGCGCCCGCAGTCATTGCCACAAAGATGGGGATCAGTAAGCTGAAAGAAAACATCACTGAGTAAAGCGCGAAGGTCAAGCCGTTGAAATAACTCTTCGATTCGTAGGTGTATTTGAACTGCGACGTCACTTGTTCGCCGGCTTTGCGCTCGGCGTAAGAGTAGAATCCCCAAAGCATCAACGCCACGAATGTCGTCAGTGCAACGAAGGAGAGTAAGAAACTCCTGGAACGGATCAGTTTCAGGAATTCCAGCTTCAGTTGCGTAATCATTTTTCCTCGTACTTCCAGTTTTTGAATTCCCCGTGTAGAGCGTAAAGCAGTTTGGACGTGAACGGCACAGGCCCTGAAGATAACTCTACGACGAGTTTGAAGTACGAGGGACAGCCACAGACGACCCCGGCCCAGCACCGCCACGTTCTCTGTGGACATCCACAACGGCAGTGTTGAAGAGGACACCAGGCTGTAGCTGTGGCTTGAGGATTTGCGTTAAGTGCAGGCCAGGACATCGGATTAAGTTTTCTGGAAGGACAGTCAGCAACTACCGGCTCGCTAGCAGACGAATGCTAATTGGGCGGCAGTTTCATACCAGCATGCAGGAGCGAGGTTATGAACGGCTCTTCCTGAATGTAGATACGCGAGAAGGCTTTTCGCTTCTTTGCGGGAAGGTGAGAGGATTCTTGGCGATATCGATGAGCCCTTCACTGACTAATCGCTTCCTCACCGACTCGAAATTAGTTTCCACCCAGCCGGCAGTAACCGCAGTTCCCCACGGGAATTGGCGCGATTTGCGCGCCAAACCCATCTTACTAGAGTAGATCGATGAGTAGAAAAGGGAAACGGCCATCGTCGGCGATGGCCGCAAGTTGCTATTTTCCCTTGGAAAAGTGGTGAGCCGAGCAGGACTCGAACCTGCGACCCACTGGTTAAAAGCCAGTTGCTCTACCAACTGAGCTATCGGCCCACATTTTTG
>CAAGKR010452574.1_pt1 | contig 25542 bp, 29 predicted proteins | sample 2556971 | NCBI WGS metagenome assembly CAAGKR01 (sample SAMEA5207829, study PRJEB30636) | soil metagenome | biome: forest; feature: boreal; material: soil | place: USA | collected 2011-09 | depth 1 m | reverse complement strand
ATGACCCCCGCCGCAATCGCTTGCGCGCGCGTCAAGGAAGCGCCTCTCAACCTACTGGATACTCTCAAGCTCAACTTCACCTTTTGGTCTATACTTGGACGGCAGCATGGCAGTAATGGCAGCTATTTGCCCTTGAATCCTTGCGCAAGAGGAGATCGCCCGCGATGGACACGTTTCCCGACCTCGGCTCGATGACTGATGGCGAGCTCAAGGAGGTCATCAGAGAGCTCACCGAGGAGGAGATGGAGATCTCCTACAAGCGCCGCATACTGCACGGCAAGATCGATATTTTGCGAGCCGAGCTCGTGAGCCGCCTGCGCGAGCAGCACAAGGACGGCGAGGCCGCGATCTCCGGCGATGACGTCAAGCGGCTCACGGACATCCTCGCCAATCGCGCGGGCGGAGCCTCGACCGACGAGGTGTAGGGTGCCTGGCGCGGTAACAGCACGCTTCGGGAGCTAGGGGGAGAGGCACGTGGCCCTGCACTGCTCCGAGTGCGGCTTCCTCAGCGATGAGGGCGCCAACTACTGCCCGCGCTGCGGCGCCCTGCTCCCACGCGGCGAGGGCGCGGCAGGCGAGCCGGTCACGGCGACTTACCGAATCGACGAGGCGGGCGACCTCGTGCCGGTCGAGCTCGGCGAGGTCACCGCCCACGGCCCCGCGCTCGTGATCCGCACAGGCGGCGGGCGCGCGGGGGAGAGCTTTCCCGTGGACCGCGAGCACATGAGGATCGGCCGGCGTCCGGACTCGGATGTGTTCCTCGACGATGTGACTGTCTCGCGCGACCACGCGCTGCTCGTCAATCGCGGCGATCGCTGGTACCTGGACGATTGTGGGTCGCTGAACGGCACGTATGTGAACCGCTCGCGCATCGAATCTCATCGCCTCGAGGAGGGCGACGAGCTTCAGATCGGCAAGTACAAGCTCACCTACCACGCACGCTGATGGCAACGCTCCTCGACGAGACCCGACTTAGAACACGCTGATGACCACCTCCTCCAAGACCCCGACTCCCAACGCGTCGATGGCCACCTCGTCCAAGACCCGACCTCGAACGCGCTGATGGCCACACTCCCACGGACAACCCAACCCCAGCCAGCGGAGGCCGGGCTTGTCGAGACCGATGCGCCCAACGGAGCGGGCGCCGCCGGATCTCCCCAGAAAGCGCTCACGATCGGCGCGGTGTGCAAGGCGCTCGTCCAGGAGTTCCCCGACATCTCGATCTCCAAGATCCGCTATCTCGAGGACCAGAAGCTGTTGACGCCGCGCCGGACCCCAGGCGGATACCGCCTATATGCGCAGAGCGATGTGCAGCGGTTGCGCACGATCCTGCGCATGCAGCGCGACGAGTTCCTCCCGCTCAGGGTCATCCGCCAGGAGCTCGCGACGGGACGCGTGGCCGACACGCAGGTGCCGCGCCCGGGGCGCGAGAGTGGCAAGCGCGCCTGGCACACGAGCATGAGCGTGCGCGACGAGGGAGGAGCGCTGTACTCGCTCGACGACGTGATCGAGGAGACCGGCGCCGAGGCCAAGCTCGTGCGCGAGCTCGAAGAGTACGGTGTGGTGAAGGGCGAGATGCGCGGCGGGGTGCGCTACTTCGATGAGACCGAGCGCGAAATCATAAGTGCCGTATCGGAGCTCGCGCGCTACGGCGTGGGCGGGCGCAACCTGCGCGTGTTCCGCTCCTCGGCCGACCGCGAGGCGAGCCTGTTGCAACAGATCCTCGCGCCCGCGCTACGCTCGCGCAACCCAGGGCGACGCAAGGAGGCGGTCGACGCGCTCGAGAACCTCGCTGCGGTCACCACCCACCTGAAGCATCTCTTGCTCGTGCGCGACCTGCGCAAGATCGTCCGTTAGTCGGGCGCCGATCGGTGCCCACCGTGCAACGCACCCGCACGATCGCGGCCTCCCGCGAGGATCTGTGGGACGTGCTCGGCGACCCCCACCACCTGCCGCGCTGGTGGCCACGCATCGACCGGATCGAGGCGGTCACCCTGACGGGTACAGGCGAGTTGGATGCCTTCACCGAGGTGCTCATGAGCGGCAAGGGCAAAATGGTGCGCGCCGACTTCAAGCGCCTCGACACTGTCCCGGAGCAGAGGATCGTATGGGCTCAACAGGTGCATGACACCCCGTTCGCGCGCATCCTCACAAGCGCCGAGACGGAGATCCGACTCGCGGACGCCCACGGTAGCCACGGTCCCGCCACAGACGTGACGATCGAGTTGCGTCAGACCATGCACGGCTTTCTCGCTCGCCTCGGCAGCCACCTCGTGCGTCGTGCCGCGGGCTCGACCATCGAGGAGGCCCTGGACGGGCTCGAGCATATCGCGGGCAGGCAGGCCTGAGGTGAGCGCTGCGGCGCCGCGCATGCGCTGGTGGGGCTGGGGTGAGCCCTCTCATCCGCCGGGTCTCCCATCCCACGCCCTCGATTTCCTGAGCCACACGATCGGAGTGAGCGGAAGGCCCACTGCTCCGGTGGCGCTCGAAAACGTCGAGATCGAACCTCAATCCATACCCTCCAATGTGCTCGCGGGACTGCGCGAGATCCTCGGGGCCCAGCATGTGCGAGACGACCACGCCGACCGCGTCGCGCACGCCGCCGGCAAGGGCTACCCCGATCTCGTGCGCTTGCGTGCCGGGCGCCCCGAGGGCGCCCCCGACGCGGTGATCTATCCCGGCTCGCGCGAGCAGCTGCGGGCGCTGCTCGGATGCTGCGCGCGCGACTCGCTCGCACTCGTTCCGTTCGGAGGCGGCACGAGCGTCGTCGGCGGTGTCGAGCCGTTGCGCGGCCCTCACAGGGGTGTCCTCGCCCTCGACACGAGCCGCATGGCGAGCGTGCTCGAGCTCGACGATGTCTCGCTCACCGTACGGGTCCAGGCGGGCGCGCGGGTGCGCACGCTCGAGCACTGGCTCGCCGCTCGTGGGCTCACCCTTGGACACTTCCCGCAGTCCTATGAGTATGTGTCGCTCGGCGGATGTGCCGCCACACGTTCGGCCGGGCAGGCATCCAGCGGCTACGGGCGCTTCGAGCGGATGGTCGCCGGGTTGCGGATGGTGGCTCCCACGGGTGAGATCGAGTTGGCGGCGCACCCGGCGAGTGCCGCAGGGCCAGCCGTGCGCGAGGTGCTCGTCGGCTCGGAGGGTACGCTCGGAGTCATCGACGAGCTGACGCTGCGGGTGCGCCCGGCGCCTGCCACGCGCGTCTATGAAGGCGTGTTCTTCGAGAGCTTCCACGCCGGCGTACATGCGTTCCGGGCGCTGTCCCAGCGCCACGCAACGCCGGACGTAGCGCGGCTCTCGGACGAGCAGGAGACCGTCATGTCGCTTGCGCTCGCCGGCTCCGGCGGAGCGAAGGGCCGTCTCGGACGTGCTTATCTCGGCGCGCGCGGCTACGGGAGGGGGTGCCTTGCGATCCTCGGCTTCGAGGGAGAGCCCGAGGAGGCCCGTGCGCGCCGGGCGAGAGCGCTCAAGATCGTGCGCGGCCACGGCGGGCTTCGTGTGGGGCGCTCGCCGGGACAGGCTTGGCTTGCCTCGCGCTTCTCCGCCCCATACTTGCGCGACGAGTTGCTCACCCAGGGCGTGATGGTGGACGCGCTCGAGAGCGCAACGTGCTGGTCGAACGTGGAGAAGCTCCACGGTCGCGTCCTCGAGGCGATCGAGGGGGGACTGCGCGCGTGTGGCACACCCGGCCTTGTCATGTGTCACGTCTCCCACCTCTATGAGACGGGCGCATCGCTCTACTTCACGTTCATCGCCCCGCAGAAGCAGGGCGAGGAGATCGCCCAGTGGCAATCGGTCAAGGCGCTCGCAAGCGCCGCCATCGCAGACGGCGGCGGCACGATCACCCACCATCATGCCGTCGGGCGCGACCATGCGCCGTGGATGGAGCGCGAGATCGGCGCCAACGGGGTGCGCGCGCTGCGTGCGCTAAAGGCCGAGCTCGACCCCACCGGGATCATGAACCCGGGAAAGCTATTGCCCTAACAGGCCGGCAGGACAACGGCCCTGGCCCTCCCGGCAACCTGGATCGCCCTCGGCGGCCGGCAGGGCAAACGGCCCCAGGCCCTCCCGGCAACCTGGATCGCCCTTGTCGCCAGCCGACACGGACGGGGAAGCTTCGGCTAGTGCAACCCGAATGTGCCTCTCAGTGCGATCGGTCCGGGTTGCTTGGGGTGGGTGCTCGTCTCCCGCGTGACGATCAGCTGGTTGTACTGGCCCGCGTTGCTCGGCAGCGGCCCTCCGCCTTCCATGCGTCCGTTCGAGCTGACGCTCGGAGCCCTTCCCAGCGGCGCCGAACTCGACGGCGAGTTGTACAGCCACACCGCATAGAAGAAACCCGAGGAGGGCGCCAGGCCCCGCGCCGCCAAGTAGAACGCATTCCGTTTGCTCTCTGAGAGCACGTATGCCGTACCGACCGCCTTGAGCCCCGGTTCGAGCGGGGTCAGCGCAATCGTCTTGTTCAGGGTCGGCTTGCTTGCGCTCGCGGTCGACGTCGAGGAGGAATTGGTGCTCGGCGTCGTCGAGGTTTGGTCGGAGCTTTTACTCCCGCCGCCGCTTGAGAGGAGGATCGCGGCGACCACGATCGCGGCCACAATCGCTCCGAGCAGCAGTGCTCCTCCCGTTCTTGAACTGGGCGACGTCAGTGACCCACGCGTGTCGCGAGTGGCGGGCGCGATGTCGCCGGCTTGGAAGGCTGCGCGGTGTTGCGGGCGGGTGTCGGATGAGACGACAGCGTCGGGTGAGAGGTGAGCGCCGGACGAGGGGCGTGCGCCGGACGAGGGGCGTGCGCCGGATGGCGGCGGAGCGCCGGTTGCGCGCGCCAGCGCGTCGAGCGCCGCGTGGGCGCGGTCGCGCACCGTGCTCTCGGGGATCGCGAGCAGTGTCGCCACCTCCGCGTAGCTCTTACCGCGATCGAGCACCAGCGATAGCACGGCGCTCTGGTCGGGTGGCAGTCGGTCTAGGTCGCTCATGTCGATGTTGGCCTCCCACGCTCTCACGAACGCCGCCAACGGTGCTTAGGCTATCGTGGCCGGCCGATGCCAATCCCCACTCCCGCCGAGATCAACGAACACCTGGGGGGCTTCGACCGCCACTACGGGCTCGAGTTGCTGGAGATGACCGACAGCGAGGTGCGCGCCCGGGTCGTGGTCGGCGAGCAGCACAAGCAGCCGGCGGGACTGGTGCACGGTGGGCTATATGCCTCGATCGCCGAGTCGATCGCCTCGATCGCCACCGGTCTGACAGCGATTGACGAAGGCAACGTCGCGATGGGCATGTCCAACAACACGAGCTTCCTACGCCCAATGACCGCGGGCACGGTCCATGCCCATGCCACTCGCGTCCACCGAGGGCGCACCACCTGGATGTGGGATGTCACGTTCAGCGACGACAGCGGTCGCACCTGTGCGCTCACGCGTATGACGATCGCCGTGCGGCCGCTGCCCGGCTGAGCGGCTATTCCCCTCGCGGGCGCGGCACGCTCACGCCCGCGGGAACCTCGCTTGGCAGCGGCACGCGGTCGACGCCGGTGTCGGCCGTGGCTGCCGGCAGCGGTGCGCCCGGCAAGCCAACCTCGTTGACGGGCGCCATCGCTGTGGCGACCGCACGCGCGAGCCCGGCGTTGCGTCCGTACACGCTCACCACGATCCCCCCGGTCGCGATCGCGAGCGTCGCGCCGCCACTGGCCACGCTCGCCGTCGCTCCTCTGATGGGCAGCGACCCTGCCGTCGCACCGCTGCCGGGTATGAAGCTGTTGTCGGGCGAGCTCACGATCGCGATCGGCGTCACACACGTGTACTGGCCGCCAAGCACGCAGTCCCCGTAGCGGATTGTCACCGCTTCTGCCGGGTCGATCGTGACGCTGGTGATCTGCATCCCATGGAAGCGCAGCCCGAGCCAGTAGACGGGATAGCGGCTCTTGACCATCACTGTCTCAAGCGGCGCCGGGCCGACCGGCTGGTCCTGGATCGTGTCAGCGCACGAGCCGAGCGCGAGTGCGCACAGCACGAGTCCCGCGCTGAGCCACGTACACGACGTGTAAGACCTCGAGCGCCTGCGGGGTCGAGGAGCAAGCGAGGCAAGGACGCAGCGAGTGAAGTGTGCTTTGCACACGAACGAGCGAGGACGCAGCACCGATCTTAGATCGGCCAGCAGCTCATCGACCCCGCAGGTAGGCGTTCGTGATCGGCATGCGCCTATCGCGTCCGAACGCTCGCTCGGTGATCTTGATCCCGGGAGGGGCCTGACGGCGCTTGTACTCGGCCCGGTCCACGAGCCTCGTGGCCCGCTCCACGTCCTCGACGGGGAGTCCTTCGGCTATCAGCTGCTCACGGCTGCGGTCCAGTTCGACATAGCCGTGCAGTATGCGGTCGAGCACGTCATATGGCGGCAGCGAGTCCTGGTCGGCCTGGTTCTCGCGCAGCTCCGCCGACGGAGCACGCTCGACGATCGAGGCGGGAATCGGCGCCTGTACCCGCCCGCCGGCATGGGCGTTCGCGCTCACCCGATCTCGCGCCGCCGCTCCCGAGGCGTTGCGCCAGCGCGCGAGCCGGTACACGAGCGTCTTGGGCACATCCTTGATCACGGCGAAGCCGCCTGCGAGATCGCCGTACAGGGTCGTGTAGCCCACCGACATCTCGGACTTGTTGCCTGTCGTGAGCACGAGCCAGCCGAACTTGTTGGAGAGCGCCATCAACAGGTTGCCGCGAATGCGTGCCTGCAGGTTCTCCTCGGTCAGGTCCTCGCTCAACCCCTCGAAGTCCGCGCTGAGCGTCTCCGTGTAGGAGGCCATCGTTCGCTCGATGGACAGCTCGTGCGTGCGCACTCCGAGCGCGCGTGCTAGCTCGCGCGCGTCGTCCTGGGTCGCCGAGGAGGAGTAGGGCGAGGGCATAATCGCCACGTTCACACGCTCGGGTCCGAGCGCGTCCGCGGCCAGGCATGCCACCAACGCGGAGTCGATTCCGCCCGAGAGCCCGAGCACCACCGCGCCGAAGCCGTTCTTCTCGACGTAGTCGCGCAGGCCGAGCAGCAGAGCCTCATAGACCTCCTGCTCCAGTGAGGGGATCGGTGCGCGCAGGGGCGAGCCGGGTTGTGCGATGCTCGAAATGGCTTGCCCCACGCGCGTGCGGGGGGTGGTCCCGCTGGGTCGTGGCGCCGTCGGCATCGGCTCGCTCGTGGGCGAGCCCGGTTGTGCGATGCTCGAAATGGCTTGCCCCACGCGCGCGCGTGGGGCGCCCTCTTTGAAGAGCTCGCACACCAGCAGATCTTCCTCGAACTGCGCGCCCCGCGCGATCGTCTCGCCGGAGGGGTCCAGCACGAACGAGTGACCGTCGAAGACGAGCTCGTCCTGCCCGCCCACCATCGCGCAGAACGCTATGTGGGCGCCGGTCTCCCGCGCGCGCTCGGCAAACAGGCGCTCGCGTTCAAGGCCCTTGCCGGCGTGATAAGGCGAGGCGGAGATGTTCACGATCAGGCCCGCCCCGGCCTGCGCCTCCGTGGAGGCGGGAGGGCCGGCGACCCATAGGTCCTCGCACACCGTAACGCCGACCCGGTGGGCGCCCACGTCGATCGTTGTGCCACCGGGCTCGCCGGACTTGAAGTAGCGCTGCTCGTCGAACACGCCGTAGTTGGGCAGGTGAACCTTGCGATACACACTCCGCACCGAGCCCTCGACGAGCACCGCCGCCGAGTTGTGCACGACCGTCGTGACCGGTCCCGGCGACCCCGGGGCCGGTCCCCGCACGGCACCGGCGATGCGCTCGGGGAAACCCACGATCGCCACAATCCCGTGTGCGGCGCCGGCGAGTTGCTCCAGCATCGCGCCGGTGTCCGTCAGGAAATGCTCGCGCAACAGCAGGTCCTCCGGCGGGTAGCCCGTGAGCGCAAGCTCGGGGAACAGCACAAGCTCCGCATCGGCACGCTTGGCCGCTTCGATGCCGGCGCTTATGAGCTTCGCGTTACCGCCGAGATCGCCGAGCGTCGGGTTGATCTGGCAGAGGGCCAGGCGCAAGCCGGTTCTCACCTTCGCTCAGCGTGTGTCACGCGCGCGTTGCCGCCGCGCGCGCACGTCGCGCCGGCCTCGGGCGGGCGCCCATGCCCGCCGCGGCCGCAAGCGCGGCGATCGAGCGCTCCAGCTCGCTTGCGATCGTCTCGAGCTCGGGAAGCGCGTCGTAGTCGGCGATCAAGCCGAAGCCGAGATGGCCGTCATAGCTCATCACAGCGACTCCCAGCGCCTGGCGTCGCGCGAGCGGCACGACCGGGTACAGCGCCTTCAGGCGCCGCCCGAGCAGATACAGCGGGAACTGGGGGCCGGGCACGTTCGTGACGACGAGGTTGAAGAAGCGCTGGCGCGCCTGCAATCGCGCGGCCTGGCTGAGGATCGTCGGCGGGGCAAAGCCCGCGAGGTTCGTGAGCGCCTCGGCGCCCACGGCCTGGCCCGAGTGCTTCAGGTGGTCCATCTCCTGGCGTACGCGGGCGAGGCACTCGACCGGGTCGACCACCCCGACGGGTAGCGGCGCCCACATCGCCGAAACCTTGTTGCCAAGAGCGGGTGGGTGGGCATCCCTATCGACGTCCGCGCGCACCGACACGGGCACCATCGCCTTCAGTACAAGCCCCTCGGTGTCATGGCCCTGCCCGCGCAGGTGGTATCCCAGCGCGAGACTCACGGAAGCCAGCACCACGTCGTTGAGCGTGCCGCCAAGCTTGTTCTTGATCGCCTTGAACTGCGCCAGATCGCCGTCCACCCACGTGTAGCGTCGGTGGGAGGTTATGTCCACGTTGAGTGGGCTCGGGGGCGCGGGGGCATTGATCCCGGCGAGCGTCGTGGCTCCCACACCGACGACGGTGTCCTTCACGCGAGCGAGCGCGCGCCTGGGTCGACGCAGCACGGCGCGCGCGCCGCGGACCATCTCCGCGGGAGCGGTCGAGCGCTCGAGCAGCGCGTCCCCAAGCAGCTTCGCCGGTCCCGGCAGTGGGCGCGCGACCCACGGCACGGGCGGCCTTGGCGTGCCCGCCGGCTCGGGCGACACGTCGAACAGCACGGTCGTGATGTCAACGCCCGAGATCCCGTCCACAAGCGCATGGTGGGTCTTTGCGATCACCGCGAACCTCTCGTCCGCCATGTGCGCGACGAGCCACATCTCCCACAACGGCTTCGAGCGGTCCAGGCGCTGGGAGAAGATGCGTCCCGCGAGCTGCTTGAGATCCGCCTCGTCTTCTGGACGCGGAAGCCCGGTGTGGCGGATGTGATAGCGCGGGTTGAAGTGGGGGTCGTCGGCCCACACGGGCCTTCCCTGTCCGAGCGGCACGAACGCGAGCCGCTGGCGGTAGCGGGGCACGAGGTGCAGCCGCGAGAGGATGTGATCCACGAAGTCTTCATATCTCGGCGCCTTGCCCTCGAACACCATCACCGAGGCCACGTGCATGTGCGCGGAGCCGTGGTCCTCGAGGTGCAGGAAGGCCGAGTCCAGGCCACTCAGGCGGTCAGGGTTAGACATGAAGTCCGATTGTCGCGGGTCTGGGGTGCGGCGTCAACGCCGGCTTACTGAAATTGAGGCCGAGGTCTCGGGAAGTCACGCCGAGGTCTCGGGAAGTCACGCCGAGGTCTCGGGAAGTCACGCGGGATGGGCTGACTGCCGGAGACTCAGGCGACGAGTACGACGCCGGCCGCGCTCGTCGGGTCCGGAACCGGCTCGCCATGCTCGCGTAGACTATCGATGTGCACACCGATGCCCTCCCGAATCAACCGTTCGGCCTCATCCCGACTCGCGGCCGCCACTCCTAGACCGGGAAGGTCAGGGCAGTAGGCGCCCCAGCTGGTGGGACCTTGCTCGTAGATGACCACATACTCAGTCATGTTTGCGTCCCTTCATTCCAGCTTGCCACATGATGTTCCCCAGTGTCGCGATTGGCCCTGATCGTCTTGCCCCGCCCGGCGCCGCCCTGGATGTAGCCGCGCGGCCCCCGCGGCAGCATCGCGTACGCGTCGCGCTCGAGCTCGCGCCAGTCAACCGGCCTCGCGGGCTTGCGCCCACCGAGCATGCCGGCCGCGTAGATCTCATGCTCGTAGTTGGAGAAGGGGGGGTCGATCGGCATGGCGGCGTGGATGCTAGTGGCAGCTGCAAATCGCCGCTGTGGTGATTTGATGTATGGCAACCAACTCGAGGAGGCAGGCGGAGAATGACGTTCGACCAATCCAAGATCGGGCAGGTCGTGGCGGCTCAGATGGAGGCACTTGAAGGACGCTATGGAGACGATTGCGAGATCGGCAACGTCTGCACGATCGTCGAGGTGCTCGGGCCGCATGGCTCGGACGTATCGGTGCGCTCGAGCGAAGCGCGCCCGCATACCACGATCGGCCTGCTGCGCATGGCCGAGGCGATGATGCTCAACCGGCTTGGCGGGGCCACCCGCGGCGAGGACGAGTAGGCGTCCCGTGCGCGTCGCGGGGAGGATAAGTAAGGCGTCCCGCGGTCACGTTTGCGCGCGTATCGGGGGCGGGTAGCCGAAGGATCTGGTTGGTGAGGTTTGAGACGGTGTGTGTCGGTTCTCACACTTTGAGATGTCGCCCCTCTTCTAGCGTCTCTTCGATTGCTTGACTCGCCGAGTCGTCTTCGTGGATGAAGACGAGCGGGGGACCCACTGCTGGGCCTGGTGTATGGGCCCGGATGGGGCGAATCGGCCGCTGATGCGGCCCTAACGCCCGACTGGCGCACGTATGGACGCGTGCTGTCGGCGGGTGTGAGCCCGACAGCTAACCCCGTAGGCGGCTACGAAGGAGGACTCACTTGCTGCTCCCGCCCGCGGGAATTCCCGCTACGCCGACTGGCGGCTCGATCGCCCAGCTGATCGATCCCGCCCAGCCGTCCCCTCCGCTCGTCCGCGCGAAGCTGCGGATCGTCAGGGTCAACCTGGACGTGCTCGACGGGAGCGCGGCGAGCGTCACGGGCACGTTGCGCCCCGCCCTGGCCGGGCGCATGGTCGAGCTCCAGCGTCACACCCCTCGCGGGTGGCGCACGATTTCGCGTCGCCTCACGCGCGCGCGTGGGGCGTTCGTTTTGCGATACACACCCCGCCACCTCCTCACCGAGCGGGTACGGGTCCTGTTCCCAGGTGGCGCGGGCGCCCGGCGGACGGCTCGCCCCGTAGGGGTCTTGAGCTCGTATCGCCTCGCCGGCGCCTCGTGGTACGGCGGCGGAGGAGGGCTTGCGTGTGGGGGCCAGCTCACGGCCTCGACGATGGGGGTCGCCAACAAGACGCTCCCCTGCGGCACGCTCGTCACGATCCGCTATGGCGGACACTCCGTGCGCGTGCCGGTCGTCGACCGCGGGCCATACGTCTTCGGACGCGACTTTGACCTCACCGAAGCGACGAAGCGTGCGCTCGGCTTCGACGGGGTGGGGGAGGTGTGGAGTACTCGCTAGCCTGGGTATACAGGAGAGCATGCGCAAATCCACCAGACATAGAGGCCGAAAACGCCCCAGCGGCTCCAACAACAAGGACGCGCGCCGCAAAGCCGCCACCGTTGCGATGTTCGCTTGGCGCGCGATAAGGCTGGCTCGCACGCTCGAGCGCGCCAAGCGACGCTCTCGTCGCACGCGCAAGCGGCGTGGGCGCGGGCGCGGAAGAGGGCGCGAGTGCGGGAGGGGCGGCGCGGGCGCGCTCTCGGTCGGCTCGGTTGCCGTCGGCTCGTTCGCGCTCGGCGCCAGCGCGTTCGGAGCGCTCGCGGTCGGGGCGGTGGCCATTCGCCGTCTCGCGATCAAGCGCGCCGCGATCGGCAGGCTCGATGTGCGCAAGGTCAGGGTCGGTCGGCTCGAGGTCGACGAGCTGGTGGTGCACAGCGATATTCGACCGTCCACCACGCGCCCCGCGGAGGGGTCCTAGCGCTACGCCCGCGCCGCACCCCGGCCCCGTGAGCTCGACCCGCACGACCCACACCGGCGTGTGGTAGTTCAATGTCCGGTGGGCTCGCTTGCGGGCGATCGCCGGGAGAACGTGTATGGATCTGACCTTCAACGAGCGTGAGAGCGCCTTTCGCGAGGAACTGCGCGCATGGCTTGCGGACAACAGGCCCGACGAGGAGCCGAGCGAGGGCGGGGAAGACGCGCACTATGCCTGGCGCAGGGACTGGCAGCGGCGACTGTACGACGCCGGCTGGGCCGCGCCGGCGTGGCCGGCCGAGTACGGCGGGCGGGGCGCGTCGCTGACCGAGTCGGCGATCTACTTCGAGGAGCTCGGCTTGGCGCGCGTGCCGCTGCCCGCCAACGTGCTCGGGCTCTTGCTCGGCGGGCCCACCCTGATGGTGTGGGGCACAGACGAGCAGAAGCAGCGCTACCTTGCGCCGATCCTGTCGGCCGAGGAGATCTGGTGCCAGGGCTTCTCCGAGCCCGACGCCGGCTCGGACCTCGCGTCGCTGAAGACGCGTGCGGTCAGGGACGGCGATACCCGGTCGGGCACAGGCGAGTGGGTTGTGACCGGCCAAAAGGTGTGGACGAGCGGCGCGCAGTACTCGAAGTGGTGCATGCTCGTCGCCCGCACCGACTCAGGCGCGGCCAAGCACAAGGGACTCACCTACTTCTTGATGGATATGGACCAGGACGCGGTACAGGTGCGCCCGCTGCGCCAGATCACCGGCGAGGCCGAGTTCAACGAGCTGTTCATCGAGGAGGCGCGCATTCCCGATGAGAACGTCGTCGGTGGCGTTGGCAACGGCTGGAAGGTCGCGCTCACCACCCTCATGAACGAGCGCGCCGGGCTCGGCTTCGTGTTGCAGGTCCGCCTGCGCCGGCTGCTCGACGACACGATCGCTGTGGCACGCGAGCGCGGGCTGCTCGAGAACGCGCTCTACGCGGACGCGCTCGCCGAGCTCCACATCCGCTGCGAGTCGATCCGCCTGCTCGCGTGGAAGGGCCTCACCGACATCGAGCGCTACGGCCAGCCCGGCCCCGAGGGCTCGCTCGTAAAGTGGCTGTGGTCGGACACCAACCAGCGCCTCACCTCCCTCGCCGCCGAGATCGTGGGTCCCGAGGCGCTCACCGACGGCACCGCCTGGAGCTATGAGCTGTTGCGCGCGCGTGGCAACACGATCGAGGGCGGCACCACCGAGGTGCTCAAGAACATCGTTGCCGAGCGCGTCTTGGGGTTGCCGCGGCTGAAGGCGGTCTCCTGAGTGGTCTTTATTGGGATGGGCTCCGCCCTGCCTGCCGTGTGCCCTTTGGGTATGCCCCGAAGGGGTAACAGGGCTCCGCGGACACGTTGTGCGGGCAGTTGCGGGCGGGTCGCCATCCCCGATCGGGCGGGCGCTCGCTGATGGACTTCGGCCTCAGCGACGACCAGCGCGAGATCCAGCGCACCGCACGCGATCTGCTGGCCGAGCGGGCGCGGCCGGAGCGTGTGCGCGAGCACGCCGAGGCGCGTCGCCTCGACGATGGCCTGTGGCGCGAGCTGTGCGAGCTCGGCTGGCCGGGGATCGCTGTTGCGGAGGCCTATGGCGGACAGGGTCTCGGGATGGTCGAGCTCTCGATCCTGTGCGAGGAGCTCGGCGCCGCGGTGGCCCCGGTGCCGCTACTGCCGTCCGTGCTGGCCGCGCTCGCGATCGAGCATGCCGGCTCTCAGGAGCAGCGATCGAGGTGGCTGCCGGGCCTTGCCGGCGGGGATATGGTCGGCGCCTTGGGGACGGCGCGGGACGGCGTCGCGGAGATGGTCGTCGGAGCGCCGGGAGCGGGTGTGTTGGTACTCGTGGAAATGGGTGCCTCACGCGTGCGCGCGCGTGCGTACGCGCGCGACGAGGCCACTGTGGAGACGTGCGACTCGATCGACCCCACGCGCCCCACCGCGCGTGTGAGCGCACCGGCCGGCGCGGGAGAGGCACTGGAGGGCGATGTCGGGGGCGGCATAGACCGTGCGCTCGTGGCGATCGCCTCGGAGCTCGTCGGGGTGTGCGAGCGCGCGCTCGCGATGACCGTCGCCTACGTCAAGGAGCGCAAGCAGTTCGGGGTGCCCGTGGGCTCCTACCAGGCGGTCTCCCACCGCTGCGCGCAAATGCTGCTCGACACGGAGCGGGCGCGCTCCACGACGGCATATGCGGCGTGGGCCGCCGACGCCGAGCCGGCGCGGCTGGCGGAGGCCGCGACGATGGCCAAGGCATGCGCCTCCGACGCTGGCCTCGAGGTCACCTCCTCGGCGATCCAAGCGCACGGTGGAATCGGCTTCACGTGGGAGGCCGACGTCCACTGGCTCTACAAGCGCGCCCACGTTGACGCGGCGATGCTAGGCGGCGCCAAGCTCCAGCGGGCACGCATCGCGGAGATCCTCGCGTATACGTGATAACGTACATTTGTATGTCAGATGTACGAGATTGGGACGGCGCGACCTATGACCGCATCTCCTCGCCCCAACAGGCGTGGGGGAGGGAAGTACTCGAGCGCCTGCCACTGCACGGCGACGAGACGGTGCTCGACGCGGGCTGCGGCTCGGGCCGCGTCACCGACATGTTGCGCGCTCGACTGCCACACGGGCGTGTCATAGCCGTGGACGCGTCGCCTTCGATGGTGGCCTCTGCGCGCGAGCGTCTCGGCCCTGAGGTCGACGTGCGCGTCATGGACCTCGCCGACCTCGAGTTGGAGCAGCCTCTCGACGCGATCCTCTCGACCGCCACGTTCCACTGGATCGCGGACCACGAGCGATTGTTCTCCCGCCTGCACGCCGCGCTGCGCGCGGGTGGACGATTGGTGGCGCAGTGCGGGGGAGAGGGCAACGTGCGCCACACCCGCATGGCCGCCCAGGCAGTCGGCGCCCAGGACCCCTTCGCCGAGTACATGGCCGGATGGGATGGCCCGTGGAACTTCAGTCCCGCGGGACTCGCGCAACAGCGCTTGCTCGCCGTGGGTTTCCATGAAGCGCGCTGCTGGCTTGTACCCGCCTCCGTCGAGCCCCCCGAGCCACGCGAGTTCCTGCGCACAGTGAGTCTCGGCTCGCACCTCTTGCGCCTACCCGATGACTTGCGCGAGTCGTTCGTCGAGGCCGTCCACGAACGTCTCGGGGATCCCTACACGATCGACTACGTACGATTGAACATCGACGCCGTGGCGTAGCTCTCATTCGCCGCGGTCGCGAATCGAGCGGACGATCGCCTCGCTGGGTTCGGAGGGCTCGATGACCTCCTCGGCGTCAAGCCGCACGGCCGGCTCCGAGGGTGTCACGGTACGCAAGCCGGCGAGACGCGCGGCGGCGCTCTGCCGTTCGTCATAGGTCACGAACGCGTCTGCGGGGGGTAGCGTGAGCGCTGCCGCTACATGGATCGGACAAGCTTGACCAATGCGGACGCGTCGAGGTAGAACAGCGCCAACTCAGCTATCGCGTTAGATGAGCCGGATGTCGGCCCGCTGCGCGGCTTCCAAGGCCAGTTCGCGCCCGAGGCCTTCCCACAGCGGACGCGCTGGCATCGTGACGGTGAGGTCATTGTGTCCAACTCGTCCCTTTCCCCGCCATAGCACGATCGCTCTGCGCCCCGTGAAGCGTCGACTCATCCACACCAGCCCGTCCGCTTGCGGGTCAGCCGCGTGAAGGGCACGTGCCCACCGCGCCGTCCATTCGTACGCTGCCGCCGGCGTCTCAATCAGCTCGCCGTGCGTGAGGCTGAGTCGCTGAAGCCCATATCCGTGAAGCTGGATAAGGGCGAGCTCCCGCGTTGGTGTCAGCTCGCTGATGACCCGGCCGTTCAGACCGGCAAGTGGGTACTGCCTGATGACGTTCGGACGGATTGGAACGTCGTGGAACAGACCCTCAGCGAGTGCCACGTCCTCGTCCACCCCGGCGTACAGGGTGGGGACCACCGGCTTGCCGATCGGGCGAAACCGAGCGACCGGTTCTGGGGACGAGTTGAAGTCGATCCCACCGCGATAGCGGTCGTGGACCCGCACCAGGCGCGTGCCTGCCGGCATCGTCTCCAACCCCGGGGCGAGCTGGCCTCGCGAGGGCGGCTCCGGAAGACTGCTCAAGCGGGAAGCGACAGCGCCTCGCCGGCCACCGCGAGGACCCGCTCGGGGTCCTCGTCGAGGAGGTCAACCGGGCGACGATCCCACAGCCAGCCGCTCGGCGTGGTGAACCACAGCGCGAGCGACCAACCGCTCAGGCCCCGATTGAGCAAGATCGCTCCTGCACGCTCGACGATGGCGCTCGGTCGTCCATCGCGAAACTGAAACGCCGGATACAGCGTGCGGCCGTGCAACGGCACTCCGATGGTTCGTCCCTCGCTGTGCCATCGTGACGCCAGCGCCGAGCGGTTACTGGCTGTTGAGCCCGCCTGGTCGGCCACCTGCTCGGCTGTGAGCGCCCCGAACTCCTTCAGCAGATCGCTGCGCGCCTGCGCGCTCTGCTGGGCGTGCCATGCTTCCGCAGGCGAAGGAACCGACTCGGGAAGCATCACGTCGATCAGATCCTCCAGCCTCCGCCGAGTCCCGACCGTCCGCGCCAGGTCCGCGAGCAGGCTCCTCGTGGCATTCACGAGGATCTTCTGGACCGTACCCTCGCTGATCGAGAGCCGCTTGGCGACCGCGCTGCTCGTCAATCCTTCCAGATATACCCCGGAAACCACTTCGCGCTCGCGAGGCGAGAGACCCTCCATAATGAGCTCAGGCGCAGATACGATGACAGTCACGGCGTTTATTCTAGCCGCTCTGACGGCATAAGGCAAGGGGGTTCCAACGGAGCGGTGATAAATGACGCACTTGTCGCAAAGTGCGTTGGAATTAGCATTGGATCCGGTTTTGCAATTTGCGCTGCGTTGCGGTTACAAGTTTGAAGCCGCTGACATGACCGCCGCCTACGGCGCTAGATTCGACTGACGGTGCCTGCCGAACCAAACGTCGAGCCAAGCGAGCGGTGTGTCGCCCACCTTGACGCCGACGCCTTCTACGTTTCCGTCGAGCTGAACAGGCACCCCGAGCTGAGGGGCCTACCCGTCGTCGTGTCCGGCACCGGGCCGCGCGCGGTCGTGACCACCGCCAGCTACGAGGCGCGGCGCTTCGGAGTGGGGTCGGCGATGCCGGCCGCGCGGGCGCGCAGGTTGTGCCCGCAGGCCGTGTTCCTACCTCCGGACGGGGCGCACTACCGCGAGGTGTCTAAGCGCATGATGGGCATCGTGCGCTCGCACGTCGAGCGCGTGGAGGTGGTCGGCCTCGACGAGGCCTATCTCGACCTCACCGGCCTGTACTCGCCGCGCGCGGCCATGCGTCGCATCGTGGCCGAGATCAAGGCCGCGACCGAGCTCGTGTGTTCGGTGGGCATCGGACCCAACAAGCTCGTGGCCAAGGTCGCTTCCGACGCGGAGAAGCCGGCGGGCTTCGTCGTGCTCACGCGCGAGCAGGCTTGCGAACGCTTCGCGGACGCTGCTCCCGGGCTGATCCCCGGGATCGGCCCTAAGACAGCGGCCCGGCTGGAGGCGATGGGCTTGCGCACGCTGCGCGAGCTGGCCTGCTCACCCGAGCAACTGCTGGCTGAGCGCTTCGGGCCCAACCATGGTCGCGAGCTGTGCCGTCGCGCACGCTTCGAACACGACGGCGAGGTGAGCGAGGCGCGCAAGGTCGTATCCGAGTCGCGCGAGCGCACCTTCGACTACGACATCCACGACGCTGGTCGGTTGCGCGAGACGCTCGCGCAGATGGCGGTGGAACTGTGCAAGAGCCTCGCGGCGCACGACAACCATGGGCGCACGATCGGCATCAAGGTTCGCCTCGACGATTTCTCGACGGTCACACGTGCTCGCACGCTCGAGGTGCCCACGTGCGATCCCGACCAGGTCACACGTGTGGCGCTCACCCTGCTGGATGAGTACGCGCCCCCGCGGCCGGTCCGTTTGCTTGGCCTTCGGGTGGCGGGTCTCGTGGCGCGGGGGACGATCGTCGGCCAGCGTGCGCCCGGGGACGTGGCGGGCCAACTTGCGATGCCGATGTAGCGGATGTCCAAGGGATAGACCCGTCAGGCGATATGCGCGCCACGTAGGGGTTGTGTGTACCGCGATTTGGCCTGCCCCACGCGCGCGTGGGGCAGGCCTTGGAGGGAAAGCGTGCCGAGTACCGTCCGGCCCATCCAGGTAGGCTTCACTCACGATGAGACTCGCACGTGCGGGAGATATCGAGCTCAGCTACGAGCGCGCCGGCGACGGCCCGCCGCTGCTGCTGATTATGGGGATGAGCGGTACCAAGCACCACTGGGGCGAGCGGATACTCGAAGATTTGCGCCGCGACTTCGACACGATCGTCTACGACCATCGCGACGCGGGCGACTCGACCAAGACGGGCCAGCCGTTTGCGATCGCCGACCTTGCCACGGACGCCGCCGGCCTGCTGGAGGCGCTCGAGCTCGACTCCGCGCATGCGATGGGCATCTCGATGGGCGGCATGGTCGCGCAGGAGCTCGCGCTCGGACAACCCGAGTGCATCCGCTCACTGACGCTTGGATGCACCTACTGCGGCGGCGAGGGCAGCTCGCTCACCAGCGAAGGTGTCATGCGTAGGCTCGCCGAAGGTATGTCCTCCGGCGATCGCGAACGGGCGGTTCGCACCGCGTGGGAGGTCAACGTATCGTCCAGCTTCGCAGCCGACGAGGACGCCTACGCACGGTTCCTGGCGAACGGACTGCGCTACGCGATGCCGGTCGCCGTGATCATGAACCAGATGCGTGCCATAACCGCCCACGACACGAGCGCACGGCTGCCCGGGCTGCAACCGCCCACGCTCGTGGTGCACGGCACGCTCGACCAGATGCTCCCGGTCCAGAACGGCCACATGATCGCCGGTCTGATACCCGACTCGCGCCTTGAGATCCTCGAGGGGATCGGCCACATGTACTTCCTCGAGGAACCAGAGCGCTCGGCGGAACTTGTGCGCGAGCACGCCGCCGTCAATGCCTAGAGGGCCGCTGGGCGGCGCTGGCCGATCGGCGAGCGCATCTTGGTCGCCGATCGGTCTGCGTCCTACCGATTGGAGATCGACGGGATCTCCAATCGGCCAGCACGTGTGCGGAGCACACTTCACTCGCTGCGTCTCTCTTGCCCATCGACCCTCTAGGAGCTGGTGAGGGTCTTTGCAATTCGAGGTCGAGTGTGGCGTGCGACTCGCAGGGGAGCAGCGTGGCGAGGGTGTGCCGATCGTGCTCCTGCACGGCCTCACCGCCACTCGCCGCTACGTGGTGATGGGCTCGCGCGTGCTCGAGCGCGCGGGCCATCGCGTGGTTGCCTATGACGCACGTGGTCACGGTCACTCACACCAGGCACCCACGCCCGATGCCTACACCTACGAGCTGCTCGCCCGCGACATGCGCGAGGTGCTCGACGAGCTAGGAATCGAGAGGGCGGCGCTCGTGGGAGCGTCGATGGGCGCTCAGACGGCGCTGCGCTTCGCTCTCGATAGTCCCGAGCGGGTCCTCGCGCTCGGCCTGATCACGCCGGCATTCGACCCCGAGGCGCCGGCGGGGGCCAACGCCTACGCAGGCTGGGATGCGCTTGCACAAGGCTTGAGGGAGGGGGGAGTGGAGGGCTTCGTCGAAGCCTACGATCTCGACACGATCCCCGAGCGCTTCAGAGAGACAGTCGCGACGGTGCTGCATCAACGCCTCTCCGCTCACGATCGTCCGCTTGCGGTGGCGGATGCGCTCGAAGCCGTCCCGCGCTCCAGGCCATTCGAGAGTTGGAGCGAGCTGGAAACGATTGAGGTACCCACAGTGGTCATCGCAAGCCGCGACGAGCCCGACCCTAGCCACCCGCTCGCGGTCGCCGAGCGCTATGCCGCCACGATCCCGGATGCGAGGCTCGTCGTCGAGGACCCGGGCCCGCCCGTGCGCTCGCCGATCGCGTGGCAGGGCGGGCAGCTCTCCAAGGTGCTGGTCGAACTTATGGGGTAGCGCTCAGGCGAGCGCGGCGGGCGCGTCGGCGGCGGGATTGTCATCGGCGACGGCCGCCCCACTGAGCAGTGCCGCATAACGTCCGCCAAGCTCCAGTAGTTCCTCGTGGGTGCCGCGCTCTACGATCCGACCGGAGTCGAGCACGAGGATCTGGTCGGCGTCGCGGATCGTGGAGAGGCGGTGGGCGATCGCGATCGTGGTACGCCCACGAGACAGGTCGTCAAGGGCGCGCTGCACGGCGCGCTCGGTTTCGGTGTCGAGCGCGGAGGTCGCCTCGTCGAGGATCAGGACCGGCGGGTTGCGCAGCACCGTGCGGGCGATCGCCATGCGCTGCTTCTCGCCACCTGAAAAGCGATACCCGCGCTCGCCCACGGGCGTGTCATAGCCGTCGGGCAGCGAGGAGATCAGCTCGTGGATCTGGGCGGCACGGGCGGCGTCTTCGATCTGCTCGTCGCTGGCCTCAGGGCACGCGAAGCGCAGGTTTTCGCGGATCGACGCGTGGAACAGGTAGGTCTCCTGGGAGACCAACCCCACGTTGGCAGCCAGCGAGGCGAGAGTCATGTCGCGGATGTCCACCCCGTCGATCTCCACACCCCCGCGCTGTGGCTCGTACAGCCGTGCCACGAGATACGCGAGCGTGGTCTTGCCCGAGCCCGTCTCGCCCACGAGCGCGGTGCGCGTCCCCGCCGGGATCTCCGCGGAGATCTCTCGCAGCGTCCAGCGCTCCTCGGACTCGTAGTTGAACCACACCTCCTTCAAGCGCACGTCTCCGCGTACCCCGCTCAGCTCGCGTGCGTCGGCGCGCTCCTCGATGTCCACAGGCAGGTCGAGGTACTCGAAGATGCGCCCGAACAGGGCAAGCGAGGTCTGCACTTCAAGACCCACCGACAGGAGCGATTGGATCGGGAACAGCACCCGTGTCTGGAGCGTCGTGAACGCGATCACCGTGCCGATCGAGATCGCGGCGCTGCCCTGGGCGATGGAGTAGCCGGCGAACCAGTACACGGCGGCGGGCATGATCGCAAAGCTCATCTGCACAGAGGCCATCCGCCAGCGTCCCGCCATCCGAGCCCGTACCTCGAGATTCGCCAGTTCGCCGGACTCCTCAGAGAAGCGGCGCACGAGCTCCGGGGAGCGTCCCATCGTCTTGCCCAGCAGGATCCCCGACACGGACAATGACTCCTCGACGAGCGTCGACATATCGGCAAGGCGGCCTTGGCGGACCGACTGGATGCGCCTGCGCTCCTCGCCGACGCGGCGCGTGAGCCACACGAAGAACGGCAGTAGGAACAGCGAAAACGCCGCCAGGCGCCAGTCGAGCAGGACCATTGCGATGACGACCGCCACCACAGTCGTCACGTTCTGGACGATGGACGTCGCGGTCGAGGTCACCACGCTGTCGATCCCCCCGATGTCGTTGGCGATCCGCGACTGCACCTCTCCCGTGCGGGTGTGCGTGAAGAACGCGAGCGACATGCGCTGCAGGTGCGCGTATACGGCGGCGCGCAGGTCGTGCATCACGCGCTGGCCGACCTGGTTTGAGATCCATGTCTGCGCCACCCCGATCACACCACCGACGACCGATAGGGCGATCATCCCGCCCACGAGCAGCGTGAGCAGCCGAGTGTCGTGCTTGGGGATGGCCCTGTCGATTACTTCCCGCAACAGGAACGGGCTGACGACCCCCAGGCCCGCCGCGACGAAGATCAACGCCAACAGGCCACTGAGACGCACTCGGTAGGGCCTGAACAGTGCGCCGATGCGCCGCAGAGAGACGTGAGCTGCGGCGACATCCTCGGGCGGCATATCGATCTTGCCCGGGCTTGACCGCGGGCCGTGACGCCCAACACCTGAGCGTCCGTCGCCAAAGGGTTGGCTGCTCATCGCAAAAGACCTCCCTCGCCGACGATCGATCCGCTCACCTGTCGATCTTAGGGCCCCGCGCGAGAATGTCTGGCGGCATGGGGTGGCCGGGGCGGCGGCATGGGGTGGTCGGGCCCGAGCGCCGCCCATTGGGCGTGGGGATCGTAGGATTGAGGCATGGACCTCTCAGACTCCGAGATCCGGGTGCTCGGCTGCCTGCTGGAGAAGCAGCGCACGACCCCCGACCACTATCCGCTCTCGCTCAACTCTCTACGCCTGGCGTGCAACCAGGCGACCAACCGCGAGCCGGTCGTCGAGTACGACGACGCCATTGTCCGCGACGCGTTGCACCGCCTCGAGCGCCGCGGCTATACGCGCCTGGCCGGGGCCAGCCGAGCCGCTAAGCACCGGCATCTGCTCTCCGAGGCGCTGCCGATGTCAAGCGCCGAGCAGGCCGTTATGTGCGTGCTGATGCTGCGCGGGGCGCAGACCCCGGGCGAGCTCAAGCAGCGTGGCGAGCGCATCCACGCGTTCGAGGGGCTCGACGAGGTGCACACCACGCTCGCCGGCTTGATCGAACGTGGCCTTGCGGCTCGCATGGAGCGTCGCCCGGGTCAAAAGGAGGAGCGCTATGCGCAGCTGCTCGGAGCGGACGCGGAGCCGGCCGCCGGCGTTGGCGCGCCCGCACCGGCTCACTCCGTCGGTCGCGGCGAGCCCTCACAACCGACTTTGCCCGGCCCTGGACTGTCCGAGCGGATCGCGCGCCTGGAGCAAGACGTGCTTGAGTTGCGCGTCGCGCTCGCGGCGCTGGGAGTCGCGGCCGAGGAGAATTCTGAGCGCTCCCGCGAACCCCCTCGAGACGCCGAGCGCGAGTGGAGCGGCGACCCGCAACCGGCGCCATGGGCGTCATGATCGCCGCGCACGCCATCGTGGCCGCCGCGCAGACCTCGGATAGTGCCAGTGGCGTCGGCATCCCCGTGGCGATCGCCGCGGGACTGGTGTCGTTCCTCTCACCGTGCGTGCTGCCACTGGTGCCTGGCTACCTGTCCACCGTGATCGGCGTCGCTCCGGCCGACATCCAGCATGCGGGGACGCGACGCGTGCTCGTGCCCAGCCTGCTGTTCATCGCGAGCTTCTCGGCGATCTTCATCCTGCTGGGCCTCGGCGCCACCGCTATCGGCTCGACCCTCAACACGCATCGTCAAACGCTGGAGCAGGTGGGCGGCGTGTTGATAATCGTAATGGGCATCGTCTTCCTGGCCACCCCGTTCGTGGACGCCCTGAACTTCGAGTGGCACTCCGAGTCGCTACAGCGATTCGCCGGGCGGGGCGGCCCACTGCTCGCCGGGGCCGCGTTCGCGATCGCGTGGACACCGTGCACGAGTATCACGCTCGGCGCGATTCTGACCCAGGCGGCGGTCTCGAACTCCGCTGCCCACGGGGCAATCCTGCTCGCTTTCTACTCGTTGGGCCTCGCGATTCCGTTTCTGGCGATCGCGCTTGCTTTTGAGCGCATGAGCGGCGCGCTTGCCATCGTCAAACGCCACTTCCCGGTGATCGTGGGAGTTGGCGGCGCCGTCATGATCGCGCTCGGCGTGCTGATCCTCAGCGGCGAGTTCACGGTCCTCAACGCCGAAGCAAATCGCCTGTTGCAGGGCACGGGCCTCGACGTATCGAAGATCTGACGCCCTCCTCGGTACCCTCGCGTGTGGATGACGGCGGGCAAGATGCCATCCCCACAACGGATTGCGCTCGCGTCGGTGCTGGCCGCTGCCGTGCTTGTCGCGATCAAGCTGATCGTCGGCTCGCTGTCGAACAGCCTCGGAGTGCTCGCCGAGGCGATCCACTCAGCCACCGATCTGGCCGCGGCGCTGCTCACGTTCTTCGCTGTGAGGGTGGCCGTGAGGCCGGCCGACCGCGACCATCCATATGGCCACGGCAAGGCCGAATACCTGTCGGCGCTCGGGGAGAGCGCGATCCTGATCGCCGCCAGCCTCGCGATCGCCGCTGAGTCGATCGTCCGGCTGACGGGTCACGGCGGCAAGGTCGACTTGCACTGGTACACGTTTGCGGTGCTGCTGGTGGTGATCGCGATCGACGCCGCCCGCTCGATCGCTTCTCATCGGGGCGCCCACCGTCACGAAAGTGCGGCGCTGGGCGCAAATGCCTTGCACTTCACGCTCGACCTGATCGGCTCGGTCGCCGTGTTGATAGGGCTGGTGCTTGTGCAGGGCGGCTATCCGCAGGCCGACTCGATCGCTGCCCTGCTTGTGGCGGGGTTGGCGTTGTTCTCCGCCGGGCGGCTGATGCGTCGCAGCGTGTCTGTCCTGATGGACACCGCGCCCGCCGGTCCCATCGAGAGCAAGGCCCGCTCGGCGATCGAAGCGCTGCCGGAGCATATCGACCTGCGCCGCCTACGAATGCGCGAAGTCGGGGGGCGGCACTTTGCCGACATCGTGATTGGTGTGGCGGGCGACGCAAACCTCGCCGAGGGCCATGCGGTCGCAAGCGCCATCGAGGCGGCAATCGAGCGCGAGTTGCCCGGTAGCGATGTGGTCGTTCACGTCGAGCCCGACCGGAGCCCGTTCTCAGGCGCGATTGATCGATCCTCCGGTGCACTGCTGGAGGTACGCCTCGCGGCGGATGCGACGCCCGCCGATGTCAGGAGGCTTGCGCAGCGTCTGCGCGCCGAGCATCGGGTGGTTGATGTAACGGTCCGATTGAGTGCTCCAACGCGTGCGGCGCGCGTCGTGAGGGAAGGATCGACGCCGGGCGACGTCTTAACGTGAACTCACCCCCGCACCCCAAAGACGGAGGACCAGCCGTGAGGATTCACACTGCAGACCACGTAAGGCCCTGGCGTATCTCGACGCTCCCGATACTGGCGTTGTTCGTGGGTGCGCTCGCGATGGCCGGCTGTGGAGGCTCGAAAAGCACGAGCTCCACGGCGTCCGCCGCGCCGCCTGCGTCCGCCGCGCCGCCTGCGTCCGCCGCGACGACCGAATCGACAGCAGCCGCGCCGACAACGGCTCCGGCGGGGGGCCTGAGCATCACGGCCAATCCGGAAGGTCAGCTGAAATACGACAAGACCTCGCTCAGCGCCAAAGCCGGGACCGTCGCGATTGATTTCACGAACATGTCCCAACTCGGCCACAACATGACGGTCGCATCCTCATCGGGCTCCGTGGCGGGGGCGACCCCGACGTTCAGCGGCGAAAGCAAGACGCTCACGCTCAAACTGACGCCCGGAACCTACAAGTTCTACTGCTCTGTCCCCGGCCACCGCCAGGCCGGCATGGAAGGCACGCTTGTCGTGAAGTAAAAAAGGGACGCCCCACGCGCGCGAGGGAGCCCCCGCCGGCCGCTTGCACGACCGGCGGGGCCCTTGGTCTTCAGGCTAGGCTGCCTCGCGCAGCGCGGCCAGCTCGGGCGACTCGGCGAGCTTCTTGAGCGCGCGCTGCTCGAGCTGGGAGGCCCGCTCGGCGGAGAATCCGAGGCGCTTTCCGATCGCGGTCAGCGTTTGGGGCTCCTCGCGCCCGGTTCCGAAACGCAGCGTGAGCACGGTGCGCTCGGTGTCGGGCAGCTTGGCGATCGCTGAGTGCACGATCCGCTCGCGCTCGTTATCCCAGGCGGTGTCCTCCGGCGCCTCGGCGTCGGAGGGAAGCAGATCGCCGAGAGCCGTGTCGCCGTCGTCGCCGATCTGCTGGTCGAGGCTGACGAGCGCGGCGCGCTGGTGGCGCACCTCCTCGACCTGCTCGATCTCGAGGCCGGTCTCCT
>CAAGKR010384726.1_pt1 | contig 25562 bp, 27 predicted proteins | sample 2556971 | NCBI WGS metagenome assembly CAAGKR01 (sample SAMEA5207829, study PRJEB30636) | soil metagenome | biome: forest; feature: boreal; material: soil | place: USA | collected 2011-09 | depth 1 m | reverse complement strand
CGATGGCCACGGCCAGGGCGGCCGAGCTGCCGAGCCCCGCGCGCGACGGGATCTGCGGCCCGGCGAGAAAGTCCAGCCCGGGCGCTTCCATTCGCCCGACGATCGCCGCCAGCGCGCGTCCAACCGCGGTGTCGGCGCCGCTGGTCACCTCTAGCTGCCAGGCTGGCACGCGCAGGCGCCCCGACCCGGCGCGTGCCTCGACGGAGACTCCGGCAGAGATGCCGACGGCGAGCGCGGCGTGGCCGTAGACGACCGCGTGCTCGCCGACCAGGATCACCTTGCCATGGCCGAAACCGCGGCCCAAAGGTTCGTCTTTTTCGTCCTTGGGCTCGTGCTCGATCATCGTGGCCTCTGCGCGAGCCAGCTCGCGAGCTCGCCCATGATCACCCGCGGCACCGTGGCGAGATCGCTCGCCCGCGCGACGCCCGCCAGCAGGGCCGCTGCCCGCAGGCCGTCGATCACCTGGCCGAGGAACGCCTCGACGCCGACGCGTCCGCCGTCCTGAACCGCCCGCAGGGCCGGTTGCGCCAGGCCGCAAAGTCGCGCGCCGAGCGTCAGCGCCCGCGCCACGTCAAGGCCGGTCCGAATTCCGCCTGACGCGACGACGTCGATCCCGGCGGCCGGCAGCCCAAGGGCGGCCAGCCAGGCGACTGCCACAGCCGTCGGGATTCCCCAATCCCACAGCTCCTGCCCGCGGGCCTTTTCGGCGCCGCGCGCGCGCTGCGACTCGACGGCCGTCCAGGAGGTGCCCCCGCCGCCCGAGACATCGATCGCCCGCACGCCTGACTCGACCAGCCGCCGCGCAACGGCGGGCGAGATCCCACAGCCAGTCTCCTTGACCATCACCGGTTGCCCGAGCTCCGCCGTCACGCGCGAGATGGCGGCAAGCACACCGCGGAAGTCGCGATCGCCGCCCGGCTGCGCCATCTCCTGGGCAGGGTTCAAGTGGATGCAGAGCGCGTCGGCCTCGACGCGCTTGACGACCTCGCGCACCGCGGCCGTTGACAAAGCGCCGAGTTGCACCGCGCCGAAGTTGGCGAAGAGATAGACGTCGGGCGCCGCGCTGCGCACCTCGTAGGTGGGGGCCAGCTCGGGGTGCAGCAACATGGCCCGCTGGCTCCCGAGGCCGAACGGAATTCCATGGGCCGCCGCCGCCGCCGCCAGGGCGCGGTTTATTTCCCCGGCCGCCGGGGTACCGCCGGTCATGCCGGTGACCATCAGCGGCGCGCGGATTGGCCGCCCGAGCAGCGAGGTCGACAGATCCACGTCGGCCGCCGCGCGCTCCGGCAAGGCACAGTGCAGAAGGTGCACGTCCTCGAGCAGCGTCGGCCGGTGGAAGTCCGCCGCGCCCGAGGCGGCGATCGCGAGATGCTCCGCTTTGCGTTGACTGATACCGCCGTCCGCCATACCAGCCCTTCCGTATAGAACTTTTGCGCCGGGAGCGGCAAGCGGCCATTAGTTTTTTCAAAAAAGATTGAAAGCTGCGCCGCGCCGTCCAGCGGCCTTTTTTCACGACTCGGTCATGACGACACTGCTTTTCTTGCCCTGACCTGAACGGGTGGATAGTATCGCGACATGGAGCAGGCCTGGCTGGCGGTCGGCGCGTCGGCATTCTTGGTCGGCGCCGTGACGATGGGCGCGGTCGCCTGGTTGCTCGCGTCGACCCGCGGACGGGCGCTCACTGAGGCCGCCGTGGGCGAGTCGGCGGTCCGGGCGAGCGCAGCGGCCGCGCGCGCGGAGACTCTGGGCGAGCAGGCCCGCCAGGCCGAGGGACGTGCCAACGCGCTGGAAGCCGCGCTTCGGCAGGTCGACAGCCAGCGGGCGACGGAAGCGGCGCGAGCGGAGGGATTGGCGCGCAGCTTAGAGGAGCAGCGGGCGCTGCTGGACGCTGCGAAAGTCCAGCTCGGCGACACATTCCAGGCGCTTGCCGGGGAAGCGCTGCGCGCCAGTCAGGAGGACTTCCTCGCGCTTGCGACAGAGCGCTTTGGAGCCGTGCGGAAGGAAACGTCGGCAGACCTGGAAGCGCGACAACAGGCCCAACAGAAGGCGATCGAGGGGATGGTCGGGCCAGTGCGCGCGTCCCTGGAAAAGGTCGACGAGCAGGTTCGCGCGATGGAGCGCGAGCGGGGCACGGCCTACGGGGCCCTTCGCCAGCAGATGCAGTCGATCTCGGAGACCCAGGAGAAGCTGCGCGACGCGACCGGCAGCCTGGTGACTGCGCTCAAGGCACCGTCGGTGCGGGGACGCTGGGGCGAGATGCAACTGCGGCGGGTGGTCGAGCTGGCCGGGATGCTCGAGCACTGCGACTTCGACCAGCAAGTTACCGTCGAGGGCGAAGATGGGCGTCTGCGCCCCGACATGGTCGTGCGGCTGCCGGGCGGACGCAACATCGTGGTCGACGCCAAGGCGCCCCTCGGGGCTTATCTCGAGGCGCGCGAGGCACCCGACGACGAGACGCGTGCGGCCAAGCTTCGTCAGCATGCCGTGCAGGTCCAGGCCCACGTTCGCAAACTTTCGGCGAAAAGCTATTGGGAAGGGTTCGCGGCGATGCCCGAGCTGGTGGTGATGTTCCTTCCGGGCGAATCGCTCTACGGCGTGGCCCTCGAACAGATGCCGGGGTTGATCGAAGAGGGCTTCGCGCAAGGTGTGCTGATCGCGACCCCCACCATGCTGCTCGGCCTTTTGCGCGCGATGAGCTGCGGCTGGCGGGAAGAACGCCTGGCGGTGAACGCGCAGCAGATCAGCGAAGAGGGACGCAAGCTGCACGACCGCGTCGCCACCGTGCTCGAGCACTTTTCGGCGCTGGGACGGTCGCTCGGCCAGGCGGTCAAGCACTTCAATGGGGCGATGGTTTCCTTCGATCGCAACCTGGTGAGCTCCGCGCGCCGGCTGGCGGAGCTGGACGCGAAGGGGGAAAAGGACCTCGCCGACCGGGCGCAGATCGACGCGCGGCCATTCACGGTGGCCGCGGACGAGGATGAGCCGCGGCAACGGCTCGTGACCAAGCCGCTCGCGCTCGCGCCCGCGAACGACGAAGGGGGGTGAAGGTCCGTGGATTTCGTCGAGCCGGCGCGCACCTTTGCGCTGGAGCTGATCGGGGGGCGCGGCCACTACGAGCGGGTCGTTCGAGCGGCGATGGAGGCTCGCCGCAGCGTCTGGATCGCCACCGCCAACCTCAAGGAGCTGATGGTCGAGGATCACCGGGCCGTCCCGGGACGGCGGCGCACGGCGCGCACCGCCGGCCGGCGGGCGCGCGGCTATCGGTCCATCCTCGAGGTGTTCGACGATCTCGCCGGGCGTGGGGTCGAGCTGCGGATTCTGCACGCTGCCCCGCCCTCGCGCGCCTTCCGAGCCACCCTGGCCGGCAGCTCGCGCCTCAGGCGCTCGCTCGCGCTCCGCGCCTGCCCGCGCGTCCACTTCAAGACGGTCATCGTCGACGGCGCCTTCGTCTACGTCGGGAGCGCCAACTGGACGGGCGCGGGCCTGGGCGCGAAAGGGGAGGGGCGTCGCAACTTCGAGCTCGGTTTTGCCGGAGCCGACGACGGCCTGCTCGATCGCGCGCAGGAGATGTTCGATCGCATCTGGCGAGGCGCGGCCTGCCGCGGCTGCAAGCTTCGCGATCTTTGCCCGGCACCGCTCGACCAGCTGACTGCGGCGCCCTGACGGTCGCGCGGGGAGCGGGATCTCCCGATCACCCATCCCACCCTCGGGTTTCTTCGGGCGCCTTGCACGCAGACCGGTCGTGCTTAGACTTGGTGCGGTCATGACGCCGCGGGGAGTGAACAACGACGAGGACGGGATCGTCACCCTTCTTAAGGAGACCGTGGACGGTCTCGGCCAGCTGGTTGCCGATCACGTCAACCTGGCGCGCATCGAGCTGCAAACCGATGCCCGGATCTACGGACGTGGGCTGGCCGTCGTGGTTGTCGCAAGCTCCCTGCTGATGCTCGGCTACGCCTTCGCGTGGACGGCAGCCGCGCTGGCGCTGGCACCCCTCTTGGGGGCGCCGCTTTCGTTCGCAGGCGTCGCGGCGCTGCATTTGATGGTCGGCGGCGCTGGTGTCGCCTCGGCCGCCCGGAAAATGAGGCGGACAGGAATCTTGCGCGATTCGGGAACCGAGGCCGTTCGCAGCGTCCGCACGCTGATGAAGCCATTGGTGGCCGAGCGTCTCGACGGCCAACCTCTCGAAGGCCGGCGCCCCGACCGCCACCACCTCGATGGAGGGGTCGCCCGTGACGACTAACAATCTCGATGATCTGGCGCGTGCCGAGGCGGATGTCGAGCGCACCCGTCAGCGCGTGGCGCTATCGGTGGTAGCGTTGCGTGACGAGGTCTCGCGCCAGACGGATTGGCGCGTATGGGTCGCGCGCCGTCCGGCGGCGTTCCTTTGCGCGGCCTTCGCCGTCGGATTTTGGCTCGGCCACCAGCGATGACCGCGCGCATGACAACAACCGAGGAGTGACCCATGGAAATGACGGAACAGATCGATGCGACCGCGCGACAAATCGGCGAGCGCGTGCGCCCGCAGGTCGAGGACGCCAAGCGGCGCCTGTCGTCGCTGAACGACAAGGCAATCGACTTCATCAAGGAAAACCCTGGAACCTGTCTGCTGGGAGCGCTCGCCCTCGGCTACCTCATTGGCAAGATCGCCCGACGGGCGTGAGCGGAGAAAACGAGATGCACAAGCCTGACACCGAAAACGATGATGTGCGCACGATTGGCGAGCGGGTTGAAAGGGTGAGCGACTCCGCCCACGAGGCGTGGACCCAAACGCGGGGTGCGTTTTCGGATCTCAAGGACGCCATCGACCTCGAAGGGCGCGTCACGCGTCACCCTTACGGCACGATCGCCGCGGCGTTGGGGCTCGGGTACGTGCTGGGAGGCGGCATCTTCACGAAGCTGACTTCTCGAATCGTCCGACTTGGGTTGCGGATTGGTTTGCGGGTGGCGGTGGTACCCATGCTCACGGATCAGATCGTCGGGCTCGCCGAGACGCTGGCACGCGGAGGCACAAGCGCGGCGCAAGAAAGAGGCAAGGGCCAGCCGGGAAGCAAGGCGCATGAGGGAAGCAAGCGACATGAGGGAAGCAAGCGAACGTGAACAGAGGAGGCATTCGATGAATCTCAAGGACCTAAAGAATCTCGATAAGGACGACCTGCTCGGGCTGCTCGGGCTCGAGACCAAGAGCTCGACCGGAACGTGGCTGGCTGGGGCACTCGCCACCTTCGGCGTCGGGGTGCTGGTCGGCGCGGGCATTGGGCTCATGCTGGCGCCCAAGCCGGGTCGCGAGCTCCGGGAAGACCTCCGCGATCGGCTGCGCCGAGGGCAGGAGGGGCTTGACCAGGCGGTGGCGTCGGTCTCGGGCCGCGAGTCAGCGGGCGCGAACAAGCCCGCGTAGCTCTTCGCTCTTGCCGCAACGACGCTCCTTCCCCGGGGCGTCGTTTTTGCGCGGGGCGGGCTTCGAGCGGCCACCCGGCCGCGGCCCGGTGCTGAAAGCGGCCCGGTGCTGAAAATGGACGGACCGGGTATCCCGTCCGATACTGCTCGTGCGGGAAGCTCGCATGCGCCGGGAGACCAAGACTTGGGCGGGGCGGCTGGGCGCCGCTTTTGTGGTGGCGTTCGTGCTCGCCACGGTTCCCTACCACCTGTACGCCCGATCGGGCTTTGCCCGGACCATCGCGCTTCGGCGCGATCTGGCGTCCCTGCACGCCCGCAACTGCGAGCTCGCCGCGGAGAACGAGCGGTTGACGAGACTGGCGAACGCGCTGCGGGACGATCCGGCTGCGATCGAGCGCGTCGCCCGCGCGGAGCTCGGTTGGGTGCGGCCTGGCGAGATCGTCGTCGATCTGTCGAAGCGACCATGAAGGAGATGCGGCGAAGTCGCGCGCGGGTTCGGCACGCGTTGCGCGACGGGACACTCCGCGGAGCGCCCCTGGCCGAGCGGATCGGTTACCACGCGGGTAGGGTGATCCGCGCCGTGCTCGCGTTCGCCGTCTGCGCCACGTTCCTGTTTCTCTTCTGGCGCGGTTGGTTCCCGGATCTGCGCTTGCCGGGTGCGGATCTCCGGCGGGTCGCCGCGGCGGCCGTCCTGACGGCGCTCTTGGCCTACAAGATTTCGGCGCGCGTGCGGATCGCGGAACGCCGTCGCACGCCGCGCCGCGAAGCCATCTCGGACGCCGAGGTCGGGCTGCTCTTGCTCACCACCGTCTATCTCCTGCTGGCGTTTTCGGGCGGGGTGGTGTCGTCGATCTACCCGCTGGTCTACGCGGTCGTCAGCTTCCTCGTCACCTTCCACCGGTTGGCGGTCGGGCTGCCGCTGGCGGTGGCCGCGATCGGATTCGAGGCGGTGCTCTCGTTCGGGCCCACGGCCTCGTCCGAGGCGGCGGCGTCTTTTCCGGGGCACGCCGGGTTCATCGCGGTGTTTGCGCTCCTGAACGTTGTTTTTCTCCACGCCGAAGTCGCCCGCCAGCGTCGCGAGCGCCAGCGGCGCCTCGAGGGCGAGGTCGCGGCGATGCGCGAGGAAGCGCGCGATTTCCGCCTGATCTCGAGCGCCCTGTCGAGCGAAAGCCGCGTCCGCAGCCGCGCCGAGGAGCAAGAAAAACTCTCGCAGGGATCGATCCAGACTATTCACCAGCAGCTCTACTACAACCTAGATCTCCTGCGATCGGCGCTGGAGCTACAGACCTGCGCGCTCTTGTGGCTCGACGAGACCGGCGAGCGGCTCAAAGTCAAAGAGCTCTGCACCGAGGTGACGCATGTCGTGGAGGGGGCAATCGGGGCGGGCGAAGGTGTCTTGGGCGCGATCCTGAAAGAGATGCGACCGTTCGTCCTGGAGGCGCCACGCCTGTCGCTCTTGCCTTACTACGCGGGGCCGGCGACCGTGGGCGGGTTCGTGGGCGTGCCGGTGGTCGAAGGGCGCGCGGCGCGCGGTGTGCTGATCGGCGATCGCGCGGGCGAACGTCCCTTCGATGACGCCGCGCTGGCGCTGATGGCAAGCGCGGCCGATCAGGTGGTACGCGTCGTGCAATCTGAGCGGGTCTTTCAGGCCGTGGAACGCTCGAAGGACGAGCACGAGCGATTCTACCGCGCCTCGGCCGAGCTGAACCGGGCGCTGACGCTCGACGAGGTCTACACCGCGGCGATCACCGGCGCGCGCGGCGTCTGCGAGTTCGACCTGGCCGCCATCGCCACCTACGACGCGCGCCGCGGCAGCCACACCATCCGCTGTGTGGTGGGGGAGGGGGCGGACAAGTTGCTCGGGTCGACGCACAGGGATCCCTCGTCGATAGCGTCGATGGCGGCCAAGAACAAGCTGGCGCTTCCCGCCGGCGGTGAATGGCGCGAGCGAGACGTGCCCGTGTTCTCGCATCCGATGCGAATCAAGGACCACGAGTCGCTGCTGGTCCTGCCGTTGCTCGTCAAGGACGAGGTGATCGGGACCTTCACCGTCGCCGCGAAACGCCCGGCCGCGTTCCCCTCCGATCGGCGCGAGATGCTGGGGGTGATCGCCAACCAGGTCGCGATCTCGATGCAGAACGCGCGCATGTACGAGGTGGTCGAGGAACAGGCCACCACCGACGGGCTCACGGAGCTGGTCAACCACCGGACGTTCCAGGAACGGTTTTCGGCGATGCTGGGGCGCGCCGATCGCCGCTCCTTCGCGGTGTCGCTCTTGCTAACCGACATCGATCACTTCAAGAAGGTGAATGACACCCATGGCCACCCGACCGGTGACGAGGTGCTGCGGCGGGTCGCCGTGATCCTCAAGGCCAGCGCCCGCAAGATCGACATCGTTGCCCGTTATGGCGGAGAGGAGTTCGCCATCGTCCTAGAGGGGACCGATCGCGCCGGCGCATTGCAGCTCGCGGAGCGCATCCGCCAGGAGGTCGCGCAGCAGTCGTTCACGTCGCCTCAGGGGGCGTTCCAGGTGACGCTCTCGATCGGTGTCGCGGGCTACCCGGAGGACGCCCGCGACAAGACCGAGATCATCGCGCGCGCCGACCAATCTCTCTACGCGGCCAAACACGGCGGCCGCAACCGAACCGTGTGCTACGCGGACATCGACCGCGGCAAGCTCAAGGTTGCGGCCAAGTAACAAATCGCGCGCGATCGGCGTTAAGGTCGGCCGCCGTGAGCTCGTACCAGGCGTTCACCGAGCTTCTTTGCTGCCCGACCTGCAAGGGATCTCTCGAGCCCGCAGTCGACGAGCTTCTGCGCTGTGGCGACGCCCGATGCGGCAAGACGTTTCCGGTGGTGGACGGTCGCCCGGTGCTCATTGACGAAGATCGCTCGGTTTTTCGGCACCGCGACTACCAGACCGGCCCGGCGGCGTCCGGCCAAGGCCAAGGCCAAGGCCAAGGAAGCGGGAGCGCCAGGTCCACCGAAGCCGGTGGCGGGAAGGCCCGCCTGTGGCTGAGCCGTATCCCCTCACCGTCGGTGAATCTGTCGGCCGTGAGGTGCTTCGAAACCATGAGGCGGCTGCTGCTCGAACGAAACGCGACGCCCGTGATCTTGCTGGTCGGAGGTGGGATCCGGGGCAAGGGAATGAAGGCGCTCACCGGGGAGCGGTCGATTCGTCTCATCAACGTCGACCCGTCACCGGACTCGGCGGCGTTGATCTTCTGCGACGCGCACGATCTGCCGTTTCGCGACGGCAGCGTGGACGCGGTGGTGGCTCAGGCGGTCCTGGAGCACGTGGCGGATCCCTGGCGCTGCGTTGAGGAGATTCACCGCCTCCTGAAACCGAACGGGATCGTGTACGCGGAGACGCCCTTCATGCAGCAGGTCCACCTGCACGGGTACGACTTCACCCGCTTCAGCCACATGGGGCACCGCCGGCTGTTTCGGCGTTTCGCGGAGGTGGAGAGCGGTGCGGTCGCGGGACCGGGAACGGCGCTCTCCTGGGCCTGGCGCTATTTCCTCGCCTCCTGGACCGGCTCCCGCGCCCTCGCCAAGACGCTGGCGCTGCTCGGAAGGATCACCGCCTTCGCCTTCGAGCTGACCGACCACATCTTCGGGCAGCGCCCGGGTGCCCTCGACGCGGCGTCGTGCATCTACTTCCTCGGAACCAAATCCGACGGCGTGGTCTCCGATCTGCAGCTGATCGCCGGATACCGCGGGACGCAGCGGTAGGTCAGCCGATCGACTCGGGACCTTTCGAGCCGGTCAGCGGTTCGGCTTGACCTTGACGTCGTTGCTGGTCTCGGGGACCAGCTTCCCCTCGTCGGTGGTTCGGAAGCGGATCTCCGTCTTCACCTCGATGACCATCTTGGCGAGCGCCTTGACGACCTCGTCGTTTAAGTTTAGGTGATCGAGCCAGGTCCGGACCTCACCGGCTGCGGCGCGCATGATGTCGTCTTTCGATCGGCTGGCGGCGCCGACGCCGGCCGATACGGCGCGGCGGACGAAATCGCTGATGCCGCTGCGATCCTCGCCCCGCGCGGTCACGTCGTCCTCTTCGCCTACCGTCTCGGGCGCCGAGTCCTCGACCCCGCCGGCCGTCGCGTTTGTCTTGGCGTCCTCAGCCATGATCGGAAGGTTAGCAAGAAAGCGGATCGCGTGGAGACCCGACGAGCTTTGCCCGGCGGGTTTCATCGCGGGGGTCTGGGACCCTCCCAGGGTCCCAGATATAGTCATTCCGTGTCTGGCCGGGCGCGCCTCTTCTCCGCTTACTTCGTGACCACGCAGGTCGCGCTCTCCTATATCGGACTGTCGATTTCCCGGCGGTTTCGGGGGCACGAGGCGATGGAGCGGCTGACGCTGGCCAAGCATCGCCGGAACGCGCGCCGGATTGAAGCCGCGATCCTGCGGCTGCGCGGGCTCTTCATCAAGGTGGGCCAGCTCATCAGCATCATGGCCAACGTGCTTCCCGATGCCTTTCGCGAGGAGCTTCAGCGCCTGCAGGATCAGGTGCCGCCGCGCCCCTACCGGGACATCGAGGCGCGGCTGCGCGAGGAGTTCGGCGGGCGCGCGCCGACCGAAGTGTTCGCCGAGTTTTCGACGGAGCCGGTGGCTTCGGCGTCGATAGGGCAGGTGCATCGCGCCCGGCTGCCTTCGGGCGAAGAGGTGGCGGTCAAGGTTCAGTATCCGGACATCGAGGAGATCGTGCGCATCGATTTGCGCGTGCTCCAGCGGATCTTCGGCATTCTCCGCTGGTTCATGCCCGATTATGGGTTCGAAACCATCTACCGCGAGATACGCGAGATGGTTCTGGCCGAGCTGGACTATCGGCTCGAAGCGTCCGCGATCGAAAGGATCGCCGGCAACTTCGCGGCCCGCAAGACGCCCGCGGCGTCGGTGCGCTTTCCGCGCGTGATGGCTGGGTTCTCGACCGCCCGCGTGCTGACGACCGAGTGGATGGAGGGGCCGAAGGTCGCCGACCTCGAGCGGCTCGAGAGCCTCAAGGTCGACCGGCGGGCCGCGGCGCGCGTCTGCGTCGAGGCTTACTGCCAGCAGATCTTCATCGACGGGCTCTATCACGCCGATCCGCACCCCGGGAATTTGCTGGTCCACACGCCCGTCGCGCCGACCGGGCCGCCCACCATTGTGTTCCTCGACTTCGGCGCCACGGCCACGGTCAGCGAGTCGATGCGGCGGGGGATGGTCTCGTTCATCCAGGGGGCGATCACGCGCGACACGGTCCGGATCGTCGCCGCGATGAAAGAGATGGGGTTCATCTCGCGCCGCGCCGACCCGGAGGTCTTCGACCGTGTCGTCCAGTATTTCCACGACAAGATGCGGGTGCAGGTGTCGGCGGAGGGGTTCTCGCTCAAAGACCTCAAGTTCGAGCCGGAAAAGAGCCTGGGGAGCCTGCTCGACCTGCGCGATCTCAACGTGAGCCTGGCAGACCTGCGCGACGCGTTTCACATCCCCAAGGAGTGGATCCTGCTCGAGCGGACGCTGCTTCTGCTGCTCGGCGTCTGCACGACGCTCGACCCGGAGATGAATCCGGCCGCGATCATCGAACCCTATCTGGAGCGTTTTCTGCTCGGCGAAAAGAAGCAGTGGTCCGAGATCGTTCTCGAGGCATCGCGCGAGATGGCGCTCTCGGCGCTTTCGCTGCCTGGCGAGCTGCAGCGGTTCATGGACCGGGCGCTGCGCGGCGAGATCGAAGTCGGCTTTCACAACCTCGACGAGAACGTGCGGCTGCTTTACGGCGTCGGACAGCAGATCCTCTGGGGCCTGTTGGCGGCCACGGGGGCGGCGCTCGCCACCGTATTCGATGGCCGCGGCCAGTCGCGCGCCACCTTTATCGCCGGAATTGCCTCCGGCCTCTGCGCCGTCTTCCTGCTGCTGGCCTGGTTCGCGGGCCGCCCCCGAAAGCCACGAAGGCGCCGGACCGGCTGAGCCCGACATCCCCGCATTGACCTTGGGGAGTGGTCGGAATATCTACAAGCGACGTCGGTTCTGCCCCCATGCGCCCCATCCTCGTCAATATCCCGGCCAAGCTGCTTTTTGTCGCCGCGCTCACGATCGCGCTCGTTCTCTTCATCCGAGACCTGGTGCAGCGCCAGAAAGATCGATCGGTTACTTTTTCGTCGACGCCGCTCTACCTGATGGTCGCCGCCGAGGTCTTGATTGGCATGAAGTCGGGCTCCTGGACGCCAGGCGCTGCAGGCTTCCGACACCCCTGGACGCCGGTGCCGATCTATTCCTACGGCGTGATGTTGGGGACCTCGCTGGTCGTTGGCTGGTTCCTGGTCATGCGGCTCGCCAAGCAGGACAACATCGATCAGCAACAGGCCGGCACGATGTACATGTGGACGGCGGTGTGGTCCATCATCGGATCGCGTGTTCTCTACGTTCTCACCAACCTGTCCGACTTCGACAGCGTCACGGAGATGCTCATGGTCAACCGCGGCGGCCTGGTGGCCTACGGTGGCATGATCGGCGGATTCCTGGCCAGCTGGTACGGCTGTCGCAAGCGGAAGATCCCGCTGCTTCAATGGGCCGACGTGGTTGCGCCGGGGGTGGTCCTGGGCACGGCGATTACCCGCATGGGGTGTTTCTTGTTCGGGTGCGACTTCGGCGCGCGGACCAGCCTCCCCTGGGCGGTGCGCTTCCCTGGGCCGAGCGCCCTCGCGCCCCAGGGCAGCCCGGCCTGGCAGCACCACGTGCACGATCTCGGCCTGTCGCGCGCCGCCGAGTGGTCGTACCCCATCCACCCGACGCAAATCTACGAGTCGCTCGTGGGCCTGAGCCTGTTCGGAATCCTGATGCTCATTCGAAAATACCGGCGATTTTCCGGGCAGGTTTTCCTGGGGTGGGTCCTTGGGTACGGGATCATGCGCCCGCTCATCGAGATCGTCCGCGACGACGATCAGCGCGGAAATGTCGGATCCCTGTCGACCTCGCAGTTCATCGGTATCGCGTCGGTGCTGTTGGGGCTCGGCTTGCTTGTCGCTCTGGTCCGCCGCTACCGGCGCGACCCCGAGAGCCTGCGCTTGTGGCAGACGCCGGCCCTGGCGGTGACCGGGGCGGGGGCCTCCAGCAATCATCCGGCGCAGCCCAAGCGACGCAAGCGGCGCTGACCGTGACGGGCCTCGGCGGGCGGCGGAAGACGGCGGCGCGCGGCGTACCACTCATTCTGCTCGGCCTGCTCGTCCGTTCGTTCGTTGCGCGCGCCGAAGGTGCGCCGGCGGTGGCTGCGCCTCCATCCGTGCCGGCAACGCCGGCGGTGGCTGTGCCTCCATCCGTGCCGGCAACGCCGGTCGACGCGACCGCGAAGGCGGAGACACAGGCCGCCGCAGCGCAGGGTGCCGCGCAGGAGGCCGAAGCGCAAGTCATCGAGCTGCGGCGCGAGCTCGAAGCGCTCGAGAGCGCGCGCGCCTCCGATGACGACATCCGCCGCCGGCTCGACGATATCGACGCGCGCCAAGCGGAGGCGCAGCGTCAGGCGTCCGCGGCGCGCGATGCCGCGCCACCGGAGGCGCGCGTGGTGAGGTTTCGCCAGGGCGGCTTTGAAGATGGCTTCGAGATTCGCTCGCCGGATAACGCTTTCTATCTCCGCCCGCGAGCGCGGGTGCAGGCGATCTACACCGGCGAGATTGCCAGCCAGGGGGCGCTGGACTCGGCGCCGCCGGATGTCTCAAGCTTTTCCGTCGCGCACGCCGAGGTGATCCTGGAAGGACATGTGGGTGGCCCGTTCTTCCAGCTCCGCATCCAATTCGACGCGGCGTTGGCGCAACCGCTCAAGGATGCGTACGTGGCCTGGCATCCCTCTCGGTTGCTGACGATCGAAGCCGGGCAATTCAAGGTTCCCTACGGGCTCCAGCGCCAGTATTGGGAGGCGGAGCTCGAGCTGGTCGATTTCTCGGCGCCGATGGCGGCGTTTTCGCTCGAGCGCGACGTTGGCGTGATGGTGGTCGGCCGCCCGATCCCCGGGCGCCTCACCGTGCAAGCCGCAGTCACGAATGGCGCCGGCGCCGGTGTCCCCAACGACAACATCGATCTGGCCTACGCGCTGCGCGTGGTGGCGTCGCCGTTCGGTCCGCTCCCGACGAGCGAAGGGGACATCGAGGGCCACCGGCGTCCGCTGCTGGCGGTCGGTCTTTCTGGTTATTACAACTTGATTCCGACCGACGTTCAGGCCCGCACGGCCGATCCGATGGCCGAGACCGATCTGGATGGCGATGGCCGGACGGACAACGTTGGCGTTGTGCAAGGGGGCGCCGAGCTGCGCGCGCTTTGGCGCGGGGCCGCGCTGCAGGCTGAGTGGTTCGGGCGGCTGGAGGATCCGGGCGTTGCGGCTCGATCGCGCCGGTATTGGGGCGGCTATGTCGAGGCCAGCTATTTCATCTTGTCGCATCGGTTGCAGGTCGCCGGGCGCATCGGCCGCACCGACCTCCCTCTCTACGGCGCCACCGCCATGGAGCACCTGCTGCGTGGGAGCCGCGAGGATGAGCAGAGCGGCGGTGTCAACGCTTACCTGCGCGGGCACCAGATCAAGGTGCAGATGGATTACAGCCACTTGACCTCCCCGGACGCGCAGACCGCGCCGACCGCGCACCGCGTTCGTACGGCCGTTCAGATCGGCTTCTAGCAAAGCGACCCGCCGGATTGATGGTATAACGCACGCCAAATCGGGACAGGAGAAACGGCATGAGCCTCAAGCGGAGCCACACCAGCACCAGGAGCTCTTTCGGCGGCGATGCCGGGGCTAAGGTCGATCGGCAGGAGCTCTACGACGAGCTCAAACGCCTGGCGGCGGCCGACGAAGCGTTCTCGCCCGTCGACGTGTCGTTGGCCATTGGCGCGGGGGAGCCGCAGGTATCGAAGGCGCTCCTGGGGCTGGCGGCCGAGGGTTACCTCGAAAAGGTCGAAGTCGGAAAGTACAACGCCACCGGAATGGCCGAGCTCGGGCAGGCGGAGTTCTTGAAAGCCTTCGCGCGCGCCTCTCGCGTCGATTCGGCGCGGCAGCGCGACCTTTCCGACATCACCCGCCTCAAGCAGAACAACGACATCATGAGGCAGCGACTGCTGACGGCGATCGCCGAGCGAGATCACTATCTGGCCGCGCTCAAGAGGCATGGAATCGATGCTGGTCCGCCGCCCGCGGCCGTACCCGCGGCTGCTGCGGTGCCGGCATCGGAGCCCGCACAGGCGGCCGCGACCGAGGCCGCGCCGGGTCCGGGCGGCATCGCGGTCCCGTCGCCGGAGTCCGTGCCATCACCGTCGGGCCCGGGCGACGCTGGCGGTCACGACGCCGGGGCCGGGCATCAGGGATCGACCTCGCAGGGCGGCTGACGGTCGCGCGTCCCAGATGCGGGTCACGCTGATCCGGCACGCGGAGGCTGGAGACGACGCGCCCCGGGACGAAGCGCGTGCTCTCACCCTTCGCGGGCGCAGCGATTCGCGACGGCTCGGCCGTACGCTCGCCCGCCACGGCGTCAGCTTTCACCTGCTCATGTCGAGCCCGCTCGTGCGCGCTGTCCAGACCGCCGAGATCGTCGCCGCCGAGATCGATTATGGCGCGCGCGTTTTGGTGACGGAGCTGCTCGTTCCCGAAGGGGCGGCGTCGGGGGTGCTGGCATTCCTCCGGTCGGCCGGACGCAACGCGCCCGAGACGCAGTCGATCGCGCTGTGCGCCCATGAACCGATCCTCTCGGCGCTCGCGGCGGCGCTCACGCAAAGGTCACGACACCCGGCTCTCCAGAAGGCCGAGGCGCTGCGGATCCGCCTGCCCGACGGCATCGAGGGCCGAGGGACCTTGCGCTGGCGCATCGATGCCCAAGGCCGCCGAGAGCGCCTCTAAGAAGGCGGCGCGGGCGGCTATGACAAAGCGGCGCTTCGGCTTAGGATGAGCGGGTCAGATGCGCGCCAAGAAGAGCGGGGGCGGCGCCCTCAAAGACGAAACGGCCACCAAGCCTGCGGTCCCCCCGGAATCTGACAAGGAACAGAAGCGGAATCTCGCCTACCTGGTGGTCCTGGCGGGCGTCAGTGCGGGCGAGATGTTCAAGTTGCAGGAGGACAAGACCATCGTTGGCCGCGGCCCGACGGTGACCATCCGGCTCAACGACGAGGGGGTCTCGCGCGAGCACTGCCAGTTCATGCGCGACGGCGACAAGATCATCCTGGTCGATCTGGGATCCACCAACGGCACCTTCTGCAACGGCATCCGGGTCAATCGACGGGAGCTCACCGACGGCGACAAGATCATGGTCGGGTCGACGACGATCTTGAAATTCACGTATCACGACTACCTGGACGAGGTCTTTCAGCGTCAGATGTACGAGTCGGCGCTGCGCGACGGGCTCACCAAGATCTTCAACAAGAAATACTTCACCGACTATCTCGAAAAGGAATTCGCGTTTGCGGCCCGCCACGCCGGTCCGCTGGCCCTCATCTTTCTCGACATCGACCACTTCAAGAAGATCAACGACACCCACGGGCACCCGGCCGGGGACTTCGTGCTTTCCGAGCTGTCCCAGATGATGGCGGAGCTGCTGCGGACGGAAGACGTGCTGGCGCGCTACGGCGGCGAGGAGTTCACGGTGCTGTGTCGGGGGTCGGATCAAGCCGGCGCCAAGATCGTCGCCGAGCGCTTGCGGCGTACCGTCGAGGAGCGCAAGTTCACCTTCGGCGGGAAGGACATCCCGGTGACGATCAGCCTCGGCATCGCGTCCATCCCGGAGAGCGGCATCACCGACCACGCCGCGTTCCTGGCCGCGGCCGACAAAGCGCTCTATGAGGCCAAGCGCCGCGGCCGCAACCGCGTCTGTCTGCACGGTTCGGAAAAAACGCCCAGGCCCGAGGCTCGACCCGAGGCTCGAAAAGACACCAAGAAATAATGGGCGGCCGTCACCGGAGGCGGGCGAGGGCCAGGAGCATCGCGCCGACGAGACCGATTGCGCCGCCGAGATAGGGCGCGCGCGGATCGATCCCCGCATAGAGGGCGCCACCTAGGATCGGGCCGAGCGCGCGGGCGAGCGCCGACGCCGACTGCAGCGTTCCGAGGGTGAGCCCCTGCGTGGTGGCGCTGGCCCGGCGCGAAGCAAACGCGGGGAGCGTTGGTGAGGTGAGGCCACTGCCGCAGGCGATGAGCGCCGCCGCCGCGAGCAGCGCCGTTTTTCCCCACGAACCGCAGAGCGGCGAGACGCCGAGCAAGGCGAACGCCGCCGCGGTTATTCCAAGGCCGCCCTTTATCAATCCCGCCTCGCCGAAACGTGGGACCAGACGCGAAACCAACCCGCCCTGGACCACGGCGCTGACCACGCCCACCAGCGCAAAGACCCGCCCGGTTCCGGCGTCCGACATCCCAAATCCGTCCGCCGTGAAGAGTCGAAACGTCTGCTCCATGCCGGAGAACCAGAGGTAGAAGATGAAATTGATGGCGATGGCGGTCCCGACCCCGGGGACGGCGACCGCGGCACGAAACGCAATGAGATCGATCGGGACGGCCCGTCGAACGGAGCGCCCGCGGGCTTCCCGGGGCAGCGACTCCGGGAGGGTCCGCAGCGCGAGCAAGAAGTTGATGGTCGACAAGCCCGCCGCAACAAAAGCGGGCAGCGTGCCTTCCCGCCCGAGGACGTGGAACCGCGACAGCTCGCCGCCGATGAACGGGCCGAAGATGAACCCCAGGCCGAAAGCGATGCCGATGATGGCCATCCCGCGCGAGCGCTGCTCGGGCGGCGTGACATCGGCGATGTAGGCCTGGGCAACGGCGATGTTGGCCGTCGCGACGCCGCTCCAGATTCGCGCGGCGAACAGCATCAGCAACGTCGGGGCTAAGCCAAGGAGCGCCATCCCGATGGCCGAGGCCCCGATGCTCCAGAGCAGAACCGGCCGCCGTCCGATGCGGTCCGAAAGGCGGCCCCAGATCGGGATGAAGACGAACTGCATCACCGAGAAGACCGCGGCCGGCAAGATGGCGACGAAGTTTCCGGCTCCGAGGCGCCGGGCCATCCCCGGCAAAAACGGAATTACCAGCCCGAAGCCCAGCAGATCGAGGAAGACGGTCAGGAACAACGTGCCGAGGGAAGCGGCCCGGATCCCTTTGCCGGCCGCCGGCGCCGACGGTGACGCCATCAAGAAGGCTCGCTTCCGCAAGGAATCGCGCGACCGATGGCGACGCGGTTGCGCCGCCACCAGGCACCGCTGGCGCGCGCCTCGGCTGGAGTCGCGAACGCGTATCGCCAATACACGATGCGTACGGCCAACGGGTGCGGCGGCAGAGGTGCGCGGAAGAGAGGCTGCACGGCGGCGGAATCCTCGCACATTCTGCCCACCAGCGCCGTCACGTACGCTGGCTCCCGCCGACGAAAGCCGAGGCCGTAGAACCAGAGCTGGAAATCGACTCGTGGCTGATGCGGGGCCACGAAGTCCGGCGCGCGCCGCACGTCACCGGGCTTGTGCCACAAATCTTGGGGCGTCCAGGCGCTGTCGTCGTCTGCGAGCGCGGCGGGATCGCCCGCGGCCAGCGTCTGGATCTCCGGTTCGATTCGCTCGCGCGTCACCGCGGCGAAAAGGTGGTAGCTGCTGACCAGCCGAAACCGCTCGTTGAGCTCGAAGATCGGGCTCGCCAGCGCCAGCAGGCGCCCCGGCTCGGTGAAGTGATAGAGCCCGTCAATCAGTGAGACGGTCAAGAACACGAAGGCGCCGGCACGCTTCAACCAAAGACGTGGGCCGGGCGGGTGCTGGGTCGCCTCGCCCGCCGGCGGCGCTGGACGCGAGCCCGCGGACTGCAGGCGTGCGGCGAGGTGGCGGAGCGTCGCTGGGAAGGCCGGCGACAGCCGGGCGCGCGCCCATTCGACGTCGCCGTCGTCGAGGAGGAACAGGTTGAGCGCCGCCGCCAGGTAGCAGAAGAATCCATAGTTGGCTGTGGAGGCGTTGGCGATTTGAAAAAGTGAAAGGACGATCGCGACACCGAGCCGCGCGCGCCGGGGCCCGAAGATCGCGAATGGTACGCCGAGCTCGAGAACCAAGGTGGCGCGGCTTTCGAAGTGGTGCCACCAGACGGGAAGGTGGTGCGCGTGGAAGGCCAGCCAGGTCGGCAGCGGCGCCGTCTCGTAGTAGTGGGTCATTGCGCTGCCGTCGCGCCAGTCGCCGATCGGCGACTGCCACTTGGCGAGGCCGGATTCGAAGTAGAGCTTGAACAGCAGCAACCGGAACAGAAAATGGACCGTCGGCGCCGGAGCGTTCACCGGGAGAAGCGCGGCCAGAAGGCCGCATTCGAGGAGCAGATTGTCCCATTGGAACGACAGAAAGTCCCGACCGACGATGGCGAAAGAAAGGTAAAGGGCGGTCGACAGGAGAAAGCAGCTCCGGGAGCGCAAGCCGGCGAGCGCCGCTATCGACGCCGCCGTGCCGACGACAATGCCAACCCAGAGCGCGGCGTCGCCGTGAAACCACCAGAAGACCGTCGGCAGATCGAAGATTGATACGCCGGACTCCGCGCGGACTGCGCCCATGAATTCGCCGAGCGGCAACAGGCCACGGCTGCCGATCAAGATCTGGATCTGCGAGCCCAGCGAGAGCCAGGCGCACAGGGAAATCAGCGCGAACACCCGCGAAAAGAGAGCACCAACGGCTGCTCCCGAGCCGAAGGACCACCACGGCCAACTGACGGTCTTCATGTCTGCGAGACGGTCCGGCCGGCGGTTCGGAGGGCGGCGCGCGTCGTCCGAACGGCGTCGGTGGCCGCTTGTCCTGCCCCCTTGGGGAAATCCTCGTGGCGCCCGGTCAGCACCTCGAGCGATGCGTGAACCGAGGTGGCCAATGCGGCGAGGTCATAGCCTCCTTCCAGGAGCAGCACCAGCTTCCCCGCGCAGGAGCCAGCCGCCAGCTCGCGCACCGCCGATCCCATGGCCGCGAACCCGCGCTCCGTAACTCGCATCTCCGCGAGCGGATCGCGAACGTGGGCGTCGAAGCCCGCCGAGACGATGATCAAATCGGGTGCGAACGCGCGACCCATCGGCAGGAAGAGATCGTGGAACACCACGCCGTAGTCCGCGTCCGTCTGTTCGCCGGGGAGCGGGCAGTTCACCGTTGCGCCACGACCCGCCCCGACACCGACTTCGCCCGCCGCGCCGGTCCCTGGATAAAAAGGATACTGGTGAACGGACATATAGAGGACGTCGTCGCGGGCGGCGAAGATCTCCTGCGTTCCGTTGCCGTGGTGGACGTCCCAGTCGAGGATCAGCACGCGATCGGCCCCGGCGCGCCGGGCGGCCTCGGCCGCGATCGCGGCGTTGTTGAGCAGGCAGAAACCCATCGCGCGGTCGGGCCGTGCGTGGTGGCCGGGCGGCCGCACCAAGGCGAAGGCGTTGTCGGCCCGCCCACTCATCACAGCCTCGACCGCGCCAGCGGCGGCGCCCGCCGCAAGCGTCGCCGCGTCCCAGCTCCCCGGCGACACCGAGGTGTCGGGGTCGAGTTCGGCGTAGTCACCGGAAAGACGCGCCAGAGATGCGCGGTAGGTCGGGTGGTGGACCGCATCGATCTCGGCGTCGGTCGCCGGTCGCGGCGCTTCGATGGCGAGGCCGGCCACGGGCGCACGGCCAAGCTGGCCCATGATCGCGTCGAGCCGCGCAGGCGATTCGACGTGGCCAGGGCCGGGATCGTGGTCGAGAAATCTCGGGTCGGTGAGGACGAGCGTGCTCATGTGGGCCCACTCATGTGGGCTCCGCAATCCCGAGATCGAAGCTGAACACGCTGCCGCCGCCGGGCGCATCGCGCACGCCCACGTCGCCGCCGTGGGCGCGCACGATCTCGCGCACGAAGGCAAGGCCGAGCCCGGTCCCTTTCTCGCGGGTGGTAAAAAATGGTGTGAAGATCTGCTCGCGCAACGCGGGCGCAACGCCGGGGCCATCGTCGCTCACCTCGATCCGGACACCGGTTTCCCGGCGGCGCGCGGCGATCTGAACGCGGCCGTTGCGCGCGGCGGCGACGGCATTGCGGGCCAGGTTCAGAAGCGCGCGCCGCAGCTGCCCCGCGTCTGCGCGCACGCGCAGATCGGCGGCTGCGTCGATGACGATAGCGGCGCCGCCGGGGATCGCGCTCAGCTCGCGAATCTCTTCGAACAGCGGTCGCAGCGACACGGCCTCGAGGTGCGGCGCCGGTCGGCGCGCGAACTCGAGGAATTCGTTGACGACCGTCTTGAGATGGCCGACCTCGCGCTCGATACGCCGGATTTCTTCCAGCCGCTCCGGCTCTGCCGCCAGCGCCTCCCGCAAGAGGCCGGCGTAGAGCTCGAGCCCACCCAGCGGGTTGCGGACCTCGTGCGCGATTCCGGCCAACATCATCTGCGTTCGTTCATCGCGCGCCTTGAGCGCGGCGCGTGTCTCCTCCAGGGTCTGCGCCAGCACCCCGATTTCGTCGCGGGCCTCGATTGGGATGGGCGCTTCGAGATCGCCACGCCCGAGGCGAGCGGCCGCGCCCGCAAGCCGGGTCACCGGACCGGAGATTCGGTGCGCGAGCCAAACGGTGAGGGCCAAGACCGCAGCGAGCGCGGCGAGCCCGGCGAGCAGCAACGATCTCCGGAACGCGGCCAAGGAGGTCTGATAGTCCGCGTTTCCCTCGACGGCTACGAAGCCGGCCAGGTCGCCCGGCTCGCCAACCGCGGCATAGGCGCGTTTATAGGGGATGCCGTCGTGACCGACGAAGAGCGGCGAGGCCGCCGGCGTCCCTCCCGCCGCCCGCCCGATCTCGGTGCGATCCGAGGTGAGCTCGTAAGCGCGCGCGCCGAGGGTCAGCGCGCCGGCCGTGTCGCCGCGCGCATCGAGATCGAGCGTGACCGCCAGGACGCGCCGAACACCCAGGCGCAGGCGCGCCGCCTCCAGGCGCCTGCACACGTTCGCGTAGGTGAGCGACCCCTCGTCGCCCGGCCCGATTGCGCGCAATTGCTCCGGCAAGATTGTCACCGCGATTCCGGCGGCGGCTGTGGCCAATCGCCGCCCGAGCTCGTCGTCCAGAGCCCGCCGCGCCACCTCGTGCGCGAAGAAACCGAACATCCCCAGCGCCGCCACCGTCGGCGCGATTGTCCCCACGAGTAGCCGAACGAGCAGCCTTCGCGATGTTCGCGCCTCCACCAGCCCATTGTGCCGCCAGCGCCCGGCGGGCGCCATGCGGGGGCTGCAACTCAGGCTGCGACCTCCGCTTGCCGCCCAGCGCGGCGGCTTTGGTCGTCCATTCTCCGTCCCGGAACGTCTGTCAGCCGCTGACGCTGCTGACGGCGTTCGCGATCTCATCCAAGAAGCGGCTCGCCCGATCGAGTCCCTTCGGAGCCTCCCGCGCGAGCCTTACCGGATCAAGGTCGCCGTAGCTGTGGGCGATTCGATTCCGAAGCGAAGCCAGGGCAGCCATCGCGGAGGCGGTCTCCGAGGAAATGAGGCCGGCCTTGGCGAGGATCTCGAACGATTCACGATGCGACGTTGGAACCCCAAGGGCCCGTGCTGCGATGAGGTGGGCAGCGAGATCGACGAGGTCCTGAATCAGGAGGAAGATCTGGAAGCTGACAAAGGCCTCGGTGCGTTCGTCTTGAGCGATCTCTTCGGGAGCTTCTGGCAGGGCGCGGCGCACCTTGGCGATTCTGTCCCTGCAGAGCAGCGCCTTCTTGAGGAGGAGCTCACCCAATTCCAGCCTCGACCCGAACGCGGCGACGGGCGGCCTCCGCACAGATTTTCAGGATCGGCTCGAAATCGAAGTAGCCGATCGCGGCTTCCGCCTGGAACCGTGCCCATGTGGCGGGGTCAATTTCAAAGATGGGTATGCCTTCGCGGGCGACGAGGTAACGAAGCACCTCGCCGGCCGTTCCGAGATCGACGACGTGGGCCTCGCGCTGCAACCGCTCGCCGACCTTCGCGCCGACGCCGAGCTGGTCCCAGAAACCGCCGCCGACCACGCCGACGTCGACGTCGCTACCAGGAGATGCGTCGCCGCGTGCGACGGAGCCGAACACGACCACCAGACGCACCTCAGGAACGTCGACGACGGCGTCCCGCAGCTCACGGAGCTGACCGCCCGTCAAAGGACTCACCCGCCTACGATAGCGCCGCGGAGCGCTCGGTGCGAGCAGCACCGTCGGTCGGCGCAGATCCCCACCACGCCGTGCCGGCCACAATCGCGATCGACCGGCAATACCACGGAATGCGCCGTCGAGGCGCGCGGGCTCTAGCGCTTGCTGAACTGGAAGCGGGCGCGGGCGCCGCGCTGACCGTACTTCTTGCGCTCTTTGGCGCGCGCGTCCCGCGTCAGGTAGCCGGCCTTCTTGAGCGCGCCGCGGAACGTGGGATCGATCTTGATGAGGTTGCGCGAGATGCCGTGACGGATCGCGTCCGCCTGTCCGGAGAGTCCGCCGCCGCTGACGTTGACGAACACGTCGAAACGTCCCGAGGTTTCGGTCAGCTCGAGTGCCTGGCGGAACACCATGCGTGACGTCTCGCGGCCGAAATAGTCTTCCAGGGAGCGCTTGTTGATCGCGATCTTGCCGGTTCCCGGCTGCAACCAGACTCGCGCCACCGCGTGCTTACGGCGACCCGTGGCGTAGGTAGCTTTGGCGACGTCAGGCATGGGTTGCGGTTCCTCTGCTTGCGGTTGCTTTGCTCGCGGTTGCTTTGCTTGCGGTTGCTCGGGCGGGGAATTCAATGCGCTTCGGCTCCTGCGCCGAGTGTGGGTGCTCCGCGCCGGCGTAGACCTTGAGCTTCTTGTAGATCTGGCGCCCGAGCGGCCCCTTCGGAAGCATTCCCCAGACAGCGCGCTTGACGAGATCGGTCGGGTGGCGCTTGACCAGCTGCTCGGCGGTCTGCGTACGCAACCCGCCCGGAAACAGCGAGTGGTCGCGGTAAAGCTTCCCAGACCATTTCTCACCGGAGAGGTGGATCTTGCCGGCGTTGATGACGATAACGAAATCACCCGCATCCGCGTGAGCGGTGTAAGTCGGTTTGTGCTTGCCGCGCAGGATGTCAGCGATCTTCGTCGCGGCGCGCCCCAGCGTCTGACCTTCGACGTCAGCCACGTGCCAAGCGTGGGTGAACCCTTCCTTGGCCTGAAAAGTCGGGCGGTTGTGAATGGCGGCTACCGGCATGGAGGGCGGTTTCTACTTGAGCCGGCCGGGTTTGTCAACGCGCCCGGGAGCCAAGATAGGCCCCAATCGCGGCGCAGGCCTTCAGGGTGCGCTCGTCGCTCTCGACGAGCGCGAACCGGACGTAGCCCTCGCCGCCGGGGCCGAACCCGACGCCCGGGGAGACGGCGACCCGCGCGTGCTCCAGAAGCTCAGCCGCGAAGCGCACCGCGCCACCCGCGGCGGCGGCGGCCGGCAGCGGTGCCCAGACGAACATCGACGCGACCGGCAGGGGGACCGCCCAACCGGCAGCGGCGAGCTCGCCACAAAGCAGCGCCGCGCGATGTTTGTAAAGCGCGCGGTTGCCCGCGACGTCCGCATCGCACATGGGCGACAGCGCGGTTGCGGCCGCGAGTTGCACCGGGCCGAAGATCCCGTAGTCGAGATAGCCCTTGATGGTGGCGAGTGCGCCGACCAGCGCGCGGTTACCGACGCAGAAGCCGACCCGCCACCCGGGCATCGAATAGCTCTTCGAGATGGTGAAGAACTCGACGGCCATATCGCGCGCGCCTCGCGCCTGGAAGATGCTCGGCGCGGGGCGGCCGTCGTGAACCAGGTCGGCGTAAGCGAGATCGGAGATCACCCACAGCGATTCGCTCCGCGCGAGCGCCACCACCTTCTCGAAGAACGACAGGTCGACCACCGCGCTGGTCGGGTTGTGGGGGAAGTTGATGATGAGGCCCTTGGGCTTGCGCCGCGAACCGGCGAGGGCCGCTTCGATTTCGGCATAGGGGTCGAGCCCCGGGCCGGTCGCGACGGGCACGGGCTCGCCGCCCGCGATGATCACGCCGAAGCGGTGGATCGGGTAGCAGGGATCGGGCGAGAGCACGCAGTCGCCCGACCCAACGATCGCGAGCAGCAGGTGCGCCAGCCCCTCCTTCGCCCCCAGCGTGACGACCGCTTCGCTCTCCGGATCGAACGTTTGAGCATAACGCCGCCCGTACCAGTCACAGATCGCTCGGCGCACCTCCGGCAGGCCGCGCGAAGGCATGTAGCGCTGGTTACCGGGGCGCTGCGCTTCCGCGATCAGCCGATCGATCGCGGCGCGGGGGCTCGGGCCGTCGGGGTTGCCGAGCCCGAAGTCGAAGACGTCGTGCCCTTCGGCGCGCAGGCGCGACTTGAGATCGTCGACGGTCGCCAGCACGTACGGCGGGAGCGCGGCCAGGCGCGCGAATCGGGCCGCGGACTTGTCGGGGGGGCCGGCCATGACGAGAGCGGCGCGACACTACTTGATCGACGGCGGGTCGGCTAGACGCGATCGGTGTGCGACGCCGCAAACCGCGCCCAGGCCGGCTGGCCAGTTGTCGTAACTGAACATAAGTTCAGTTTTAAAAGATGGCCGTGCGACCAGCCGGGGCTAGACGATCCTGCCCGTGCAGAGCGCGATGGGCAGGCCGCCGTTGCGTAGCGGGTGCTTCGCGTCGATCGAGATGTGAAGTGCGTCCGCGGCGCCGACCAGGCGCTGCGGGATCACGACCGCCGCCTGCCAGCCTCGGAAATGGGCGCGGAGCGCGCGGCCGAGATCGCGCGTGGCACGAACGGCGGCGCGCGGGTCGCCAAGGCGCCGTCCATAGGGTGGATTGGCGATCACCAGGCCGGCGTTTACACCGCTCGGCGGTTGCCAGTCGGCGGGAGGACGCGCATCGGCGACGTCGCGGCACGCGAAAGCGATGTGGGCCCCGAGGCCGGCGCGGGCCGCGTTGTGGCGCGCATTTTCGATGGAGCGCGCGTCGCGGTCGGAGCCGACGATCGGCGCCGCGAGCGCGGACCGGGCGCGCGCGCGTGCTTCGGCGCGCAACGACGCGGTGGCGATCGCTTGCGCGCCGGATGAAAACAGCGGCCACTTTTCGAGCGCGAAATGTCGATCGATTCCAGGCGCTCGATCGAGCGCCTGCAGCGCAGCCTCGATGACAATCGTCCCCGCGCCGCACATCGGGTCTAAGAGCGCGGTCGACGGATCCCACCCGGCCAGCCCCAGCAGACCGGCGGCCAGCGTTTCGCGCAGCGG
>CAAGKR010151485.1_pt1 | contig 25587 bp, 31 predicted proteins | sample 2556971 | NCBI WGS metagenome assembly CAAGKR01 (sample SAMEA5207829, study PRJEB30636) | soil metagenome | biome: forest; feature: boreal; material: soil | place: USA | collected 2011-09 | depth 1 m | reverse complement strand
TACTCATCCACGAGGATGTGCGGCCACTTTTCCTGATAGGCCAGGCGAATGTCAGGGTAAGAACGCAACAACCGGACCGTCCGCAACAACAGGTCGTCAAAGTCCAGTGCGTCCGCCCGGCGTAGCTCCTCTTCGTATTCACGCCACACCCGCGCGATCAGACGACTCGTCGGGTCCGTCGCGAACGAGGCATACCGCTCCATGGTCACGTCGTGGTTCTTCGCGGCCGATATCTGACTCTGTACCTTGACCGCCTTCACGAGCGACTTCTCCGCCCGCGTGAGCTGCCTGGCGACTACCCGCTTCGCTTCGTCCTTGTCGTAGATCGAGAACTGCGAGGTACGCCCGATGAGCTTCGCGTGGGTGCGAAGCACGCCGGCGCACATCGAGTGGAACGTGCCGGCGTGAATCCGCTCCGCGGCCGGGCCGCACAGCTTGTGCAGCCGCTCGACCATCTCCCGTGCCGTCTTGTTCGTCAACGTGATGAACAGAAGGCTCTCTGGGTCTACGCCGCGCAACTCGATCAGGAACGCGCCGCGCCGCGTGAGGACCCGTGTCTTGCCGCTTCCCGCTCCAGCGATCACGAGAATCATTCCCGACGGATGCGTTACTGCCGCTTCCTGCTCGGGGTTTAGTTCCCGCAGCGCCTTGATCTTTCGCGGACGCCTCTTGGACGCCGCGTTAGCACGCCTTCCTTGCGATACAGCCGGTGGTAGAGCACCATCGGAAACCTGCTGGGTTGGTGACATATTTCACCTCCTTTCGAGAATCGGGGCCGTGTTCGGCCGAGGACTCGTGCGCGGGCGGCTAGATGGGCTGCTCGGCCTCGCGGTGCACGGCGCCGAGCTCGACGAGCTTGCCTGCGAGCCGGTCGACCCACGGGCCGCCGCTCAGGGCCCAGTCCGCTCCGTCCTCGCACAGGTCGATGTCGCCGTAGTAGAGCGGCCCTGGTTCCTCGGCTACCAGGCGGGCGACGGCCTGCCTGTCGAGGATCGTGCATCCCTGGTTCTCGAGCAGGCTGATCAGGTGCTCGGGGTCCCGGTAGTCGATTTCGTGTTCGATGCGGTCTGTGCCGAGCTTCAGGGCACGCAGCGCGGGCAGTAGCTCGTTGGCGTGGACGATGATCCGTCCGACGGCCTGCGCGAGCGACTCGGCGCTCTCGGGTCCGCTGATGATCTCCCGCAGGTGGAAGCTGCGGGTCACTCCGACGCGCTTGCGATCGCCGAGGTTGCTGAGGACGACTCGTAGCCACTGGACTCCCCGGATGTGCGATTGCTCGCAGTAGAGGCAGACTCCCTCGGGGATCGCGATCGCGTCTTGAAGCCGGCTGAGGTCCACGAGGTCCGCGAGCGGTACGGGGTCACCCCCGCGAGCCTCGGAGACGTAGGGGCGGACTACCCGGACGGTCGCGGCGTGGTCAACGGTGAACTTGGATGTTCTCATTGGAATTAATTCCTTCTTGTGGTGGATTGGGGTGTCGGCGCGCGGCGGGTTCTGGTGGCCGGTCCCGCGGGCCGGCCGGGCGCTCGGCGCGATCAGGCGGGAGCGGTGTAGACGCGCGAGCGCCACACGCGGACGGTGCGTCCGCCGTTGGTCGGCCTGACCGACCGGCGGTGCGCGGCGGTCTTCTCGATCAGCCCTCGTTGCTGAGCAGCGACCATCAGGGCACTCATCAGGCTCGGCCTTCGCGGAGGCATCGTCAGCACGATCCAGCAGTCATCGACGGTTAGGTCCCGTTTTTGGCTTGCGAGCTCCGCGACACGCTGCAGGGCATCGGTGATCCACGCCTGGTCCCGTTCGCGGTGTGCTGCGGCGGCTGCCTTCGGGTTGATGACGGCGTGCGGTGTGTGTCTCGGCACCGCGATCGCGTCGGTCACAATGCCCTCGGGGCTGCGCCATTGCCCGTCGGTGCCGAGGGTTGCGATCTCCTCGAGCGTGTCCGCGCGAAGCAGGCTCGATCCCCTGAGCAGCACGACCTCTTCGGTGAGCGTGTTGGCGGCGGTCATGGGCGCCGCTCCGGCGCGTCGTTCTCGGCGAGCCCGTCGGCGCAGCAACGGACCAGTTCGGCAATCGAGGTGTGCCTAAACGCGGCGACAAAGCGGGTAAGCCGGGCGCCGCGGGGCTTACCGGCGTGCTGGAGGATGAGTTCTCCGAGGGTGAACGCGGCGTGCGCTTGGGCGACTCTGCCCGCGTCGAGCGTGCCGTCTGACCACTCTTCGAGTTCTTCGATGACCCTCGAGAGGCCGTCTCGCTGTTCCTCGGGCCAGTAGCTCGTAAGCGCCCGCTCAGCGGACACGATCGCCGCGGCGAGCACGCTTTGTGGGATTTGCACCGTCGCCGGCGGCTCCGTGTCTGCGACGTCGGGCGGCTTTGATGCCAGGGCGTTGCCGCCCTGTGGGGGAGGGGTCATGGTGATCCTTTCGTTTCGTGTTCGCGCGATGCGCCGGTGATGGGGTGACGCCGCGCGGCGTTTACGCGGCGCCGTCTGACGGGCGGCGTCGGTCGGGGATGCCCGCTGATCGGTGGGTTAGGCGACGAGGCGTTCCTGGGTGGGCGTGGACGCCCACTCCAGGTATTCCGGGATCTTCTTGGGGAACATCGAGGCGCCGGTCCCGTCGAAGCTGTCGCAGCCGATCGACGCGAAGTAGCGGGCGCGCTTACCTGAGTTGCAGCGTCCGCCGTGTATCCATAGGCCGAGCTTCTTGCCGTGCGCGACGATTTCTGCCATCTCGGCCGAGTGCTTGTAACTGTCTGATCCGCCGATGAACAAGCACCGCAGGCCGGGGGCGCCGAACGGCACGCCGACATCCCCTGAGCCGTCCTGTACGACATAGGCCAATGGCAGGTCAGCCATGATCGGTTGTAGCCATTGGAAGTAGCTGTAGGTCTGCTTGGCGTCCGCCACGACGTCAGGGACGACGACCCACAGGAGGTTCGCGGGCGGCGGTGGCATCATCGGCGGCGGCTCCCCGAACGGGTTGGGCTCCGCTGGGTCGACGGGTTTCGGCCAAGGGATGCCGGCGTGCTGGATGAGCTGGCGCATCGTCGGCAACTCTCCGATCGTCATGCGGACGCTGGCGATCATCCGGTTGTACTTCTCGAAGTCAACGCCATTGAATCCGTCGTTGTCAATGCCAACCTTTATGCCAGCGGCGAGTGTGTCACCAAGGCGAGAGAAGTCGCGCGGCTGCAGTAGCCGTCCGAGGTTGGGGTGATGGTGCGCTATGACTCTCGGCAAAGAGCCCGCGTGCAAGAACAGCAAAGGGCCGTCCTCCTTCCTGCCCCGGCTGTCCGGGGCGTGTGTGCGAGAGGACCGGCCCCGGCCCGCGGCTGGGGCCGGGTGCTACCTCACAAGCAGCGATTCACCTACGGGGTAGGCGACGCATCCGAGCAGGGCTGCTCGGACGGTGATTCAGGTACTTATGCGGCCGGCGGGGTCGATCCCCGCGTGAAGGTCCGGGCCACTCGAGGGCTTCAGGACGACATAGCACCAGTCTGTCGGTAGCCCTCCGTCAGCGAAAGCGAGAGTCGCTGAGCGCGACCGGAAGCGGCGCATCAGGTCGGCGAGCGCGAGCGCCTGCGCATCGGTAGGTGGCTTCTGCTCCGGTGCGGGCGGAGTTACTCTGAGGTATTCCGCCCACCGGATGACGTCGTTGATGATCGCCCCGGCGCGCGCGTCCCGCTCGTCCGGGTCGGCGATTCCCTCGGTGCCGGAGAGCAGTAGTGCGTGGAGCGCGCCGTACTCGTGCGATTGGAGGGGCATGGGGTCTGGGAGCTCAGCGATCATCACAGTCGATGAAGGGCTGCTTGTCGTGGTACTCGGAGGTGTGGATGTGCTGTCGGCGCTCGCGGGCGGGGCATCCGTCCCGGTGTGTCTCCGGTTGAGGTCCGTGGTAGCCATGAGGCTCCTTTCTGTGTAGGTTGTTCGGGCTTTGGGCTGGCGCTCAGCCGACTGTTGCCGGGAGCGCCGGGTCCTCACTGCCGAGCCGGGCGTGTGGGTTGCCGTTCGCGCGTAGCGCCTGTTCGATCGCTTCGTTGACCTCGCTCATCACTTCGGGTGTCCAGGCCCGCGGGTCCGTCTGGTAGCCGTAAACCTCCGGTCTCAGCAGTCGGTGAAGGGCGAGCAGCGGATCGCCGCCGGCGTGGGCATAGATGTCGCCGACGAACTCGTGGACTTCCCCGGCGTCAATTACGATCGCACCGCTAGCGAGTGGTGTTTCGTCGTGTTGCGTGTCGAATAGGCGCAGCAGAACGTTCATGCTGGGTGTGCGTCCGACGGTGACGCGCCGTAGCTGGTCGAGGCCGAGCGCTCTGATTTCGCGGTCGTCGATCTGTCGGCCGTAGAGGGATGTGTCGGGTTGGGACATCGAGTCTCCTTCGTTGGTGTGAGTTGGCTTCCCCGGTGTTGTGTCTGCGCGGGGTGCCGGTGTGGCGGCGGCGTGTTAGAGGTTCTTCTTGCGTGCCGCGCGTTCGGCGGCGGCGAGGTGCTCGCCGACGTCGCCGTCGGCTTCAATGCACTTCTGGAACGCCTCGCCGGATCGTTCACGTAGGCTCTCGATCGAGTCGAGCAACTTCGGGGCGCCCATCGCGCCGTAGTTACGCATCCATGGTTTCGCCGCCTGCGCTAGTTCGGTCGCGGCGGTGGGTGCCTTCGCGGTAAGTGTGTCCGCCACACCCCGACGTGGGTTGGCTGGGGAGGGCTTGTCGGCTAGGGATCTCAGCCGTCTGACCTGCGGGAATCGGAGGGCGCCGCTGTCCTGGATGCCCCAATGGACGAGCTCGACAACACGCCCGACGAACTCGTGCGGGTGCTCCCACAGTTCGCGGCGTAGCTGATCGTTCATCCCGGCCGCGCGGCCGTCATAGACACGGCCGTCGTCGTGACGCAGCCTGAAGCACACTCCGCCGACCGCCCAAGGCCGGGGTTTGCCGTCCACGATCGGGGCGTATCTGCTGCCTGGCTCCGGCTCGTAGATGCCGGTGCATTCGGCGTCTACCGTTTCCTTGGGCTTGATCTTCACCCATCCGCCGTTGCGGGCACAGCAGCGGTAGGTGCTGTCCTTTCGCTTGCAGACGACACCCTCGAACCCGAACGCGAGGAGAGCTTCAAGGCCCTCGTCGGTCGGCTTCTGAGTCGCGATGAGCGTGACGTTGCCGTCGGTGGCGGTCTCGATGCCGTCGCACATCTCCTCGAGTAGCGCGCGGCGCTCTGATAGCGGGAGGCGTCGAACGTCCCGCCCGGCGACCTGGAGAACGTCGAACAGCACGTAGGTGAGTGGAGGATCATCGGGCGTCGGGTGGTGCTGAAAACCGCCTGATGTTTTGGAAAGGATCGACTGTGCACGGTTCCACTGTCGTGCGCTGCGCAGATCGACTATCTCACCGTCGAGGATCGTGCCCGGCGGGAAGCGTTCCTGTAGCGCTTTAGCGATGTAGGGAACCTGTGTGACCATGTTCCCTCCGCGGGTCCACATGACGACTCCATCCAGGACACCGCTCAGGATGCGCCAGCCGTCGTACTTCAACTCCATCCACCATTCATCTCCGGTGGGTACACGCGCCATTGGCTTTGCCAACATCGGCTCGGGTAGCAACACAAGGACTCCTTTCTTTCGCGCGGGTGCGCGGGTATGTGCCCGGTCCGCGCGGCGTCGAGTCCCCGAGGGGACAGGGCGCCGCGCGGCCATTGGGCGATCTAGCTCGCGGGGTTTTGCGCGAGCGTTGGGCCGGCTAGTTGTTTGAGCCGACGAGCGCCTGGCCGTTGGCCTCGGCGCCTGTTGGTGTGCCGGTGGCGGAAGCGCCCGCCTCGACCGCGGCGCGGAGCGCCGCCATCATGTCCGGCTCCGCCTCTGCCTCTGCCGTCGGGGCGCGCTTTGGGATCGGCGTGCCGTTGCGTGCCGCCTCGATTGCCTGCTGGCGGACACTGACGGCCTCATCGGTGGCCGCCGCGAAGTCGAACTCCTTTGGCAGCTGTTCCAAGAGCTGTATGGCGAGTTCGATTTCGGCGTCGGCGACCTCGTGGTCGACGAGCCGGTACGGGGCGGTGTCTCTGATCTCTGACTCGTACAGCAGGACGCTCGCGATGAGCATGTCGTTCACCGGGCGGATCACGACAAGCATCTCGCGTCCGCGCGGCGCCCACTTCGCGACGGCGATCTTGCCCGCCTTCTGGAGCGCGGCGTACAGCAACTCGACGGCTTTTCGTGAGCCCTTGACCTTCTTGTCAGGGCTCAGGTAGAACAGTCCGGACGTGCGCTCGACCGGGATCTCCTCCGGGTCGCGCAGCGCCTCGATGGCGATGGTGTCCGATGCCCCGGCTTCTTCGATCGCTTCCAGCGCGTCACCCTCCAGGACGACGTATCCATCCTCGCCGTCAGGGACGCCCTTCACGACAGTGGTCGTGCCGTCGGTTTCTCCGGCCTTCTCCATCTCCTGCGTGAGTCGCGTGAAGCCCTCCACGCACACCGTCTTGCGCACGAACGGTTCGTGGTGGCAGGCACACAGCTCCGTCAAGCCCTCCCTTCCGCGGTAGCTCTCCGTGCCCTTGGTCAGCGACACTTGGGCCTGCAGAAATGCGTTGAGGTGGAGCGCTCCGCTCCACGTTGGTCGAGGGGCCATTTGGCCCTCCCTTCGTTTCCGGGGTGCCGCGCCGCGTCGCGACGAGACACCGGGTTGATCGCGTCCACGCCAGCGCCAGCGCCGTTTCGGCGATGGGTGGCGTGTCGGTCAGTGCGCGCGTTGGCGCACGACCGCTTGCTGGGCGCCTGCCATCAGGGCAGGGCGCCGTGCCCGGCTCACCTGCGCCGGGTGTCCCCGAACGTGTCACTCACCATTCGGGGCAAGTTCACGCACGGCTAAACCCCCTGCGCGACGAGCGCACGGTCGAGGATTTCGGCCTCGACTCCTGGGGTGAGACTGTTGCCCGCCAGGCGCATCCGATCGCCCTGGGTGCCAGTCAGGCGGTACGGAATGACCCGGAAGGTGCCGTCTGGCTGCGGGACGAGGCGTTGGTGAATGCCCATGACACGGGCACCCTCCTCCGTGGTTGTCATCCTGAACTCTGCGTCCTCGACGCTGTAAGGCAACTCGCCTTCAGGTCGAAGCGTCCCGTAGTTTTCGGCTGGCATCCGGGTCGGTGAGGGTTGCGTGCCGGCGTCCACGAAATCGGCCTGCCGTGTCCCTCCGGCCCGGACGAGCGCACCGTGCGGCGGCTCGACGAGGGCGTGCCGATCGACTGCTGTTTGCGTTCGGAATGGGTCGTGGCTGGCGTTGGCGGTCACGATCGACCCGCCGTAGTAGCTGGCGATCACGGCCTCTCGTGGAACCCTGACTACCGCCTGTTGGCTGACGCCGTACTGGCCGCCCGCGGTCAGTGTCCCCAGCGGCTGCTCGCTTACCTCGCGGACGTGCCCGCCGCGATCGGTGCCGAAGTTCGCGACGGCGAACGCTTCGCCGTGGATCGGCAGTCCTGCACCGGGTGGGACGACGAGCGCCTTGTCGAGCGTGGCGCTCACGACGGGTGCGGGCTCCTCGAGGCTCCACGCGCGCGCGTACCCTGGCCGCTCAAACGTGTGACCAGCAGCCTGTACCAGCATCCCGGAGAGGCCGGGCGTTGGCTCCATCTGCTCGGCGGCGTGATCGCGGCCGAACAGGACCCCGAGGTGGTTCCCAGAAGCGCAGAGGGTTTGCCACGGGTCGGTGATCGGCGCGGTGTCCGCGTGATTACGGAGCGTGACTTGCTGAGCGTCACGAGGCGGAGCCACAAGCGCCATGTCGTGGCGGCCGGTCTGTGTCGGGTAGGGCATCCAGGCCGGAGCCGGGGCGTCGCGTTGTGGGTCGTTCAACCGGGAGAGGCGCGCGAGATGCTCGGCGTGCCAGCGGCGCAGACCCACTTCGATGCGGCGCATCGTCGCTGGTGCGAGCGGCTTGGTTCGATCACCGATCCGGGTGCCCCGCCGCTCCCATTCGATCGCGGCTGCCGCCGGGATGATGTACGGCACCGCGATGGTCTTGATGCTCCGCTCGCGGCAGACCGAGCAGCTGTAGTAATACTGGCCGGTGCGCGGCCCGTACTTGCCTACAGGCCCGGCCGGTGTGGCGCGCTTGAGTGCCTTCGCCTTCCACGTCTGCAGCCCGAAGACGTCCGCGTCGCACCGCAGGCAGCGGCATATGGGACGGAAGTCAACGTCGGGCTTTGGGGTGCTCTGGCGGGTGACGAGCAGGTACAGCCGGTCGCGGGACTGCGGCGCTGCGCCCCATATTGCGCTGTTCGCACAGATCGCTTGGACTCGCCAGCCCAGCTTGTCCCACTCAGCGACGTAGCGAGCGAACGCGGCGGCCTCGCGTACCATGTCTACGACCTGCTCCATGATGATCGTAGTGAGGTTCGGCAGCGCCGAGGCGAACCTCATCGGGCACCACACCGTCGCACGGCTTCTTCCGATGCCCTGTTTGGGGTCAAACGGCCCGAGGCGGCTTACCTCCTCTTGGTGGTTGCGGGACAGGCTCCAGCCGTCGCACTCGGGTGAGGCGCACAGCACTGTCGCCTGCCTCACCTGGGCTGGTAGCTTGCGGGGATCGGCGATCGCGAGGTCGCCGATCAGGTGGTCTACGTCGGGGTAGTTCGCGCCGTGGTTTTCCACGGCGCAGGTCCAGTGGTTTGCGGCGAGGACCCCGTTGCCGCCGATCATCTCGGCGGCAATGAGGTCTCCTCCGCCTCCTGCGAACAGGTGAATCGACTCGAATCGAGTCATAGATGCTCCTTCCTTTGAGCTGTTGCGCTTTGCCGCGTGTCGGGGTGCGGTCAGATGAGGGCGAGCTGCGCGCTGTTGGCGCGTGCGGTGTCGCGTCGTGTCTGGCGCCGGCGCTCCGTACCGGAGGCGAGACGGTCCATCGGGTCGGGCACGAACTCCGGGTCGGTTTCCGGCATGTCCGTGAGATCGCCGACTGTGAACCCGGCCTTTTCGAGTTCCTTCTCGGTGCATAGCAGTCGCTCGCGGTCCTCGCGCTCGTCGGTGTTATCGCTGTCGTGGTCGTGTACCTGTTCGTAGGTCATCTGTTGCTGCCTTTCCTGTTGTGTTGTGTTGATGGCCCGCCGAGGCGGGGGTGCTGCGCGTAGGAGCGCCGGGATGCCTGGCGTTCCTGGTGAGATGGGTCAGCGCCGCATCGGCGGCGCATCGAGGGCGGGGATGGCGTCGGTGCATCGCTCGCGCACGTACTCGCTGGCGATGCGAAACCACTCCTTCGAGGCGACCAATGCGTCGCGGGTCGGTCCGCCCTTCACGAGTGACGCCAGGTCGTAGATCGTGCCTCCCGCTTCGCAGGCGTGGCAGAACCACACGTACTCGCTGACGCTGCAGGACGCTTCTGCGTCCTCGTGGCTCGGGACGGGGCAACGGATCTTCTTGGCGTGCTCGGACAGGTCGATACCCGCGAGCAACGGGAAATACACCGCGGACGGGATCAGCCGGTAGGCGTCGTATTTGCGGCTGCGCAAGTCCCGTTTGCGGACTGGTTGGCTGCGCGGCGCGTCCTCGAGCTCGCCGACGAGCTTCTGCGGGTCATACGGTGGCAGCCACAGGTCCAACCGCACGATCCGTGCGTAGCGGCCTGTCTTGCCGTTCCTGGTGCCGGCGAGCCTGAGCACCCGTGCGCGCTCCTGGCAGAGCTTGTCCGCGATCGTCGCTCCGGCGGCGGTGTTGCCGAGGTGGTGGATGAGTCGCAGGTTCCATCGCTCGATCCACTCGACGGTCGATGCGTGAGTGACCACTCGCCCGGTCTGTAGGTCGCGGTATCCGACGAGCTGGAAGTGCCCTTTGGGGCCTTTGGGTTGTCTGACCTCGCGCGCGTTGACGTACTCGCGGCCCGCGTGATCGGTGACGGTGCGAGCGGGCACCGCACGATCGAGCAGCCACACGAGGTGCCGGTGCCGGTCGCTGGGACTGTCGGATATTCCGCCGGCTGACTCGACTTCGAGGTGCGCGGGGAACCGCGCGAGCAGCGCGTCAACCTGATCCTGGTGGCCGGGCGCGTCAACGTCCATCCATAGACACCGGGTCCAGTGGACTTCCTCCTTCCCCGCGGCGCGCGCGATGCGGGGAGTCATCCCGACGAAGACCTCGTCGCCTTTCGCGTGGTGCTCGGCGGCGAGCGCGAGCAGCGGGGCTCGCCATTGCTCACCGCCGCGTCCACCACCGGGCAGGAAGTGGTCTGCCTGTTTGCGGGTGTAGATCCGCAGCTTCCCTCCCTTCGCGCGACGGCCCGCGGCCAACTCGACGTAACCGTTCGTGTGGGCGTGAAGGAACGCGAGGTGAATCGCGCGGTGCCGGCTCGCCGAGCGGTCGGTTTGTATCTCTTGCCCGTCGGTGCGGCGGACTGTGATCGGCAGCATCGCCTCGCCGAGGTCCGGGGGGTGCGTGACCCGCGGGCGGTCTGCTGGTGCGGTCGGTGTCATTGCTATCTCCCGGTGTCGTGGTGGGTGTGTTACGCGGCAACCCTTTGGGGCTCGGGTGTGACGGCCGCGCTACTCCTTGCGTTGGCGAGGGTCAGGACGTGCTCGAACCACGCGGCCTCGGCGGCGAGGTCGCGCTCTGCGGCGGGTGTGACGGCGGCCCACGCGGCGTGCTGGCGGATCGTTTGGATCGGGACCCTGGTGGGCTTCGGCAGCGGGTTCGGGTTGGGGTGCTCCTCGCGGCGTCCCTGCGCGAATGCTGTTTGGCACGCGGCGTAGTTGACGGCGAGCGCTCGCGCCTCCTCGACCTTTTCCTGGTCGCCGAGGAGCCGGTCCACGAGCACGCCGGTCTTGACCTTCGTGCTGCCAGCCGGCACGTCGTAGACGACCCACACGCCGTTCTCGTCAACGGCGAGGAGCACGAGCCGGCGGCGTCCGCTGGGCGCTTTGTAGGAGACGATCAGACCGCTCGCGGATATCTCCGGCTGCTCGGTCTTCTCGGCGGGCGCTGTCTCGGTGGGCTGGGCGGTCATAGTCCCACGACCTCTGCGGGCGCCCGGCCCAGCGCGACGGCTATCCCGGCAGCGTGCTTGCAGGCGATGGTCTGTTTGCGCCTCGTGCAGCCGTGGTGGGGCTTGTAGCCGAGCAGCCGGTTGCCGTGGCAACTGTCGTTGATGCCCGCGTCGTGCAGGATCGAGCTACGGCTGACCCCGGGCCGGCACCGGACTGCCGTGTCGATCATTTCCCGGAGCTGCTTGTTCGCGACGTGGGTGCCAGTTGCGAGGCCGTTCCACTCGTCGGCGGTCAGCGCCGGGGTTTCCTCGCGGCGCTTGAGCTCGCGGCCGACTTCGAGGGTGACGACGAGCGGGTGCAGCTTCAGGGTGTCGCTGATCGCCTCGGTGCTCTCGCCGTCGTCGTAGAGTGCCATTACGGCGGCGAGTACGTCCAGTTCCAACCGGACGGGGAGGCTTTCCAGGTGCTCCATGAGTTCCTGTGCCTCGTCGGTGAGGGGTACTTCTGAGGCGGCTGGTCGTGCCGCCGGCGGGGCTGTTGTCAGTGTGGCCATCTGTTCCTCCATGTGCCTTTCATCAGTTACTTGTCGTGGCGCGTGACGTCGCGCCCCCTAACGAGTTGCGTAAAGCTCGGGCGCCACCCCGCCGTCGCCGAGACGGGTCGGAGTGGCGCCCGTGGGTGGCTGCGGCGCTGGTCAGGCGCGATCTGAGCGAGCCCCTTCGCCTGGCGCTCGGGCCGCCGGGTTCTCGCCGGTTGCGGCGGGGCAGTCCCGGCACCTGCCGGCCCGCATTGACCGCCCGCCGCCTTCCCGCGGGCGTCGCCGCGGCCACCGCTCCGTGAAGCGGCCCCTCATCGCTTGGGCCCAGGTGGTGACGCGCAGACTGCGCGGCAGCCGCTGCTTGAGCCAACGCGCGATCGCCTGAGCCCAGCCGGGGAATTGCCCGTCGCGGTGGCGGCACCAGAGCAGCCAGACAGCGAGCCCGAACGCGAACGGCGCGAGAAGCACCCCCACGATCACGGCTAGCGCGAGCGGGTACAGCACGAGCGCCAGCGGGAACGTGAACAGGCGCACTAGCGGCCCGAAGTCCTGCTGGCTGACGGCGCTCAGCAGGGCCAGGCCGATGATGATGCGTCGGAGTTTGCGCATCGGATGGTCCTTTCTCCCGCGCTAGGCGGGCGGGGATGACCGGGCCGGAATTGGGCTCGGCCGCATTGCCGGCGGCGTGCTGGCGTCCAGGGGTGGGCGCGCAGCGGTGTGGAAGCCGCCGGGTGGGGGTGACGCCGCGCGGGGGCGGCTAGAGCATCAGGCCGCGGCTGTCCAGGAGACGGCCGCTGGTGGCTGCGTGCTCTGCTCGGCGTTCGCTGTTCTCGCGGTCGGCCGCCTCTTGCAGCCGGCGGACACAATCCTCCTTCACTTCGAGTGCGAGCTGGCGCATTTCGTCGCTGACGGGGCTCATGGCTACTTCCTCCTGGGTCGTTAACTGAAGAGAGCCCCGGACAGGGGCTCACGGTGGTGGTGCTTTGCGCCCCCGCGACTGCGGGGTTGCTGCCTGGAGACGGCGCCCGTCTACGGGAGTACCGTCACCGCGATCGTGAACTGGCCGATCTGGAAGCAGCCGGCGCCCGCATTTACGATCCGAGAACGAACGGACGGGTTGACAGGCGCCGGGGTGAACTTGCCTACGGCGCTGAAAACGTCTCCCAGGCTGCGCAGCGCAGCGTGAAAAACGGGTACAGGGCGGCCGTTCTGGTCGATGGTCTCGATGTCTACGGTTGCTGTCGGTGCTGTGGTCATCGGTGGGTCCTGCCTCTCGGTGTGTTGGTGGTTGGGTGCCTCTGGCGCGGATGCGGGCAGGGGCCTACGCGTCGGCCGCACCAGGCGAGCCGACGTGAAGCTGGGACTGCTGTGGACTGGAGACCCGGCGGGTAGCGGGTAGCGAGTGGCGGGCGGAACAGGACCGTCGTGGGTTGGGGATGGGGCGTCCACCGGGCGCGGCACGGGCTGGGCGCCACAGCGGCGGTGGACGGACGGGCCACGGCGGTCGGGTGCCCGGGTCAGGCTGCCTTGGCGATCTCCGCGCGTGTCTTCTCGCGGAACCGAGCGTGTGCTCGGCGTCGCCCTGCTGCAGTGATCGGACGGCAACGTCGAGCAGCGACGCGCCGACGGTGGCGGCGAGTGCCTGGATCGCGGCGGTCCTCGCGATGTCGCCCCAGTCGGTGTCCTGGCTGCGCGGGCAGCGGCACGGCGGGCCGCGGCGAGCTGGCGTAGCTCGGCGGCCTCCTCGACGGCAGCCGAACGGTCGTGGCCGGTGAGGGCGAGCATGAGGGCTCTCCCCGGACGATCGAGACGGTGCGTCCCTCCGTCGAGGCGCTCCATCCGTAAGAGGCGCTGTGTCGTTCGAGCATCACGGGTTCTCCTTTTTGGTTCGGGTTGACGTGGGGTGGCCGTCGCCAGCCGGGGTGCTTCTCAGGCCGCGATGGCGTGCTGGTCGGGTTGCGCGGCGTAGTCCAGGAACAGATCGCGCAGGGGGCGGGTCTTGCAGCGCGGGGTGCCGTCCGTGTCGGCGGCCGGTCGCACGGCGATGAGTAGCTCGCGGACAGGGCTGAACGAGCCGAGGTAGTCGATGGGATCGCCGGCCGCGGGGCGTCGCGCGAGGACCCGGCCGAGTACCTGGTCGAGCGCCCACGGGTGTAGGCGCTGCGCAAGCGCGTCCAGAATCGCCGTGTCGAAGTCGCCCGTCGCGATGCCTTGCCGCTCGCTGATGACCATCCCGCCAGGCTGGCCGTAGCGGCGGGTGGTCACTGTGACCACCACATCGGCTGAGTCGGCGGACGGTGCGTCTGCTGAGGCGAGCATGGCTGCTCCTTTCAGTGATTGATGGATGGGTCGGGCACGTGGTCCGCGCGAAGGGCGGACGTGCCGGGATCGCACACCGGGGAGGGGTTTGTTGCAAGGCGCACAATCAGGGGGAGGTCAATGCACGAGGGGCCACTTAGGCTCATCCCGTGGGTTGCAGGCAATGGGCAGCGACGTCGGGGCCTCGGGGTGCGGGACGATGCGGCTGCGCACGGGAGGCGGTGAAGCGTCGGTCCCGGTTAGATCACTGCACGAGGGGCCACGGGCTACAGGCGGCGAGTGGCGTTCAACGGGCAGCGGCACCGGGGCTCAGCGCGCAGGGCTCACGGCTGCTCTGACGGGAGAGCGAGGGGCCAGTCCCGACAGCTGCGGGAGCGACAGGAGAGCTATGACTACCGGGTGCTACGAGCCCCGTCATGCGGGGGAGGCCAGGACAAAAGTCGAGACCACGAAAGAAGAGGGGAACGTATCAGCCGGGTGTGGGTGAAACACCGGGTACCCCCCAGAGAACAGGGAGCCACACGACCGGCAGGGGCAACCGAGGATCGGAGCGTGGACCGCCGAGCACACCCAGCCGCAGACCCGGACAGACACGCACCAGGGAGAGGACCCACAAGACCGCAGGTCAGCATGCACACCCACAGGCCGACCGGACCAAGGCAAGAGACCTCCCGGTCCCGACCTATATCCCGTCACCGTGTCCTACTCCGCCGCGTATCGCGCCCCAGGCCCCGCCGTTGCTGGGTTTTCCGTGCTCCGGCGGTCTCCGAGGCCCCCCCATTCGCGGCCGACTAGCCGCCCCCTGCCCGCTACCCCGCCGCGTATCGCGTTTCCCGCTTACACAAGCCGGATTCGTGGCATGGCCGCCCGGCATTCGCGGCGGACTAAACGGTATTCACGGCGGACTTTCCGCCGTCCACGGCAGCGCGACCATTTGTCGGTCCAACCCGCCTGGTAATCACGCGCGTCCCCGATCGTTGGGGTGGCATCGGCCGTGTCGCTCGGCGCCTGGGCACTTGTGGTCATGCTCGACGACACGCTCGTGGTCGAGGAGCCGGCGGCCCGCCGCTACCGAGGCTGCTCAGAGAGCCAGTCGTCGAGATCGAATAGCAGCGCCCGCTTCATGGATTAGCTCGGCTGCAGGAGGCGGACTCTGAGGCGAAGCGTCAGACCGCAGAGCGCGTAGATGATGGCGATGCTGATGAGTGTGAACTTGATGGCCGAGCAGACGGCCGCGAACGGTGGAGCGAAGCTGCCGCCGTTGCCGGCGAGTGTGAGTAGGAGGGCGACGTTTTCGGTCGCGTCGAACATCGCGGCAGCGAGGGCGAAGAACGGGACGACGACGCCGATGGCGGCAAGGCGCGTCCAGCCGCGTGCTCGCGCGGTGTCTCGAACGGCGAAGCCGGCGAGCGCGAAGAACAGGCCGTAGGAGAGGATGTAGGCGTAGTCGAGCAGCAGCGAGAGATGCGCGGCGCTGCTGCCTTTCGCTCCCCATTCGGCCATGATCTGCGCCGCGTGCGACTGGCTGCCGGCGAACTCGAAGTTGAGGATCGTCGGCCCGTGCGAGACGTGCGAGGGGTCGATCAGTTCGAGGATCACCGTGAACGCGACGGTGGCGATCCCGAGCACGATCAGGGCTTGCTTGCGACGTAGCGGGGCGATCGTCACGCGGCTAATCCCTGCTCAGCTCTCGCCGTCGCGATAGTCGACGGGCCCCTGGTCGGGGCGCACGAGCAGGTCCACCGCATCCTCGGGCTGCGGGCTGTACGGGGCGGGAGGGCCTGGTACGTGGCCATTGTTCACGTAGCCTACGTCGAGCGAAAGGGGAGCTGTCACCCGACCGAAGTCCGAGATGACCGCTGGGCCGTTGGTGCCGCGGATACGATCCGGACCATGCCGGTCGATCTTCCTGTCGGCGAGCCGCTGAATTGGACCGCGGCACAGCCACCCGAGCGCCCAGAGCTGCGAGGCTCGCGCGTCCTGTTGCGCCCGATCGACGCCGAGGGAGATGCGGGGCCGCTGTATGCGGTCTCGCACCCGCCGGACGGCGATCCGGCTGTCTGGACGTACCTGCCCGACGGTCCTTATGAGAGCGTTGAGCACCTGCGCCAGACGCTCGGCTGGGCGGAGACCTCGAGCGATCCTCTCTACTTCGTGCTTGTGCGTCTCGCCGACGAGCGCCCGCTTGGCTTGGCGTCGTACTTGCGCATCACTCCAGAGTTCGGCGTGATCGAGATCGGCCATATCTGGTTCGCGCCCGAGTTGCAGCGCACGACCGCTGCGACCGAGGCGATCTACCTGCTCATCAGCCACGCCTTCGACGATCTCGCATATCGGCGAGTCGAGTGGAAGTGCAACGCGCTCAACGCCGCTTCTCGTCGCGCGGCTGAACGGTTCGGGTTCATGTTTGAGGGCGTGTTCCGCAAGCATCAGATCGTCAAGGGCCGCAACCGCGACACCGCCTGGTACGCGATCACCGACGATGAGTGGCCGGCAATCCGCGCCTGCTTTCGGGCCTGGCTTTTGTCCGAGAACTTCGACAGCGACGGCCGGCAGATCCGTTCCCTGGGCGAACTGACCGCACGAGCACATGCCTGAGGGGCGAGGGGTGACTCATCTCGTGTTTCGCAGCGCGACCGACCGGGACATCGAGCAAGTGCTCGCGTTGTGGAACGCGGCGGGGAGCGCTGAGACCGTCACCGACACGCGCGAGGGCGTGCTCGGCCTGCTCAACGCTGATCCCGAGGCCCTGCTCGTCGCGGAGTCAGATGGCGGTGAGATCGTTGGGGCGTTGATCGCCTCCTGGGATGGGTGGCGGGGCAGTTTCTACCGGCTCGCCGTTCATCCCGACCAGCGACGACAGGGAATCGCGACCGCCTTGCTGCGTGAGGGTGAGCGTCGTCTGTTGGCACGCGGCGCCGCCAGGCTCACAGCGATAGTCACCGACGACGATCCCGATGCGATGAGCTTCTGGACGGCGACGGGATACGAGCGCCAGCAGAGCCGAGCCCGGTTCGTGCGCAACGTCGAGTGATCCGCTGGGAAGCGTGGGCGTGCCCGCGGCAAGATCGTCCCGGTGATCGACCGTCCTGCGCGCCGGATCAGGGCAGCTCTGCCTTGACAAGCCGCAGCCCCACGTCGAGCGTGTCAAGCGTGCGCAGGTGTCCGTAGCGCCGGTCCCACTCGCCGCTGTCAAGGTCGTGGCGTAGCCGGTCCAAGCTGTTCTGGATGACTGCGGGTTGCAGTCGGTGCCAGGTGGAGGAAGCGCGGCGGACGTTCGGGTCGAGGTGAGCCTCGGGCTGGCTCCAGAGCGCGACGAGGAATCCATCCGTGCAGTCGGCCGGCACAGGGACCGTCTCGACTTCGACGTTGGGAAGGACGGTTTGGAGGTGCGCGATCGTCGGGAATGCCTTGCGGTCGTGCTCGATGATCTCGGGCAGGTAGTGGCGGCAGAGCCACATCTGCTCGGTCATGTCGAGGTCGAGGGTGAGGAAGGCGATCCGCTTGCGAGTGACGCGGAGAACCTCGGTGAGCCCGCGATCGACGTCATCCCAGTGCTGCATCGTGAAGACGCCCATCGTGGCGTCCACGCTCTTGTCCGCGAGCGGGATGGCCTCGGCGACTGCCTGGATCGCCGGGGCGGCGTCCGCATGGCGCTGGGCGATCATCACCGGGGATGGCTCAACCGCGATCACTTCGCGATCCTTCGGCTCATAAGAGCCGGCACCCGCTCCGATGTTCAGGACGGTCTGTGCGTCACCAAGAGCTTCCCAGATCGCCGCCTCGAACCGCGGATCAGCACGCCGAACGTCGCTGTAGCTGACACCAATGCGGTCGTAGGCGGGAGCGCTCTCTGTAGTCACGGGCGGGTGGGGTCGGTCACACGACTCTCTCGAAGCTGGCTCATCGTGAACAGCGCGCGCAGGTCAAGACCCTCGGCAGCGAGGTTCTCCCGGCCACCGGCCTCACGGTCGATCACGCACAGCGCCGCCGCGATATCGGCTTCGCTGTCGCGTAGCTGGCGGCAAGACTCGATCACCTGACCGCCGGTGCTCACCACGTCCTCGATCACCGCGATCCGGCGTCCGGCGACCTCGCCGCCCTCGGCCAAACGACATGTTCCGTAGGTCTTCGCGGTCTTGCGCACGAACACGCTCGGCAGCCCCGACACCTGGGAGACAATGACGGCCAGCGGCACACCACCAAGCTCAAGACCAGCAAGCAGTTCCACCCCAGAGGGCAACAGGCCGACCAACTCCTCGGCGATCTCGCGCAGCAGTCGAGGGTCGGACTCGAACAGGTACTTGTCGAAGTATTCGCTGCTCGTCGCTCCCGAGCGTAGCCGGAACTCGCCCGTGAGGCGGGCTCGCTCGTAGATGCGGTCGCCAAGCCCGGACACAGTGAGGCAGCTTATTCGCCGGTTCCCTTCCCGAAGGTTCGCGCGCGCTTCTCGGGGCTCGCCGCAACCGGCCCGGTTATCAGCCCGAGCAGGGGTGGCAGTCCATCGAGCGATCCCAGCGGCTCGGCACCGGCTTCGCTCAGCGCCCGCGCGTCGCTGTCGGCGGTGTAGCCGATGGCGCGCATCCCGGCCGCGACCGCGGCTTGGATGCCGGATGGGGTGTCCTCGACTACGGCGCAGGCGCCGGGCTCGACTCCGATCGTGGCTGCCGCGTGCAGGAACAGGTCGGGCGCCGGCTTGCCGTTGGCGACCGAGTATGCGGAGAACCGGACGTGATCCGGGAAAAGATGATCGAGTCCGGTGAGCGCGAGCGAGAGCCGCGTCTTCTCCAGCCCACCCTGGGAGGCGACGCAGACCTTCAGCCCAGCGGCCTTTATTCGCCGTACCGCCTCGGCGGCGCCCGTTACTGGCTCCAGGCCATGCCGGAATGCCTCGGCGCGCTCGGCCTCGTATTCAGCAAGCCAGCCCGACGGTAGCGACCGCCCCAGCTTCTCCTCGGCACGACAGCGAATGTCGGCGAGCAAGAGCCCCTGGTAGTCGCGGCGGGCCTCGCGGAGCGTCGTCGGCAAGCCCTCGCGCGTAAGCATCCGGGCGAGCACTTCGTTGGAAATTACTTCGGAGTCAACGAGTACGCCGTCGCAGTCGAAGATCACAAGCTCGTGCATGGGCGGCCGGGCACTCTACAGCCTGCCCTGGCTGCCCCTCGAACCGCGTCCGATTGTGACCTGGGCAAGTGGCGCGAGCTTGATCGTGCCAGCCGGAAACGCCGAGTAGATTGCATTTGTCTATCCCGGCACCGAACACAGGTCCAGACGAGCTGGGGCGTGCGTCTGCTCAGAGACGAACGCCTCGCACGCGCCCGCGTATGCTACGGCCGAACGTGCCCGGTGCGACAGTGAGAGATGCGAGCGAGGACGACGCGACGGCGTGCGCGGCGATCTACGCGCCGTATGTGCGTGAGACGGCCGTCAGCTTCGAGGGTGAGCCGCCGACGCCCGCGCAGATAGCCGAACGCATCGCGGTGGCGACGCGCACGCACGCGTGGGTCGTGCTCGAAGACGACGACCGGGTTGTCGGCTATGCCTACGGCGGGCCGCACCAAGAGCGCACTGCCTACCGCTTCTCGTGCGAGGTCAGCGTCTACGTCGAGCAGGGCCGGCGACGCACCGGCTCGGGTCGCGTGCTGTACGAGGCGCTGTTCAAGCGGCTCGTAGCGCGCGGCTACCGGATGGCGGTCGCGGGTATGACGCTGCCGAATGAGGCGAGCGTGGGCCTGCACCGAGCGGTGGGCTTCGAGCCGGTCGGCGTCTACCGGCGGATCGGCTGGAAGCTCGGCGCGTGGCACGATGTCGCGTGGATGCAGCGGGCGCTCGGCGTCGAGCAGGACCCTCCTCCGAGCCGCGCTGAGGCGACCGGGCGTACTCCGAGCGCGTGAAAGCGGATCGCCGGTGAGAGAGCCGGCCTGACGCGACGGGCGCAGTCTTGTCGATGAGCTGGACCATCGTCTTTGCTTCCGCGACCGGCTGCGCGCGGACCCCGTGCTCGCGCGTGAATACGCCATGCTCAAGCGCCGGCTCGCCAGTCGATTCGCCGATGACCGAGAGGCGTACACCGATGCCAAGCGCCAATTCGTCCACAACAACAGCGGGCCAACCGGGAATCCGCTAGGACCGGGACGAAGCTCGCAGGGCGAGCAAGTCGGGTAGTTCGGTAGAGCGAGCGCAGCGGCTCCACGCCTCTCGATCGACACGCGATAGTCGTTGCTGTGTGGGCTTGACGGCTATCGCGTTTAGGCGAGCGCGCGTTCGTAGGTGCGATATCGGCGCGTGATCTCAGCTCCCATGCCTTCCAGCGCGCGATTCATCCCCTCGTTGACCTCAAGTGTCCAGCCCATCTCTCCTCCCTTCTGCGGTGTGCGTTCGGCCGCGCCGAAGTGCATTTGGTAGAGCCGTGCAGCTACCCCTGTGTGCCGGTAGGCCGGCATCACACCGAGCACGATCACGCGAACCGCGTCGATTCGGCGGCGCTCACGCAGCGCCCGTATCCAGCCGAACGGCAGCAGCCGTCCGTTCAGCTTGGCGAGCACCTGGTTGTAGTCCAGCAGTGTCAGCGCGCCGCCGACGATCTCGCCTGTGTCCTTGCGTTCGGCGAACATCGCCCAGTTCTCATCGAGGATCGGCTTGAGGTCCTTGGCGTAGTGGTAGACCTCCTCCTCGGTGAGCGGGACGAACCCCCAGTTACGTTCCAGCACCGTGTTGTAGAGCTTCACGAAGCGGGCGACCTCGGCGTGGAGGTCCTTCTTGCGGAAGGGTCTGCACACGATTCCGTGCTCGGCCTCAAGTCGATCGGCGGCCTCCCAGATCGCGGGGTGGACCTTCTCGCGGCCGGTGATGTGCAGGCTCCACATATACACGTCCATTGCCTTGCCCATCCCGAGATCGTGCTCAAGTAGCCGCTGGTAGTACGGGTGATGCCATTGGCAGAGGATCACCGGGGGACGCTCGTGGCCCGCGATCAGCAGGCCGATTTCGTCGTTGGTCGTGAAGTCCATCGGGCCGACCATGCGATCGCGGCCACGCTCACCAAGCCATCCCGCAGCGGCGTCGAGCAGCGCACGCGCGGCCTCGGGATCGTCCTCGCACTCGAACCATCCCCACAGACCCCACGAGTTTTTCTGGAACTCGTTGAAGTTCCGATCAATGTGCGCGCTCACGCGGCCAACTGGCCGCCCGTCACGCCAGGCCAGGAAGTATTCGGCCTCGGCGTGCTCGAAGAACGGGTTGCGCTTTCGATCGAGCCGCTTTCTGACGTCCATCAAAAGCGGCGGAACCCAATTGGGCTCGCCACGGTAGAGCTGCCACGGCAGCTTGATGAACGCCCTCATCTCGCGCTGGCTCCGCACGGGCCTGATTTCGACCGCCATCCGGCGGGAACCCTACATGGCGGTTTATGCGGCGCGCTGCCGGCCCCGCCGAGCAGCGCCTGGCGCCACCATCAGCCCGGTGCTGTATCCAGCGAGCAGACCCAGCGAGGAGCGAATAACCTGCTCGGACGATGCCTCTGGCGGATCGGCTTATCGACGCGACGGCGCGGCGTCCGTCCGGGTGGATCGCTCGCAAGACCTACGGAGGCCCGCTGGGAGCACCCAAGGGGCACGAGACCGTGTTCGACGAGGTGCTCGACGTTGCCGGCCCACTGGAGGGAGCACGCTGCCTGGAGGTTGGCTGCGGAGGCGGCAGGCTGCTTGAGAGGGTTCTTGCCGCCGATGCAGCCAGTGCGGCAGGGCTGGACCACAGTCCAGACATCCTTGCGCTCTGCCGCGAGCGTAACCGCGAGGCGGTCGAGCGCGGTGCGCTAGAGCTGAAGCTGGGCGACGCAGCGCAGCTCCCCTGGCCTGATGGCGCCTTCACCGTCGTCCTGTCAGCCAACACGTTCTTTTTCTTGCAGCAGCCGGAGCTGGTGCTCGCCGAGCTTCACCGCGTCGTCTCGCCTGGCGGGCGCGTGGTGATCGGGACGGTGCCCGGCCCGCTCCCTACGCCGTCGCTTCGCAACTGGTGGGTGTGGGTATGGGGATCGCGGATGCACGTCTACGACGACGAGTCGATGCGCTCCATGCTCGACGCCGCCGGCTTCGCAGAGGTCGCCGTCACACGGTCGAGTCGGTCGGCCGAGCCGCTGCAGCTCGTTCGCGCCGTGCGTAGATGATCCGGCGGACTCACGTAGGTTCGTTTGTTGCCGGTGTCGCCCGACACGAGCGGCAGAATCCGGGAAGTGAGCGCGCCGCGGCGGAACATTGAGTGCAAGGCAAGCGACCCGGACCCTTCCGGCTCGTTGACGGTCTGCCGCACGCTTGGCGCGGAGGACCACGGAGAGATTCGACAGCGCGACACCTATTTCACGGTGCCGCGTGGCGGGCTGAAGCTGCGCGAGGAGCAACCCGGCCGACCGCATCTGATCCAGTTCGAGCGCGCCAGTGAGGCGCAGCAGCGCGAGAGTTGGTATCGCATTGCCGAGGTTGACGACGCCGATGCGCTGCGCGCCGCGCTGACGGCTGCGATCGGCACAACCGTCGTGGTCTGCAAGACCCGGCGGCTGTTCCTCTGGCGCCAGGTCCGTATCCACCTCGACACCGTTGAGCGGCTAGGGAACTTCATCGAGATCGAGGCGGTGGCCCCACCGGGCTCCGACCTCGCCGAGGAGTACGCGCTAGTGCAGACGCTGCGCGAGCGCCTGGGGATCACCGACGAGCGACTGATCGCGCGAGGGTACGCTGAGCAGCTTCGGGCGCTCGGCGCCAGCGCATGACTACGTGGCAGCAGCCAGCTCGGCGCGTAGCCAGTCCGTCCAGCCCGCAGCCAGGATGAGGTCGGCGAGCGCGTCATACCCCTCGGCGGAGGGGTGAGCCCCATCGCCTGCCATCACCTGCGTCATCCAGATTTCAGTGGCGAGCAGTTGCTCGACAACGCCGATGAAGCGAACACCGGCGTTGGAGCAAACCTCCGAGAACGAAGCGGACAGTGCCAGGATGCGCTCGTTCTGCTGAGGATCGTCAACCGGCGCCGGCCCGATCACCAGAGGGATCAGGCCGAGTGCCACAGCACCGTCGAGGATGCCTGCCAGCGCCGCGCAAGAGCGCTCGGGTGTTACCCGCAGCCGGCCATGCTCGATGGTCGTGTCGTTGGCGCCGAACGACACCACGATCCTCACATCGGCTTCCGGCAATAGGCGTGGTAGCGCCTCGCTGCGCCAGCGCGCCGCGACCTGTTCTGAGGTCTCCCGTCTGACGCCGAGGTTATACGCGGTGAAGGGGAGCCCGCCCCGGAAGGATGCGGCCACGACCCGGCCGACCCAGCCTCGGCCGCTCGGGTCGCCGACGCCGGCGACAAGGGAGTCACCGAAGAACAGCAGCCGGCGATCGATCACGGCCGTCCGTTCCCTTCGCGCGTCGAAAGCTCGACACCATCATCGAGTGGGACAGTCATCGAGAAGTAGCCGGCTCGATCGCGGACATGCTCCAGGTACGGGATCAGGTCAGGGTCCTCGGCGCTGAGGTCGGCGATGACCACCGCAGGCGGCGGTAGATGCGGTTCGAGCAGACGAAGGACCGGCAGGTAGAGATCGTTGCGACCATAGAGGAACACAAGGTCGATCGGCCATGCGATGTCCGCGAGGGTATGCAGCGCATCGCCCGCGCGCAGCTCGACGAGATCAGCTAGGCCGGCATCGGCCAGATTCTGCCTTGCCAGTCCGAGCTTGCGCTCATCGCACTCGGTCGTGACGAGTGTTCCGCCGCCGCGGTCGCGGAGCGCCGATGCGAGCGTCCGAGCCGAGTCGGGTCCGCGTAATCTTCGTACCACGGCCGCCAGTCCACGATGCCTGGGAGACTACGGCACCATGTCACACGCGGAACGTGGCTCGACAATCGCAACCATCACCGGCGAGGCAGTCGTCGCTCTGGACGCCACGCTGGTCGACTTGGTGGAGGCCATCCGCGCGATTCCCTACGGGCGCCCGAGCGACCGCACGGTCGACGGGATGCTCCGCGAGCAGCGCGGTACATGCTCCACCAAGCACCTGTTCCTCGCCCGCGCCCTCGCCGAGCGCTTTCCTGACACCGAGCCCGTCATCGTCCACCGCGTCTACACATTGGACCGTGCTCGCGCGCGCGAGCTGTTCGGCGCCGCCGTCGCAGCGGCCGTTCCCGACGACGGGCTCGTAGACGTTCACCGATACCTGGCGGTCACTCTTGGAGGGCAGCGGGTGAAGATCGACGCTACGTTCCCCGGCCCGGCATGGGATGGTCTCTCGTCTCTGCCGCTCGCGTGCGGTGCAGGGATCGACTATTCGGCTGGCGATGACCCGGACGCGGAGAAGCGAGCGCTTGAGGAGCGGCATTGCGACCCGGCGATCCGCGAGCCGTTCATCGCGACGCTCTCCTCAGCGCGCCGCCTTTAGCCTCCGGTTCTTTGTCCGGCGCGGATGACTTGCTCGGGGAACAGCAGCACCCTGGAGAGCGCCAGAGTGCGCGTCCCGTCAAGCGCCTCCCGGGTCTCCGGTGGCAGTGCAGGCAACGCGAGCATCGTCAGGTCGCCCTCGTGAATGTTGCTCTCACTCGCGAACCACACGTGCTGGCGGCCGGGGTAGTACCGCTCGTGCGCGGGGCTGCCTGTCACTCCGATGCTGCCGCGCATCAACTCGTCCGCTGCACGCGCGTAGCTCAGCGCCATCTCTGGTGTTGTGCAAACGAACACCACGCCGGGCCGTGTTCCTAGCTGCTGGTAGCGGCGCGTCTCGCTCCACCACGCCGTCAGGAAGGCGTCATAGCGGCGGAACTTCTGGAGGTTGTACGACGCGCGGTCGGTCAGGTCGAGCTCGATCAGGAGGTCGAGCGTCAGCCGCTCCTGGAGCAGCTTGATCTCGCAGATCGCGTCCGGCTCGATGCGGGCGATGTCTTTGCTGTCCACGTCGAAGATGCCGACGTGCTTCGGCCGCTTGATGTCCTTCAGGGTGATCGGCCGCCGGTTGCGGCCCGCGCGGGTTTGCGGGACCGCGCAGACGCCCGCTGGCCAGCGCGGTGTGCGCCACTTGTCAGTCGCCTGGTCGCCCAACAGTCGGTGCAGCTCGATCACCCATGCCAGCATGTGCAGGTCGTGGCGGACCCGCGAATCCTTCTCGACCTCCTGCGCACGGAACTCTCGGGTGGGCGGCACGGCCGGCGGTTGGCGTGCTTGGGCGACCTCGAGCCCATATCGGGTGAGGGAGTAGAGGTAGGGCAGCGCGCCGCGTGGCGCGTCGCGTAGCACGATCGGCCAGCGGGCGATAAGACCGTGGCGGTAGAGCTTGTCGTTGATGCGGCCCCTCATCGTCCGCTCGGCCACGCCCGGCATGACGGCCCGTCTGAGCATCCCCGGCAGCGCGAGTCCGACGCGGTCCAGCAGCGCGAGGATCGCGTAGTCCTCCGCGTACATGCGTGGCAGCCGCTCCGTCGGCTCCTGCTGCTCGGAGTCTCTGATGCCCAACAGGGGGTCCACGTAGGCCGCGAGTTCCCGCAGTCCCTCGGGTCCCCCGTCCTGCGCGAAGAGTCGTTGCGGGCCGTCGGGGGCCGCGGTCGCGCCGAGCACCTCGCGCACCGGGCCCGCCCCAACCTCTGGCACGTCGGCCGCCTCCCGGATCAGAGGCATGACGTCGGCCCGCGCGGGCTCGCTCGGTTTCGGCTGCGTGTGACCGTCGCGTTCCGGGACTTCACGGTCCGGCGGCCTCGGCGGCGGCGACGCCGGACGGGATGGTGCCGGCTGCCCAGCCGGCGTG
>CAAGKR010332536.1_pt1 | contig 25622 bp, 26 predicted proteins | sample 2556971 | NCBI WGS metagenome assembly CAAGKR01 (sample SAMEA5207829, study PRJEB30636) | soil metagenome | biome: forest; feature: boreal; material: soil | place: USA | collected 2011-09 | depth 1 m | reverse complement strand
TGCCGCTGGCCGCGGTATTGGGCTATGGGGCGCCCGAACTAACAAACGTTGGCGGCTTTAGTCCGAAGCTGAATGCCGAATTTTGTGTGCACGTCGGCGCGCGGGACATCGATCGCGGCGAGCGAGAACTTATTGGCAGACTCGGAATTCGTTTCATCACAATGCGAGAGATTGACGAACGTGGAATGAGTTCTTGCATGGACGAAGCGATCGGAATTGCGTCGCGCGCAAGCGGTGGATATGCCGTAACATTCGACGTTGATGCGCTTGATCCTGGCGACGCGCCCGGCTCGGGGACCCTCGTTCGGGGCGGCCTCACCTATCGAGAAGCACATCTGGCAATGGAAAAGATCGCGGAAACCGGCGGGATGCGCACATTGGAAGTTGTCGAGATCAATACGGCGCTCGATGTCAATAACAAGACGGCTGAGCTTGGTGTTGAGTTGATCCTCTCGGCGCTTGGCAAGACTATTCTTTGATAAGGCGGAGTACTAATTTGGCGAAACAGTTGCGCGTGGTCGTGATTTTTGGCGGAAGGTCGGGCGAACATGAAATCTCAGTGCGTTCGGCTGCCTCTGTCATCGAGGCGATAGATCGGAAGAAGTATGATGTGCTTCCAATAGCTATCTCGAGAGAAGGGAAGTGGCTCTCGCCGCCGGAAGCTTCTCAACTGCTGCCGCAAAACGCGCAATCGTTACTTCCTTCCCGGTTGGCATCGGAAGCTCGGAGCGATGTGGCCATCCTGGCAGATCCCTCGCATACAGGATTGCTCTCCTTCGACTTAAATGGAGGAAGTTTCTCCTCGCAGCAAATTGACCTGGTTTTCCCGGTTCTTCATGGTCCATTCGGGGAGGATGGAACACTTCAGGGATTACTTGAGATGGCGAACGTTCCTTACGTCGGCTGCGGCGTTCTCGCTTCCGCCTGTGGAATGGATAAAGTCGCGATGAAGTTATTGTTTCTTCAGGCGGGTCTTCCCTTGTGTAAGTACGTCTGGTTTTTGCGTTCACAGTGGGAAAAGAATTCCTCGAGCGTTATCAGAACCATCAAGCGTGATATTGGTTTTTCTTGTTTTGTTAAGCCCGCGAACCTTGGCTCATCCGTAGGGGTTTCGAAAGCTGTTGATAAGCCGTCCCTTGAACGGGCTATAGAGTTGGCAGCTCAATACGATCGAAAAATAATAGTTGAAGAGGCTGTTGATGCGAGGGAGATTGAGTGTGCAGTTCTCGGTAACGACGAGCCCGCCGCGAGTCTTCCAGGTGAATATGTGGTTCACGACAATTCGGTGGATTTCCTTGATTACACAGAGAAATACACAAAGACCGGCCATGTGGATTTTCTTGTGCCGGCTCCGGTTTCCAAGGCTCTGTCTACAAAAATCCAACACATGGCCATTCGAGCATTCAAGTCAGTTGATGGCGCGGGCCTGGCTCGCGTCGATTTTTTCCTCAGACGCGACACGAAAGAGTTGCTGGTTAATGAACTAAATACCATGCCCGGACTTACAGAAGTTTCCGGTTATCCCAAGATGTGGGCAGCTTCAGGCTTGAGTTACAGCCGAATGCTTGATCTATTAGTTGAACTTGCTTTGGCAAGGCATCGCGAGAAATCGCTTAATAAGACTACGCTATCCTGACTCCGGTGCGGGTTCCACGGGAAAACTGCGGGCGCGTTCAGCGAACCCGAAGCTTCAGTCTTTCGGAGCCCGATACGCTTTACGCGTTCTCACAATTAGATCACTGCGAGAAACCTTCACGTCCAGCTTTCGCCACTTCCCATCATGTGCCCGATTGAGGGGACGATACGCAACAGTATATTGATGACCTAACTCTTCCGCGATCCCGGCGAACGCGTCGCGTAATGCCGGTCCTCCCGGTGTAGCAATAAATCGCCCACCACTCTTCTCCGCGAAACTCTTCAGTATTGCGGCGCTCTGCTGATTGCGAAAGGCGCCCCCCTCGATCGCAGACATGTCCACGGCGTAAATGCTCGCACCCACGGCCAGCGCAGTATCCAACGCTTTTTCCGCTGAGGCTTTACTGGAGGTGTCCATGCCATCAGAAAGAACAATGATTGCTTTCCGTTTCTCCGGGCGAGCAGCTAAGGCCTTTGCGGCGTCAACGATAGCGTCATTTAGCGTAGTCATACCTTTCGCTCTCAAGCCAAAGGCCATTGGAGCCAGATCTCGGCCGGTTGAAAATTCCTGTACCTGCTCGACCTTCGAATCAAACTTGTAGACCGCAGCAACATCGTCCTCCCGCAGCCTGTCTAGAAAACGGATTGCGGCAGAGCGGGCCAAAGAAAGCCGCGTTTCCATGCTGCCGGAAGTATCGAGCAATACAACGGACGCGAAAGGAGCCTCATGAAGACTGAAGTCTGCTATTAGCTGGGGTGAGATCTCCTGGCCATCCTCGAAAATCTTCAAGTCTGAAAGATGTAGCCCGGGTACGTACTGCCCAGCCTTGTCGGTGACCGTTATGTTAAGCACGACCAAATCTGTGTTGACGCGGACGACCACGTCGTCTTGTTGGGCTGGCACAACAGAAGCAGCGATTAGAGTCGTGAGGAAAACAGGAAGGCAGTAACTTAGCGCGCTAAGACTTCGCCGAGTGAGCATCTGGATCAAGCGTTACACCTTGGGTGGTAAGGAACGAACCATGCGAATGAGTTCAAGTAATACATTAGCTTCATCAATCACCGCAGCGGAGACCACGTGCTTGGGCGTTTTCTCAACTTTGCTTTTCAGCGACCCGGTGAGTTCTGCAAACATCGTTAGGGCCGAAGCGAGGTCCTTTGGAGGCTTCTCCATTTGCACCTCATCTTCGGAGCCGCCGGCCGCATTGCGAATACCTTTCGCTAGTTTTTCCGCCTTCTCGAGCTTCTTGAGGTCTTCCCGATCAAGGGAATTCTTTTGCTTAAAGGAGGTGCTTATGGCCGCTCCTATGAAGGAAAGTTCGCGCGCTCTCTCCAGGTTTTCCTGATACGCCTTGTCACCAAACTTGATAGCGCTTTTCGCTCGCATCTCTTCTTCAATTGACGCGAACGGCGTCTTTTCATCAGCGGAGCCTTTTTCCGCGTTGATAGAACTGGGCGTCATGCTCTGCGCAACCGCAGACGAATAGGACACGGCCAGGATACTCGCAATGGCGAAGACCTCGGCAATTTTCACTACGAGATTGAGCGGCCTTTTAGACATAACTCTCAGATTAAGCCTGCGCAGTTGCGAACAGGAAACGCCACGTAGTCCATACGTTTTGACGAGCGAAGCCACTAATGGGTTGCACTCCCTAACGCTAAGTATCACGGTCGATCAAAATCATCGCTAAACCTTGCCGGGCTCCAGTGCAGCCAGTCAACCAAAGCGACATCCACATTCGCATTCTCGAAACTAAGCCAACAACTCGCCGCTCTGCTTAGATCTAACCTTAACTCTGGTCGCCGTGCCGACCTCTCATCGACAACTTGAAGCGCAGGTGAATTAAGACGATTCCGGGCCACTGTCTATCTTAGACAGTTCTTTAACTCTCCGTCAGGGTACCCGAGCGGGGTTCGCGGGAGAGTTTAGAAATGCGTCTCGCTTCGACGAGCGCTTGTCGACCGTGATCGTTTTTGACTCTAGTCGTTCTGGTGGTCTCTTTTGTCCCTGAGCGATCACGTAAGGTAGCGGCAGGAAATTGGGACCCGCTTTCAAAGCAACTAATCGCACCGAGCCATAATCCTGGGTCTTCAATTGAAGCGAATAACGAGCCTCTTGTTCCGGGCCAATCTGCGAAGGCTCCAGGGCGACCGATTTTTTCTCGGCAACGCCATCCCTGCGACGCTTTAACTCCAGTTCTACCGATAATCCCTGTAACTGCTCCGGGGAAGTATTCTTTACCGTCCCTCCAATAATCGTCTTACCTCCTTGTAAAAGAGCGTCGTCTACAAAAATCATAGCTTTCGGGGGCCCTTTAGGCTCCGCCACTGCTTGCGATAGTTGGGATGAAGCGGCGTTTTGCAGATGGCGTCGTCGCAGCACCGCGTAGCCTGCAAAGACAAGACTGGTGATAACGAGGGCGCAGCTAGCTGCGACGAGCTTTGGACCAAACGATCCTTTCGGTTCGACATACAGGTGGTCTTCATGTGAATCGGTAATCATCTGGATGCGCCCTTATTCAAGTATCACTTTAAGTAGTGGCGGTCCGAAATGCGGCGTCACTCCACCCGCCCCGGCGGAGGGGCGCCGGTAATATTTGTGATCAACGCGGACAGGAATTCCTCTTCTGCTACGCCGGTCGTCGGCAAAGTGATCCACTCAGCGCCTGTGGCCCCGTCCGTTCTACCTTCAATCTTCGCGTTGACTGAAACGTTGGCGCTATTTCCATCGATAGGTTGAACTTCAACGGTTATTGTGTAGCGACCTCGCGTCCATCCGCGGGCAGTCGAAGTCGTTATATCTGCGTACCGACCTAACTCTGATTGAGTAACGACTGCGCCTTTTATGAAAGTGTAAGGCTGGCTAACAATGATGCCATCGGATGGCTTAGACGCCGCTTCGTCCATGATTAACTTTCGATCACGCATTACGTCGGCAATTGTTTTGAGTATTACGTCGCGGCGCGCCGCGATCCGGTAAGGATTGGGAAGCGGCGGCACTTCAGGCGTTCGCCCCTTGCCAAAATCTATTCCTCTTCCGGAGCCGGTGTCGGTCTTTGTCCCATTATTCCCAGCTGATCTATTGGCGCTATCGCGAACCCGCTCGCTCTGCTTATCAACGCCTTTACCCTGTGACCACGCAGAAATAGCGCTCAACGCGATTATGAGCAACACACTTGTAAACCTCATCATAGAAAACACCTTTTGAATGAAAGATCGATTACGAAGGGAGATCGTCAAACCGAGAATAGATTAACGCAACACCAATTTCAAGGAGGCCTTCGCTCACAATCAACTATACCTTCTTAGCTTATCAAGACGTTAAGTTTAGTTTCAGCCATATTTTATTTGGCGAGAGCTGCGTCTCTCTGTTGTTCCCAATTCCGCAAGGCCCGCACACCGGCGCCGAAGTCGCTTTCGTTGTTATAAAAAGTATGAGCGCCGTCATTGCGCGAGGGCTCCCGAACGTAATAAAGATAATCCGTTTCAGCGGGATTGAGCGCAGCTTCAAGTGAACTCTTCCCGGGGGAAGCAATTGGTCCAGGGGGCAAGCCCGAGTGCAGACGCGTGTTGTAAGGCGATCTGCGTTCGACATCACTGCGATAAACTTTCCGGTCATTCCGCCACTTGCCTTCCAGCTTGGAAGCGTAAATGAGGCTCGAGTCCACCGCTAAGGGCATCTCCTTCTTAAGACGGTTGTAAATGACAGAGGCCACCAGGGGGCGCTCATCGCTGAGCTTCGCTTCGGTTTCGATTAACGAAGCTGTCGTGACAACTTCCCGCGGCGATAACCGGAGGTCGCGCGCCCGTAATGACCACTGCGGCTTCCACTCCTTACGAAAGCGTTTCACCATAATTGCAATCACTTCAGACGGTTTCGTATCCGGGGGAAAGTCGTAGGTATCGGGGAAGAGATATCCTTCAAGATTCGTCGCCTTAGGATCCAGGTCAGTTATCAAGCTCACGTTATTCATTAAGGGGAGGGCTGACGCGGCGTCGGCTAAATGAAGTTCCGGTATTTTAAACATGGCATTCGAGATATCCCATCGCGTCCATCCTTCAACCACGGTCAGCCGAATAAGGCGCTGTTCGCCCTCGCGAAGCCTGGCGAACACACCAAGCGGCGAAATTGGTGAAGGGAAGTCATACTCACCCGCCTTAAACTGGGAACCGCTGGCAGTTAACTTAAGGTAAATCATCAGGGGCCATTTATGTTTTATGATCCCTTCGTAAGCCAACTTATTTATGACCGCCGTTGGCGAGGATCCACGCGGAACGTCAACGTAGCGTCCATGCTTTGTGTGTTGGATTGGCGTGTGGAGGTCGCAGTAAACCCAGAATGAGCCAACGCCCGCAGTTATCAGAAGAACGAAAAGAACAGCTAAGAAAATGCGTTTCATAATGTCAGTATCTCGACGCCTTGCGAAATTAGTTTATGAACGTGGCACCAGTATCCTATCCTGGCCGCCAACGAGGAAGTCTCTAAGAATCACCGCCGCAGCCTCGCTATCGACGCGCGCGGCAACCTGGTGGGGGTTATGACCTTCTACTCGAAGGTTTTGCTTGGCTTCACGGGAAGTCAGCCGCTCGTCCTGCAGGTAGACCGCCACGTCTAATGATCGCGCGAATTTTCGGGCCGCCGCTCGAGCTTCCAATGCTGAGTCTCCGCAAGAACCATTTAATCTGAGCGGTAAACCAATTACCACCGTTTGAGCGTCAAAGCGGCGTACAACTTTGTCGACATCCCGCAACAGTTGTTTCCAGTTGGTACGAGGAAGGGCATCGAGTCTGCTGATTGAAATTGATAAGGCGTCCGAAACTGCGATACCGACCCGCTTTTCACCCAGATCGAGAGCGACAACAGGCGCGCGAATTGAGTTTTTGTCGGTTGGGTTTTCCATAGACAGAAGCTTCGGTTATCGAATCAATCGCGCTCTCGGTTGACCATGGAAGATAGCCAAAAGCCCGAGCAAATGCCCTATAAAGTTGAGTTGCACCGGTCCGTAACCGCCTGTATGATACGACTGACTCGCCCAAAGCGCATGTTCGCGCTCGGATTCAGCGCTCGGTCTTAACGCATAGCACGAGGTAACTAATGTCATTTCGCACCAAGTTTGCACTGATTCTATTGTCGGCTACGCTGGCCATTTATACCGTCGTTGGTGGTTGGATTTCTACTCGCGCGCAGCAGCCCGCGAACGATCCCAACGCGCAGCTCCGGATTTTTGAAAGCGTGCTTCAGCATATCCAAAACGATTATGTGGATGAGCCAAACATGGAAAAGGTTCGAGCCGGCGCATTACGGGGTCTGGCATACGGGCTGGATCCTTACTCGACTTACCTAACACCTGATCAGGTTCGGCAGTTTAACGAAGATACAAGGAGTAATCAGGTTGGAATCGGGGCCGAGCTATCTCAGGTAGCATCTTATCTGTATGTCATTGCGCCAATGAAAGGCTCGCCAGCTGATCAAGCCGGTGTCCGCGCCGGAGATATTATCGAGTACATAGATGGCAAGGCCACGCGCGATATTTCTCTTTACGACGCAAAACAACTTTTGAACGGGAGCGCTGGTTCAGAAGTGAAGCTGCGCATTCTCCGTGCCAACGCGCGGCCGCTAACACTTACGGTGAAACGAAGTGCCTTTCGGGCCCCCGCGGCGGAAACCAGGATGGAAGCTGGGCGAATCGGCATTCTTCGTGTAAATAGCTTCGCCCAGGGCGAGGCAGCCGACGTTCGCGCGCGGGTTCAGGATTTGATCAGACAAGGCGCGCAGAAAATGGTTTTGGACTTGCGAGGTACGGCCGGAGGCTCGCTGGATGAGGCGGTTGCTGTAGCTAATCTTTTCATTAAGGAAGGAGCCCTTGCTCAAACGTCTGGTCGGGAGGCGAAGACGTTGAAGACTTTTGCTGCTGACCCCAAGGCAGTGATTTTTTCAGGGCCAGTTGCCGCCTTAATAGATGCAGGGACGGCCGGAGCGGCCGAGGTAGTCGCGTCTGCTTTGCTCGAGCGCAATCGCGGACAGGTTGTCGGTGAGAAGAGTTTCGGAGCAGGGGCCGAGCAACAGCTTTTCACGTTGCGCGCCGGTGACGGCTTACTACTCACAACGGTCAAGTGGGCGTCAGCGAGCGGCAAGCCCTTTTTGGGAGAGGACCGCAGCCACTCAGGCGTGACTCCTTCAGTTGAAGTCAAGCGTCCCGAACTGGCCGACGTAATTGATCCTAATGATCTAACCGGAAATGACGACGACCAGGCAGCCAAGCCAAATCAATCAACTGAAAAGCGTGACGTAGCTCCTGAACCGAATACAGCAAAGCCTTCCGTTGAAGATTTGCAGATGAAGAAGGCGATCGAGCTCCTGCGTGAAAACAAGACCGTACCATTGCAAAAGGCAGCTTAGCGTTGATTGTGTCGAGCCAACTGAAAGGCCAGGGAAGTCCCTGGCCTTTTGCTTTCGACCCCCTGCGTTTCAGCGTTTCCACTTCAATTTCCGAAACGCGCTGGATATCGCATAGCGAACGACTCCATATCGGGTAATCGGTAACGTCGCCAACTCATGTTGGGATTCGATTATAAAGTCGTTGTAATCAGCCCCAAGTGGATGCATTGCGGCAATCTTCGTCGTAAACTCAGTGCTTACTACGGATGGAAGTCTTGGAGGGAACAGGGTTTGCTGAAACCTTGATAGAGAATGCCCCGAGATGTTTAAGCAAGGAGAATTGAAGCGATGATTATGACTAACAAATTACTGCCCGTGGCCTTAGTTGCTGCCCTAATCGGCGGCTCGGTCGGTGCATTGGTAATGCACTCGAGAAACCCAACCACTACGGGTACTCAGGCGGCCGCAGTCGATACTTCTAAGAACGGCGACGCTCAGTACGCCCAGTACCAACCCAATCAGGCCGGTCTGGAACAAACTAGCAAGGAACAAAATATTCCGGTGGAATACAACACGGCGTCTGAGCAGAACGCCTACAAAACAGGATTCGCCGATGGATTGAAAGCTTGTGAGGGTGGCGTATCCGGAAGCCGGGTGAACTCCAGTGCTGCCTATAGTCGGCCTGGAGTGGTTTATCGTAATGCTGGTCGCAGCTACGTGCGGAATTCTACAGGCTCCACTTATCAACGACCGAGGAGCAGAACCTTCTGGCAAAAGCACCGCGATAAACTCACGGTGGCGATGGGTACCGGGGGTGGCGCCCTCATCGGTGGTCTGATCGGTGGCAAGAAGGGCGCGGCGATTGGCGCACTTGGCGGCGGCGGCGGCTCGGCTTTGTACACTTACAAGATCCGCAAACGAAACCGGCGTTACTAATCAAGGTAACAGCTGGGGGTGCGGGGGGCATGAGGGCGAGGCTCTCAAATCGCGCTCAGGGCTCTGACAACAATGGCGTGGGCAGTTCTCATCGCGGGGACTGCCCCCTTTCATTGCCCAGGCTGCTAAAGCGTTCCAGCACGTGGGCCTGCCCGAACCCGAAGCGTTTGCGTTGAGAGATAGTTCGGCCTGGGTCAAAGGCTGTAATTTTGTAACCTTATTTGTAAACTTAGAAGGTAGCTTTGTAACGTCAGGGAATAAGTAACGCCGACAGTGGAGTATGTTTATGCAACGTCAATTCAGAATCGCAATGAGCATCGTCGTCCTGGTTATTTTTGCGAGCGCGTTTTTCGTTACTGACGCGCAGAAACGTTCGGAGCCGCAATCACAACGGAGTCGCGTAGTTGGGACGTCTTCCTCAGCGCCGAGGGAAAGTCCAACACCTCCGACGACGCCATCCGAACCTGAGCCTGACGTAGTACGCGTCGAGACCAATCTCGTTAACACGCTATTTACGGCGGTGGATAAGGACCATCATTTCATCACGTCTCTACGCGCTGAAGATGTTCGCGTCCTTGAGAATGACGTCCCTCAACCAGTTAGTCTTTTCGAACGCGAAACGGATCGACCGCTGTCATTGGCGATTCTTGTTGATACCAGTGAATCGCAAAAAGGAGTGCTGGCAGAGGAGAAAAGTGCAGCCCGAGCATTTGTTGATTCAGTGATTCGGCCGAATATAGATCGAGCAGAGGTAGTTTCATTTACCGGGATACCCCGAGTTGAGCAGCTACTAACAAATGATCTAGTCAAGCTTCATCAGGGAATTGACCGCGTCACGATCGAGCTGTCTCCAGAGAATGAACGACGGCTCGCTAATGGCGATGACCCTCTTCCCAAGGAGCAGGACCCCAGTGGCTACACCGGGATTTGGGACGCGATGTGGATGACAATTACTAATCACTTATCAAAAGCTCCGGAAGGCACGCGACGGGCAATTATCCTGCTATCAGACGGAGACGATACAAGCAGCACGATCAAGAAACAGGACATGATTGACCTGGCCGTAAAGTCGGATGTAGTGATCTATTCAATTGGCATTCGCGATAGGGACTTTCCTGAGGGCAAACTCGATTCGGGAGCTTTAAGAAAAGTTTCCGACCGTACCGGTGGTCGCGCGTTTTTCCCATCGCAGCCAGGGGAGCTTCCGCTTGCATTTTCGCAAATCGATCAGGAGTTGCGCTCTCAATACCTCATCGCCTATTCGCCGACAAATAAGGACCGCGACGGTTCTTATCGTCGCACCAAAATTGAGATAGTCAATCCCGCGCTGCACAAGGAAAAACTGCAATTGCTCTATCGCGGAGGGTACTACGCGCGCAAAGAGTAGACGCACAACTTAGAAAGGATATGATTAACAGCGACTCACATGATTGTTTCCTGCACTCTGTTAATCCTGCCCGAACAGTCTACAGCGGAATATTGCCGTGTTTCTTAGGTGGGTTGGTGTCGCGCTTGTTTTCCAATAGCGAAAGGGCGCGAATCAGCTTTGGTCTGGTCAGTGCAGGTTCGATCACTTCGTCAATGAAGCCCCGCTCGGCAGCCACGTAAGGATTGGCAAACTTATCTTCTAATTCCAGAATGCGCGCGTGTCGCGCAGCATCTTTGTCCTTTGCTTCATTAATCTCTCGTCGATACAAAACGCCAACCGCTCCCTCTGGTCCCATCACTGCAATTTCGGCTGTGGGCCAGGCAAAATTAATGTCGGTGCGAATGTGTTTGGAAGCCATCACGCAATAGGCCCCGCCATACGCTTTTCGCGTTATGACGGTCAGCTTTGGCACGGTGGCTTCCGCGAAGGCATACAACAATTTGGCGCCGTGCCGGATGATGCCGCCATGTTCCTGCGAAACCCCGGGCAAGAAGCCGGGCACATCCTCGAACGTAATCAACGGAATATTGAAGCAGTCGCAGAACCTGACGAAGCGCGCCGCCTTGACGGAAGCATCTATATCAAGTACTCCAGCCAGGAAGGCCGGTTGATTCGCAACGACGCCCACCGAGCGGCCATCGAGCCGGGCAAAACCAACGCAAATATTCGGGGCGTGAAGTTGCTGCACCTCAAAAAAGTATCCATCATCGACAACCGCATTGATTACTTCACGAATATCGTATGGTTGATTTGAAGCTTCTGGGATAATAGTGTTGAGCTTGAGCTCCACTCTTTCGGGCGAATCTGTTGAATTAACCCGCGGAGCCTCCTCGAGGTTATTCGAGGGAATGAACGAGAGCAGCTCCCGCACCATTCGTAACGCGTGTTCATCCGAATCTGCCGCGAAGTGGGCCACGCCCGAGGTCCGGTTGTGAGTGAGCGCGCCCCCCAATTCCTCTTTCGTAACGTCAGCATGTGTGACGGTCTTGATTACGTCGGGACCTGTTATGAACATGTAGGACGTGTCCTTGACCATGACGTTGAAGTCTGTGATCGCCGGACTATAAACTGCGCCACCAGCGCACGGTCCCATAATGCAACTGATTTGAGGAATCACTCCGCTGGCAAGTGTATTGCGCAGAAAAATGTCTGCGTAGCCTCCGAGACTTACGACGCCTTCTTGAATACGAGCTCCACCCGAGTCATTTAACCCAATAACCGGCACGCCGACCTTCATAGCCAGGTCGAGAACCTTGCATATTTTTTCGGCATGAGTTTCAGAAAGCGAACCGCCAAAAACCGTGAAGTCCTGAGCAAAGACAAACACGCGACGGCCATCTATTAAACCATAACCGGTAATGACGCCATCCCCTGGGTAGAGTTGCTGGTCCAGACCAAAGTCGTGCGAGCGATGCACGACAAGCTTATCAAACTCTTCAAAGCTATCCTCATCAAGCAGAAATTCGATGCGCTCGCGCGCGGTCATTTTGTTGGCAGCGTGCTGCTTCTCGACGCGCTCGGGGCCACCGCCCCCTTCTGCCCTCAGTGAACGCTCCTTCAGAAGGTCAAGTTTTGATTTAGACTGTTTTGGCTGTTGCTTTGAGGTCATAAGCAATTAAAGACACAAGAGAAACTCGTGGTTCATCAGATAACTACAGAATCTCCGGAGTCGCTTACCTTGAAACCGCAAACGACGCAAAGCTTCGCAAAGAAATTAATCCTTGCAGTCTTCGCGCCGGACTCTGTGGTCTTTGCGTTTTAATATTCCCTCTTTCGCGCCAACTGATTAAGCGCCGCATTAACCGGTCTTAAATGGAAACTGTTTCATCTCGATCAGCCTGACCAGCTCATCGACGGCTTGACGCGAGTTTTGCCGTACTTCAGTTGAATAGTTGTAAAGTGTCGAGTTTTTCTCAAACTCGTCCATGTCGAGAATCTGGTATGTCAAATTTGGCTGAACCAGGATGTCGATGTCCAGATCAATATAACTCAGAACCCGGCCATCGAAAGTTGGGGGGACGTTAACATTGCAGTAATAGCTGCGCAACTCGCCGCAAGGCAGCGTGAAGCGAAACACGTTATACCAGCGATCGAGCCAGTAATACTCGAGACTGGAAGTGCCGGCGGCAATCGTCCCGAGAAGATCATGTTCAATGTCGACGTCAAACTCCGCATCCAGGATTAGGAGTGACTCTTCCTGATGAATCAGCTCGGCCTGCCACCTTCGATGTAACAAGCCATCGTATTTGCACGCGCGGACTTCAATATTGGGTTTGGCCGGTTGCAGGATTTTGGAGCGCCGGTAGGCGCGAAATACTTAGGCCTCTACGCTACTTCCGTCCGCTCTTATGCCAGTCAGCCAGAAACTGCGCCTGGCCCTTATCTGTCAATGGATGGTTGAATAACTGATCGATCACTTTAAATGGCATAGTCGCAATATCAGCACCCATCCGAGCCGCTTCAATTACGTGAATAGGATGGCGGATGCTGGCAGCCAGAACTTCAGTATTCCAGTCGTAGTTTTTATAGACGTCAATAATGTCCTGCAAAAGCAGAAGACCATTTTCGCCAATGTCATCAAGCCGGCCGAGAAACGGGCTGATAAAAGAAGCACCGGCTTTGGCGGCCAGGATGGCCTGAGCGGGTGAGAAGCATAACGTCACATTGACTTTTATGCCCTCGTCAGACAGCCGTCGCGTCGCCTTCAAACCTTCGCGCGTAAGTGGGCATTTGACGACGACATTCCCTGCAATCTTTGAATATTCACGTCCCTGACTCAGCATACCCTCCGCGTCCTCGCTGGTGCATTCAGCCGACACAGGCCCCTTAACGATCTCACAGATGGCGGCGATGTGTTGCTTAAAATCAACGTTGCCCTCTTTCGCGATCAACGAAGGATTGGTCGTTACGCCGTCGGCGACGCCAAACGTTGCAGCCTCGCGAATTTCGTCGAGATTGGCAGTGTCAAGAAAAAACTTCATAAAGACCTCCGGTTATTGTGGCAGCGAACCTAACAAACGGATTAACCCGGTCGACTCGGGTTCGCATTGCAGATTGTATTTCGAAGCACTCCGATTTCTTCTATCTCAACTTCAACGATATCTCCGTCCTTCATTGGAGAAACCCCAGCGGGCGTGCCCGTGGCGATCAGGTCTCCCGGATAAAGAGTCATGATACCGGCGATATAGCGAACCAGGAATGAAACTGAAAACGCCATCTCCGAAGTGCGCCCATTCTGTTTTACAGTCCCATTAACGCGGGTAGTGACGACGAGATTAAGAGGATCCAACCCATTTACAATGAAAGGGCCAACCGGACAAAACGTGTCGAAAGACTTTGCCCTCGTAAACTGCACGTCCCTGCGTTGCAAGTCGCGCGCGGTGACATCGTTGACGCACGTGTAGCCGAGCACGTAACTAAGCGGATCTTCGCTGCTGTTAAGATTTCGCGCTCGTCGCCCAATCACAACTCCCAACTCACCTTCATGTTCAACTTGCTTCGACTCCGGAGGCAGCTCAATGCAGTCGCCATTTGCAACCACCGCTGAAGGCGCCTTAAGAAAGAGTAGAGGTTCATCCGGCATTTTGTTTCCCAGTTCAGCGGCGTGTTCCAGATAATTCCGTCCCACGCAAACAATCTTGGATGGCGCGACTGGAGCGAGCAGCTTCGCTTCACCAAAAGGAATTGACGTCCTATTCCGCGGCGAATCTCCCCCATCAAATTGTTCCCCTTCTTCCAGCAGCGAGACCTTTCCGTCATTAAGAAAGGCGTAGCGTGGGCCTTCGAAGCTCTTGTGCGTAACACGGCAAAGTTTCATTTACTTATGGCACAGTCTCAGAAACCACTTCTGATGGGACACTAACATTGCCTGCCTGATCTACTGCCGTCAAATAGTAATAATACCGTTTACCCGACTCCACCTTTTCATCCTGGAAAGTTGTTTGTGTAAGTAGTGCCTGGTTCAACTTATGCCACTGTTCCTTCGGCAGGTTTGGGTCAGTTGAACGATAAACATTATAGCCCGCAACGTCTGCTTCAGGATTTGCAGGGAAGAAGATGGAAAGTCGCCCGGGAGCTGCGGCAACTGTAATTGATGCCGGCGCGGATGGTGGAAAGATATCGCGGGGAGAGACTGAAATAGCATTTGAATTCAGACTTTCAACCTGGGCGCCTTGTGTCCCGAGCGAAACAGAACGCACAACATACCGATAGTTTTCACCAAACTTGAAGTTCTTATCGACATACTGCGTTGCGGAAACAAGTGAAGCATTAACCGGTGTCTGGCTGAGTTCGCTTTGTGACTCATCGACTCGATAGACGTTATAGCCAAGCAGGTTCACAGGAGTTGAGCCGTCGATGTTGGCTGCCGGAGGCTGCCAGGAGATCGTAATTGCGTTTTCGCTAACTTCCTTGCCGGTCGCAATCATCGTGGGCGGCGCGGCGACGCGGACGGCAGGCTCAAGCAAGAGGAAATTAGAAAACGCGGCGCGCTGGCCGGATGCGTTTACATAGCGAATGGCGTAACGCAAACGCGCCGGTTCTCCAGCGAGCTCCAGCGTATCAGTGTAGGTCAACGTATCACCTGCGCTCTTGATTTGATCGTACGTGGCAGACCCAATCAAAGTGGAACGTGCAGCAAACTCTTCTTCGGTCAACCCCAGTGGGGCACGAGGTTTTTCTGCCAGCCGGTAAACATCAATGCGCCGGATACTCTGTACACTTTGGTCCGAAGCGTTTCGTTGCGGCGCGGGCCAGCTAAGGATAACTTGATTTCCTCGTTGTACGCCCGAAAGCAGCTCCGTGCGCTGTTGCACATGCTCAATCGGTGGCAAGGGAGGTCGCCGCTTACCGCAATTGGCAACAAACCCCACTGCGAATACCATCAGCGCAAATACTAAAAGCCGGGGACAGCGGCATCCCACGCGGGCTGCCCGCGCGGGGACCCAGCCACTAAAACCACTCGATGAAGACGACGAGCCTCTAAGTCGTAAATAAGCAGCCAGGGAGAAACGCACAACGCGGAAAAAGAATTGGTTCACAGGATGTACCGGCTGAGATCCTGGTCTTTGACAGTCTCTGCGAGCATGGCCTCGACATAACTGGCATCAATACGTTGTTTCTTTGGTTCCAGGTCTGGTCCTTCGAAACTTATTTCTTCCAGAAGCTTTTCCATTATTGTTTGCAATCTGCGAGCGCCGATATTTTCCGTATGCTCATTTACCCGGGCAGCAAAGTTTGCGATGGAATCTATCGCATCGTCGGTAAAATCGATGGTTACATCTTCGGTGGCCATCATCGCCTGGTATTGTTTAATGAGAGCGTTTTTGGGCTCGGTGAGTATGCGCTTGAAGTCTTCAACGGTTAGCGATTCAAGTTCGACGCGAATCGGGAAGCGCCCCTGCAACTCAGGGATCAGGTCCGAAGGTTTTGAGACATGAAAAGCGCCGGCTGCGATAAAAAGAATGTGATCCGTCCTTACCATTCCGTAGCGTGAATTAACGGTAGTGCCTTCAACGATCGGCAATATGTCTCGTTGCACACCTTCACGCGAGACTTCTGGTCCATGTCCGGATTCTCTTCCGGCAATCTTGTCGATCTCATCGAGAAAGATAATGCCCGAAGACTCGACACGCTCGATTGCCGCGCGCGCCACCTGGTCCATGTCGATCAGACGCTCTTCCTCCTCCTGCATCAGATGCTCCATCGCTTCGTCCACTTGCATCTTTCTTTGCTTGACGCGGCCTTGAAAGAGATTGCCCAACATGTCCTTCATGTTGATACCCATCTCCTCCACACCCTGCGGACCCGCGAGCTCGATCACGGGAAAGCTCTTTTCGCGGATCTCGATCTCCACGAGGCGATTATCAAGTTTGCCACTGCGAAGCTGCGTACGAAGCTTTTCACGGGTGCGCTGAAACTGCTCCTCGCGAGTCTTCGAAGGAGTGGCTGAATCATTCGTCGATTCTGAACTCGCGTCGTCATTTGTAGTTGAATCGAAGTCGTAGAAAGTCGCGGTAGAACGCGGCGGTGGCAGCAGAATATCAAGGATTCTTTCTTCGACGTTCAACTCTGCTTTTTCGGCAATCTCATCAATCTTTTCCTGCCGCGTCATGTCCACCGCTATTTCCGTCAGGTCTCGAATCATGCTTTCCACGTCGCGTCCTACATAGCCCACTTCCGTGAATTTCGAGGCTTCGACCTTAAGGAATGGTGAATTAGACATGCGCGCCAACCGGCGAGCGATCTCGGTCTTGCCAACGCCGGTAGAGCCGATCATGATCATGTTTTTGGGCATCACATCCACCGCCATCTCAGGAGGCAGTTTTTGACGGCGAATGCGGTTACGCAACGCAATCGCAACTGCGCGCTTCGCATTGCGTTGCCCCACCACGTGTTTATCCAGCTCGGCGACGATCTGACGAGGAGTCATATCGTCCAGCCGAACTGCTTCATCGATTTCGCCTTCCAAATAAATAACCATTTCGGGTTAGATAAGATTCCTAATGAACGGCAAATAGCCGGAGCGCTTGATTTACAACTCTTCCACGACAATGTTTTGATTCGAGTAAATGCAAATTTCGCCCGCAATCAGCAGAGCCTCGACGGCAATTTCGCGTGCCGACAGATCAGTATGCTTCGCCAGGGCCCGGGCAGCCGCGAGGGCATACGAGCCTCCTGAACCGATTGCCAGTACGCCGTCATCAGGCGCGATGACGTCTCCATTGCCTGACAAAAGAAAAGAAGTCTTCTTATCAGCAACAACCAAAAGCGCTTCGAGGTGGCGAAGTACTTTATCAGTTCGCCATTCTTTACTAAGTTCGATGGCAGCGCGCTCGAGATTCCCGTGATACTGTTCCAGCTTGCTTTCGAATCGTGTCAAAAGAGAAAAAGCGTCGGCTGTAGCGCCCGCGAAACCGGCAAGTATATTGTCGTTATAGAGGCGGCGAACCTTCTTCGCGTTAGCCTTCATGATAGTTTCGCCTAGCGTGACTTGCCCGTCGCCGGCGAGAGCCACTTGGCCTTCTTTCCGGACAAGCAGCACAGTGGTGCTACGAATAGAAATTTCCCTTTGCATTTTTGGCAAAGTCCACTATAGGAATTCGCTGGAATGCAAGTCAAGGCGCGGTATTGGAACCTGATGAGTTTATGTGATGCCGTTTGAGATACTGTCGTAGTTTTAGGCTATGATAGCTTGAGAAAGAACCACGGAAGGCAGGCAGACAGGCCAGTGCGAGAATGAATGAACCGAGATCAGCCACGCATCGGCATAACGATGCGCCTTGAATTGGCGAGCGACCGTTTCTACCTTGCTCGTCACTACAGTGAAGCCCTGGAGGCTGCCGGCGGCGCCCCGGTGCACATTAGTCTCATACCGCGCCGGGATTATATCGCAGCAACAATGGACAACGTGGATGGCGTTCTCCTTCCCGGCAGTGATTCCGATGTCGACCCATTGCGATATGGTTCCGACCCGCATCCGAATCTGGGCAGTGTCGTAACCATAAAAGATGAAACGGACTTGTTAGTGCTTGAAGAAGTGGACAAACGAGGCTTGCCTTTGTTCGCTATCTGTTTCGGCATGCAGATACTAAATGTTTTTCGCGGTGGAACACTTATCCAGGACATAGCTTCGCAAGTTCCCAGAGCAATCAAACATGAACAGGGCGCGCCTCGCGATCGTCCATCGCACAGCATCATGCTGGCCAAGTCCGGCCTTCTAACATCACTCGCGCAAGAGGAAAAGGTCCTCGTCAACAGCCACCACCACCAGGCGATAGAAAAGCTCGGCAGGGATTTAACTGCAACTGCCTGGACATCTGACAGACTGATCGAGGCCGTCGAGGATCCTCGACCAGGGAAGTTTGTTTTGGGCGTGCAATGGCATCCTGAGCTGGGGTGGAAGGACGATCATCTATCACGGGCTTTGTTTGAACGCTTCATTGCGGCTGCAACTGATTATGCTCGCAGAGATGGAACGCCGCAGTTGAGGCGCAACACGGCTTGAATAATAGAAGAAGCCGCCACGAACCTGGTATGGACGAGAGAAAAGAACTCGCGTGAATCTTGACAACTTACAGATGGGGGGCCGGGTCGCCGTAGTAACAGGGGGCTCCCGGGGAATCGGCAGAGCCGTGGTCGAACTGCTTGCCGCTTTAGGCGCCCATGTGGTTGTGAATTACGTGCGGGAACCGGCGGCTGCAGAGCGGGTTGTAAAGGCAGCTCGCGAGAAGGGAATCAAAGCACTTTCATTTCAGGCCGATGTCGCCAATCCAGTTGAAGCCCAGCGGCTCATAGGTACGACCCTGGACCACTTCAAGCGCATCGATATTCTCGTGTGTAATGCCGGAGTTTGGGAAGGAGCTCCTGTCGAGAAGATGACAGACGAACTCTGGGACAAAACTATAGATATAAACCTTAAGGGCACCTGGGCCGTATGCCGAGCCGCAGTTCCCGCGATGAAAGCACAACGTTCGGGAAAGATCGTCATCGTCACTTCCACAGCAGGCCAGCGCGGCGAAGCTAATTATTCAAATTACGCTGCCTCTAAGGGAGGTCAAATCGCCTTTACGAAATCGCTGGCCGCCGAGTTGGCGGCGTGGAGAATTAACGTTAACGCTGTGGCGCCGGGATGGGTCGATACAGAGATGACTCGTAACGCTCTCGGAGATCAAAAACAGCGCGAGTCCATTGCCGGCACTATTCCGCTCGGAGCAATAGCAACAGCGCAGGAAATTGCCGCACCTATTGCTTTCTTGTGCAGTGATTGGGCTCGACATATCACAGGAGAGGTACTCAATATCAACGGAGGCTCGGTTCTTTGCAGCTAGAGCTAAGGTTTTACATTAAGCCCGCTCCGGGAGTTTCCAGTTCAACGATATGACTCGCAAACAAATCAAGCTCGGGCTTGAGAAGCTACTTGAAGAAAACTTGCACCTGCTGCGCGGGGCGCGAGTCGGGCTCATTTGCAACCAGGCCTCTGTCGATCACAGGCTCCGCCATGCGGCGGATGTGCTTTATGAACATCCGGACGTGCAACTCAAGGCGCTATTTGGGCCTCAACATGGTATACGCGGGGATGTTCAGGACAACATGATTGAGACCGAACACACCGTGGACCGCGAAACGGGACTGCCTATTCATTCGCTTTATAGCGAGACGAGGGAGCCCACCGAGGCGATGCTCAAAGATCTGGATGTTTTGATCTTTGATATGCAGGACGTTGGCTGCCGCATTTACACCTTCGCGTACACAATGGCGAATTGCATGAGAGCCGCGCACCGGCTTGGAAAGAAGATGATTGTTTGTGATCGGCCAAATCCCATTAATGGTAAGGACGTCGCCGGAAACGTATTGGAGCCTCAACACGCTTCATTTGTCGGCCAGTTTGCAATTCCGACGCGACACGGAATGACGCTGGGCGAGCTGGCGAAAATGTTTAATCAGTATTTTGAAATCAATTGCGAGCTCGAAGTCGTAACTATGGGAGGATGGCAGAGAGACAACTGGCAAGACCAAACTGACGCGCCCTGGGTGATGCCTTCACCAAACATGCCCACCGTTGAGTCCGCGACGGTATTCCCGGGGACGGTTCATTTCGAAGGAACGCAGTTATCCGAGGGAAGGGGAACAACGCGACCGTTTGAACTGGTTGGCGCTCCCTATGTTAATCCCGAGGAATATTCACGGAAGTTGAACAGCCTGGCTCTTCCGGGCGTGTTTTTTAGAAGCTGCATCTTTCGACCTACTTTCCAAAAGCATGCCGGCATAAGTTGTGGTGGTGTGCAAATCCATGTGCTTGATCGAGCTAAGTTTGAACCCGTAATTGCCGGCATTGCCATGGTAAAGCTGGCGCATGATCTATATCCCACAGAATTTCGTTGGAAGGAACCGCCGTACGAATACGCCTATGATCGCAATCCTTTCGACGTCATCGCCGGCACTTCAAGTGTTCGGGAAGCTATTGAAAGCGGTGCTTCTATCGGAACTATTCGAGACAGTTGGAAAGGCGACTTAGACGAGTTTAAGAAGGTGCGTGAAAACTACCTGCTTTATTAGCGCCGTTAATGTTGGTCGTAAAGGGTCGGTGTGCCGACCGTTAAAGTCCAAAGTTAGGATAAGAGAGCTTTTAAATAGCAGTTAAGGCAAAGCGTTAATAGAGTGGCGTGGCTTCATTTCGTCATCCGCAATCTGAAACTCTATGGAGGTTAATTTGAGCAAGGCTGATATCGAAAGTTTGGAGACTAGTGAAAGTGCCCCAGCCAGGGCGTGGCTAATAGGGACAGCCGCGTGGCTTTTTCCCGGACTCGGCCATCTGCTCCAGGGACGATGGGTGCGAGCCCTGGTTTTAGGAGCGGCGGTTTGGGCATGCTTCATTGGAGGTCTCTGGATGGGCGGACATTTATTTGCCGTAAGTGGAAACGAACAGGACTCTTCCACCTTGCTTCAAATACCGCCAATGATTGCAAATCTGGGATCGGGCATGCTCTATATCTTCTGCTGGTTCTTCGGAATAGGTTTTTCGGATGATACGATTCATGCCGCGCGCGCCACGTTTGAGTATGGAAACACCTTTCTTCTGATCGCGGGGCTGCTAAATTATCTCGCGATGTTGGACGCGTTTGACATCGCGGCTGGGAGAAAGCGATGAGACACTTTTTCGTTATGACAGCCTTTGCCGTCGTCGTTGCGGTGGTTTTCGGCACAGTTGCAAAAGATACAGACCAGGGGCGTTTAGTTTATGGCCTTAAAGTATTTGCGGAATTCCTGATCATTGGCCTGGTATTGAGTTGGATACTCTACTTTCTTCCTTTCTGAGACTTGATTCGCAAGAGAGTCGGGATTCGAATGCCTGTTCTTGAAACTGAAGCGCTCGTCTTAAGAACTTATAACTTTGCCGAAGCAGACAAAATCGTCGTCTGCCTGACGCGCACGGCCGGGCTAATTCGTGGAGTCGCGAAGGGCTGCCGGAAGCTTAAGAGTAGATTTGGCGCGGCCCTGGAGCCATTCACGCTGGCGAGAATCACCTACTACCAAAAAGAAAACCAGGAACTTGTATCGCTGAACCAGGTTGAGATCGTGAAGTCACATTTCGACCTGTCGAGTAACGCTGAGACGCTAGCTGGCCTGGCGTACATGGGTGATCTGGTAATTGAGTTCTCGCCGCCATACGAACCCAACGAACGACTTTTCAGAATGGTGAAGGCTTGCCTTGATGCCATTTCTGAGTCGCAGCCAGACCTCCAGACCATTCTGAGATACTTCGAGATCTGGCTGTTGAAGCTAGAAGGTTATCTTCCGGATATCCGCCATTGTGGCGAGTGTCATCGAGTCTTCAACGAAAAAGAGCCGACATTCATGGGTGTCGATACCGTATTCCGATGCCGCGCCTGCAGCCAGGGGGCCGGCGCCGTTTTGTCGAGAAGGCTTCAGACACAATTGCAGGCCACACAGAAACTTGCACCTTATGTTTTTGCGAAGGAATCGCGCGAAGTTCCAGCGAGTATCCATCGTGAGATGGCTGAGCTAACACATCAACTTATCGGACGCGTACTGGAAAGACAACCGCGGTTAAGATCCACCTTTCAGTAGGCCAGATTTCCACTCAAAATGACACCTAAGAAGTTAGTTTAAATGTTTACCGGCAGGAAACTAATACCGAGGTACGTAATCCAAAGCGCACTGCCTTATGTATTGCTCTCATTGGTCTTGCTAACTGCCATCCTGTTTATGCAGCAGGCCGGACGATTTGCCGAGCTCGCACTCTATACCGACTTGCCCATTTCGCTTGCGGGCGAAGTCGCCGCCGCGCTGCTGCCTAGCGTTCTAGTACTCACATTACCTGTTGCAGTGCTCGCCGGAATCGTGATCGGCTTTGCTCGTATGGGTAGTGATAGCGAGATTGTCGCGATTCGCGCGGCGGGTGTAGGCACCTGGAGCCTTTTATGGCCGGCATTGCTTCTAGGCTTAGTGGGCACGGTAGCTACGACGTTCCTGCATATGCGGGAGGCCCCTCAAGCCGCGCGCGATCTGCGGCGCACTGCGGTGCAAGGCGCCTTACGAAAACTGGATTCGCCGGTGGAACCTCGTACTTTCAATACCGAGATTCCTGGTTACGTGATCTATGTAAGGGACGGTGATAAGAACCAGGGGGTGTGGGGACGCGTCTTTATTTACGCTCAACAACCAGACGGATCGACGCGGGTAGTCACGGCTCGGTCGGGGCGAATAGACTCGTCCGCAGAAAAATCAGAGCTTGTATTAAGCGACGCGGTTGCAATGAAGATTCCCCGCCCTGAAAGCGCGGAACGCTCCTACGTTGTCGAGCGACTAGACCAACTACGTATAGCGATAAATACCGGGCGTGCTGCCTTGATTGAGCGCTTGGGTCAAAAAGAAGTTCAAGCCGAAGAGTTGGATTGGACCGATCTGAAGCAGCAAGCGCATTCCGATTCGATTGAGGAGAGAAGGGGAGCGGAGAGAACTCTTAACCGCAGACTAGCACTCTCGGCGGCTCCCTTTGTCTTTGCTTTATTCGGTGGCTTACTAGGGTTGAGGGTAAGACGCGGCGGGCGCGGCGCTGGTATCTTGCTCTCTCTCGCAGTGGTTATCATTTACTACCTCGTCTCCTTGCTTGGTGAATCTCTTGCCAGAGCCAATAATCTTTCGGCAATTACCGGAGAATGGCTAGCCACCGCCGTAATGCTCTTGTTGAGCTTGATTCTTTTGGGTTTCAACGGCATTCCAGGACTTGCAGTGGCAAAGCGGCTGTTAAAAAAAGTGCAGACAGATGCTGGCCGGTACCGGAGCGCGGTGCCTGAACACACGATGGGCGCTGGACGGTCGGGATTCCCGAGCTTACTCGATACAAGTCTCTTTCGAACTCTCACGGTAAGTTTCTTGCTTGGTTTTGCCTCTCTAGCTTCCATTTTTATTATTTTCACGCTGTTCGAGCTCTGGCGCTTTATTGGAAGCAATCACGTCCCTGCGGCAGTTGTCGCGAAGTACCTGCTTTTCCTTCTTCCTTTAGTCGCGGTAGAACTGTTTCCCCCAACGATGCTGATCACGGTGCTTATCACGTATGCACTACTGGCGCGACGAAGCGAGGCGATTGCGTGGTGGGCGTCGGGTCAGAGCGTTTACCGTCTCATGATTCCGGGATTGCTGTTTGCCATTACGGCCGGCGCAGGGACCTGGTTGGTCCAGGAACACCTGATGCCCTCAGCCAACCTAAAACAAGAAGCTTTGCGAGCGAGGATTAGGGGCGGACAACCGCGCGCGACCACTGGCACCGGCCGTCAGTGGTTGGCCTCACGTGAGAGTAAGCGGTTGTACTCGTATGAGTTCGATGAAGAGCGTGGAGTTTTGATTGAGCCAACCATCTACGAGCTTGACGATGAGGGAGTGCATTTGAGCCGGGTAGCAATGGGCAAGTTGGGCACCTGGACGGGCGCCGACCAAATGCTCATCAAGGACGCTGAGACAGTTAGCTTGCGAGGAATGGTAGTAGAGCGGCGAACTGAAACCGCGGTGAACTTCGCGGGAATGGATCCGCCACAGGTCTTTAAGCCCACAATCGACAAGCCTTCGCAGCTCAGCGTGTCCGCTTTAAGCAGTTACTTAAAAGCAGCCAAACAGCGCGGCGTTGATGTGTCGGCGCTGGCAATTGCGGTTCAGCGCAAATACGTTAACCCTTTCAGCGTCGTTGTAATGGCGTTTATAGGAATGCCGTTGGCCCTGGCGTTTGGAAGACGTGGAGCAATAGTCGCACTCTGCGTTGCGGTGGGCGTGAGCATCGCTTACTGGGGAATAGGCGGCGGGTTTCAGCAGCTCGGGAATCATGGACTGCTGCCGCCTGAGGTGGCGGCATGGTCGCCTCCGGTGATATTCGCTGCCGCTGGGACCTATTTTCTTTCTCGCGTTCGAACGTAAAGCTTAGGTCCCAGTTTCCCAGCTGGAAATATATTCGAGTTGTTCGGACGTCAGCGTGTCGATTGCAAGGCCCAGAGCCTGTAGCTTTAGGCTCGCGATTTCGGTATCAACCTCTGGCGGCAGCAGGTGTACGCCTGGCTCGAGCTCGCCCTTGCGCTTCACAAGGTATTCGACAGAAAGCGCCTGGTTGGCGAAGCTCATGTCCATGACGCTGGCCGGGTGACCCTCAGCCGCCGCCAGGTTAATCAGCCGACCTTCTGCCAGGACCATAACTCGATGGCCATTCGCCTTTATCTTATACTCTTCAACGAAAGGTCTAACACTTGCCACAGCCTCCGACATCTCACGGAGGGCCACAAGATTAAGTTCAAGATCAAAGTGACCACTGTTGCAGACGATGGCGCCATCCTTCATGCGTCCGAAGTGCTGACCATCGATTACGTGACGGTTGCCGGTCACAGTGATGAAGATATCTCCCAGCGACGATGCCTCGGCAATCGGCATCACGCGGAATCCATCCATCACCGCTTCGACGGCTTTGATCGCGTCAACTTCGGTGACAATCACATTTGCCCCCATGCCGCGTGCCCTTAGCGCGACACCCTTGCCGCACCACCCGTAACCCACGACGACGATGTTTCGACCCGCAAGAAGAATGTTTGTTGCTCGAATAATTCCGTCGAGAGTGGATTGTCCGGTACCGTAGCGGTTATCAAAGAAATGTTTGGTCTGCGCATCGTTTACCGCGATGGTTGGGAAACTCAAAACACCCGCAGCTTCCATTGCCTTGAGCCGCTGAATGCCCGTGGTTGTTTCTTCTGTCGATCCAATCAACTCTTTGACCTGGTCAGCACGTTCCTTGAGCAGCGTGGCAACAACGTCAGAGCCGTCATCGATAATTATATCGGGATGGAAATCGAGAGCCGTACGCACATGCCGATTGTAGGTCTCGGTCGACTCGCCTTTGATTGCATATACCGGTATGCCCCAGTCGGAGACCAGAGACGCAGCGACGTCATCCTGAGTCGAAAGGGGATTGGAGGCAATCAGAACTGCATCTGCGCCACCGGCTTGAAGGGCGCGCGCAAGATTGGCCGTTTCGGTTGTGATGTGGGCACAGGCGACCAGCCTCACCCCCTTGAGCGGCTTTTCTTCACCGAAGCGCTCACGTATCAACCGCAGAACAGGCATCTCCCGTTCAGCCCATTCAATTCGCTGCTTGCCCTGCTTAGCCAAGCCGATATCTTTCACATCAAACTCGAGCGAGCGTGTTGCACTCATTACTAAAATTATCCTTTTTATAAACTACGGCGT
>CAAGKR010509537.1_pt1 | contig 25632 bp, 21 predicted proteins | sample 2556971 | NCBI WGS metagenome assembly CAAGKR01 (sample SAMEA5207829, study PRJEB30636) | soil metagenome | biome: forest; feature: boreal; material: soil | place: USA | collected 2011-09 | depth 1 m | reverse complement strand
CGTTGGTAGTGCAATTGAAGGAAAATGCGTGGAGTCCCGCTCATTTCATGCACGCTGCCTTAAGTCCGAACCGGACTCTCAATGCAGAAAGGACGATTGCCCTTACCTGCTGGACGGATTGCCGCGGCGCTGGGCGCCCGACCGTCGCTGATTCTGACTCCCTTCTAGCTGCCAGTATGGGTCAAGGCGTGCTCGCCAACGGATTCGCCCCCAATTGGCATGTGCCTGATCTTGCGACTCGGGCGAAGCTCAATGGGTACCCGAACTGGGACCACGGCCATTTCGGGTGTTTCCGTCTCAAAATGAAACCCGGTTTCGTCCTCATAAGCCGGCCTGGCATTCTTCACGGCGCGCTCGATGGCCACCAAACCGGCGATCGTGACAACTAGCAGGAAAATCAGGGCTGTCGTGATCATTTGGGGCCTTGTTTATTTCGATATCGGGTAAGACTTGGTTTTTTTGAGTTAAATCTGGGTATAATCTATCACGCTCGGGAATTAAGAACATGAGGATAAGTACCCAATTGGAGCTGGGGTGTTACCTCATTTCACGTTTGAGAACAGGGAGCTTTTCATGATGTGAATGACTCAAAGCCGGCGGTCGAATGCCGGACCTAAGCTTGTCATGGCGAATCTAGACGTCTCCATGCCTCTTCTACGATTCAAATGCCCACGCAGGCCCGTCTTTTACAACTATTTACGTCACGCGAATATGCCCGATAGCACTATCAATCACTCAAGCTTGCCTCTCCCTTGCAACTTGCGAGAGATCCCAAGATGGGATTCGAGTCGGTCTGCCGTTTGACGCCGTTCGCCTAAGCATCCGAAAAGCCAAGGTTCTGGACATTTCGAGGTCCATCATGAACAACTCCGGTCTCGGGTCATGATAAATCAGGATAAGCAAATTACCGTTCTGACCCCTTGCTACAATGAGCAGGAAAATGTTCGGGTTCTGCACGAGCGAATTGGCAGAGCCTGTGCCGCCTGCAAGGGCCTCTCCTACGAGCACCTATTCATCGACAATGCCTCCACTGATAAAACGGTTGCTGAGCTCAGGTCGATTGCAGCTGTAGACCCGAAGGTCAGGGTCATCATCAATAAACGGAATTTCGGCCATGTTCGGTCTCCCTATCACGGGCTATTGCAGGCAAGAGGAGACGCCGTGATCGTGATGGCATCGGATCTGCAGGATCCCCCGGAATTGATCCCCGAGTTCATCAGGCTTTGGCAGGAAGGGCATGAGGTGGTCGTTGGGCAAAAGGTGAACAGCGCCGAATCCTCCTTCTTGTTTTCGGGACGCAAGGCCTATTACCGCGTCTTGAAACGCCTGGCCGACGTCGACTTGCTGGAAAATGTCACCGGCTTCGGGCTTTATTCTCGAAGGGTCATTGAGGACCTGAGGGCGCTTGATGAACCCTATCCTTACCTGCGCGGACTTGTCAGCGAACTCGGTTACAGCATCGCCCGCGTTCCTTACGCGCAGCCTCTGAGGCAGCGCGGGATCACGAAGAATAATTTCTACACCCTCTACGACGTCGCAATGCTGGGCATCACCAGCCACTCAAAGGTTCCGCTCCGGCTCGCGACGATGCTAGGGTTCGCAATGTCGGCGCTGTCTTTCACGGCCGGCCTCGTGTACCTCGTCTACAAGCTCGTCTACTGGGACCGGTTCGCCCTCGGCGTCGCGCCCGTTGTCATCGGCCTTTTCTTTTTCGCATCGGTGCAGCTATTTTTCATTGGAATAATCGGAGAATACATTGGCGCCATCCACACGCGCGTGAACCGCAGGCCCCACGTCCTCGAGAAAGAACGGATCAATTTCTGATTGGACCTTGGCGGGAAGCCAGCAGGCAGATGACCGCCCCCCAGGCAAGGAGGGCTTCCCAGTACGATAATCGGAGCAGAATCGGCCCTGGATAGCTTAGGGTGGCAGTGTGCTCGCCCGAATTGATTGGGACTCCGACCAGGCGGTCAGGCGTGCTGACGACAGCGACCCTCCTGCCATCCACCCAGGCATCATATCCCGGCATGTACATGCGCGGCGTCTCAAGAATCGCCGGCGACGCCGTCTTCACGCGGGCGCGAAAGGGAAATAGCGACATGATCTCGACAGGCTCCTCGCTTGGGACTCGCTCGAGGAGTTCAAAGGCGCCGAAGGCGGCAAGGGAGCCGGCGCTAGCGCCTGGCTGGGCGGGAATGAAACGGAGGGCGACTTCGTCCCCAGCGGGATCGGTCGACCAGACATCCATTTCGGGGGAATTTGAGGGGCCGGATCCGAACGACTTCGGCTCGCCCGACGAAGGCAGAAGGTATTCCCGGAAGAATGTCCGCCCCACGCACTGGAGAATCCCGGGCACCTCCGGATGGCTGAAGCTGAGTTCGAGGCGGTACCTTCGGCCCGGCTCTAGGCGCAGATTCGGGTACAGATCCAGTATTCCAGGGTTGGCATCCAACCTTCCCGTGAGCTGACCGGTGGCGGCCACCCGGCCAGCCGCACGATTTGCCGGCGCCGGAATGAGCCTTCCCTCCGAACGGGGGTCAACGACGCCGTTTGAAAAGTGGGGTGGGAGACCGGCAAATAGACCGTAGGCATGATCCATGAGGATCCTGTTCTCGGGGAGCATGCCCCGGGTGGTTTCCGCAGAGCTGAAAGTGGAGGCTTTCGCCGCGTGTATGAAGGACGCCGCCTGATAGAGGCTCCACGCGCAGCATCCGGCCATCAGCAACGCCCCAGGAATCCGAAGCCGAACGGCCCGGGTGGCCCAGCTGTCCCAGGCAATCTGGCCTGCTGCAGCGAGTAATGCGGCGAGAATCAGGTAGAATCGCTGCATCGGCCAATAATAGGTTATTCGCACCACTTCTCCCGGCATGGAGGCCCATAGAAACCCGTTCAGACCCGGGATTGGAACCAGAAGCAGCATGAGCAGAAAAGACGCAGCAAGAAGCACCGCTAACTCCCGCTTTTGGATCGTTGCACAAACGAGGGTCGCGGAAAGAAGGACGGCCCAAAGGCCATAACCCAACTGCAGGGCCCCCAATCCCGCCGTATCCCGGATCGGCAGCAGGGCCGCGGGAAAGGCCTCACGCACGTTTTCCGCTATCAATCCGGCATGGGCAAGCGGCGCCCCAGCCGGGGAATGCCCACCCGGCGCGCCGATCAAGGCCACCGAGACGAAAGGATATTGGGCGAGGAGGACGAAGACAAAGGCGCCCAAAAACGAGCGCCCGAGCGCACCCCTTGTCCTTCGAATTTGCACGAGACGCGCGACCTGGGAGCCCGCGGCAATGAGAGTGAACCAAAGGGCGATCGGGGAATGCGCCCACCAGAGCGCCGCCAGGGATGAACCGAGAATGACCTGCGACCTGGCATCATCATGGCGGAACGTCCGGACGATGGCATAGGTGGCAAACGGCGCCAGACCGACTGTCATCCAGGTCATGTAGAGGTCCTGGGTGTAGACCGTGGCGAGAATACCCGGGCAGCTGAGGTACAGGATTGCGAAACCAGCGGCAGACCACCGCCGGGAGGGAGCAATCCAGCACAGGGTCCAGTAGCTGCCGAGGATGCCGGCGGCCCCGCACACGGTCACGGTCAGGTGCTGCAGCGCAAATGGGCCCAGGGAATGGAGGGTGATGAGGTCGAGGAGGGCCGCCAGGTGCTGGTAGAGCGGCGCCACGCGTAGGGGGTACACCGCCCCGTTGAACGCGAAATCCGTCTGGCCTGCGAAGACCGGGAACACGCCTGCGCGCACCTGGGCGACGTAGTCGGCCAGCATGTGGGCGTACCATACCGCGTCGCCGCCACCGTAGCTGCTGCCCGTCGCGAAGGGATGGAGCAGCCAGCACGCCGCCAAAGCCAGGGCGCAGAGGCGCGCGACTTCGCTCAGCTTTCGGAATCGCATGTCCCGGTCAGACGAATTTCATCTTTCGGGCGGCGAAGGCGACCATCCGCAGAAGCAGCCACCCGTGACGCCACCGGTGAATGTTGGTCGAGCCATATGTCCGGTCCCTGTAGCGGACCGGGACGTCCACTAACTTCATGTTGAGACGGGCGGCGCCGAAAAGGAGGTCGAAGTCCCCGAAGGGGTCAAAGTCGCCAAAATAGGCGCGGTTGGCGACGATTCGGTCATAGTCTCCGCGCCGCAGGACCTTGGTCCCGCAGAGCGTGTCCTTGAGCGACTGCCCGAGTATCCACGTGAACAGAATGCCAAACGACTTGTTCGCACACATGTTCAGGAACCTCATTGCGGCCTTTTCCATGGGGTAGACGAGCCGGGAACCGTTCGCGAATTCGGTGCGCCCCGACACAATGGCCTCATAGAACTTGGGCAGCTCCTCCGGCGGGACGGTGAGGTCCGCGTCCAGTATCATGAATAGGTCGCCCTCGGCCGCCGCGAACCCGGCGCGGACGGCATCCCCCTTCCCCCGGCCCGTCTGCCTGAGTATCTTGATCCTTCGCCCGGTGTTCTCTCGCGCGACGCGCTCGATCTCCTCCCATGTGTTGTCCTTCGAGTGGCCCTCGACAAAGATGAGCTCCGTTCCGGCACCCATGTCCGGCGTTCGCCGGACCGCCGCCTCGATGTTGCCGGCCTCGTTTCGCGCGGGTATGACGACGGAGACGGTGAGAGGGCCGGTCTCTCGGTTGCGGACTGAACGCGCGACGCAGAACACCGTGAGGCAAAACCATGACATGACCGGCCCAAGCCAGCGGTTTACAAAGTTGCCAATCCCCATCATCCCGAGCGGGCAGAGGATCCTAGGCTGAACAATCAGGGGGCTCCAATCCGCAAGGTCCATGAGCCCAAGGATGTCGGACGTGGCCAGCCAGTTGCTCGGCGGCTCCTTCGGCTTGAGGCCCAGCACCCGGGCTAGCGCCAGCACCGGGCGCCAGAGTGCTGAGGGATAGTTGATGATCAGGCGGGTGCGCGGGTGGGAGACCGCGTGCAGCTGTTCCAGGACCCTTTGGACGTCCGCTGCAAAATTGAGGGTGTCCGAGATCACGATGCAGTCGAACCGTTCCCCCAAAGCCAGTGCCTCCGCCGCCCCGACGTGGAATTCGCCGTCGGGACAGTTCTCCCTCGCAAGGAAAACCTGCCGCTCCGAAAGATCGATCCCCACCTTTCTGCGCGCAGTGATCCTTTTGAGAAGTTCGCCCGAGCCGCAGCCGATCTCGAGCACGGACGCGTCCGCAGGGATGAGAAGGTTGTAGTAGTGCGCCAGGATCGTGCGGTACCCCAGCGATCCGCCGTTCATCTCACCGGTGCTTTCGTCGTACCACGCGCGGATCCGGTCAAGGTGCTCGGCGTTAATGCCGGAATTGGGCCGCGGCATGGAATGGGTTCTTGCCTGGTTCAAGCGACAAGGACGGTCCTAGATCCTGTAGTATTCGCGATACCATTCGACGAACCTTCGGACGCCGGCCTCGATTGAAACGGTCGGAACGTAGCCCGTGTCCCGCTCGAGGTCGCCCATGTCGGCGCAAGACTCCGCAACCTCGCAGGCATTCGCCGGGACGAATTTCTTCTCGGCCTTCCTGCCGAGGGCGTCCTCCAGGAGCTCGATCAGCCGAAGGACCTCGATCGGGGAACAATGGCCGATGTTGTAGAGGCGGTAGGGTGCCGAACTGGTCGATGGATCGGGTTTCGCGCCGTCCCAGGCGGGATCGGGAGCGGGCGGCTTGGATCTAAGACGCATGATGCCCTCGACCACGTCATCGACATAGGTGAAGTCGCGGCGCATTCGGCCGTCACCAAAGACCTCGATGGGCTTTCCAGCGAGGATCGAGCGGGTAAACGAGAATAGGGCCATGTCCGGGCGACCCCAGGGCCCGTACACCGTGAAAAGCCGCAGGCCCGTGGTGGGGATACCGTAGAGATGGCTGTAACTGTGCGCCATGAGCTCGTTGGCCTTCTTGGTGGCGGCGTAGAAGCTCACGGGATGGTCGTTGGCTTGATGAACCGAGAACGGGAGCGCCGAATTGAGCCCGTACACCGAGCTGGACGACGCATAGACAAGATGGCCGGTCTTTTGGCTGCGGCATGCCTCGAGAATATTGAGGAAGCCGACGATGTTGCTGTGCACGTAGGCGCGCGGATGGGAGAGTGAGTACCTGACGCCCGCCTGCGCCGCGAGGTGGATCACCTGCTCGGGCTTCGTCTTGGCGAAGATCGCCTGCGTCGCGTCGGCATCAGCGAGGTCGACCCTGTGGAAAACAAAACCCTTCTGCTCCGTGAGTATCCGGGTCCTGGCCTCCTTGAGGCTCACGTCGTAGTACTCGTTCAGGTTGTCGATCCCATGGACTGAATGCCCCTCCTTGAGCAACCGGAGGCTTAGGTGAAAGCCAATGAAGCCGGATGTTCCGGTGACGAGGATCATGGTTACGGCGTCCTTTTGAGCACGACAAGGAGACGCGCGGCAAAGAGATTCGGCCAGCGGGCGAGGGAGAGGTCGAGCCACCGCCAAAACCGGAATGTTCCCTTGCCGCCCAGCTGCGGACCCGAGAAACCGCCGGTGGCGAAATATTCAAAGGAGGGCATCGGCTTTGCCTCGACGAGCTCCCAGCCAGCCAGCCTCGCAGGATCCTCGCGCCGCCAGAACAGGCGGGTCGCCGCCCCCTGGGCCGCGAAGTAATCAGCATCCCCCGCCTTGAAGCCGTCCGGTGCGCTCCACGTGGTCGCCAGTCCCATTCCGATCGGCTCGTGGTGGAACACCCCGTAGATCAGTCTTCCCGTCCAGCTTATCGCAGGATCGAACACGATGACGCGTCCATCCTTCGCCAGCACGCGCCGAAATTCAGCCAATGCCGTCCCAGGGTATCGGAGGTGGTGCCAGACATCGAATAATATCAGGTTCGAGACGCTCCCGTCCGCAAAGCTAAGGCTATAGGCATTTTCCTGGCGATCGAGCCAGGGATTGGGGAAGATGTCCGTGGTCACGCATTCGGGGATCACGTCCTTGATCGAGCCCATTCCCGAGCCGAGTTCGACGATGAAGCCGGAGACCGACCGGTCCAGGCGGGAGGCGATCAGCTCATGAAAACGCCTATAAACGGCCTGCAGTAGCGGTTTTTGCTGCCACGCCTGTCGGTTACCTTGGATCTCAAGGTCGTGCTGCACAACCGGCAGCGATTCACCCGCATTCATACTTCAATTAAAAGGAACGCACAGAGTGCCTTAGATGTCCCTCCGGGCTCAAGAAAACTCCGGCCTATCCGGGGGATTTGTGATTGCCAACACATCCAAATTCCCGCGGGCTGATTGGCCACTTTGATCCTGAGAATGAGATTATCCATAACCCTGTCGCTTGTCCTGGCTGCGACCATGAGCCTAAGGGCGGAGGCTCCCGCGGTGCAGGGAACGATGCCCGAGGACTATCTGCCGGGCCTGTCCTCCCTCCTGAAACAGGCCGTTGAGCGTTCACCGACCACGATTGCCGCAAGTGTCTCGGTGGCGCAGGCGGAGGCAGGCCGGTACCTCGATGCCGCGCTCCTTTGGCCGCAGCTGGGCCTGAACGCCAACTACGCGGTGAGCATTCAGTCCCAAACCGGGGGCACGGCGAGCACGAGCAAGGGCCTTTTCTATAACGCGAACATCAACCAGCCGCTGTTCCAGTGGGGCGCCTACAAGAACCAAGCCCTCATCGGGGACCTTGGAGAAAAAATCGCTGAGCGCCAGTTTGCCGAGGCGTACAGGATCCTGGCCGTTTCAATCCGGGAACAGTACATGGCCCTTGTCGGAAAGAAAATTCAGCTCAGGAATGCCCGCTTCGACCTGAAGTTATCCAACGAGGCGCTCGAAGTCCAGCAGGCCAAATTTGAAGCGGGAGCCTCATCCGAGGCGGCAATTGGCAATTTCAGGCTGTCTGTGGAGGCGGCGCAACTCGCAGTGGACCGATCCGAGGAGGATTACAGCTATGCGAAGCGCGTGTTCACGCGGCTCGTGGGGATAGACGACCTGAGCGAAGACACGATCCCCGTTGAGCTTAAACACCCTGATTTTTCGGCGTCGCTCGCCGACTCGGTCCTGGCGGGATTTGTCGGCGATGGGATTGAGAGCACCTTTCAGAGCGAGGTCTACAAGATGAGCGTCAAACAGCAGGACCTGAACTATTCAATCGCGAAGGTCAGGCTCCTGCCCAAGTTCGCCGCGGCGGCCGGCATCAGCTTCCAAAACCAGACCCAGATCAACGGCCCCACCGTCCAACAGGTCGGCATCCAGACTGAAAACTACAGCGTCGGCGCAAACTGGAACATCTTCGACGGCTTCGCAACGCGGGGTGCGAAACTCTCCGCACTCGCCAGCAAGCGACTCGCCGAGCGCACGCGCCAGACCTACATCGATCAGACAATCGACCAGGTGAGCGATATGCGAAAGCAGGTGGGTTTCTCCTCGCGCGCCATGCACCTTGCCGAGGTGCACAACGCCCTGATCGCGGCCGAGGTGAAACGCCTCGGCGACGACAAGAACCTCGGCTACGCTTCCCAGGCGACCATCGACACGGGAATCGTGACTCTCTACGCAACCGAGTTCAACATGGCCTACGCCCGCTCGGATTACTTCAGCCGGTGGACGGAATTCATCTCAATTGCTGGCATCGACCCGGCTCTGGCCAACCTCCAATCCCGCTATGTCCGATAAACCCGGCAAATCGTCATTCTGGCTGAAGCTGATTATCACCGTGGCGTTGCTTGCAGCGATCGCGATCGGCGTTCGCCAATACGTGCGGCCGGTCGCCAAGGTCGAGGCGGCCATCAGCGGGGACGCCGTCGACGCCAAGCCCGGCAGCGTCACGGTCAAGGAGAAGTACTCAATGCAGATGAAGGCCGCGATCGCCGGGCGGGTGATCGCCAAGGACTACAACCTGGATCCCGGGATGAAAATCAAGGAGGGCGACATCCTGGTCCAGCTCGACACGGGCGACATAGACATTGAGATCCAGGCGGCCAAGAACACCTACGAATCCTCGAAGGCCAAGGTGGCGGTGGGTTCGGTGAGCAAGTACGCCCTCGAGACGGCGACCTCGGACTTCACCAACACCGAGCGCCTGTTCAAGATGGGCCAGATTTCCGACAGCGAATATCAGAAGGCCCGCAGGGCGGTTGAAAACATCAAGCAGCAGCAGATGATGGAGACCGTGGTCAACCAGGAGAACCTGGATTTGGACCAGACGAATCTTGCGGCGAAGGAGCGGGCAAAGGAGAAGATGACGATACGCGCGCCCTTTGACGGGGAAGTCTCCTACGTGTTTGCGCACCCGGGCGACTTGATCGACCCGGGTTCCACCATCGTATCCCTGATCACCACCGCCCGGGAGGTGCAGGCTAAGATCAGCGAGGAGGACTTCGCCGACATCAAGGTGGGGCAAAAGGTCTCGGCCACGTTCCTTCCCTACGGCGAATTCGTCTACAACGGCGTCGTTGAGAAGATCCTCCCGACGGCCGATCCCGAGACCCTCCGGCACCTGGTGGACCTGACGATCACGGATATTCCGCCTGCAAAGCTGATCCCGGGAATCACGGGCGAGGTCTCGATCGAGGTCGGCAAGCGCCAGGCCAAGGCCATCATTCCCCGGCGCGCGCTCCTCAATGAGAACGTCTACGTCGTCAAGGACGGGAAGGTGGAGCTCCGGCAGGTCAAGAAGGGCTATGTGTGGCTCACCGGGGTCGAGATACTGGAGGGCCTGGAGCCCGGCGAGGACGTGATCGTGGAGGACCTCGAATCCTTTCGTGCGGGAGACAGCGTGAAGATCCAGGAGCTGCCGTCCGACGCGTTCTCGAAGAAGAAGTAAGGCGCCCGGATGTCCCAGAACTTCCGTATCGCGCTCCGCTTCCTGACGGCGAAGAAGCGGGCCATGCTGATGAGCCTGTCGTGCATCATCCTGGGCGTCGGACTGTTCATCGTCACACAGGCGGCGACGAGTGGCTTCCAGGAGTTTTTCATCAAGACTATTCTCGGGACCAACGGGGCGATCATGATACAGGACAAGGTGCAGAACACGATGCGCAGCCTTACCTCCGGGGGGTACAACTCAGGCTATGAAATCCGCCAGAAGGAGGGCGTGAAGTACATCGAGGGAATCGAGTACCCCGGTTTGCTCACGAAGGGCGTGGCCTCGTTCCGCAACGTCGCCGGCGTCTCCGCAGTCCTTCACGGCACCGCCATCGTCCGCAGCTCGTTCAGGGAGCAGACCGGCCAGGCATACGGGATCAACATTGAGGACCATCTCAAGGTTTCGGACCTAGCGTCGCAGATCGTCCAGGGCTCGCTCAGCGATTTCCGGGCCGAGCAGGGTTCCGCGCTCGTCGGCAAGGTGATCGCCGACAAGCTCCAGCTCGAGGTCGGCGAGACCTTCGAGATCGAAAACAAGGGTGACATCCACCATTTCAGGGTGGCCGCGATCTACCAGACGGGCGTCGACGACATCGACAGCGTGCGCGTCTACGTGAAGATGGACGACGCGAGGGCGCTCTTCAAGAAGCCGACCGGGGCCACCTATCTCCAGGTGAGCCTCTTCAACCGCGACCGGGCGCGCGAGGATGCCGCCGAGATGACAAACTCGCTCCAGTATAGGGCGGACGCCTGGCAGGACCGGGAAAAATCCTGGCTGGGGGTCTTCAAGGCTTTTGGGATCGCGACCGCGATCACCGTCTCCGTCTTCACGCTCATCGCCGGCCTGGCGATGTTCAACACGCTCGCGATGATCGTCCTGGAGAAGACCAAGGAGATCGCGATCCTGCGGTCGATGGGCTACACCCGGGAAGACATCTCGCGCATCTTCCTCTGGCAGGCAACCATCGTCCTCGCGATAGGCACAGTGATCGGCTGCGCCGTCGGGGCCGTCATCACCTATGCGGTGTCTCAATACCCGCTTTCGATCACAGGCATCTTCACGAGCCACAAGTTTCTCGTCCAATGGTCGCTGCGGCACTATTTCGAGGCCATCGCGTGCGCCGTCATCACGGTCATGATCGCGAGCCTCGTTCCCTCCCGCAGGGCGGCCAGGCTTGAACCGGGCGACATCATCAGGGGGACGGCGCAGTAGCACCATGGCCGACGAAGCGAAAATCGCCATGCGCTGCGACAAGCTGCACCGCTACCTGGGCAGGGACGAGGGCCGGGTACACGTGCTGAAGGGCGTCTCGTTTGAGGCCCGGGCGGGTTCTGTTTACGCGATCGTGGGGCCGTCCGGGTGCGGCAAATCGACGCTTCTCTACCTTCTCGGGCTCCTCGACCAGCCGGACGCCGGCGAGATCTGGATCAACGGTCGGCTCATGTCGAACAGCCTGGACTCGGTCCGGACGGCGGCCCGCGGCGAGCATATCGGGTTCGTCTTCCAGTTCCACTTCCTCATGCTCGAGTTCACGGCGCTCGAGAACGTCATGATGCCGATGCGCAAGCTGGCGCGGCTGACGTCGGAGCAGATGCAGGAGCGGGCTACGCGGCTGCTGGATTCGGTCGGCCTCGGCGACAAGACCCACCGGCTGGGAACGCACCTTTCGGGCGGCGAGCAGCAGAGGGTCGCGGTTGCCCGCGCCCTCGCCAACCAGCCAACGATCATCCTCGCCGACGAGCCGACCGGAAACCTGGACGTCAAGAATGCGTCCCTCGTCTTTGACCTCCTCACGAGCCTCGCCAAGGACAACGGGCAGGCCGTCGTTCTCGTGACACACAATCCTGACATTGCGGCCCGGTGTGACGTCACCCGGCCCATGCGGGATGGATTATTTATCTGATTGGACGGGTATTTAGGCAATAAGCGCGCTTGAGGTGGGGAGGGCCGCGCGCTTATTAAGCGATCTAAAAGCGATCGGCTGGAAATTAAGGTTTACAACCCAAACGGTGGACCCTTCTTTCGGAAGCGATTCCAGCCACTAAACGACGCTCCGTGACGCACGATACATCGCGAAAACGCTTCCTCGCCAAGGTCCTCGGACTTGCAACCGTGGGCGTTCTTGCGCCCGGTGCGGTGGCCAAGGCGATGATTGCCCAAAAGGGTGGCAAATCGTCAGGAAAAGCGGTGGCATTCAGGCTTCAACCGCAGGACCGGGCGATCGCCCGCCGTGACGGACCGGCCTAGGCAGTAGGACGATGCCCAAGCTGTTTCCAAAATCCGTCAACAAGCTGCCCCTACAGCTGACGCTTTACCTCTGCGTGGCGGTCTGCATAGCGACGGCCGGCGTGAACTATTACATGACCCCGAAGTACACGCGGGTCGGGTACGCGCCGATCCAGCCCGTGCCGTACAGCCACAAGAAACACGTCGGCGAGCTGGGGCTCGACTGCAGGTACTGCCACAACTTCATCGACACCGCGGGTTCCTCGATACCGACGGCCCAGACGTGTATGAACTGCCACAGCCAGATCAAAGCCGCCAGTCCGGCCCTGGCCGTGGTCCGAGACAGCTTCCAGACCGGCAAGCCCATCCCGTGGGTCCACGTCCATGTGCTTCCGAGCTTTGTCTACTTCGACCATTCAATCCACGTGAACCGCGGGATCAGCTGCGTCGAGTGCCACGGCAAGGTGAACGAGATGGACGTCGTGACGCAGGTGAAGCCGTTCAGCATGGGTTTCTGCCTCGATTGCCACCGCGACCCCGCCTCCCACGTCCGGGTGAAGGCCGACATCTTCAACCTCGACTCGAAGACCATCGCCGAGACGCAGAACAGGGCGGCGGCCGTCAATTTTGTGCACGCCTGGAACATCAACCCCCCCCAAAGCTGCTCGACCTGCCACCGATGAAAAGCAAGGTCGAGCATCCCGCGCAGTCGGATAGGGCCAAGGCGGGCCCGCGCTACTGGCGCAGCCTGGACGAGCTCGCGGCGACGCCCGGGTTCAAGGCCGCGGTCGCGCGCGAGTTCCCGGAGGGAGCCTCGGGCATGGACGGCGTCGACCGCAGGCAGTTCATGAAGATCATGGCCGCCTCGTTCGCGCTGGGCGGCATCGGGCTTGCCGGGTGCAGGCGCCCCGAGGACAACATTCTCCCCTTTGGCAAGTCGGTCGAGGGCGCGATTCCCGGGCTTCCAGTCTACTACGCAACGGCGATGCCGCTTCGCAGCTGGGCGGTTCCCCTTCTTGCCGAGACCCACCAGGGGCGTCCGACCAAGCTTGAGGGCAATCCGACCTACGCGCCGCACGGCGGGGCCAGCTCGCTCCTTGCCCAGGCGTCGATCCTCGACCTATACGATCCCGACCGCTCGGTCGCCCACGTCGAGGGCGGAAAGACCGTGGACGCGGCCGCCATCAAGACTCTCCTTGCCGACATCGGAAAGGAGCACCGGGCGACAATGGGCGCCGGCCTCGCCTTCCTGGCGGAAGCCTCCTCTTCGCCAACGAGGCTCAGGATGCTCCGCGCCGTGTTCAGCCGGTACCCAAGGGCCCTCTGGACAGAATACGAGCCCGTTGCCGACGAGCCCCCGATGACCGTGGCCCGCGCCATGTTCGGCGCGAACCTGCGTCCGATCTACCATTTTGAGAAGGCGAAGAGGATCCTCAGCGTCGACGCTGATTTTCTCCAGACCGAGTCAGGCAGCCTCCAGTACGCGCGCGCCTTCGCGCAGGGCAGGCGGGTGAAGAAGAAGGACGACCCGATGAACCGCCTCTACATGGCGGAGAGCGGGCTTTCGATTACCGGCAGCATGGCGGATCACCGGCTGAGGCTGGCCTCGAGCCACATGCTCGCCCTCGTATCCGCGGTGGCCGCAAAGGTGATTGGCGACCCGGTTTACGTGAATGCGGCGATCGACCTGGATGTGAAGCCAGAGTGGATCACCGAGTGTGCGCTGGACCTGGTTGCGAACAAGGGGGAATGCCTCGTGGTGGCGGGCTCGCACCTGCCCGAGGCGGTTCATGCGGTGGTCTATGCGTTGAATCAGGCCCTCGGGAACTTCGGTGCGACGGTCGACTTCATCTTCAGCACGAAGCCGCAGACGGCGGGGATCACGGGTCTCGCGAATGCGATCAACCAGAAGAAGGTCAAGACACTGGTCATTCTCGGCGGCAATCCCGTCTACAACGCCCCGGCGGAACTCAAGTGGGAGGAAGTCCAGAGATCCGTCCCGCAAGTGATTCGCTTTGGCTATTACACGGACGAGACGTCCGGCGCATCGCACGTGCACATCGCTGCGGCCCACTATCTCGAGTCATGGGGTGATGCGAGGACGGCGGACGGCACCGTCGTCCCGATCCAGCCCATGATCATGCCGCTCTTCGGCGGCCTGACCCAGAACGAGGTCCTCGCATCGATTGCCGGCCTCGCGGTCACCGACCCCTATAAGCTGGTGTTCGACACCATCGCGGGCCGGGGGCCAAAGTCCGAAGCGGTCTTCCGGAAGTTCCTGCACGACGGCCTTTTTGAGGGAACAGCATTCAAGCCCGTCAAGGGGCGCTACAATCCTGCGGCAATCCGCACGTTCCTTGCCAAGCCCTCGCTTCCGACGGTCTCAAAGGAGGCCATTGAAGTCAGGTTCGTCCCCGGCGCCACCGTGGACGATGGCCGGTTCAACAACAACGGCTGGCTGCAGGAGTGCCCGGACCCGATCACGAAGATCAGCTGGGACAACGCGATCCAGATAAGCCCAAGGCTCGCGAGGGAGCTGGGCATCGATGCGCCGGGCGAGGGCCTGCGCCAGGTGGCGCGCAAGGACCTTGCGGAATTCGACAAGGGCATGGAGAACGCCCACATCGTCGAGCTGACCATCGGCGGCAGGAAGCTTTTGGGGCCCGCTCACATCCAGCCCGGACTCTCCAATTACACAGTCATCGTGCCGCTCGGCTACGGCCGGAAGAGAGTCGGCAGGGTGGGAGAGGGAACGGGCTTCAACGCCTATGCCGCACGTGAGTCCGGCTGGCTTCACACCGCCACGGGAGCCTCGGTACGCGTTACGGGGGCCAAGATGTTCCTCGCGGACTCGCAGTGGCACTGGTCGATGGAGGGCCGCGATCTTGTGCGCGAGGGAAACCTCGGCGAATACCAGGAGAACCCCGGTTTCGCGAAGGAGGTGGGCCTTGAGGCGGAGAGCCCGCGCCCGGTGCTCGACCCGACCCTCAAGGACATGAGCCCGGCCGACCGCGCCAAGGAGATCCCGCGCGGCAACTCCCTTTACGTCACTCCGAAGTTCGACGGGAAGCACCAGTGGGGGATGAGCATCGACCTCAACACGTGCATCGGCTGCAACGCCTGCGTGGTCGCCTGCCAGGCTGAAAACAACATCCCGATCGTCGGCAAGGAGCAGATCCTTCGCGGCCGCATCATGCACTGGATCCGCCTCGACCGCTACTACTCGGACGGAAAGGCCGACGCCGCGGCATTCGGAGGGGCGGGCAACCATGAAATCCCCGAGGAGCCCCAGATCTCGATGCAGCCGATCGCCTGCATGCAGTGCGAGCTAGCCCCCTGCGAGACGGTGTGCCCGGTCAATGCGACCGTCCACGACGACGAGGGCCTGAACGTCATGGCGTACAACCGGTGCATCGGCACGCGGTACTGCGCGAACAACTGCCCCTACAAGGTTCGCCGCTTCAACTTCTTCGACTGGAACATGCGCCAGCTGGACAGCCTCTACCTTGGGCCCCTCGGGCCGGAAGGCATGCCGGAGCTGGTCCAGATGGTGAAGAACCCCGACGTCACGATCCGCATGCGCGGCGTGATGGAGAAGTGCACGTACTGCGTGCAGAGGATCGAGCATGGCAAGATCGAGTGGAAGGTGAAGACGGCCCAGGAGGGCCATCCCGAGGATGTCGTCGTCCCGGACGGCACGATCCGCACGGCCTGCCAGCAGGCGTGCCCGGTCGAGTCGATCGTCTTCGGGAACATACTCGATCCGCAGAGCGCGGTGTCGCTGGCGAAGGCGCAGGAGCAGGACTACTCGCTCCTTGGCTATCTCAACACAAGGCCCCGGACGACGTACCTGGCCAGGATCCGCAACCCGAATCCCAAGATGCCGGACTACACGGAGCTGCCGCTCAGCAGGGTGGAGAACTGGAACAAGAACCACCCGTCCCAGAAGGCCTGACCCATGTCCCAAGCCGCAGAACCCCTTACACCCGGATCGCCCGCCGTGCTCGGCGAGGTGGACCCGGCTGTCCACCCGCGCGCGGTGCTGGTGGGCCATGGCCGCAGCTTCAGCTGGATCACGGAAAAGATCTGCGGCATCGCCGAGGAAAAGGCGCCCGTCTGGTGGTGGTGGTGCTTCATCACGGCTTGCATTGTCGCCTCGTTCACCGTCTGCGGGCTGATCTACCTTGTGGCCACGGGCGTCGGCGTGTGGGGCCACCGCAGCCCGGTCAACTGGGCTTGGGACATCGTCAACTTCGTCTTCTGGATCGGCATCGGCCACGCCGGGACGCTGATCTCGGCGATCCTCTGCCTTCTGCGCCAGAAGTGGCGCACGTCGATCAACCGCTCCGCCGAGGCCATGACCATCTTCGCCGTCGTTTGCGCCGGCATTTTCCCCGTGTTCCACCTCGGGCGCGTCTGGTACTCCTGGTTCCTCTTCCCGATCCCGAACTCGAACTACATCTGGCAGAACTACCGTTCCCCGCTGGAATGGGACGTGTTCGCCGTCTCGACGTACGGCACCGTGTCCGTCCTCTTCTGGTATGTCGGCATGATCCCCGACCTGGCCACTATGCGCGACCGCTTCGCGGCCGTCGGCAAGACGATCCGGGCGCGTGCCTACGGGCTCTTCGCGATGGGCTGGCGGGGCTCGAGCCGGCACTGGAGCAACTACGAGATGGCCTACCTCATCCTTGCCGGCATCTCGACCCCCCTCGTCCTCTCGGTGCACACGATCGTCTCGTTCGACTTCGCCGTGTCGCTCCTGCCGGGCTGGCACACGACCATCTTCCCGCCGTACTTCGTCGCCGGCGCCATCTTCTCGGGCTTCGGGATGGTGCTGACCCTCATCCTTCCCCTGCGGGCCGTCTACCACCTCGAGGACCTGATCACGCAGTACCACATCGACTGCATGTGCAAGGTGATCCTGGCGACGGGAACCATGGTCGGCTACGCGTACGCGATGGAGTTCTTCATCGCCTGGTACAGCTCGAACCCCAACGAGGGTTTTGCGTTCATCAACCGCGCATTCGGGCCGTACTGGTGGGCCTATTTCATCATGGTCACCTGCAATGTGATCACGCCCCAGTTCTTCTGGTTCAAGGCGGTGCGCAACAACACGGGCCTCGTCTTCATCCTTTCGCTCTTTGTGAACGTGGGCATGTGGTTCGAGCGCTTTGTGATCATCGCGACCTCGCTCGCCCGCGACTTCCTCCCCTCGAGCTGGGGCTACTACAGCCCCTCGGTGGTCGAGATCTTCACGTTCTTCGGGACGTTCGGGGTGTTCTCGGTCCTCTTCCTCCTCTTTGTCCGGTTCCTGCCAATCATGGCCGTCGCCGAGCTCAAGGCGGTCACACCCCAGGCCGACCCGCATGCCGACGAGCACGGCGTGGCACACCCCTGAGCCATGGCCGAGAAACCCTACGGACTCATCGCCACGTTCGAGACCCCCGGGGCGCTCATGCGCGCCGCCGTGCAGGTGCGCGACGCCGGCTACCGCAGGTGGGACTGCATCACGCCGTTCCCGATCCACGGGCTCGACCAGGCGATGGGCGTGGGCCGCTCCCGGGTGCCGAGGATCTCGCTCTGCGGCGGCATCACGGGCTTCTGCACGGGCATGTCCATGATCTGGTTCATGGACAAGTTCGACTACGCGCTGACAGTGGGCGGCAAGCCGTTCTTCAGCCCCCTGTACGCCTTCCCGGTGTCCTACGAGCTCACGATCCTTTTCACCGCCTTCGCGACCATTGGCGGGATGTTCTTCCTGAACGGCCTGCCGATGCACTACCACCCGGTCCTCAACTATGAGAAGATACGCAGGGGCACGGACGACCTGTTCTTCATCGTGATCGAGCGGTCGGACCCGAGGTTCAACCCGGACAACACGAAGGCGCTCCTGGAGAAGATCGGCGGCGGCGACATCACGGAGCTTGAGGCCTGAGCCATGCGCAACCTCTACCTCCTCACCCTCTTCGCGGTCGTCCTCACGGTCTCCCTCCTCGGGTTCCGCGGAAGGACGTTCACCCATCCCCCGATGGATGTCTTCCCGGAGTGGCTGTTCCCGGGCATGAAGGAGCAGCCGAAACTGGTGCAGCAGACGACGAGCAAGTTCTTTGCGGACGGTCGCTCCGACCGGGTGGCGCCCGCCGGCACGGTGGCCGCCTCATACGGCCCCGCCGGCCAGCCCCTGAAGGACGATGATATCCTTTATCTCGGGAAGGCGCCGGACGGCTCGTTTTCAAAGGGCTTCCCGACGGCCCTCAAGGTGGACATGAAGTTCCTCGAGCGCGGCCGGGACCGGTTCACGATCTACTGCTCGCCCTGCCACGGGGCCATGGGCGACGGCAACGGGATCACGAAGAAGTACGGCATGGGCGCGACGCCGTCGTACCACGACGACCGCCTGCGCAAAATGGCCGAGGGCGAGATCTTCAACACGATCACGAACGGCAAGGGCCAGATGAACCCCTACGCGGACAAGCTGAAGGCCTCCGACCGCTGGGCAGTCATTGCCTACGTGAGGGCACTCCAGCGCGCGCAGACGGGCACCCTGGCGGACGTGCCGGATGACCACAAGGGGGACCTCGGAATCAAATGACGAAGCCCGACTCATCCAAGGCCCTCGGGATCGGAATCGCCGGCATCGTCGTGACGGCACTCGGCATGCTCGTGTCGAAGCCCCACATCGTCGCCACGGCATGGCTCGTCGGGGTCGGCTTCTGGACAGCGATCGCCATCGGGATGCTGATGATGATCCTGATCCACCACATCTTTGACGCCTCGTGGTCGACCGTGCTGCGGCGGCAATACGAGCACGGAGTGGCAGCGTTCCCGTGGCTCCTCGTCATGTTCCTGCCCCTGATCCTGGCCTCCTACCTCGGAAGCAAGGACCTGATTTGGCCCTGGATGAACCCCGACCACCAGATCTTCGGCTCCCACCAGGTTAAGGACGACCTGCTTTACGTGAAGAAGAGCGCGTTCCTCAACGTGCCGCTGTTCACGATCGTCTCCATCGGCTTCTTCGTCATCTGGATGTGGCTGTCCGCCCGGCTCAGGAAGGCCTCGTTCACCCAGGACTCGGACGGCGACATCAGGTGGACCCGGATGAACGGCAAGACAGCCGGCTTTGGGATACCGGTACTCGCCCTCACGCTGACGTTCGCAGCCATCTACTGGTTCAAGAGCCTCGAGTACCACTGGTTCTCGACAATGTACGGCGTCTGGTTCTTCGCGAACTGCATGCGGGGGGCCCTGTCCTGTGGCGTCCTCATCATGATCTGGCTCTACAACCGGGGGGACTTCAAGGGGATCCTGAAGACCGACCACCTCTGGGCTATAGGCCAGCTGATGCTGACCTTCACGGTGTTCTGGGCCTACGTCTCGTTCTCGCAGTACTTCCTGATCTGGAACGCAAATGTCCCCGAGGAGACCTTTTGGTACAACATCCGCGAGTACGGCGACTGGTGGTACGTGAGCCTCTTCCTCGTCTTCGGCAATTTCCTCCTGCCGTTCTGCCTGCTCCTTTCCTACCGCTACAAGGTCACGCACCGCACGGTCCGCCGGATCGCGTACCTTGTCCTCTTTGTCATCTTCGTCGACATATCGTACAACATCCTTCCGGCCCTGCAGGATGCGAACGGCAACCCGATGCCTTTCTTCTCGGTCAACCTCCTCTGGGCGATCACGTCGGTCATCGGCGTAGGCGGAGTCTGCATCGCCGCCTACCTGCGCGATTTGCCCAAGACAAAACTGATCCCGATCCGCGACCCGCGGATAGGCGAATGCCTGAAACATGATGACTGACCCGGACTCACCCGCGCCGCGGCCCGTTTCCATGGTGGCAGTCATTGCCGTCTTCGTCCTGCTGTCCCTCTTCGGCGTGCTTGCGGAGAAGGTCTATCTTCCCGGAACGCCGGCGGCCCCCCAGAACGAGACGCCGGACAACCTCTCGAAGGAGATGGCCTGGAAGGCCACTCCCGAGACGCGCAGGCAGTACCTCGCCGACCTGCGCAAGGCGCAGTCCGAACAGGCCGCGCGCTACGGCTGGGTCGACCAGAAGACAGGTGTCGTCCAGTTGCCGATTGACCGGGCGATGGAGCTCGTCGTCCAGGAGCACGGGGGAGCCAAATGACCATGAAAAGCGAACTGACCGCAACCGACTCCTCATCGCGCTGCCCGCTGCTGCTGCTGCTGGTTTCCGGCCTCGTATGGCTGGTCGTGAGCGGGGCCCTTTCGCTCGTTGCCGCCTTCCAGCTGCACTCCCCGTGGTTCCTGGCGCATTGCTCGCTCCTGACCTATGGCCACACCACCGTGCTGGCTGAGACCTCCTTTGTCTACGGCTGGGTGGCCAACACCGGCCTTGCATTGGCCCTCTGGATTCTCGGACGGCTCGCGGGCGAGCCGCTGCGCGCCCAGAACTGGGTCGTCGGCGGCGCGATTTTCTGGAACCTCGCCGTCACGGGGGCCATCGTCGGTGTCGCCGTCGGCGATGCCACGGGTTTCGAATTCCTCGGGCTGCCCAAGTATGTCCAGCTGATGATGCTCTTCTCGTACGCCGCGATCGCGGTGTCGGGCCTGCTCGCGTGGTCGGGGCGCCTCCGCCAGGTTTCATACGCGGCCCACTGGTACGCGGCCGCGGCCCTCTTCCTGTTCCCGTGGATCCTCTCGATTGCCCATGTGATGCTTTTCGCCGCGCCGGTCCGGGGCGTCGTGCAGGCCATCGTGGCGGGATGGTTCGCGCAGTCGGCCTGGACGCTCTGGATGGCCCCCCTGGCGCTCACGGTCGCCTATTACGTGGTCCCTAAGATCACCGGCAAAGTGCTGCCTTCCTATGAATTCGCGTCGCTCGGCTTCTGGTGCCTGATGTTGGTGGGCGGCCTTACCGGCGGCCGCCACCTCCTCGGCGGCCCGGTCCCGGCCTGGATCCCGTCCGTGGCGGTCGTCTCCTGCGCCCTTCTTTTTTTCCACACGGTCGTCGTCCTTCTGAACCTTCGCGGCGCCTTTTCCGGCAGCGGGATTGCCCTCAAGTTCATCGCGTTCGGGCTGGCCGCATACTTTGCGGGCGCGATCGGCGACGCGCTGACCTCGTTCCACGCCGTCGCGGTCCACACCCAGTTCACCTACTTTGACGAGGCGCAGAAACAGCTGGCCCTCTACGGGGCGGCCTCGACGATCCTCTTCGGCGGGGTCTACTACGCGCTTCCGCGAATCACCGGGAAGGCGTGGCTTTCGGGCGGGCTCGTGCGGGCCCACCTTTTCCTCACCGTGGCCGGGGTGCTCCTCCTAGTCACCTCGCTTACGGTGGCCTCCGTCACCCAAAGCCAGGGCCTCCTGGAGGCCACTGTTCCCTTCTCGGACATCACCAAGAACGTCCGCCCGTGGCTCACGGCGGCGGGTGTCGCGCAGGGGATTCTTCTGTTGGGCAACCTTCTGTTCCTCGTCAATTTCTACGGGACCTCGTGCATGATCCTGAAGCTCTCGGCGCCAGCCTCCTTCAATCCGCCCGCGGAGGCGCAGACCCGCGCGTCATGAAGAGCAATTTGCTCTTTTTCGTCGGGCTGTTTGCGGCGCTTCTCATCTCGTGGCTCGGGATCGTGATCGGCTCGAACGCCCAGCTCGGGTCGCTCGCGCCTTACTATGACGACAGCGACGGATCCACCCACCCCGAATGGCTGGCCGGGGTCGCAGCGCAGGGACAACTTGAGTACAAGAGCCTTGGCTGCATCGCCTGCCATACCCAGCAGGTCCGACGGCCGAGCTTCGGGTCCGACAAGGCTCGGGGGTGGGGGGACCGCCAAAGCGTCGCGCGCGACTACATCTACCAGCCATTTCCGCAGCTCGGTTTGAGCCGAATCGGCCCGGATCTGACCAATGTCGGCGACCGCAAGATCCCCTTCGACGCAGCCGACCTCCTGGAACTCCTTTATTCCGGGGATCATGGGATGCCCTCCTACCAATTCCTCTTTGAAACGCGCCGGATAGGCGTGAATGCGCAGCCATCGGAGAATGCCCTGAAGCTCACGGGCTCGCTCAAGCCGCAGGCTGGATGGGAGATTGTCCCGACAAGGCGCGCCGAGGCACTCGTGGGTTACCTGGTCAACCTGAAGAACACTTACACCTATCCTGAGGCGGTTCCGTTTGCTGCGGCCAAACCAGAGGGCGAAGCCGCCAAGCCCGCTCCCGCGCCTGCGACCCAAACACCCCCCTCCGCTCCCGCTCCCGCAACCCAAGCCCCCGCTCCTGCGCCGGTGCCAACCGCCGCGGCGACCCCTGCACCTGGCGTCGCGCCGGTGCCCGTCGCAGCCCAGGCAGCTGCTCCAAAACCCGCAGCGGCGCCAGCTGCAGCCCAGCCACCCGCCCCAACACCTGCGGCGGCGCCAGCCACGGCACCTGGCGTCACGTCGGCGCCAACCGCAGCCCAGCCGCCTGCCCCAACACCCGCAGCGGCGCCGGCAGCGTCGACCCCGGGCGCGCCTGCGCCCACTCCCGCATCGATGGCCCCTCCTTCATCCGCTCCCACGGCGGTCGGACCGACACCCGTCGCTTCCAGTTCGAGCGAGCCCCCCACGTTGTCGCAGCCCGCGACCGCAACTGCTCCCCCGCTTCCCGCCGCTCCGGCGCCCATCACAACGCCGCCAACAGGCGCCGGACCGACACCTTCGCCAACCGGAGGTCCGAAATGAGCACGCCGCCCAACAACGATCCGCGCCTGGACCAGGCGTCCTTCAGCGACGAGAGCCTCATGGATTCCCATGAGAAGCTGCTGGGGCGCCAGCCCGACGAAGGAGCGCGCTACCGTCTGCTGCCAATCGGCATTCTTTTCACGCTGAGCGGTCTGATCCTGTTCGCGGGCACCTACCTCAACCGGTACACCGGTCACTACAGCCCGGCGATCTTCGACGAGAACGCAAAGCCAACTACGGGCGAGGCGGCCGCTGTGAAGGCCGACCCCGTGGCCTTGGGCAAGGCGGCTTTCAATGCCGTATGCGTCACCTGCCACCAGCCGACTGGGCTCGGAATGCCCGGCCTATATCCGCCCCTTGCGAGCTCCGAGTGGGTGAACGGCCCCGCCTCTCGCGTTATCCGGATCGTGATCTACGGTCTCAAGGGCGACATCCATGTCGGGGGCCATGATTTCAACGCCGCGGCCATGCCGGTATTTGGCCAGCAGGTGACCGGCTCTGCCTACAACTGGAGTGACGAAAAGATCGCCGCCGTCCTCACCTATGTTCGCCAGGAATGGGGAAACAAGGGTGGCCCGGTGTCCGCAGACGACGTGTCAACGGTCCGCAAGGCCGTGGGCGACCGCAAGGAAGAGTCGGAGGCCGAGCTCGAACAACTCAAGTAGGAACCCGAGAGGTTTCCCGCAGACACCGCGGGTCAGCGGAAGCGGACATCGTATACGAGAATCCCCGCTGCTGCGGCGAACAATCTACATCGGCGGGAGGAATGACATCTCGACGCCTATGCATAAAAAAGCCCCTCTGGATCAAGAGGGGCTTTGGTTTAGGTCGAACTCGGATCCCGCGGGATGACAGCAATTTCTCGCTTCATTTCCGCCGACCTAAACGGACTGCTCAATGAGCAGCAACTGCCCGACGGCGAACCAACAGGAGCGCGACTGCTGCGATGGCGAGCAATGCGATTGTCGGTGCGTTATCCGGCACCGGAGTGATGGTGGCTAGTATTACGTTCATATTGTTGTGTGATTTCTCTGCGTTACTGGGAAGTTTCGGTCACACTACAGCAGTACGTATACCAGCCATGGTTGCCGCGCTTCAAAAAGTTTTATGAACTAACGTAACCTATTATTTGATAGGGTTATAAAAATTGACCTTATCGATGGCAAATCTGTCTTGGCGCCGACCCAAGACCTTTTCCTGTAAATTTTACCGACGGTTTGTCGAAACCCTTTCCATTCTTCGCAACTCATTGGCCGCGAAAACCTCGAGAAATTCTGACGTTTTTCTAATCCCCAAGCCGCTTGTCAGGCACCAAGTAGTTTCCGACATAGTCCGCCACCGCCGCACCAAGCGGCGTTATCGGCTTATCGTAGCCGGAGGTCCTAAGCTTGGATATGTCCGCCTTCGTATAATACTGATACTTGGCGCGAAGGGCGTCCGGCATGTCTATGAATTCAATGTTCGAAGGTCGACCCAGCGCGGAAAAGATTGCGTCGGCAAGTGTCACCCAGGTGTTCGCCTCGCCCGATCCCAGGTTGAAAAGGCCGGCTGCAGACGACCCCTTCTCTGCAAAATGCAGCGTCATGTCGACGGCATCCTTGACGTAGAGGAAGTCGCGCATCTGGCCGCCGTCCTCGTATTTTGGGTCGTAGCTCTTGAAGAGGCTGATCTTGCCCGATTCCCGGATCTGGAGGTTCGCCTTTGAAACGACGGAGCGCATGTCGCCCTTGTGGTCCTCGTTCGGTCCAAAGACATTGAAGTATTTTAGGCCCACGATCCGGTCGAGCCACCCGAGACGACGGGCGTGCAGGTCGAATAGATGCTTCGAATACCCGTACATGTTGAGCGGACGCAGGCGCTCAATGGACGGGTCCCGGTCGTCCATTCCGCGGCTGCCGTCGCCGTACGTCGCCGCCGACGAGGCGTAGATGAACCGCGCGCCCGAGGCCAGCGCCCAGCCCGCGAGTTCGCGGGTAAACGCCGTGTTGTTATCAATCAGGTACGAGGCGTTGCGCTCCGTTGTCGATGAGCATGCCCCGAGGTGGAACACCGCGGAGAACTTTCCGAAGGCCGTGGCACTCTGGGCAAGGCGGGAGCGCAAGACAGGACCCTCAAGATACTCAGCGTATCTGAGCGTCACCAGGTTGCGCCACTTCTCGTCGGAGTGAAGGACGTCGGCGACAACGATGTCGTCTATCCCGCGGGCATTAAGCGCCCAGACAAGCGCGCTTCCAATGAAACCGGCACCCCCGGTCACGAGAATTCGGCCGTTGAGCGCGTTGCCCGGCATCAGGCTGAGAGCTCCTGCGCGCGGGCGCGGGCGGCAAAGACGGTTTCGCGGATCATGCCCCGGAAGTCGCGGTCGGCCATCTTTCGGAGGCCTGCGGCCGTGACGCCGTTGGGGGACGTCACCTCGCTGCGAAGAACCTCCGGGTCGACCTCGCGCCTCGCCAGGAGACGCGAGGCGCCGAGGAGCGTCTCGACCGCAAGGAGCTTCGCAGTCGCCGGGTCAAAGCCCAGCCCAAGGCCCGCATCGCGGAGCGCTGCGGCAAACTCAAAGACGTAGGCGGGGCCGCACCCGCTTATGGCAGTGAACCCGTCAATCTGCGACTCCGGGAGCTCCAGGGAGACACCCAGGGCGCCGAAAACGGCATCCAATCGGGCTCTGTCGGTCTGGGTGAGGGTGACCAGCGAGCACCAGCCGGTGAGTCCGGCCCCGATCTGACCGGGGGTGTTCGGCATGCTGCGCACAATGTTGCGTGCCGATGGGAAAGCTTGCTTCAGGGCCTCGACCTTCTTGCCGGCGAGAACCGAAATCACAAGCCGGCCCTCCGTCAGCTTTTCCAGACGCGGGTCGGCGCTGGCCAGGTGCTGGGGCTTGAACGCGACGACCAGTGTGT
>CAAGKR010357039.1_pt1 | contig 25651 bp, 18 predicted proteins | sample 2556971 | NCBI WGS metagenome assembly CAAGKR01 (sample SAMEA5207829, study PRJEB30636) | soil metagenome | biome: forest; feature: boreal; material: soil | place: USA | collected 2011-09 | depth 1 m | reverse complement strand
GCTGTGGGAAATAAAAACGCGCCGAGCCTCCGGGTCTACGGTCAGGTAATCCCAGCCGCCTGTACCCGGCACTGGGACTTTCTTTACTAATTCATAGCGCACGGCTGCTGCTGCCAACGCCGCGATCATCGCCGTCAGAACCAATAAAGTCATAATTTGTTTTTTCATTGTTTCTCCATACCCAGATGTACCTGAACGCAGATAACCCTGATTGAACGCACACTGAAGAAGGCTTTGAGTCAATCGCGGGCTAAAATTTGACTCGGAGCATGAACTGAATCTGCCGGGGCAAACCGGTTCCAGTATTGGGAGAGGCGGCATTATCGTTGTTTATATTGAAGTTGTTTGTCGTAGTGATAACGCCGAAGCTGCCGGGAGTCGACAAGTTTGTTACTGCGCCGCCGGGGGAAGTTGCGCCTGCGCTGTAATCAAAGCTAAGCGTGCTGGCGTCACCCAGTTGAACGTGATTAAAGATATTGAAAAACTGAACTCCGAACTCGAGGCCGACACGCTCGGTAAGTTGCGTTTCCTTCATTAATGCCATATCAATTTGCCAGGAATTGAGCGCGCGTATGATGCCATTTCCCACGTTGCCGAAATGCGTAAAAAGGCCAGTTGCTGGATCGATCGGAGGAGCCTGGAAGGCATTCGGGTTAACCAGCGGCACATCGTTGTGTCCCCTACCTGGCAGGGTCAAGGGAACTCCCGGTATCACGTCCGGACGCTGAGTGGTTTGGTCATTTCCGTCAGGAAGCAAGAACGTATCGTTGCCGTTAAGATTCATCGAGACCGTAAGTGGATGACCGGTATGCCAGAGACCAATCGTGCTGAAACTCCACCCACCCACGATCTTGCCCATAAAACCCGAATCCTTTAGGTATGTTTTTCCCGGTCCGAACGGAAGTTGATACACCGCGTTGGCCGTGACGTTGTTTCTAATGTCGAAAACACTCGGACCTTTGTCGCACTGGCGGCAGTTTACGTTTTCCGGACCATTCGATTCTCCACCACCAACAGAGCCATCGTTAATCGAATGCGACCACGTATAGCGCGTTTGAAAGGAAAACCCATTGCTGAACCGGCGCTCGAGCGTGAGCAGCAGCCCATTGTAGGTGCTGGTGCCAACATCCGATTTGTAGTCCACGGAGCCATACGGATCTGTCGTGTCCGCCGGGTCAGTCATGCCATTCGCGCCAGGATAGTACTGATCGAGGGGCCGAGCGCAAGTTCCAGTGTTGACGTTATTCCCAGAGTTAAGCGAGGGGATGCACAGGTTCACGGCGCCACGAGAAAACAAGCGAACACCGTGACTGCCCAGATACGCCGCAGAGAAAAGGATCCCAGCTGGCAGCTCATTGTCGATCGTCAGACCCCAAGTCTCGACATACAAATCCCGACGCCCTTCACGCTGCAAGCCCCGGGGGTGGTTCGGAGCCGAGGAACCAGCGGGGAGCGTAGATAGATCGGGCATCGCTTGCTGCCAGCCCGGCTGCAGGGCCGCATCTGCTGCGGTGGCGGGTTTAAAGCTGACACGGAACGTATCGCTCTCGAGTCCAGCGTTCAAATCGTCATTCTGTGCCGCACCGTGATAGATGCCGAAGCCGGGCCTAATCACGGTCTTACCGTGTCTGAAATCGGGCGCCCAAGCCAGACTCACCCGCGGGTCGAAATTCTTGTAATCCGGGTTGTAAAGTTGAGGATTACGTGGGCACGCCGGGGTATCGATGGGTGTGGGGAAGGGAGTATTCAGTGATCCAGAGCCAAGGCAAGCACCGTGGAATTCGTTCAGATCGAAGACCGTGGTGCGATTGTCCGCTTCGTTCGCAACGCCGTAGTATTCCCAGCGAAGGCCAAGATTCACCGTAAGATTGGGACTCACTTTCCACTCGTCCTGAAAATACGGCAGGTACATGGTCCGTCGATACTTATGACAGCACCAAGGAGCGATGTAGGATAAACCTGCAATTTCTGCGGTCACAAAACCTGAATCCAAATTGCCTGATTGATCGCTGAAGTCGAGGTTGTTGTTGGCGGTCTGCCCTTGATTCAGCCGAATGCGGCGGATTTCGATACCGGCCTTGAAAGTGTTCCGACCGCGCGACCAAGTCAGGTTATCGATGACTCCGTACGTAGTGCCGACTTCATGATCTGCACTGGTATTGTTGATAGTAGTCCAATTGTTAGAAGCGACGGAATAGTCCAGTGGGCTGGCTTGCGGATTGATGAACGGAGAACGATTGACAAACAACTTGACCTCGTTGAGCGTGGTGGGAGTGAAGGTATGCTGGAGCGCAAGAAAATAATTAGCCGGGTGATTGATCGTGCGAACGACGTCGAAGGGAACGCTGGCTCCGTTTGGAGCGTTTACCAAGCTTATGTCTCGCTGGGCGCGGCCATAGAGAGTTGTGTTGTCGGTGATTTTGTAATCGGCTCTGACGAGCCAAGTATCTTCGTGAACCGTCGTTGGCGAAACATTGGTGAATTCGTCGGTGTCCGAGGGTACCGTCGATGGATTCGTCGGCGGAATACTTACGAACGCCCCGTCCGGGTAAGAGAAGTTAGGCGCACATCCTCCGATCGTGCCGGTAGAGTTTCGCCAAGGGAAGGCTTGAAGAATCGAACACATCTGCGGGGACGCGGCCAGAATGGTCTGCTGGATGGACGCCGAAGGGACAAAGACCTGCGTAGTGGTCCCTTGATATTGGCGCAGGCCCTCGTAGTTCACGAAGAAGAAGAGTTTGTCCTTTACGATTGGTCCGCCCAGTGTCATTCCGTACTGCCCCATTCGGAACGGGGGTATGGCGGGGTTTCCGTTGATGTCAAAATCATTGAAATTGCGATCATCGAAGACGGAATTCCGGAGATAGCCAAAGGCAGTCCCGTGAAATTGGTTGGTGCCGGATTTTGTAACCACGTCAATCTGGCCACCGGCCTGCGTGCCGTACTCCGCGTCATACAATGCGCTATTCACGCGATACTCAGCGATAGCATCCTGTGAGATTTGCAGACGCGTCTGCGATTTTTGCGCTTGCTCCTGGATTCCGCCTGCATCCACCCCGTCGAAATTGAAATTATTATCATCGCGGGCGCGCCCGGCAAAGCGGATGGTGCGCTGGTCGCCACCGCCGTCATCTTGTGCGAACGGCGCTAGGAGAGTGAAACTTGCCCAGTCTCGCCCGTTGTTCGGGAGATTCTCGATCTGGTCGGGGCGAATTACGGTTGACGCCTCAGCGGAACTGCGATTCTCTGGACTCAAATCGACTTTTACTTCGACTCTTTCACTTGCACTGCCGATTTCCAGATGGACATTTAGAGTGCGGGTTTGACCTATCTCTAATTGCACTTCCTCGATGGCTTTGGTCTTGAAGCCGCTGCTGTCCGCAATAACGGTGTACTCGCCGACGGCCAATCCCGGAAACCGGTAGTAGCCGTTCGAATTTGTCTGACCCGCTTGAGTGATACCGGTGTCGACGTTTGTAACAGTGACCTTTGCGCCACTGACGATCGCTCCCGATGGGTCGGTTATGGTACCTTCCAGCGTGGCGCGGTCGGTCTGCGGAAATGCCGGCACCGCCACAGCGAGCAGGGCGCTGAACAGAACTGCAAACCTCATGAACCTGGACATCAACTCACCTCGTGGACAGAACCCTGGAAACTCGTAACTCCGCAAAGCCTTGAAAAGTCCAATAGCGTTCTTGTGCCGTTGGACGTGGTTTACTTGTTTGAATTAAGCCAGCCGTTGCTTAACCTGCGATAACGAGAAGTTGAGAACTGCTTGAAAAAGGGATGAAAGAGCTTTCAGGTGAACGTATTTTCAGATTGCGTTGCTCGGCGATACCCGGATTAAGTCGGAAACAAATTCTCCGTGTGCAGGTGCGGTCACAAGAGGGAGGACGATGCGAAAGCGCGAACCTTGGCCCAATTTGCTTTCTGCGGTAATGCTTCCCCGGTGCGTCTCGGCAATCCACTGCGCGATTGCCAGTCCCAGACCCGAGCCGCGAATCTCTCGCGAGCGCGCCTGATCTGCGCGGTAGAATCGATCGAAAATGCGCGGCAGTTCGCTCTCCGCGATGCCCATTCCGGTGTCTTCGATTTCAATCGACGCCTGATCGCTTTCGATTTGCGCGCGCACTGTGACCCGGCCACCGGCAGGTGTGTATTTCACCGCGTTGTCGAGCACGGTAAGAAAAAGACGCTCTAGCGCGGAAGCGTCTCCCCAGACACACGCTGCGTCGTCAGGCAGCTCTTCAGCAAAGCTCACACCGTTAGCCAACGCCAGAATCTCAGCCTGTCGACAGGCCCTCTCCAGGATGGCGTGGAGGGGAACGATCTCATATCTCAGTTGTGCCGCGCCCGCATCGGCCCGCGCCAGCGTCAACAAATGCTCAATCAACTGGGTGGTTTCTTCCGTTGATTCCAGAATGCGTTCCAGGGCTTCGCGGTATTCGCTTTCTGTGCGCGTTCGGCGCAGCGCGAGCTCCGCATTTGTGCGGATTAGCGCCAAAGGAGTCCGTAAATCGTGGGAGGCGTCCGCAGTAAACTGGGTAATCCGGGCAACCGCGGATTCGATTCGCCCCAGCATGGCATTGACGGTTTCCGTCAGGCGGCGCAGTTCGTCCTTCGCACGCGGCACTTCGAGACGACGGTGCAGATTCCGGACGCCGACGCGTTCCGCGCTTTCAATGATGCGATTAACGGGGGCCAGTGCTTTGCCGCTCATCCAGTAGCCCAGCAGCGAAGCGAGAAGAACCAGCAGCGGCAAGAACTCCTTCTCAATCAAGCGAAAACGATCCAGGGCCTGATCGAACGGTTCTGTAGGTACCGCCGCATCAATCAGAAAGTCTTGCGCCGGAATTCCTTCAGCGCCACCAACGTTGATGCGCCTGCGCGCAATGCGGTATTGCGAGGACTGGAGATTGCTGGTTAAAAAACCGGTGGATTCGGTGAATCCCGAGAAGGCAATGCCGGGCGCCCGAAACTGTGGAGACTGGAACATCCACTCGCCGTGACTGTTGGATACCTGGAATATCGCGCCATTGGCCCACAAGGTTGAAAGCTCGGTCAATTCCTTGCGGATTTTTTCGGAGCCGTGGGGAGCGGACGCAACAATGACCCTTTGTACAGTGTCCAGATCGCCTAAAGATTCGTCGTTGACGGTCGTTTCGATGCTGCGACGAAAACCCGCATCGCAAATCCAGAAAAACGCCAGAAACGAAGCTCCTAGCACCAGCACGTAAAGCAAGGTCAACCGCGCCCGGATGGTCATGTTCACAGAACGCCGACCGTTCCCACCGAATATCCGAAGCCGCGGTGCGTTTGAATCAGTTTCGTTCCCGAATCTGTGTCCACTTTTTTGCGCAGCAGCCGAACAAAGGCGTCCAGAGTATTTTCAGAGACTTCCCGGCCAGCTCCCCAAACCTTATTTAGAATCTCATTACGCAAAACGATTCGTCCGGCGTTGCGAGCTAGCAACTCCAGTAAGCGGAATTCCGTCAGCGACAAATAAATTTCCGTACCCCTTCGAAAGCTCCGGCGGGTGGTCAAGTCCAACACCAAATCGTCCACCTCCAGAACGTTCTTCCGGCGAAACTCTTTTCGTCTGACCAGCGCCCGGATTCGCGCCAGTAGTTCCACGAACGAAAACGGCTTCGTCAGATAGTCATCGGCGCCGGCGTCCAACCCTTTTACGATGTCGGGCAGGGAATCGCGGGCAGTTAGCATCAACACCGGCGTTTCCTGTTCTCTACGCCGTAACTGCTTGGCGACTTCCAAGCCATCCACCTTGGGGAGCATCAAATCCAGCAAAATGACGTCGAAGGGCTCCATCGCGGAAATTTCCAGCGCCGCGCGGCCATCCTTCGCCAAACTCACTTCGTAAGACTCTTCGCGCAGGCCGCCCATCAGCAATCGGGCCATCTCCGGTTCGTCTTCGACAATCAAGATGTTCATTTGAGAATCTCGACTCCGATACTAGCCGCGGCCTTGTGAATGTCCGATGAATGACGGATTACAGAATCAATTATGGACTTTCGCCTTTGCGGGATGTTTCCAGCGCAAACTCTGCGGTTTGCCCTGGCGCATTTATCGAGAAACAGCACCTGACGCGGGCTTCGCCGGTATGGTCACTATGTCCGGTGCGCTCCAAACTGCTTTGCCATCCTTGAATTCCAATTTATGCATGGTAATCAGTGCACGCTCCGGATTCACATCCACCAATAAGTAGTGATAGTTGATGCCATTGTCCTGATAGAGGTCTTCAGAGGTTCGCGGTACGGGATAGGCATGGGCGCCCCCTCCGCCGGTCACAAAGTAAGTAACGCCGCTGTGCTCGTAACGCTCGTAGTTGTGGACGTGACCGTTGAAAACGATAATCCGCGCGTGTAGATGTTTCTGGCGCTCTTCTAGAACTTGCGCTAGAGCTTTCTCTGTTCCGCGGGCAGAATGTCCGCCACCAAATATCTTCTCGTCGGAGGAACTGGTATAGGGGGGATGATGGAAAACCAAAAACACGAATTCCGTTTCCGGCGATGCTTTATTGAGTTGTTCTCGCAGCCAATCGCCTTGCGCGCCGCTCGTCTCATCCAATGCGCTGTCTAGAACGACTAAGAAACTCTTTCCGAGTTTCACCGAATAGAAACGACTCTGTTTTATGTCCGGGAAGCGCGCAAAATAATTTGCCAGCGCTGTCGCTTCGTTTCCTTTCAAGTCGTGATTGCCGAGGGCCGGATAGATGGGAATCTTGCTTTGCTTCCACGCTGCGGTTTCGGTATCCCAAACTTCCCAGTCCTTCGGGCTTTCACCGTTATATACGACGTCACCGCCGATGGAAATAAACGCCGGTCGTTCCTTGTCGATTGCCGCGACTAGCGCGTGGCGCGCTGCGGGATTGGCAGCGTCGGTGTCCGCCGGGTCGTGAAAACGGGTGTCGCCAAACGCCGCGAACCGATAGGCGTCTGCGACTTTTAATTGCAACGCCGCAGGGGTTGCAGGCTGGATTATTTTAGCGTGAGATTGCCCCCAACCGCAGGAAGTCGCGCAAAAAACTAGAACCCCCAACAACAGTGCAGCGTTTCGTTCTTGCCTTGTCATAACACTGAGGCTAAACCAATCGCGCTTGTGGTGGGTTAACGGTTTTTCAGATGTGAAAATGAAGGAACTGAAACGTGCGTCAAGGCAGCGGAGCAGCTGTGGCAAACTAGAAGGGAATGTCGACCATACAGGAGCCTTCCAGCGCAGGCACCGCCGCTTTCCGAATCTCCGGTTTTCGCTTGTATCAAATGGCGCGTTTCTGCATCGTTTTCGGCACGGAGATGCAGTCCGTCGCAGTTGGTTGGCAGGTCTATGAAATTACCCACCGCCCACTCGATTTAGGACTCACCGGGCTGGTTCAGTTTCTTCCCGGAATCCTTCTTTTTCTCGTCGCCGGCCACGTTACGGACCGTATCGATCGCCGTAAACTTCTCACTTTGTGCTACGTGGGCTTCACCATTTCTTCCGCGTTGCTTCTGTTCGTCGCCTTTCATCAGGGCGCGCTGCATCGCGCAAGTTCAGTCAAGCCCATCTTCGCGATTTTATTCTTGGTGGGAGCAATCCGCGCCTTCAGTATGCCTTCGAGCCGCGCTTTGCTTCCAGAACTGGTCCCCGAAGATCAATTTCAGAACGCCGTGGCATGGAATTCCAGTATCTTTCAATTTGCTACCATCCTTGGTCCGGCGATGGGCGGAATTCTTTATGCAATCTTTCGGGGGCCGGCCACGGTCTATGGCGTTGCGGTCGTTGCGGCAATTCTGGGTGTTCTTACCACATTGCGCATCAAGTCGCAGTCCAGGCCTCGGGCGCACGAGCCCATCAGTCTAAAGGCTGTTTTCGCTGGCTTTCATTACATCTGGAATCACAAAATCGTGTTCGGCTCGATTTCGCTTGATCTTTTTGCGGTGCTGCTGGGCGGGGCATCGGCCCTGCTGCCGGTGTACGCACGAGAAATTCTGCTGACTGGCCCGTGGGGATTAGGGTTGTTGCGCAGCGCCCCCGGAGTCGGCGCGGCAATCATGGCGCTGTTGCTTGCCTACAAACCGATTCGCAAGCGCGTGGGAGCGACGATGCTGTGGTGCGTCGGCGGCTTCGGCGTTTTCACCATGGTGTTTGGCATCTCACGAAGCCTGCCGCTGTCGTTGCTTTCGCTTCTATTTGTGGGAGCTGCGGATATGGTGAGTGTGGTTGTGCGCGGCGTTCTAATACAAATTGAAACGCCGGACGAGATGCGCGGCCGCGTCAACGCGGTGGATATGGTTTTCATTGGCGCTTCCAATGAGTTGGGAGAGTTCGAGTCTGGGCTCGCGGCGCAATATCTGGGCGCGGTGCCCGCGGTGGTGCTCGGAGGCGCGGGCACCCTTCTGGTCACGATACTCTGGGCGTGGTTGTTTCCGCAGTTGCGCAAGGCGGATACGTTGACGCGGTCGTCGTGACTAGTGCATGTGCTCGTGCTCTGGCTCGGTGCCGGGTGGAGTGGCGGGCGGAGCGTTGACGGTTGCTGGAGCGGCTAAGGTTTTTGCGAGTTCTGCTTTTACGGAAGGAGGTAGTTTATCAGCGTTCTTCACCAATACGCTTACTTGCCACATTTTGGTCTCGCCCAGCCGGTCCTTGAATCCAGGCATACCGGTCATGCGGATGCCGTTCGCTACTTTCCAGTACGTTTCCCAGGCTTCATCGTCGGTAACACCTACTCCTTGAAATAATTGCGGAGGCTTCGGATACATGCCGTCGGCGATGGCGGTTTTGAGCTCGCCCGGCAAACCGTGACAGACCGCACAATCCTCCTTATACACTTTGGCGCCCTCCAGGAAATTTTTCTCATCCTCGGGGACGGTTGAGGCCAGATGCGGTTGCTTGTCCATGTAGGCGTGCAGGGCCATGCCGGCAAATTTGCGTTCAAACATCATGGGGGGCGACGAGGTGGTCACCGGCGCCTGCCCCGTGGAAAAATAAAAATACGCGCTCGCGAAGACCAGTACAAATCCCAGCAGCATTCCCAGCACAATACCCTTGAGCATTTCTGCACTCCTGTGAATTTGCGTAGACGGGCACAGATCGATGGCCCCGGCGAGAGGATAGTGTACTAAGTGTTTGCAAACTCTGCACCGTGTTTTCTTCGGATCCGGAAGTGGTCCTTGTTTTGAATAGAGGCGCGCTGGAAATCCCTGCACAAACGGCCGAGCCTGCGGAATGGTTGACAGGCATCTATAGTTCTGCAAATACCGAAATATGACAGCGGGGCTCGCTAGGGAATCCACCAAGAACATTGCCAAATTTGCCGATAGGTTTTCCGCCATGGGCACGGAACCCCGCTTGCGGATTATGCAACTGCCACTCACCGCGCATCCGGAAGGGCTCGTAGTAGGCGATATTCAATCCGAACTGGACATCCCCAATTCAACCCTTTCGCATCATCTAGAGAAACTGAAAAACGAAGATCTCGTCGTGGTACAGCGCGAGAGCACTTTTCTGCGATACAGCGCTAACACAGAAGCGCTGCAGGAACTGCTGCAATTCCTTTACGCCGAATGCTGCACCCGGAATAAGGCGGTAAAGCCGCGCGACATTGTTCAAATTTGCAAATAGGAGGCTCGCGATGGATGAAGCAAGCGTCAGAGAAGTGGTGAAGGAAAAATATGGCGAGGCGGCGTTGCGAGTGAACACAGGCGGGAGTGCTTGTTGCGGGGCGACGGCTTCGAGTGGCTTAGGTTGCGATCCTATTACTTCCAACCTTTACGACCCCGCGCAGTCCGGAGAAATTCCGGAAGAAGCCTTACTCGCATCGCTTGGCTGCGGCAATCCGACGGCGCTCGCAAAACTCAGCTTTGGCGAAATTGTACTTGATCTGGGTTCCGGTGGGGGCATCGACGTGCTCCTTTCTGCAAAACGTGTGGGACCGACTGGCAAGGCTTACGGCCTCGACATGACGGACGAAATGCTAGCACTCGCCAAGGAAAACAAAAGAAAATCGGGGATTGCTAACGTGGAATTCCTGAAGGGCGAGATCGAGCGCATTCCACTTCCTGATAATTCCGTGGATGTAGTTATTTCTAACTGCGTGATCAATCTCTCCGCGGATAAAGACAAAGTCTTGCGCGAAGCGTTTCGGGTGCTGAAGCCTGGCGGCCGCTTCGCCGTTTCAGATGTTGTCACGCGAGGCCAAATCGTGCCGGAAATTCGCAGGAGCGCTTTGCTGTGGGTGGGCTGCATCGCCGGGGCGCTTGATGAACAGGACTACCGAAACAAGCTCGCTGGCGCCGGCTTCGAACAGGTGGATGTGGAGCCAACGCGTATCTATCGCATAGAAGACGCCCGGGAATTTCTATCGGGACAGGGGCTTGACGTCGATGCGATTGCACCTCAAATCGATGGCAAGTTCCTGAGCGCATTCATCCGTGCGGTTAAGCCTTTCCACTCCGCGGATAAGACCTGTGTCCGCCGCGGAACGGGGAATGCCCTGGAGAGAGACGCCGCTATACATACTCGCGCAGATATTGGGAGGGATAAACGGAACTCTTGTTGCGCACCGAATGTTCGGATTGCCGCTGCTTTTTTCGCGGCATGCGCGCGGCGGTGCGGCCCAGCTATTCGGTGAATTTGTTGCGACGTTCGGACTCATGTCCGTCATCTGGGGATGTTCGCGCGTGCGATCTCGCGGAAGCGTGATCGCTTCTGGGCCAACGGTCGAGGAAGTGGTTTCCTTTGAATTGTCTTTGGTGATGACTGAGCCCAGTTATATACCTTTTGCCGTCGCGGCGTACATCACCTCTGCTTACTGGTTTACGTCTTCCACATCCTTTGCCAATCCGGCGGTAACCATCGCACGCTGCTTGAGCGACACATTTGCGGGCATTCGCCCGGCTGATGTTCCGTGGTTTGTCTGCGCCCAATTTGCCGGCGGCTTCGCCGCAACCAAGTTGTTCCAATGGCTGCATTCAGAAGAGCCGGGCGCGCGCTCGACAGAAAGCGTCCCGTTCCCGAGCTCCTAGCGAGCGATGACGCCTCGGTTGGAGTTTTGCGTTTGAGTGTCAGGTTGCAATCGGACTTGCGCTGGGCAGAACGGAGCGTTAGGGGATTTTGGCGTATTCGGCTTTGGCCTGCAGCAGCACCGGCACGCCGGGGTCGGCATCTTTCCAGATGGCAAAGAAATCCTGGTACGCGGCGCGAGCCTTGGCGGTGTCTCCCTGCAAAGCGTACCCGCGTGCAAGATTCAGTTGCGAAAGCGGCAGCAGAACATTGACAGGGCTCAGGCCTCGATGGTCCAGAATTTTCTGGAATTCAGCGGCGGCTTTGGCGCCATCTCGCAGTTGAAGATAAGCCAGACCGCGGCTGTAGAGCGTCCAGTACGTGGCATTGAAGAAGGGAAAACCGAATTCGTACTTCCGCGTAAAATCGAGAGAAGACACAGCCTCGGCGGCCTTGTTTTGATGGATCAGATTCAGGGCATGCACGCTCGGTGAATACTCATATTTCAAGCCACTATCGTCAGGGAATTCACGGGTAATATCATCCATTAATTTCTGCGCCTGATTGGAATCGCCAATCAGCGCCAGTGCCACCGCCGCGCTAGCACGCGGCATTCGCTCACCAGGAAGTTGTAGAGACGCGGTGGCCTTGTTTCGCGCGTCGTCTATAAAGCCGTGCGCCGCATCCGAAAACGCCTGCTTACTCATAATTGAAGCGGGCATCTCAACCTGGTCATCCCGCTTGAAGGAGGCCAGTGCAAGTCGCGCTGCCTCGCGAGCCTGGTTGATCTTCCCTATGGAATCCAGATAGTCTGCCCGGAACATTTGCGTATACCCTTCGCCGGGCTTGCCGGTATTCCAAGCGAGTTCCTTGGCCATACCGGCCTCATCGTTGTGGATGGCGGCAATAAAAAAAAGAACAAAATGTATAGTTTGTGAATCGATGCCTTGCTTGACTGCGCCGTCAAAAACGGCCTTGGCCTCGTCATACCGCCCTAAATTGAGATATGCGAACGCTTTATTCTGGAAGGCGTATACATCCTTGGGTTCCACCGACAAGGCTTGGGAGGAGACCGCAATGGATTTTTCATTCTCTCCGAGTACCTGATAACTTAAGGCAAGATTGTCCAAAGGGCTCGTAGCGCGCGGATACGTTTTGCTCCACCGTTGGAACAGTTCCACTGCTTTCTCGGTATCTCCCGTTGCAATGTCCAAGTAATGTCCCTGAATATAAAATTTCTCGCGTTCGCTGGCGCGTTCGCGGAGGTCGTAGGCCTTTTTCAGGTAGGCATTGGCTTCTTTTATATTCCCAGAATTGTTGTTAGCAACTGCCAGAACCGCGTAAGCAGTAGCAAAATTCGGATCCAGTTCAGTAGCGCGCTTCAGGTGGGGAATGGCCGGAATGTCGTCGGTACGGTTGTGAAGCTCGAAACCAGCGCTGAACTCTTTCAGTGCTTCTAGCGAAGAAGTCGTAGCTTGTTCCAGCGGCGTCGCGAATTGTTGCACCGAAGTGATGGATTCGCCCAGCTTCTGCCGCAGATCACTTGCGGCTTTGTCGAGCGATTTCAGCACCTGTTCTTTGCCAGCGGCTTCGACTTGCTGGCGGGCGAGGGAGTCGCCGGTCTGGGCGTTGGTGGCATCCAAGGTAATCACATAATTTGTGCCGAGGCTTGCGATCGAACCGGAAATAATGGCTTTGGCGTTTTCTCGCTGAGATATTTCCTTAGCGATTTCTGCGGTGATGCGCTCGTCAGGCTTTTTGCCCATGAAACGCAAGGCTTCCTGGATTTTTGATTCCGGTAGAATATTTAGATAAGGCGACTGTTCCAGTTGGACGGCCAGCGCCTGTTTCAAGGTGCCGTCGAAAACTTCGTCGCCAGTGGTGTTCACGAACTCCGAAAGCACCACCGAATCCTTGTCGGTCAGCGCGCGGGCACGGCGTGGATAAAAGAAAAATGCGGTCGGGGCTAGAGCGGCGATAGTCAGAGCGGCGCCGAGCAGCGGCAGCCATTTGCGCGATGGTGTTACAGGCGCCGCGACGGCGGAGGACACTCCCGTGGATGCCGCTGCCACCGAACCCGAAGAGGGGCGTGCTGCAATTGGTGCGGAAGACTGTGCGGTTCCAGAGGCAGGGATCCCCGCAAACGAGCTGGGACTGGAGCCGGACTCCAACTCGCGCTTCAAACGCTTCAGATCCGTGCGCAAGTCGGTCGCGGACTGATAGCGCAGATTGCGATCCTTATCCAAAGCCTTTTGCAGAATCGCTTCAAACTTGTCCGGCACTTCGGGATTCAGGCGAACGGGCGAAATCGGCTGCCGATTCATAATGGCGTCGAATATCACCGGCGAAGTTTCGCCGCGAAAGGGCATCTGTCCGGTGGCCATTTCGTACAGCACCACGCCGAACGAAAAAAGGTCGGTGCGGGCGTCGAGGTCTTTGCCGCGCACTTGCTCGGGCGACATATACGAGACCGTACCCAGCGAAGTACCGGGATTGGTGAGTTGGTCGCTGGCAGCTCCTACGGTGGCCATGGAATTCGGGTCCGAACCAGGTCGGAGCGCGGAAGAAACTTTGGCGAGGCCGAAGTCCAAAATCTTGGCGTGACCGCGCTTGGTAACAAAAAGATTCGCGGGCTTGATATCCCGGTGGATGATGTTTTCTGAGTGCGCAGCTTCCAGGCCATCGGCAATCTGGATGGCGAAATTCAGCAGGCGCTCCATATCCATCGGCTGGCCCGCAATCAGATGCTTCAGCGTCGAGCCATCCAGGAATTCCATGGCGATATACCGATTGCCTTCATGCTCGCCAATTTCATAGATGGTGCAGATGTTGGGATGATTCAGCGCGGAAGCGGCGCGGGCCTCTCGCCGGAAGCGTTCGAGCGCCAGCGGATCGCGGATCAGGTCCTCGGGAAGGAATTTCAGGGCGACGAAACGGCCCAGTTCAGTGTCATCGGCCTTGTAGACGACACCCATGCCTCCACCGCCGAGTTTTTCGACGATAACGTAGCGCGATATTTTTTTGCCCGCAACGGGCTGGGAGTCCGACATGCTCGCAAACATCCTAAAGTAGCAAGATACCGTTGGGCAAGTGATGGCGGGGCGGTGCTTAGGAACTACCGATGAGCCAGCCGGTTAGGAAGACTAGGACACCGCCGACGACTACCTGAAAGGCGGCATTGAGGAACGGTGTGTCCATGTAGCGATGACGGATGTAGCTGATGACACCAAGTTCGATGGCAACGACGATGATGGCGATACCGGTGGCGAGATGGAATTGGCTGATCAGGAACGGCAGCGTGTGACCCAAACCGCCAGCGGTGGTCATCAGGCCGGTGACGCTGCCGCGAATCCACGGTGAGCCGCGACCGGTGAGTGAGCCATCATCGGAGAGTGACTCGGCAAAGCCCATGGAAATACCCGCGCCGATGCTGGCGGCCATGCCGACAAGGAATGCGTCGTGGCTCTTGTGGGTGGCAAAGGCGGCGGCGAAAAGTGGAGCGAGCGTGGACACCGAGCCATCCATCAGTCCGGCCAGCCCCGGCTGCACGTACTGCAGCATGAACATGCGGTCGCGGGAATGCTTCTCCAAGTCCTTGGCCTGCTCGGTGAGATGCTTTTCTTCATACGTGCCGGCGGCTTGGGAGTGTTTGCGTTCTTCGTCAGCTAAAGTGTTGAGCAGTTCGCGCGTCGCAACATCGGTGGAGCGAGTGGCGGCGCGCTCGTAAAAACGGCTGGCCTCCATCTCCATAATTTCAGCCTGACGCCGCGCGGTGCGCACGCCGAGCGGACGGATCATCCACACCGGCCTGCGCTTCAAGAATCCGCGGACATCTTCGCGGCGGATGGGCGGGATCTGGTCGCCGAAACGCTGGCGGAACAGGGCCAGCAGACGATCGCGATGGCCAGCCTCTTCCTGGCGCATTTCTTCAAACATCTCCGCGGTCGCGGGATAAGACTCGCGCAGGGCATCGGCAAATTCGCCATAGATGCGGCCGTCTTCTTCCTCGTTGGCGATGGAGATAGCGAGAATCTCGCGTTCGGTCAAATCCTTGAATTTCTTGAGCATGGGTCCTCATGCGCGAACTAGCTAAGCGTAGAGAATCGCACAGATGCGGATGACAAGTCACCCGTCATGGTTTTCACAACGGGAAGTTTTCGAGCACGCAAACAATCGGTCGCTGGCGTGCGTGTGAGCAAGATGGCCAGCGCCGTGCTGCGCCGTGCTACTTCTTTGGCTGGGCGGTTGGCGGCAAGATTCCATTCATCCGCAAATAAAACGCGGCGGCACCGTAATGGTCCGACCAACCGCCAGTCAGAAAGAATGCGGCCATGGCTCGCGGGGACTGAAAACTTCCAAAGTCAATGCTTTCGCCCATTTTGCTGTCGTCCAGTTTGCCCAGGGCTTCGGTGCAGAAATCGAAAGAGGTGCGCGCGGCGGCGAGCAGTTTATCCTTGGAATCCGTGTCCGTGAGCGGATCGATTTTAGGCGCCGGAATATCGGCGACCTTCGCGCACATGGAGTTGTTGGACTGGGTGATGTGCACGACCAGGTGGGCAAAGGTGATCTGATCCGCAGTTGGCTTGTAGCTGAATTTGTCGGCGGGCATGGCGTCAATCGCGGCGAGGATATTTTTCTGTTGGCGCGGAAGAATCGTCCGCAGCACGGTGCTCACCGGATTCGCGACCGGCGCAGAACTCTGCGGACTGGCGGTTGTGCCAGCGGACGCGGGAGGAGTCGAAGTCTGGGCCTGTGCAGAACATACTGTCACGCAGACAAGTAGAAATGTGATGAGAATGCTTTTCATAATGGCTCCCCTTAAACTGTTGGATCGCGTTTTCTAACTCCTAGCTAGCCGGAATTTCTCTTCTGCTCGCAACGGATCTAATCTCCGGTCATTTATTCAGGCCCTTGCCCGCGTCCGGCAGAACGGCCGTTGGATAAAGGTCCGGGAGCGGCTTGCTCTGCTGGTCGCGTAGCTCGGGATGCGGCAACGGCTTCCGCGGGATCATTTTTTCGCGCATCGCGGCGTTGTAGACGAAAATCGCTTCAACGACGGCGATCTGCTTTAGGTCGGCAGCCTGTAGCCGCTCATAGGTATCCATATTGGAGTGGTGAGTCCGTGAGTCGTAGTCCATTGGATCCTGGATGAACTGGAAGCCGGGGATGCCAACGGCATCGAATGACAGGTGGTCGGTCCCGCCGGTGTTGCGGTTGGTGATCGTGGTAACACCGAGGTCCCTCAGCGGAGCCATCCATTGCTCGAAGATGCCGTCGACCGCGGCGTTGCCTTGAGTGTAGATGCCGCGAATTTTGCCAGTGCCGTTGTCGACATTGAAATAAGCGGAGACCAGTTTCTGCTCGGTTTTGAGGGCAAGTGGTCCGGTCACCTTCCTAATAAATTCCGGAAGTTGCATGTCCTCCGGAGCAGTCGAAAGCGGGGCGCTACCAAAATGTTGGTTCGCGTATCCCTTGCTACCGAAGAGCCCTTCTTCTTCACCGGACCATAGAGCGATCCGAATAGTACGCCGCGGCTTGGCCTTCAGCGCGTTCAGAATGCGCATAACCTCTAGAGCTACGACCGAGCCTGCTCCATTATCCGTGGCACCGGTCCCCGCGATCCAGCTATCCAGGTGACCGCCGATCATTACGATCTCGTCCTTGAGTTTCGGATCGGTTCCGGGAATTTCGGCAATCGTGTCGAAGCCATGCTCATGGTCGCCGGTGAACTTGGTTTCAACGTTCATCTCAATCGAGACAGGAACGTGATTCGCGAGCAGTCGAAAGACCCGGCCATAACTTTCAATCTGGGCTACCACGACGGGAAATGGCACCGCCGAATCTCGGAGGTAAGGAGTGCGGCCGAGCGCTGCGCCGTTGTCGTCGAAGATGATTCCCGTGCCTCCGCCGTTCTCGCCGTCGCGGCTGGGAACGATGACGCCGGCAACTTTCTCGTCCGCCAGAAACGGACCCACCATCCTGGTTAGTCTCGCGCGCCTGACGTAGCGATCGACGCGCGCCTGCATATCCGCGTCACCACCTGTCAGATTGAGGGACTCGAGATCTTTAAGATCCTTGTCGGTGTAGCGCTCGAAGAACGGTTTGTCGGGTACAGGTACCGCGCGCATTGCGCCAAGCAATACAATCTTGCCGGAGAGTTTGCCCTTATATTTGGCGATGTCGCTCTCATCGTTAATCACGACGGAAATGGCCTGCGCGGTTATGGGGCCATTTGTGCCTGGCGACCACGGCGTCGCCTGGGCCACGAAAACGGCCGTATCCGGTTCGGTCATACGGACCCAGGTGTTGATCTGCTGCCAGCCGATGCCGAACTCGCCCCAGTCTTCAAGATGCGCGTTGACGCAGCCCATCTTGGTCAATTGATCCCGCGTCCATGCGTTGGCCTTGGCCATGTTGGGTGAGCCGGTCAGGCGTGGACCTATACCATCGGCGAGTCCTCCGGCGTAGTCCATTACATGGGAGTGCTGCAAACCCTCTTCGCGAATCGCGTTGTACGCATTCAGATCGATCGACTCAGCGGCTGGCTGCTGCATCTGCGAGTCGTTCCATCCGGCCTGCTGGTCATCGGCTGGTTTGGCGGGCTTCTTGTCTGTTGCATTTGAAAGAGACGAACCGGCCGCAAGTAGGACTGCCACACCGACGAGCAGGATGCGTTTTAGCGTCATCAGAATCACTCCAGAATATGTGATCTTTCGAGGGCTTTGAAAAACAGCAACATTGTACACCTTACTATCCGCTTGACGGAGGCTAGCTGATAAGAGCGTGGAAGCGGGGATCGGAGCGCAGGGAGTCAAGATCAGAATCCTTCGCGGCCCAATTCTTGTAAAAGGTTCCAGACTCCATCACCTTGGTCAAACAACCGAGAGCATCTTCTGTACGACCCAGCAAGGCGTAAACGCACGCGACGTTATAGAGGATCGAAGTTTCCTCGGGATCGATAGCGAGTGCCCGGGTAGCCCATTCAAAGCCCTTCTTGTGGTCGCCTGTTCGCACCAGAATGGTTGCTCCCAAATAGAGCGCCCTGGGATCGTCAGGGTGAATCTCGAGATGCTTTTCGGCGAGCAGTAGGGCACGTCGCTCCGTTGCGACTGCCTCCGCCTCCCGGCCCAGTCCGTGGTAAACGGCTACGAGTAAGCTCACCGCCTGGTAGTCATCGGGATTGAGCCTGGTCGATTGTTCGTACAGTTCCGCGGCCTTTGTGAGATCACCACGCTGGAAAGAAGTGCGCGCATAGAAATAGTAAGCTTCATAGAGTTTGGGATCGAGGCGGATCGCGGCTTCGAATTCTTCTTCTGCGTGTTGGAAATCCTTCTTGAGCGCGAAAGCTAGGCCGCCGGCTGCATGAGCTTCCGCCAGTTCGGGATCTAATTCCAAGGCCTTGCGACTCGCGGACTCCGCTTCGTTCAGATTGTCTTCACTGCTGTCCCAGTACATGTAAAGAAAAGAGCAGCAATCCGCCACACCGGCATAGGCGCGCGCGTATTGAGGGTCAATCACGATGGCGCGAGCGAACATCTGCCGGGCGAAATCGAAGCCTTTGCGGCGAAACTGATAAAAGAACTGGCGCCCTCTCAAGTAATAGTCATAGGCCTGCGGATTGTCGGTCTGCTTGCGCGCGAGAGCTCTTTCCTCCTGCGGAGAAAGCTTGATGCGCAAAGCCTGGCTGATACTACGCGCGATTTCGTCCTGTACTTCGAAAACATCCTTAAGTTCACGGTCGTACCGTTCCGCCCAGATGGAATGGCCCGTTTGGGCGCGGATGAGTTGCGCGGTGATGCGCAAGCGATTCCCGGCTCTGCGCAGGCTGCCACTAAGGACGCAAGCGGCGTTGAGCTCGCGGCCCACTTGAGGCCCGGTAACCGGCCTGTCTCGATAAGCCAACACCGCCGCTCTCGGAAAAACCTGAAGCTCTTTGATTTTGGAAAGCTCGGTGATGATGTCCTCGGTCATTCCATCGCGGAAATATTCGTCGTCCTTGCTATTGCTGAGATTTTCGAAATAAAGAACCGCGACAGACTTTTCCGAGGCGGGGACCGCGGCTATCGCTTGTTCGCCGATGGCCATTGGCTTTTTCGAGTCACCGGCACGCCCGGAGGAATCGCGATCGCGCTTCAAGCGCTTAAGGTCTGTCTTGATCTCGGAGACAGTCTGGAAACGAAGGTCGCGATCTTTCTCAATGGCTTTGGAGATGATTCGTTCCAGCTCTGGCGGCAAGATCGGATTCAGCGCCACGACGGAATCCGGTGTGCCATGGAGGATGGCATCAAATATGGCAGCAGAGCTATCGCCGCTGAAGGCAATCTTGCCGGTGGCCATTTCGTAAAGGACGGTGCCAAAAGAGAAAAGATCAGTGCGTGCGTCGAGATCTTTGCCCAGGGCTTGCTCGGGCGACATATACGCCATGGTCCCAAGGGCCGTGCCCGGGCTGGTGAGAAATTCCGGATCGGCAGCTACAGTCGCCTGGCCGGAAGCATCGCCCGTTGCTGCCTGCGACCGTCTCGGAGCCATTTTCGCCAGACCGAAATCCAGGATCTTCGTCTGGCCCCGCTGAGTGACAAATATGTTTGCAGGCTTTATATCCCGGTGGACGATACCCCTCAGATGCGCAGCCGCCAGAGCATCCGCAATTTCAATACCGATTTCGAGGATCTTATCGATTTCCAGAGGCTTACCGCTGATCAGGTGTTTCAGGGTATTGCCCTCTAATAGCTCCATCACGATAAAGGGCCTGCCATCGAACTCGCCGACATCGTGTATCGTGCAGATATTCGGATGATTCAATGCCGACGCTGCTCGGGCCTCGCGCTGAAATCTTTCCAGCGTCTGCGAATCCGTTGGAGTGTCTTCCGGAAGAAACTTCAGGGCTACGCTACGGTCGAGCCGGGTATCCTCGGCGCGATAAACCACGCCCATGCCACCACCACCGAGCTTTTCATGAATACGATAGTTAGAGATTGTCTGTCCGCTGAGCGGTCGAGCCTGGGCCATGGTGCGGTAATTTTAGGGGTGCTGCCAATCGAAGTCAATTTATGCAGGACATTATCAATCGGCAGTATACTCGGGGGGAACGGAAAAAGACGGAGGCTATAGCTCTACTGACAGCTCCCGCCGCCGGAGGTTGCAACATGCTTCTTGATCTCGGCCGAGCGGTTTCGTTCGCACTTAGCATCGTTTCTCTCTACGCATTACTGGACGCCGCCTTTTTCATTCCGGCCACCCGGTGGGACGAACGATTGGTTGCGTCGGTCGCGCGTATTGGCCTGGCTGCATGTATGTGCTTCGCCAGCGGACTGCTATTCCGGCACTCCAGCAAGCCCGAGGTGCAGCTAACGGACACACTTCCAGTGCGGCTGTTTTGCTGGACTCTTTTCGGTGCGGCGGTTCTCTTCGCCGTAGGGTGGTATTTGGATGTTTATTATTTGCCACTGCTCTGGCGCAATCAACCCCACTGAATTCTGCTTAGAGCCTATCCGTCCGGAATTTCGCTGCCCAGAGTTGCCGCTTACCCGGCTTTTCCTCAGGCCCCTCTTTGCGGCTTTAGTACTTCCGTACTACCATCACAAGCGAGCCTCGTACTTTTTAATGGGTACGGCCTCACTATAGGTTTAATTTGCAGGCCCCGGTATTCTCCTTCTAGCAGCGAATATTTTCTTTGGAAGAGGTGCCGATATGGCGTCCCCGTTAGAGGTAATGCTCAAGCAGCCAGGAATCGCAAGTATGACCAAAACGACGCAAACTGAAAGGCGCTCCAGCCGCCGCTGCAAGATTAATCAGCTGATGCGCATCCGTCCTTCCGACCCGGAAAAGGACCACTTTGACGACATTCGCGGCTCGATGAGCGTCTCGCGCAGCGGAGTTTATTTCCAGTCCAGCGAGCCTGCCTACGAAATTGGCATGCGCCTGTTTGTGACCATGCCGTACTCCAAAGAACCCGCCGCGATGCAGCGCGAATTCCTGGCTGAAGTAGTTCGCCGGGATCCTCTGGACAACGGCCTTTTCGGCGTTGGCTTTAAAATGCTAATGGAAGTCGGTTTCCAGAACACCTATTCGTTCGGCAATTCGCTGCAACGCAAGTAAATTCTGACGGCGGATTTACCGCCGCAGCTCTAAACACCGGCAACAAGGGCGGGTGGCCGCGAAGCCATCCGCCCTCGCTGCGTTTGGGGTTTGGGGAAAAGCGATTGGCTCAGTCTTTGCCGAAAGCGACCATGGTGCGGTGCCGCAATAAGCCGAAATGACGGTTGAGCGGGTGCTTGCGTTCCAGGAATGTGAAGACCGGCAACCGGCGCGGGGTCAGTTTCGCCATGGCAATGTTCAATCGTATATCCCGGCGAGCGTATTTCATCCCGGCGAAGAGCGCTTCGCGAGCATCTTCTTTGCGGCCCGCAGAAATGTAGACTTCCGCAAGGTTGAGGTACAGCTGCGCTTGATTGCGCTTCATGCGCACAGCGGTATCGCACATGCGTTCGGCTTCGGCCCACTTCTGTTCGGTGCGAGCGAGCGCCACGCCCAGATAGGACATGTAATAAGGATTATTTTTTTCAAGTTCGGCGGCGCGTTGCATGTGTTGCAGTGCGCGTGAAGCAACATTGTCTCGCAGGAACGTCAGGCCGGTCTTAAATTCGCGAAATGCTTCGGTATCCATCATAGTGCCACCTCTTTGGTTGCGGGATTCCAATGCGAATCTGGTCGTTCCTGAACGTAGGCAAGTCGATTCGCTTCCGCGGGGCATACGTGCTTTTTATAGGAACAGAGTGCAGCTGCAGGGCATGCCTTTTGGCGAAACGCGAGGAACGAAAATGCCGCTGGAGTTCGCATTGAACGTCTGCTGGTACGTTACGGAGTTTTGCAACGGGTAGCTACTGACCGGTGGGACAGTCGTGGTGCAACGGCTTGGAGTTCTAGGGAAGAGCAGGGCAGGTGGCGACTACGGAGTGCGACAGTTCTACTGCCGCCTTTGCGGTGTAGGAATACCTAAAGGGGTAAGCGGATTACTTGGCTGTACGGTATTCGCGGCGCCAGAATTTCCAGTCCGAGAGAGTGACTTTCAGCATGGCCTTTGCGGCTTTATGCAGCCAGCGTCCTTTCCTGCGCGCCAAGTCCCGCTTCAGCGCCGGATTTGCCTTCGGGCTACCGAGATGAATGTTGGCGGTCTCCCATCCCATGTAATAAAGGAGGCGTTCTTCGTCGCGCTCCTCGGGGAGCGTGCTTATCTCGATGTGGCTGCAATCGGGCGCCAGGCGGCGAACCATCCAATGCTCGGCGAAATGTACATGCGGATCGCGGATACGAACCGCGGTGTCGATGAGGGTGTGGGAAAGTATCTGGTCGGTCTTTAGATGTTGAGACCAGATCCACGCGGAAGGAGTAAGTTGCTTAGCTTCGCGGACTACATGAGCGTCGTGCCAGGTCACCACTGCCAGGACACGAGGATGGCCCAGGCTGCCAAGCCCGGCTGTGCGTGATTTCAATGCGTAGTCCTTGGCACGGAACGGCATGGAGTCCCGCACCAGTTTCAAAACGTCGAGAGGCAGTTTGCCTTTGTATTTTGGGCAGGCCTGAATTTTTTCCCAGAAGAGCACTGGATCCCGGAGCTCATTCAATGCCAGCAAGCGCAGCCATCGATGATGTTCGGCCAGGACGAACGGAGTTCCACCCCTGGCGATGGAATCGCGATAGCCCTGTTCGAGCGCTTCGTTCGCTTCCTTGCGCGTGAGTGCGAGATGGTCTTCCTCTATGGCCAGATAGCAGCTCTCCAGTAAGCGGACAAGATCCACGGTGTAAGCTACGGGCCACGCTTCGTCAAAATCGTTCACGCCCCATATCAGGCGACCTTCCAGATCGCGCCAGGTGCCGAAATTGTCAATGTGCAGATCGCCGACGGCCAAAACCTGCGGCGCGCGGGAGAGGTCCGGGCATACGATCGGCCACCACTGCGCCCAGCGGTAAAAAGTGGCGCGGAAAAAAGCGAAAGCCGCCTTAGCCATGTTGTCGTGCTTCCGCTGCACGTCGGAGCGGATCAGATTGACGTGGCGAGCGGCCCACTTTTCGAATTCCGCAGTGGCCGTGACGATGTCCGGTAGTTTCCTCTGTTTCTCGCTCATCGGGATGCGTTTCAAACTCTGGCGTGAATTGCGGAGCTGCCGAGCCGCGATTCGTAGATCGGGAAGCGAGCCGCGAGATTGGCCACTTCCTGACGGACTCTCTGTTCGATGGAGGTGTCGCCAACATGCAGCAGAATTTCCGCTACCCACTTCGCGATGGCCTCCATTTCCGGCTCCTCCATGCCCCGCGTGGTGACCGAAGGGCTGCCTAGACGAATCCCGCCTGCTTTCATCGGAGGAAGAGGATCGAATGGGATCGCATTCTTATTGACGGTGATGCCGGCTCGATCCAGGGCCTTTTCGGCGTCGCTCCCGGTGATGCCGCGCGAATGCACTTCCATTAGGAAAACGTGATTGTCTGTGCCGCCGGAGACGATGGGGAATCCCTGTTTCGAAATTGCGTTTGCCAGAGCTTTGGCATTGGCTACGACCTGTTTTTGATATTCACGAAACGATGGCTCCATGGCTTCCTTAAAGCAAACGGCTTTCGCGGCGATGGTGTGTACCAGCGGCCCGCCCTGGGTGCCGGGAAAAGTAAGCTTGTCGATTTCCTTGGCGAAGGCCTGTTTAGAGAGCACCATGCCGCCGCGCGGGCCGCGCAGGGTCTTGTGCGTGGTGGTAGAAACAATATCGGCGTGTGGTATCGGGCTCGGATGTACGCCGCCGGCAACCAGTCCGGCGATGTGCGCCATGTCCACAAAAAAGAGTGCGCCGACGGCCTTGGCGACTTTGGCGATGCGCTCGAAATCGATGATGCGCGAATATGCGCTGGCACCCGCTACGATCATTTTGGGTTTGTGATCTTGCGCGAGCGTTTCGATCTCATCGTAATCGATGCGCTGATCTTCCTGGCGCACGTGATATTCGACGAAGTGGTACATGCGCCCGGAAAAATTCAGCGGGTGGCCGTGGGTCAAGTGGCCGCCGTGCGCGAGGGCCATGCCGAGGACGGTGTCGCCGGGTTTCAACGTCGACATATATACGGCAACGTTGGCGGACGTGCCGGAGTGCGCCTGCACATTAGCGTGTTCCGCGCCGAATAGTTGCTTGGCACGGTCGATAGCCAGCTGCTCGACTTTGTCCGCGTATTCGCAACCGCCGTAGTAACGCTTGCCCGGATATCCTTCCGCATATTTGTTGGTGAAGATGGAGCCCATAGCTTCCAGTACCGCTTCGGAAACGAGGTTTTCCGAGGGGATCAGTTCGAGACCGGTGGCCTGGCGCTTGGCTTCGTCACGCAGGAGATTGGCAATTTCCGGATCGACGGTATCGAGCGGGCGCTGCATCCTGATATTGGCTTCGGTGATCATTCCGTTTCCTCAAGCTTTCCGGCAGTGTAAGGGAATCGCGGGACAATGATAGAGTAAAGCGATTTTAGCGAAGTGTGCAGGCGACCGCAATGCGCACCACATCTCGCACCGGCTCGTTGGCGAAGTCGTTGTGTCTAGCGCGGGAGCAGCGTACGATGCGCTGGCTGGCTGCGGAGGTTCTTCCCTTTGACATTCGATACTTTCATCAGCTATGCCTCAAAAGATAAAACCGTTGCGGACGCAGTCTGCGCGCGGCTGGAATCTGCCGGGATTCGCTGCTGGATAGCACCCCGGGACATCGTGCCCGGCACCTCCTACGGCGAAGCGATTATTGATGCCATTCATGGCGCGAAAGTAATGGTGTTGGTCTTTTCGGCGAACGCAAATTTTTCTGCGCATATCCCAAAGGAAGTGGAGCGCGCTGTGAGCAACGGGGTAGCCATCATTCCATTTCGCATCGAGGACGTCGCGCCGGGTAAGTCGCTGGATTACTTTATTGGCTCCGTGCATTGGCTTGACGCTATGTCGCCGCCAATGGAAAAGCATCTCGACGATTTGGCGACGACGGTTCAAAAATTGCTTTCGGTGAAATCTGGCCAACAAGTAGTCAGTGCGGCGCCGGCGACAGGAGTGTGGCGAAACAGCGCACCGGTGGCAGCGCCCAAGCCCACGACGGGAGCGGTTGTCAGTGGCGCGAAGGCGCCTGCGTCCTTTTCAAAGACGATGTGGATCGGAGTAGCGGCGGTAGCCCTGCTTGCGGCGATCGTGACCGCCGTAGTGCTGCTTCGCGGGGGAGGGAACTCTCCGGGCTCGGGTCCGGAAGTGCATCAGCCGGTTACACCTGCGGACAGTATCTCGGCTGCAGGATCGGTTCCACCATCCCCTTCGCCGTCCGTGATAGCAAACACAAAAACCGGAACCGATCCGATCATGGGCTGCTATCAATGGTTCAACAATGTACCGGTGGTGATTCGCGCTGACGGCACGCTGGTTGCCGGCTCCTTCACCGCGCGCTGGCGGCTTGTGAGTGCCGCGCGGCACGAGTACACGTTTACATGGCCGAAAGCGACCGACACCGTTACGATTACGCCAGACCAGCGATCCCTGAGCGGATCGAACCAATATGGATTTGCTACTTCGGGCGTGCGACTTACGGGCAGCACCGGATTAGTAGGAACCTGGCGCTGGCCAAACGGAGTGCCGGTGGCCATGGCTGCG